>Ga0105046_10000525_pt1 | contig 54244 bp, 30 predicted proteins | sample MAT03_FD_78385 | JGI IMG/M metagenome (GOLD analysis project Ga0105046, IMG submission 78385) | Freshwater microbial communities from Lake Fryxell liftoff mats and glacier meltwater in Antarctica - MAT-03 (megahit assembly) | ecosystem: Environmental > Aquatic > Freshwater > Ice > Liftoff... | reverse complement strand
TGCACCAGTACACCTTGCTGTTCCTGCATCATCACTGCTCCTGATCAGTCAGACCTGTAGCAGCAATGATGCGGCCCTGCCGCCCTGCGCTACTCGAACTTGTTCACCGCCAGTGTAGCGGGCAGGCAAGGCCGAGGCGCCGGGCCGGGTGCCGCGGTGTCAGCCTTCTAGCCCGCCTTCTTCGGACGGCCCGGCTTCAAGGGCAACAGGGCGTCGAGCGCGGCACGCAGGAGCTTGTCGTCGAGCGCCTGCAAGGCATGCAGTCCGGCGCGCAGCAACTCGCTCTTCTTGGCGGGCCGACGGAACGCAAGCGCGCGTTCCTTCAGCGTGGCGACGAGGTCGAAGTCGACCTGCGGCATCGTGAAGCTGTCGCGCACCAGCTTGGCCTTCAGCTTCACCGGCCTGGTTGCGGCGGCCGGCGGGGTCGTTGCCTTCAGCAGAGCCGGCTTGGCCGGTTTGAGCACCGCTGCGGCTGCAGACTTGGCCTTCTTCTCGGACTTCTTCGCGGTCGCCTTCACGAGCGGCTTTTCAACCGGTTTCGCGACAACCACTGCTGCTGGCGCAGGATTTGCGACGGCCTTGCTTGCCGGCTTGACTGCCGGTTTCGCGGCCACCTTCGCGGTGGGCTTGACTGTCGCTTTCACTGCGGCCTTGACGGACGGCAACGTGCCGGATGCGGCGGTCTTGCGTGCGGCGCGGCGCGGCGCGGCACGAACGGCTGCCGCCTGCGGGGCGGGGGCCGGAGCGGCCACGACCGGCGGGTTCACTGGCGTCGGCTCGGGCGTTGAAGCATTTGTTGTTTCGGTTGCAGCAGCAGTCATTCCGGTCTCCTGGATATGGTGTAAATGGTTTATACAATAAAGTGGGTTCCCATGCAAGTTCAGGCCGCTGGTCGAGGCCGGGCGCGAAGGCTGCGTTTTTCGCACCGGAGTTGACGTGGCTCAGCAAAGCGCGTGCACGCGGCAAGTCATCACGGAACCGTCACAAACCTTGCGCAGACTCGGCGCGTGACGAAAAACCCGCAACTGCAGCCTGCCGAACACTTGCCCGCCGGGGGCTGGAATGCCTCGTCCTGTCAGGCCCTGATCAGCCAGCTCCTCGCGCTGCGCCTATCGATGCTGGAACGTGAAGCGCAGCTGGCGCCCGGCCTGTCGGCTGTCGACCCGGCGCAGCGGCCCAGCGCCATCAACCTGGCCCACTACCTCGCCTTGCGCCAGATCGACCTGCGGCCCCTGCAGGAGCAACTGGCTGCGCTGGGACTGTCGTCGCTGGGCCGCGCCGAGACGCATGTGCTGGCCAATGTGGATCAGGTGCTCGGCATCCTGCACCGCGCCGCCGGTCTGCCCTGGGCGCCGATGCCGCAGGACCGGGCAGCCAGCGACCAACGTGGCAGCGCGCTTCTGACTCGCCAGGCCGGGCTGTTGTTCGGCGCGCCGCCGCCAGAGCGTGGCGTGCGCATCATGGTCACGCTGCCGAGCGAGGCCGCCCACGACGAAACTCTCCTCGCCGGCCTGGTCGCGGGCGGCATGGACATCGCCCGGATCAACTGCGCGCACGATGGCGCAGTCGAATGGGTGGCGATGGCCGAGGGCGTGCGCAAGGCGGCGCAGCGCGCGCAGCGGCCCGTGCGCGTGCTGATGGACCTGGGCGGGCCCAAGCTGCGCACCGGACCGGTGGCCGCCCGAGCGCCGGTCTGCAAGTTGAAACCCGAGAAGGACGACTGCGGCCGCGTCACCGCCAAGGCCCGGCTGGGCCTGCACCCGGTGGGCTCGGCGCTGGCCGTTGCCGGAGTGCCGCTGTCCCTGGCCGCCGACGCCGGCTGGCTGCGGCAGTTGCGCGCCGGAGATCGCGTCGAGCTGGAGGACGCCCGGGGGGCGCACCGGCGCTTGCACGTCGTCGAGGTCCAGGCCGGCGGCGTCGTTGTCGAATGCAAGCGCACCTGTTACATGACGGCGCTGACCGAACTGCGTCTGCACCGGCCCGGCCATCGTCACCACGGGCACGGCAGCCGCCTGGGCGGCATGCTCGCGCCGCCCGGGCGCATCCATCTGCAACGCGGTGACATCCTGCGGCTGACGGCCAGCGGCACCGGCCACGACGCGCAGCCCGCCGCGGAGACGCGAAACGCCAGTCTCGCCACCATCGCCTGCACCTTGCCGGAGGTGCTGGCCCGCGTGCGCAAGGGCGAACGGATCTGGTTCGACGATGGACGCATCGGCGGTGTGGTGCGGCGCGCCGGCGCCTTGGCCGTGGAAGTCGAGATCACCGAGGCGCGCGACGGCGGCGAAGCACTGGCCGCCGACAAGGGCATCAACCTGCCCGACACCCGGCTCGACCTGCCGGCGCTGACCGCCAAGGACCTGGCCGACCTTCCCGTGGTGGCGCGCCACGCCGACCTCGTCGGCCTGTCCTTCGCGCAGTCGGCCGCCGACGTGCTGACGCTGCGTGGCCGCCTGGCCGATCTCGGTGCGGACCACCTTGGTCTGATCCTGAAGATCGAGACACAGCGCGGTTTCGCGCACCTGCCCGAGATGCTGCTGGCCGCCATGGCCGGGCCGGCCGCTGGCGTGATGATCGCGCGCGGCGACCTTGCCGTGGAGTGCGGCTACGAGCGCCTTGCCGAGGTGCAGGAAGAAATCCTCTGGGCCTGCGAGGCCGCGCACATGCCGGTGGTGTGGGCCACGCAGGTGCTTGAGACGCTGGCCCGCACCGGCCGGCCGTCACGCGCCGAAATCACCGACGCTGCGATGGGCGGGCGCGCCGAGTGCGTGATGCTCAACAAGGGCCCGCATATCGTCGACGCCATGCGCACGCTGAACGGCATCCTGCGCCGCATGCAGGCCCACCAGTCGAAGAAGCGGACCCTGCTGCGGGCGCTGAAGGCGTGGGGTGTTGGAGCCCCCAAGCTCACTTCGTTCGCTACCCCCCGAGGGGGCTCTTGCAGCGGACCGGCGAAGCCGGATCCGCGCAAGGACTTGGTAGGGTCACTGGGTGCGCCGACATGATTCTTCGCCGCCAGCGTAAGGTGCAGTGGAGCCTCAGGGATCTGCCCGCCGTGGTGGCTGCAATCTGCGTCGTTCCTGCAGACATCAACGCGGCAGCGGCGCCACGATGACCTGCAAGGTCAGCCGCAGCGCGTTTTCATAGACCTGGTCGAGCGCCATCGCGGGCGGCAGCGCGCCGGCTGGCGTGCCGGGCGCCGGCGTGCCGAACACCGGCCCCAGGGCGGGTTGCAGCGTGGTCACGCCGAGCAGGCGGGCGCGGCCGTCGGGCCCGGCCAGGGCGATGCCGGCCAGCGCGCCGCCTTGGTCGAAGACCGGGCCGCCACGCGGACCGGCGGGCAGTTCGATGCCCAGCAGCCTGGCGCTGCCGTCGCTCAGGTGGCGGCCCATGAAGCCTTGCCGCAGCAGAGGCCAGGCCGGCTGCGCCGAGGCCGTCGCGGCGAATTCGACGGTGCTGCCCGGGCTGCCCGCGAAGGGCTCGCGCAAGGCCACGTGCTGGCCGTCGGGCCAGGGCAGCGGCTTCTGCAGGCGCAGCCGGATCACGCCCAATCCCGGGCCCAGGCCCCTGTCGTCCAGCCGCTGCATCGGTTCGGCCATGCTGCCCTGGCCCATGCCGTTGCGCAGCCAGACCGTGGTGGCGCCGCCGATGGCCGCCGCCGGCACCAGGGCCTCGTGGCCGCCGGCGATCAGCACCCCGCTTGCCACCACGGCGCTGCCTGCCGGCGGAAGGTCCGCGCTGGCGTAGGGTGCCAGCCGCACTGGTGCGGACATCAGCGCCTCGCCGGGCACCGGCCAGGGGCCGGCCAGCGAGGCCCGGGCCGACTCCAGCGCGCGGTGGCCGGGTGCGGCGGCCAGGGCATCGTCCAGCCGCTGTGCCGCCACCTTGCCCTGGCCGCCGACCTGCAGCAGCCAGACATAGAGCGCCGACGCCGCCGGCATCTCGCGGTGGGCGCCGGCGGCATGCGCGCCGAATGCCAGCGCACGCCGGTAGTCACCGGCCTGCATGTAACTGCGCACCAGCGAACTTTCGGTGTCGGGCGCGTGCAGCAGCAGTGCGGCGCGGTCGAAGGCCAGTTCGGCGGCCAGCGCATCACCGGCCGCCAGCAATGCTTCACCTTCTTCGAGCAGCACGGCGCGCTGTGCCAGTTCCAGAGTGCGTCCGCCGTTCGGCCCGCTGTTCGGTCCGCTGTTCGGTCCGCCAATCAGGCGCTGGCGCGCCTCCAGGCTCCAGTCCGGCAACTGCGCCGCCGCGGGCACAGGGATCAGCGTCGTGAAAAGGATCGCGCCCGCGGCCATGACGGCGCGGGCGCGTGGACGGTTGAGGCCGCCACGCAGCACCCGCAGGCGCCGCGCTACCGTCACCGTCACCGTCACCGTCACCAGTTCAGGGCAGGCGAAGAATGCGCGGCTTGTTCAACACCGAGGCTGACGGATCGTAGGCCGCCAGCGGCGCCTTGAAGCCGGCCATGTAGGCGACCAAAGCGTCGATGTCCTGCGCACCACCCAGCACATTCGTGCCACCCAGCAGCACCGTGAAGCCGTCGCCGCCGGTGGCCAGGAAGTTGTTCACCGTGACGCGGTAGCTCTTGGCCGGGTTGACGACCACGCCGGCGGCGTCGACGATGATTTCAGGCGGCGCGGTCGTCACCGGCGGGTTCACCGTGAGGTCGGTCGCAGTGAAGCTCAGGCTGCTGACTTTGGTGCAGGCCGGCGCGGCCGCAGACCAGCTGTAGTTCAGGCCGTTCGAGATCTGCAGGACGCGCTGCGTGCCCTGGCCCAGACAACCGACGAACTGCTGCTCCAGCAGGTTCTTGATCTGCTGCGCGGTCAGCGTCATCGTCACCAGGCTGTTGCCGAAGGGCTGCACGGTGAAGGCGTTGCCGTAGGTGAAGTCGTACGGATAGGTCGGCACGGCGGCCGGGTTCACGATGCCCGGGCTGCGCACGCCGCCCGGATTCATGAACGCCAGCACCGCACCACCCACGCCGGCCGGCTGGGTGGCTTGCAGTTGGGCGTCGGCGATCAGGTCACCGGCCGGCTGTTCGCCGTTGCTGCCTGCCGTGTTGGACATGCCGGCGGTGATGGTGCCGATCACCGCGCTGGCCAGCGGCGAGACCGCCGTGTTGTAGCTGGCAACGATGTTGCCGACCTGCGGATTGGCGGCCACCCAGGCCACTGCGGCCGGGTTCGTGCGGTCGACCAGCCGGTTGGCCGCGCTCACCGCGACGATGTCGCGCGTGACAGGGTCGATGCTCACGTCGACCTCGGTGAGCACCCGGCCGAAGGCGCTGGAACTCGTCACCGGCACCAGCCGGCCGGCCTTGTTCGGCAGCCCGGTCGGGCGCGGCGTGCTGACGGCCACGCCCGAATTGGCCGCGCCAGTCACGTCCACCGTGCTGACCGAACAGTTGTAGGCCGCGTGGGTGTGGCCGCTGATCACCAGGTCGACGGCGTTGTCGAGCCCGGCCACCAGCTTGCGGATGTCGCTGTCGCTGCCGTCGGCATTCTTCAGGTCGCTCAGGCAGCCGTTGATGCCGTTGGCGTTGCCGCTGCCAGCCTGGAAGCCGCCCTGGTGCACGAGCACGACGATGGCTTCGATGCCGAGCGCGCGCAGGCGCGGCACCAGGAAGTTGACGGTCTGGGCTTCGTTGCGGAACTCCAGCCCGGCCACGCCGGTGGGCGTGACGATGGTCGGCGTGGCCTGCAGCGTCATGCCGATGAAGGCGACACGCACGCCGTCGAAGGTCTTCACGCCGTACGCCGGCAGCAGAGTGCGGCCGGTGGCGGTTTCCACGACGTTGGCCGACAGCCATTTGTACCTGGCGCCGTCGAACATGCCCGGCGCCGATGAGCCGAAGCCCTTGCAGCTGTTCGGGTCGGGCAGGCCGCCCGTGACCTTGCAGCCGCCGTTCTGCAGGCGCCTCAGCTCGTCCTTGCCCTTGTCGAATTCGTGGTTGCCCACGGCGTTGAATTCGAGGCCGATCCTGTTCAGCGTCTCGACCGAAGGCTCGTCGTAGAACAGCGCCGAGATCAGCGGCGTGGCGCCGATGAAGTCACCGGCGCCGACGACGACGTTGTTCTTGTTGCCGGCCTTCATCAGCGCCACATGGGCGGCCATGAACTCGGCGCCACCGACCGGCGGGCGCAGCGCGCTCGGCACCGTGGTGTTGACGCCGAAGGTGCCGGGGCTCTGCAGGTTGCCATGGTAGTCGTTGAAGCCGATGATCTTCACGCTGATCGGCGGTTTCGGGTCGGCGGTGGCGGCTTGTGCCCCGGCGAAGGCGCCGGCCATCGAGGCCGCGCCGATGGCGGCGGCGAGGGTGATCTGTGCAAGGTGTTTCATGCTGGATGTTCCTTGTGCGGGTCAGATGGCGCGGCGGCGCGCGACGAAGGCCAGCACACCGGCGCCGGCCAGCAGCATGGCGAGGGCGGACGGCTCTGGCACGGCAGACACTTCGAGGCGCAGGGCGCCGACGGTGGCGTTCAAGGGCATGCCCTCGAACAGCGCCGACTGGCTGAGCCAGCCGCTGACGCTGTGCGAACCGGCGGCCAGCGTGTAGCTGGCGCGGCTGTAGGCGCTGTCGGCCAGCGCGGCGTCGAAATCCAGGCCGATGTTGGCGTCGGTGTTGCTCACGGCAGCCGAGGTCACGCCCAGGGTCGTGGCGCCATCCTTGACCGTGAATCGGTCGCCTGCGAAACCGCCGTCGACCACCGTCAGGGTGCCGAAGTAGCCGGCGGGAACCACGAACTCGAAGCTCAGCGGCTGGCCGCCGTTGAAGATGTCGATCCATTCCACGCCGGCCGAAGCGGCGCTGTATTCATCGACGTCGAAGACGTTCCATTGGCCGTCGGCGACCAGCGGGACGGCGAAGGACGGCGCAACCAGCGTGAACAGGCAGGCCGCCAGCAAAGGGCGAAGGTGGGTGGACATGAAGACTCCGTGGAAGAAGGCCGGCTGCTTGCCGGCGGTGCACGGAGGTTCGCAGGCTGTTGTGAAATGCCCGTGACGGCGTCGGCGGTCGGCGTGATCAGTCCGGCGGGCTGTGGCGCAGACCGGCGGGGTCGGCCTTCGCCACGTTCAGGGTTTGGCGGCCGGCGTCTGCAGGTTGTCGATGCGCGCGCGCAGCATCTCTGCGGTGTCCTGCATCGCCACTTCTCGCAGGCCGAAGATCGGCTCGTTCTGCAGCGCATGGTCCAGCGGCGTCTTCGCCAGCCAGCGTTCCAGCATCTCGTGGCCGATGGCATGCAGGCCGCGGTTGCGCTCCTCTGAAGCCAGCAGTGCGCCGGTCTGCCGTTCGAGCAGCAGGCTGAGCTGACGGTTGGCCGCCAGACGGTCCGCCAGCTCGCGCTGCACGGCCGTCAACTGGCCGCGCAACGCAGCCTCACGCTCGTCGCCGGCCTGCTTCTTCGCCTGCCCGTCGCGCTGCGCTTCGCCTAGAGCAGTTTGCAGACGTTCGAGTTCGGTCCTGCGGCCGGCAGCCTCGGTCCGGCTGCCACGCAGTTCAGTGGCGCCGCGTTCGTTCTGCTGCTTCAGCGTGTCGCGCTCCTGCAGCAGCGTGGCCTTTTCGGCCTGCAGCGCGTCGCGCTCGCCGGCGGCCTGCTGCAGCGCGGCCTGCGCGCGCTTGAGCATCTCGCGCTCGCGGCTGGCGCGCGCGTCGGGCTGCTGGGCAAGGGCGCTGCCGGCCATGACAAACACGACAAGCAGCGCCGTGACGATGACCACGAACGCAGGTCGCGTGCGGCGGATGGACATGCTCGGCATCCTCAGAAGCGGGTGCTCAGATCGAGCTGCAACACGTCGATCTTCAGCGGGTTGTTCGACGCACTGGGCACGCCGGCGGCGTCGACCGTGCCGTCGTCCAGGTTGCGTGTGCTCGTCACGCGAAAGCCCAGGGTCGTGCGGCGGTCGAAGGCGTAGCTGCCGCCGAGCTGCCAGCCCTTGTAGTTGGTGCCGCCGAGGTGCCAGGTGGTGTCGGTGAAACCGTCGATCCAGGCGTCGCGCTCGAAACTGCGCAAGCCGCCGTAAAGCTGCCATTCGCCGGACTCGGCGGGTTGCAGCGAACCCACCGTGATCTTGGCCTGCAGGCCGGTGGTCTGCTCGGTCAGGCCGTCCAGCGTGGCCCCGGCGCGCTGCCGGATGTCGGCCAGGTCGAAGGAGCCGTTGTGCACCCAGTCGAGCTGCATGGCCACGGTCATCGGATCGAAGTGGCGCATCGTCAGTGCCGCCGTCAGGTTGATCGGCCGGAAGCGCGATGCCAGGCCCCAGGTCGGCGCGGCGGTGCTGGTGGGGTCGTTCAGGTTGATCAGCGTGTTGCCTTTCAGCCGCAGGTTGCTCGGGTACTGCGACGTGAAGTAGGGCACCGTGCCGGCGCGCGCGCCGGTCGGCGGCGGTTCGTTCTCACGCACGCCCTGCACATTGACGAAGTGGTACGACGCCGCACCCAGGCGCAAAACGGTGTGGTCGCCGATCGCGCTTTCGCCGCCCACCTGCAGGGCGTACAGCCACTTGTCGCGCTGATCGACGTTGAACTCCTCCAGCGGAAAGGCGCCCGCCGTGCCGAAGACGTATGCCCCGGTTCCCACGTTGTGTTCGCCTTGCAGCGCGATGCCGTCGAACGAGAGGTCGTCGGGCCAGAGCAGGTCGCTGCCGAAGAAGGGGTTGGGCAGGCGGCCCGCAATCACCCGCATGTCGTAACGCGGCTCCCAGCGCACGAAGGCGCGGTCGAGCACCAGGCTGGACTTGTTGAAGCCGCTGCCCAGCGTCTGCGAGCTCGAGGTCGGCCCGCTGGTGGTGCCGGTGCTGATGCGCAGGCCCAGGCTCGTGTCGTCACTGACCTTGGCGCCGATGCCCAGTCGCGCGCGCAGCGTGATGCGCTCACGGTCGTTGGTGGTGTTCAGGATGTCGGGGCCCCAGGCCGGAGATGCGATCTGGGTGCGCCAGCATTCGGCCGGCAGGTTGCCGCCGATGATGCGGCAGGGATCGGTTTCGCCCGCCACGAAGCGCGCGTCGTCGAAGTTCTCCGACTGCCCGCGCACGCGCACGTCGCCTTCGATCGTGACGCCGCGCAGCCACGAGGGCAGGGCGCGGGGGTCGGCCCAGCGCTCTTCGCGCGCTGTGCTCAGCACGTCGTTCCTGATCTCTTCGCGCAACTGCGCGCGCACCGTTTCCGACAGGTAGGGCACGCGGATCACCGAGCCGGCAGCCGCTGCCGCACCGGCGGCGACTGGCGGCGAGCCCCAGGCCGGCGCGGTGGGGGAGGCAGGGGCGGACGTGCCTGGGGCGGCGGCCGGAGCCTGCGCCTGGCGCAGCAGCGCGTCGGCACGATCACGCGGAATCAGGCCTTGCTGCACCAGCGCTTCGATCAGGCCGACGGTGGTGGCGCGCAGTTGTTCGAGTTCACGGCGTTCATCGGCGTGTGCGGGCGCGGTGAACGCCAGCACGGCGGCCAGTGTGCCGCCGGCGCGCAGGCGCCAGCGCGGCTTGTGGTTGGTGGAGTGCATGGGTTTTTCGGGCAGGCAGGAATGGGTGAATTCGGGCGCCGGGCGGTGGTCAGCCGATCGACTTGACGGTCAGCCGGAAGCGCATCGGCCCGCCGCTGCCCACGCTGCCGGGTGGCGGCGGCAGGCGCAGCGAGCGCGCGGTCTCGTCGAGCGCGGCGTTCAGTTCGCCGTCGAGCCGGGTGTCGCCGGTGCTCGCCAGGGTGAAGCGGCGGATGCTGCCGTCGGCGTCGACCCACAGGCTGAAGACAGCGGTGGCTTCGTCGGCATCGCTCCTGAAGTGACGTTCCAGGGCGTCGCGCAGCAACTGGCGTGCCGCGTTCGCGTAGAAGCGTTCCTGCGAACGGTCGAGCCCGGCACCGGCCTGCGGTGTGCCGATATTGGGCACGCCGCCGCTGTATTCGCTCTTCACGCTGCCGGCGGCAAAGGCGCTGGGCCCGTCGCCGGCCGCGCCTTCCATCTTGATCGGCTCGTTGGCGGGCTTCGGCGCCTCGGCCAGCTTCTGCAGTTCTTCGGGCTGCGGCTTCTGTTCGAGTTTCGGTGCCTCGGGCGGGCGCTCGGACGGCGGAGGCGGTGGCGGCGGCGGGGTGTCGGGCAGCAGCGCCAGCCGCGCCACCTGGCGCTTCGGCGACGGCCGGTCATCCGCCATGCTCTTCAGCCAGCCGGCGGTGGCGGCCACGAAGCCGAGTGCGAGACACACCACCAGGCCGCGCAGCAGCCAGCGGCGGGTAGATGAGGCGGGCGACGGATGTGAGGTCATGTCAGTGGCTCCAGCGCGCCAGTCACGACCCGCGCGGTATGAGTGGGACCAGAGCAAGCGAACGCCGTGGAACCGGCTTCGCCGGGCCACTGGCGTTGCTCCCCTGGGGCGGCTGAGGCCCGACACAAACGGCATGCCGTTTGTGCCTGCCGAAGAGATGGGCCTGTGGCCCATCGCGGCCTGCAAGGGCGCGGCAGGCGCTTCGGGTGGGATCTCATGTTCCGATGCGGGCCGTCACCAGGCCCATGTTGACTTGCAGGCGGTTGCACAGGTCGATGACGGTGATCACCGAGGCGTACTGCGCCTTCGCGTCGCCGCGGATGGCCACGGTCATCTTCGGGTCGCGGGCCTGGATGGTCAGCAACTGGCGCTCCAGTTCGGCCACACTCACCGGCGCGCCGTTCAGCCTCAGGCCGCCTTCGGGCGTCACCTGCACGATGGCCAGTTCATGCTTCTCGGTGCTCGGCGTCTTGCTCGGCTTGGGCATGCTGATCGGCAGCCCCTGCACGGTGGCCGTCGTCATCAGGATGAAGACGACCAGCAGCACGTAGGCCAGGTCGAGCATCGGCGTCACGTTGATCGTGTCGTAGGGCTTGGCTTCGGTGTTCAATTGCATGGCCGCTTCGTCCGCAGTGAGTTCAGGGCGCCACGCGCTGGGTCACGAGGCCGACCTCGGTGATGTCCAGGCGCTTGGCCACTTCCAGCACCGCCATCACCTTGTCGTACTGGGTGCGGGCGTCGCCTTTCAGCACCAGGGGCAGGCTGGGGTTCGCCGCCTTGTGCGCGGCCAGCGAGGTGGCGAGCTGGTCCAGCGTGACCGGGTAGGCGTCGAGATAGATCGAGCCGTCGGCGGTGATCGTGATGGCGCGTGTCGCCGGCTTGGCCAGGTTGCGCGTGGCCTCGGTGCGCGGCGTCTCCACCTTCACGCCTTGCACGGACGCCGTGGTCATGATGATGAAGACGACCAGCAGCACATAGGCCAGGTCGAGCATCGGCGTGACGTTGATGTCGTCGAAGGGCTGGTTCTCGGCCTTGATGTCGGCGCTCATGTCGGCACGCCCTCGTGCCCGGCTGCACCAAAGGAAGCCGGAGTCCCATCGGGAGCCAGCGCAGCGGCGCAGCTCACGACTTGCCTCCGTACTCTTCGGCGACGCGCGTGATGAACTCGTCGACGAAGATCTGCATGTCGGCCGACACGTTCTTGATGCGCGACGCCAGGTAGTTGTAGCCGAACAGCGCCGGGATCGCGACGGCCAGCCCTGCCACCGTGGCGAGCAACGCCGCGGCGATGCCCGGCGCGATGGCGTTCACGTTGACGTCACCGGCCGCGGCGATGGCCGCGAAGGTGATCATCACGCCGACGACGGTGCCGAGCAGGCCGAGGAACGGACCGCCCGAGATGGCGATGGTGAGCAGCACCATGCCCGAGTTCAGGCTGTGCGATTCACGCACCAGGTCGGCGTCGACGGCGGCCTTCACCGCGTTCATCGAAACGCCGGACAGGGCCTTTGCGCCGCTCTCGCCGCTCTCGCCGCTCTCGCCGATCTGGCGCTTGGCCAGTTCACGCTGGCCGGCCTGATAAAGGCGGTAGAGCGGTGAATACGGGTGCGTGGCGCCCTGGTCCAGTGTCAGCAGGTCCTTGCTGGCGGCGCGAAAACGGCCCAGGAAACTCTGGTTGTCCTTGTCGGCGCGACTCACCTCGACCGACTTCTTCACCATCACCCAGACCGCGATGACGAACATCACCATCAGGATGATGATCACCACCCAGGCATCCGTCGTCAGGTTGTCGAAGAGGATGCTGAAGTGGCCGACGCCGCCGCCATCGGGCGCGCCTTCGGTTTCCATCTGCCCCTTCAGTCCCTTGCCGCCGATGCCCTGCGTGGCCGAGGCCAGCGCCAGCCAAGCCGCCGGGCGCACCGTGGCGGCGAGCTGCAACTCGTCGAGCGCGCCGGTCAGGCCTTCGCCGAGCCGCATCTCGCCTTCGATGGCCGGCGTGGGCACATCGGACTGGCCCATCGCCACACCGTCGACGTACAACACGGCCTTGCCGCCACCGAGCGTGAGGGCCAGGTGCGTCCAGGCGCCGGGTTTCACCTCGCCGCCTGTCAACTGCGCCCTGCCCACGCGCGCCTGCAGCTTGCCGGCCTGCAGCGCCAGCGACGCCGGGCCCTGCTGCCACAGCGTGCCGTTCGCCACGGCGTCCGCCTTCAGCCACATCGAGACGCTGAGCGAACCATCGGCCGGCGTGCGCAGCGCTTCAGCCATCGGCCAGACCAGGGCGCTGCCGCCGAGCTTGAGCGCGCCGCCCAGCAGGCCGTCGTTGACCAGAACCGGCGGCGTGGCGGGCTTCAGCGCGCCGCTGGCGTCGCTGCCATCGGCCGCGGTGAAGTGGAAGGCGGCGCGCGTGGCGGCGTCCAGGCCGGTGGCGGTGCCGGTCTCGGCCGCCGCATTGGCGTTGCCCGAGTACACATGCACCGTGTTCTTGTCGGTGCCGGGCGCGACCGCGGGCACCAGCACCCACAACACGGCCAGTTCATTCACCGGGTCGAAACGTTCGATGCGAAAGGGCAGCGGCGTCTTGTCGTCGGCCGCCAGCACGCGCAGGTCGCCGCCGTCTTCCCTGGCGGCGATGAAGTCGAAGTTGCCGCCGTGCAGGCGCAGCGCCAGCGGCACCGAGACCAGCGCCTCGGTGGTGTTGGTGCCGGCCGCCGAGGTGTCGAGCGTGATGCGGCTGCGTTGTGTCCAGTCCTTGTTCCACCATGCCTGCGAGGTGAGCGGCAGGGCGGCGAGCAGCAGGCTGAGAAGTGCGGTTCTGAGGTTCATGGGGTGTGCCGTGGTGGGTTCAATCGCCCGAGCCGAAGCCGAGAAAATCGAGAAAGACGTTGCGCCGGCGCTTGCGCTTCTTGCGCTCGTCGTCGTCGTTGGCGGGGCCGGCGTTGGCCGCGCTGGTGGCCGCCTGGCCGAGGCCGGCCAGGCCGGCGGTAGCGCCTGCGGCGGGCGCCTCGGCGCGTGTGCCCGCGTAGCCGCCGCCGACCGCGATGTTGTCGGCGCCCACCACCCGCGCCGCAGCGATGGTGATGTTGCCGGCCGAACTGATGCCGGCTTCGCCCGCGTTCACCTCGCCGCGCGGCGCGAAGAGCGACACCGCGCTGCCGGCGTCCAGCGTGGCGATGCCGCTGCCGCTGAAGGATCCCGAGGTGTCGAGCACGAGGTTGCCGTCGGCGTCGAGCCGCAGCACGGGCGCCGGTGCGCCGCTCACCGTCTTGGCGCCGCGGCCGGCGTCGACGTTGCCGTCGGAGGCCCAGAGCAGGATGTCGCCCCGGCCCAGCGTGAAGACACGCGACTGGTTGACCTCGAAGTTGTCGCGCACGGCGGCGAAGATGTCGCCGCCCGCCACCGTGACCACGCCGAGTTCGCCCGCTTTCTTCACCACGGCGCCGGGCACCACTTCGCCGGCGTTGATGCCGCCGGTGGGCGCCAGCAGCGCGATGCCGGCGGCCTGGCCGGTGCGCACCTGGCTGGTGGGCATGAGGATGTCGCCGCTGTCGGTGCGGCCACCGTCGCCGCGGAAACGCGTCGGGAACAGCGCGTCGAGCGAGACGTAGGCGAGAGAATTGGCGGCGTCGAAGGCTTCGCCGGCCGCCAGCGCCGAGGCATTGCCGGCGCTCTGCAGATCGCGCTGCAACACGCGGCTCAGCCAGGGCAGCTGACGTTCCAGCGGCAAGGCGGCGAACAACGCTGCGGCGTCGGCCGGCGTGGCCGCTATCTGCGTGCTGCGGGCGAGGTAGGCGACCAGGCCCACCGTGTTGTCGCGCACCGCGAGTTCCGCCGCGCTGAGCGTGGCGGGCGGCGCGCCGGCAGCCGTCAGCAGCTCGGCCTGCCGGCCTGCAAACGCCAATTGCTCTGCGGCCGGCCGCGCCGCATGCGCGCTGGCCAGCACGACGCCGACGGCGCGTTCCTGAAGCGGCGCCGTCAGGCTGGCCAGCGTGGCTTCTGCGTTGCCGGCGTCCAGCGTGGCGGCGAGCACGGCGCGCAGCCACACCGCGAGTTCGACCCGGCCGCGCACGCGTGACTCGCGCAACAGCGCCAGCGCCACCGCGGGTTGCCCGGCGACGGGCGTGGCAAGCACGCGTTGCACGTCGGCCGCGGTGGCCGGGTCTGCCAGCAGGGCCGGCGCCCCGGCCACGATGCTGCGCTGGGCCTTCGCCGGCGTCATGCCGAGCGCCAGCGTGGTGCGCAGGTAGTTCGCCAGCATGGGTGTCCAGGCTTCGCCCAGCAGGCTCGCCACCGCGCGCAGTTTTTCAGCGGTCGGCAAGGCGTCGAAAGCGGCGGCCGCGCTGACGCTCTGGCTGTCTTCTGTGCCCTTGAGCCACGCGTACAGCACACCCGGCCGGTCGAGCAGGCCGATGGCGCCGGTGACGGCATAACCGCCCGCCACCGCCGTTGCGATGTCGCTGCCGTCCAGCCGCACGCCTGCGGCCAGCGTCAGCTGCGCGCCACCTTCGGGCAGCAAGGTGCTGTTGCGCTGGTTGCCTATGGCGTTGACACCGGCGCTGGCGCCGAGGTCGATGTCGCGGCCGGCCAGCAGCACGAGGTCGCCCGGGCCGGCGATGGTGATGCCGTTCAGGCCGCCACCGCTGCGCGCCGCGCTGATGTCGCGCCCGGCGCGCAGCAGGCTCAGCTCGCTGACGGCTGCCGGCTCGCGGCCGTCCAGCCGCTGCGGCTGCTGCTGCACGAAGACGTTGCCCTGGCCGTCGAGCACGATGTCGCGGCCCGCCGTCAGGCGCAGCGGCCGCGCGGAGTCGAGGCTGCCGGTGAGCAGCAGGTCGCCGTCGCGTGCCGAGATCAGCACGGGCTCACGCGAGCTGCCGTCGAGCTGCCGGGTGCCGCCGACGTCCACCGAAGTGGCGGCGAGCAATTGCTGCTCGACCACCGCGATGGCCGAATCGGCGGCCGGCGCGCGCGCCGCGCCACCCGCCAGCACAGCGAGGTTGCCCAGCGTCACATCGGCCGCGGCCAGCACCTGCAGGCGGCCCGCTGCGCCGGGCTGCTGCACCACGCCGCTGCCCAGGGTCACGCTGCCCTGCGGCGCGGCGATCAGCGCCACGCCGGGCAGGCTGTTGCCGAGCTGCGCCCAGGAACCGTCGCGCAGTTCGTTCGAGCTGTTGATCTGGCCCAGCGCCTGCGAGTAGACCGAAGCCGCCGTGCTGCCCATCCGCAGGCTGGCGTCCGCGTCGAGCCCGGCGAGCACGATCGCGCCGGACAGGTTGGTGAGCGATGGCGCGGTCTGGCCCGCACTGCGCAGGCGTGACAGCATGAGCTCGCCACGCGCCTGCAGGTCGACGGCGGTGTTCTGGTAGATCACTTCGGGTGCCAGCGCGCCGCTTGCCTGGTCGATGCCAGCAGAGCCGATGCGGCCGCCGGCGGCCACCTGCAGCGCCGTGCCGCCGCCGAACAGGCTGCCGCCCAGCACGTCGCGCCCGGCCGCCACGTCGAGCACGCCGCCGCCGTAGACCTGCGTGCTGCCGGTGCTGCCGGCGCCCGCAAGAGGCATCCAGCCACTGGTGGCGGCGGCCGCGTTCAGGTCGACCACGTCGAGCCCGGCGCGCACCGAGACACCGCCGCCGCCGAAGCTCGCCACGCCGCCGCTGAAGCGGTCGTAACGCGACCACCAGAGCGCGGCGGGCGGGTTGCTGCCGCGCCACCACCAGTCGGTGACGAGGTAAGGATTCACCGCGTCGGGTGCGGCGCCGAGCACGTTGCCGCCGGCCTGCAGCGTGACGGTACCGCCGCCCTGCAGATAAGGCGACATGTAGCCCAGGTCGTTGAAAGCCGGCACGAACTCGAAGGCCAGCGACGAGAACAGCAGGTCGGGGGCGCCTGCCGGCAGCGTGGTCACCGGCAGGCCGGTCGTGTAGACCGCGCTCAGCGCCCCGGCCAGCACCACGTCGCCCTGCGCGTGCAACCCGATGCGGCCCGCAGTGTTGCGCACGATGACGGGCAGCGTCGGGTCGCTGGCCTTGCCGACGGTCAGCGTGCCGCCGGTGGCCGCAGGCTGCAGCGTGGCGCCGGCGTCGGCGGCCGCCAGATCGGCACCGGCCACCAGGCGGATGGAGCCCGCCGAGCCTGCGGCCGGCGTCCACAGGCGCGGGTCGGCGCTGGTGTCGCCGAACGGGGCTTCGAAGCCGCTGCTGATCGAGCCCGAGACCTGCAGGTTGCCGGCCGCTCGCAGCACGAGCGACGCACCGCCGGCCGCAGCCGGGCCCGTCGCTCCGCCTTCGGCCGCCGGCAGTGCCCAGGGCACGCTGACCTCGAGCGCGCGTGAGGAACGCACCTCGACACCCGGTCGCAGCACGAAGGCCGTGCCGCCCGCCACCGCGCCGGCCGCCGACGAACCGGCCGGCGCCAGTGACGCCAGCAGGGCCACCGCGGTGTCGTTGCGCGTGTAGGCGGCGACGTCGGCCGCGATGGTGGCCGTGCCGAGCACCGTGAAATCGTTCGTCGGCGGGGGTGGCGGGTTGGGCGTCGAGTCCCCGCCGTCGCGGATCTCGTCGACGCCGTCGTAACGTGTCACCGCCTCGATGTCGATGCGCCCCACACCCTGCAGCGTGGCGGCGAGCGGCGTTACGCGCACGCCCGTGCCGTCTTCGCTGCGGCCGGCGCGCAGTTCCAGCGTGCCTTCATGGGCGGCCGCCGTCGGCGCCAGATTCAGGCGCGCGCCACGCTCCAGCGTGATGGTGCCGGCCACGCTGTTCAAGCTGATGCGGCTGTCGCCGTCGGCGCGGGTGGCGGTCAGCACCGCGCCGGGGCGCAGCGTCAGATTCTGGCCGGCGTCGAGTTCGATGATGGCGTTGCCGCCACTGGCCTTGATGCTGCCGTCGATCAGCAGGCTGCCGGCGTCGGCGCTCAGGCGCACCGTCTCGGCCTGCAGGCTGGCGCCGCCCGGCAGCAGCAACTCGCCGCTGCGTGCCCGCACCTCGACCAGACCGCCGAAGTTCTTGCCGCCCGCGCCCAGCGTGCCGGCCAGCGTTGCGAGATCGGTGGCGGTGCCGCTGTCGATCGACAATTCGCCGCCGCGGCCGCCGGTGGCCGAGCCACGCAGCGTGCCGGCCACGACCACGGCGCCTGCCGGGGCCTGCAATGTCAGGCGGCCCGCGGAGCCCGTGCCGGCGCCGCTGACGTCGAGCGTGGCGCCACGCTCGACGTTCAGCGAGCCGCCGGCACTGGCCAGCAGCGCCTGCCCGGCTGGCAAATTGATGTCGACGCCGTCGATGCGCTGTGTGCTGCCTCGGGTGCTCGTCAGGCTGCCCGCCGCCAAGCGCAGGTCGCCTTCGGCGCGCAGTTGCAAGGCGCCGCCCGGCAACTCGATCAGCCCGCCCTGCAGCAGGGTTCGACCCTGCAGCGAAAGTGCGCCGCCGACCGGCGCCACGCCCAGCGCCGGCACGGCGGAGCCGGCGGGCGCGGCGCCGAGCACGAGATCGCCGTCGGCCCGCAGGCTGCCGCTGGACAGGGCCGCGGCCTCGAAGCGCGCGGCGCGCAGCGTGGCGTCGCCGGCCAGTTGCAGGATGCCGGTGCCGCTGGCGCGCAGCGCGCCGGTCGATTCGAGCGTCACCGATGCCGTGCCGGCCACCGCCACCGCGCCGGCGCCCAGCGTCAGCGTGCCGGCGCCGTCCTTGCCGCCGGTGGCGCTCAGCGTCAGATGGCCCTGGCCGGGCAACGCGGCGGCGCTGGTCGTCGTGCCGCTGCTGTTCTGCAGGGTGAACTGGCGTGCGCTGACACGCGCTTCGGCCGGTGCGTTGAGCAGCGGGCTGTCGAGCGTCAAACGGCCCAGCTGCGCCGAACCCAGCGTGGCGCCGGCACCGAAGTCGATGCTGCTGTCGCTGCGCAGCGCGACTTCGCTGGCGGCGGCCAGCACGGCGGCGAGGTCGCCGCTGATGCGCAGCGCCTGGCTGTCGGCAGCCGAACTGCCGGGCACCTGGATGCGGCTGGCGCCGAGCGCCACCGCGCCAGCCCGGCTGACGAGCACGCCGTCACCGAACAGGTTGCTGGCGCTGGCGTCCAGCGTCAGGCGGCCGCCGGCGGCGTCGAGCCTGGCGCCGTCGCCGACGCGCAGGTCGCCGGTGCGGACACTGGTGCCCGGCGCGCCGCGCGATACGCTGGCGCCGAGGTCGCTGCTCAGGCGCAGCACGGCAGCGTCGCCGTCGACACGCAGCGCGCCCGTGACGCCGCTGTCACCGGCAGCGGCCGGGCGGGCCGACAGCGTGGCCCCGCCTTCCAGCGTGACGCCGCTGGTGCCCGCCAGCACCAGGTCGGCGGCCTGCAGCGCAGGTTGGCCACCCGTCACAGTCACCTGGGTGGCGCGCACGTCCAGCGTGCCGGCCGCGCTGCCGGGCACCGCGCCCAGCACCAGTGTCGTCGCTCCCAGGGCGTTCAGGGCCTCGGCGCCGAGCGTCAGGGCGCCAGCCACCGGGCTGCTGCCGACGACGATCTTGCCGGCCGCCACGTAGGCCAGGCCACCGCGCGCGCCGGGTGTGTCGAGGTCGAAACGAACGCTGCCGTCCAGCGTGGCGCCGGTGGCCGTCAGCACCAGGGCGCCGGCGTCGGCGGGCAGGCGCGGCACCGGCTCGCCGTTGCGCAGCGGTTCGCGGCTGTAGAAGTCACTGGCGCTGGTGAGGCGGATTTCCGACGAACGCCGGGCCACGGCGGACGGCGTCAGCCGCCAGTTGCTCGGCATCGTGGCGAGCGGCGTGCTGCCCAGCGTGCCGCTGGTGGCACCCACCGTCACCGAGCCGTCGGCCCGCGCCAGTGCGACGCCGGGCGCCAGTGATGCCATGCTGCCGGCGGCTTCCGGCCGCACGAGGAAGGCGCCGGGCAGCAGCGCATAGCGCGCCGGCAGCAGGGTGTAAGTGCCGGCCGGCAAGGGAGCGCCGGTGCCGATGGTGATCTGGCGGCCGAGCGCGGCCGCGCTGCCGGCCAGCCCGTTGTCGTACGAGGCCAGGCCGGTTTGCCCCGGCACGATGGCGAAGGCGCCGTCGCTGCCGTCGAAAACGTCTCTGGAGCCGCCCGGGCCGGGCACGAACAAGCTGCTGAAACTGTCGCCGCCGCCCGACATGTCGAGCAGCGCGCCGGCCGCCACGTCGACCTGCGCGGCGTCCAGCGTGACGGCCTTGGCCGGCAGGCGTGGGCCGCCGGCGTTGCTGTCGGGCACCAGCAGGCCGGCGCCCGACACGGAAGTCTCGCTGCCCGGCGCGAGTGTCAGCCGGTCGCTGGCGAGCAGCGTGATGCGGCCCAGCGGGGCGCGCAACACGCCGCCTTGTTCGATGGTGGCGGCGCGCAGCGTCAGTTCTCCGCCAACCGACAGGGGGCGCGCAGCCGACGCGTCGCCGGCCAGCATGTCGATGCGGTGGCCGCTGGCGTCCAGCGTGTAACGGGCGCCGGTGGCCGGCGCCACCTGGGCCGCGCCAATCGTCAGGTCGGCGGCGGTTTGCAGCGAGCCCGTGCGGTCCTGGCTGCCCAATAGTTGCAGCGTGCCGGCGGTCGACAGCGTCAACTCGCCCACACCCTGTGTGACGAGCGCGCCGTCGAGTTGCAGGCCGCCCGTGGCCTGCAGCAGCAGTTGGCCGCTGCCGCCTTCGGGCAGGGGTGGCGGCCGCGATTCGTTCTGCGATGCCACAGGGCCGCGCGTGTTGGCCCACTGCAGCACGGCCGAAGACAGTTGCACCGACGCGCCCGGCGCCAGCGCCAGCGCGGGCGTGTCGATGGCCAGCGTGAGCGCGGGTGCCAGCACCACGCCGTCTTCGAAGCGGATGCGCTCCTGCGAGACCAGCGCCACGTTGGCCGCACCGGATTGCCCGATCAGCGCCGCGCTGATGCCGGCCTGGCCGCTGTACGGGTTGTCGCTGCGCAGTGAAGCCGCCGTCAGGCCCGCGCTGCCGGTGGCCGGATCGGCCGTCACCTGCAATTCACGCAGCGCCGGCAGCGTCAAGCCGGAGGCATTGTCGGCCACGCTGTTCAGGCCGATGGACAGGCTGCCGCCGGCCGCCTGCGCGCTGCCGCTCCGGCCAGCGATGGCGCCGCCTTCGAGGGCGATGCTGCCCTCGAGAACGATGTCGCGGTTGCCACGGATGTCGACCTTGCCGCCGGCGCTCGCCACGGCGGTCAACGCCGTCACGCTGCCGCCCGCGGTGAGCCGAGTCACCGACAGCGTGTCGGCGCTGCCGCCGGCCAGGATGCGCGCACCCTGCTGCATCAGCAGCGTGGTCGGCACGGCGGCGCTGGCGTTCAGCGTGACCGTGCCGCCGTTGTAGAGCGTGCCCAGCCGCTGGCCGCCGCTGCCGGGTTGCAGCAGCGTGCTGCCGGCGACGTCGATCAGCGAACCGGCGCCCAGCCACAGCAGGTGCGGGGTGAGGAAGTCGCCCCCGTCGGCGCTGCTGCGCGTCAGCCGCAGAGAGACTTCGCCGCCGGACGCGCGCAGTGTGCCGTCGACTTCCAGCGAAGTGGCGGCCGAGAGTTGCAGTTTGGCGCCGGGGCGCAGGTCGATCACCGCGCCGCTGCCCACCGTCAGCGCGCCCTCGGGCCGGGAGCCGCCCAGGCCGCTGGACGCCAACGACAGGTTCACCGCGCGCGGTGGCGCCAGCGTGGGCACACCCAGCACGGCCAGCGGCGCCACGGCGCTGCCGCTGGCGGCGAACTGCAGTGAACGGTCCGCCGTCCAGGTGGCGACCGTCGGCGCGAGCCGCAGGCCGGTGGCGACGTCCAGCGCGCTGCGGCCGTCGAGCGTGAAGCTGGCGAAGCCGCCCTGGTCGAAGAAGGCGCTGGACAGCGTCAGGTCGGCCGGCGGCGCGGCCGAATCGAAAGGCGCATCGTCCAGCCGCACCGTGCCGGTGGCGAGTGACAGGCTGCCGCCACCGGCCAGCGAGTAGCCGGCCAGCGCGCCGCCCAGCGCCAGCCGGGGTTGGCTGCCGTCGGCCAGCGGCACGTTGCTGCCAGCCTCCAGCTTGATGGCGCCCGCTGCGGTGCCCGTGATCGTTCCCGAGACCGCGCCGGTGACCCCGACCAAGGCGCCGGCCGAGACGTCGATCAGGCTGCCTTCGCCCAGCGTCAGGTTGCGCCGCGCCGCCAGCGACACGCTGCCGCCCACGGTGGCGGCTCTGCCGCGCGGGCCGTCGATGGCTTCGTTGGCCAGCCTGCCGGTGACGTCGATGGTGACGCCGCCGGCGACACCCAGATCGCCACCGAGCGCGCGCCCGACGACGCTGCCGGCATGGGCGATGATGTCGGCGTCGATCAGCACCTGGCCGAAACGCGAGAGCAGTTGCACCGAGCCGGTGTCGGGCAAAGTGAGCGACGTGCCGGCAACCAGTTGCACGTCGGCGTCGCTCGCCACCGACAGGCGGCCGATGCCGTTGCCCTGCTGCCAGTTCAGGCGCGAGGTGGCCGGCAAGACGCCCAAAAGGCTGCCCGCCAGGCCGCCCGTCAGGCCACCGTCCGCGGCGCTCCAGAAAGCCTCGCCCAGGGTGTCGAACCCGCTGCCGATCAGCAGGCTGTCGCGCAGCACCGCGCCGGCGTAGCGGTTGCTGCCGAACGGCCCGACGTGGGTGGCGGCGCCGAGGTTCAGCGAACCCAGAGCCGGCAGCGCCTCGGCGCCGGACAGTTGCCGTGCGCCGGGCGTGGCGGCGGCGGCGATGTGGCCGTCGAGCAGCATCTTCGGCGCCACCACGGTCAGGCTGCCGGCGCCTCGGCCGTCCACGTAGCCGGCCGCGCTGACGGTGGGCGAACTGCTGCCGTAGACGGGCAGGGCGCCCCAGCGGTCGAACAGCGTGGCTGCGTTGTCGGCGTCGATGGCGCGGCTGTAGACCACGTCCTTCGGCGCGTCGTTGACGCTGTAGCTGCGGCCGTCGGCGCCGATCAGCCGGGTCGGCCGCACGCTCGCTTCGGTCAGCGTGACGCTGCCGCCCGAGACGTCGATGCGCGATGCCTCGTGGCTGATTACCGCGCCCTCGGCGCGCAGATTGACGCGGCCGCCTTCGGCCAGCCGCTCTTCTGCCGTGCGCTGCAGGCCGGCGCGGTAGTTCGACAGGTCGCCGAGGATGGACGACGTGCCGCGCACGTCGACGGTGACCTTGTTGCGCAGCAGCAGGCCGTCTTTCTGCAGCGGCGCATCTTTCAGATCATTGCTGCCCAGCAGTTCGGTGGTGACGAAGTAGCGGCCGGCGCTGGCGCTCGCCGTGGTGGTGCCGGCGACGTCGATGACGGCGCCGGCACCGATCAGGATGCGTGCGGTGTCATCGAGGGCGTCGAAGCGCGAACCGGTCACCGCGTCGGCACGGTAGTCGGGTGCAGCCTGGGCGCGCACGTTGACGCTGGCGCCGGGCGCCTGGACGGTGCTGCCGCTTTCCAGCAGCACCGAGTGGCCGGCCAGTTCGATGCGACTCGTCACGAAGCTGGCGGTGTCGCTGGAGGTGGCGGCGGGTTTGCCGGCGGCCGGCGTATCGGCGCTGATCTGCAGCAGGCTGCCGCTGCCCAGCACCAGCGAGCCGCTCTCGGTGGCGCGCTTGTAGATGTCGCTGCCGGCCGGCTGGTCACCGCGTGTGCCGCCCTGCGCCAGCAGCAGGATCGAGCCGTTCTGCGAGACGCTGGTGGTGGCGCTGATGCGCCCGGACTGATTGACCGCCATGCCCACCAGCGTGGCATTGCCTCGCGGCGTGCTGATGCTGCCGCCGGCCAGGTTGGCCACGCTGCCATGCTGTGCCGCCACCATGCCGTCGGCGCCGGTGCCCGGCGCGGTGCCCACCTCGACCAGCAGGCCGCGCAGTGACGGCACGTCGGGGTTGACCTCGGAGGCATAGAGCGCCTCGCTGGTCGGCAGCTTGAGCATCACGGCACCGCCGCCGCCGAGCACCACCTGACCATCCGGCGAGCTGATGCTGCCGGCGTTTTCCACCCGCTTGGCGAACAGGAAAATGCGGCCACCGCTGGCGCTGGTCAGCGTGGCGCCTTCGTCGACACGCACGAAATTGCGGCTGTCGATGAAGTTTTCGGGCGCGCCCTCGTACTTGAATGCGAAGTCGCCACCGAGCACGTTGCCGTTCAGGCTGGCCAGGAAACTGGCGTCGCTCAGGTTCAGCGTGCTCGCCACCAGCGAGCCGACGTCGACCTTGGCGCCACGGCCGAGGATGACGCCGTTCGGGTTGATCAGGAAGAGCTGGCCGTTCGACTTCAGGCTGCCGTAGATCTGGCTCGCGCTGGCGCCGCTGATGCGGTTCAGCGCGCTGCTGTTGGCCGAGGGCATGCGGAACTCGACGCCCGCGTTGGCGCCGATGTTGAAGCTGTCCCACTGGTAGATGGCGCGTGGCGTCGACTGTTTCACCAGCAACTGGTTCGCCGCGGGCTTGCTGAACACCGCCTGGCCGGCCGTGAAGCGCGGGTTGGTGGGCAGGGCATTGGCAGCCGGCGGCGGTGGTTTCGGCAATCCCTGGGCCAATGAATGCAGCGGCCACAGGGCCGCCAGCGCGATGGCCAGCGGTGTCAGCCCCGGCAGGCGGCGTGAAGTCGGATCGGCGTGCGCTCGTGTCGTCATCGGTGTGTTCAGAACGTGGCGCCTACGCGCACATGCAGACGTGGTTCGCCGCTGACCGTGTTGGCGGTGTCCTTCAGCGGCCAGGCCAGGTCGAGCTCGGCCACCATCTGGCGCAGCGCCTTCAGCCGCAGGCCAAAACCGCTGCCGAGCAAGGGCAGGCGCGAGGCCTGGCCGACCCCGGGCTGGCGTGTGCGCAGCCGTGCCGCGTCGACGAAGGCCAGCAGCGTCAGCTCGTCGATGCGCCAGATCGAGTCCGGTTCGGCCTGGCCGGCAGTGCCGCCCCACAGGCTGGGGCTGCGCCACTCGGCCGAACCGAAGAGGGCGTCGTCGCCGCTGCCTTCGGCCTCGAGGTAACCGCGCACCGTGTCGGCGCCGCCTGCCACGTACTGTTCGGCCGACACCAGCGGCTGGCCGGCCAGCTGCCAGCCGGCGCGCAGCGCCAGCGTGCCTGGCAGGCCCGTGGCAGCGAGCAGCGGGCGGGTATGGCGCAGGTCGCCGCGCCAGTAAGCGAAGCCGCCGTCAGCGCCTTCGCGCTTGCAGGCGAACTGGTCGACCGGGCCCACGTTGCCCGGGCAGTCGACATTGCGCGCCAGGATCGAACGCAAGGCCAGCACCGCGTTGCTGGTGAGCGTGGTCAGCGCGCGTCCGTCGATCCAGTTGCCGGTGTAGGTGGCGGTGAAAGGCAGGTAGCGCAGGGGCGTGGACAGCTCGCCGGTGCCGGCTTGCAGGCGCTCTTTCATGTTCTTGTAGTCGGCCCCGAAGGCGACGGTGTGGGCGCCGTTGCCGAACTGCCGAATGGCGCGCCCTCCCAGCGTGAGGCCGCGGCCGAACACGGTGGCCACGCCCAGCGGCTCCACTTCGCTGTCGGACCAGACGGTGTAGGCCAGCGCCGTCCAGTCAGGCGCCAGCGGCGCCGTGTAGTTGGCCGACACGACCTGCGTCTGCCGCGTCTCGCGCGGCGCGGTGATGGCAGTCAGCGCGATGCTGTGGTCGCGCTGGAACAGGTTGTCGTAGCGCAGGCTGGCCTGCAGTCGCCAGGGGTCGGTGTCGGCGGCATGACGGTTGTTCAGCTCGATGGCGGCCGTCAGCGGCAGCTTGTCGGTGACTTTCAGTTCGGCGTCCACCGTGCCGGGCGTGCGGCCGGGGCGCAGCACCGGCTGCAGCTGGCGTTCATCGCGGTTCAGGGTGCCGAGTTGCGCCTGCAGCTGGTTGAAGTCGGGCACCGTGCCGGGGGCCAGCGCCGGCACGCCACGGCGGATGAAACCCTGGTCGTAATAACGCGAGCCAGAGACGGCCAGCCGGTCGACGCGGCCCTCCACCACGCGCAGGCGCACCACGCCGCTGTCGACCTTCTGCTCGGGTATGTCGACGAAGACCGACAGGAAACCCGCGCCCTGGTAGGCACGTTCCAGCGCTTCGCGGGCCTTCTCCACATCGGCCAGGCTGCGGTCGGGGCCGAGGAAGGGCGTCACGGCGACCTCCACGGCCATCACGCCGAGCACGCTGTTGCCCTCGATCTCGAACTCCAACAGGGCGAAGCGCGGTCCGCTGTCCGTCGGTGCGTCGGCTGCGGGTGCAGCGGAGGCAGCGATCGCGGGAGCAGCCGCCGAAGAAGCGGCCGCCGGCTGCGCGACAGCGTCGAAGACAAGCCCGAGGGACAACAGCAACAACAGGAAAAACGGCATCGGGGAAGTCTGGCGAACAGCGATGACCACGGACCACGCGGCCCGTAGTCCGAACGGCTCATGATGTGGGTCGTTCAGCGGCGGCGGCGCGCCGCGAAGCCGAGCAGGCCGAGGCCCATCGCCATCAGCGCCCAGCTGCCGGGTTCCGGCACGGTGGTGACGGCGAGGACCGAGCCGCTCGAGCTGATCGTGCTGATCGAACTGGCTGCGCCGCCACCCAGCAGGCGGTTGGAGAAGCCGTCGTCGGTGCCGGTGGCCACGCCGGCCAGCCGGTGCAGCGCAAAGCCGCGGTTCAGCTCGGTGCGGCCGATGGCCTGTATGAAGCTGCGCTGCGCGAGCGTGAGCTCGCTGCCCTCGATGCTGAAGCTCAGCACGAAGCTGCCGTCGGTGTCTTCGGCCAGTCCCCAGAAACCGTCGTGGGTGAGGTTGTCGAATTCGTCGACCAGCGCCGTGGCATTCGTGTCCGCACCGGAACTCAGCAGCTGGTAGGCCCAGGACGAATTGCCTACCAGATTCATGGTCGAAGGTCCGCCAGGCCTGAGGGAGCTGAAGTAGGCGTTTCCGGCGTCGCCGAAATAGGACGGCTGACCCTTGGTGTGGAACGCGCTGCCGTTGAACGTGTACGTGTCACTACCTGCGCTGTTGTGTGTGTTGTCGGCGTTGCCACCCTCGGAGTTCAAGCCGACGAGGAACTGTGAAAACCCGCCATCGGTCAACACCAGTTGGGTATTCGTCTCCTGCAGCAGTGCAATGTAAAAGGGATTGGTCGTGCCGGTTTCCACCGTATGTTCGAGGGTTGTGAAGATGCGCAGGTCGGCGGGCTCGAAAGCGATTCCGGTGATGCCCGCGGAATTGATGAAGTCGGCCGCATAGACGCCCCAGCGCAAGGTGTTGGCGGCGCTGCCGAGGTCCAGCAGCTTCTTGAACCGCGGGTCGGTGGTCGGGTCGACTTTCCAGAAACGCTGGAAACCTTCGTCCTTCTGGCCGTCGACCAGCAGGCTGTCCATCTTGTAGCCCAGGTCCAGCGAATAGGACGCTTCTCCGACCGGGTCCCAGACAATCAGCACAAACTCGCCGTCGCCGGTGCCCACGTCGCCCACGTCGACGGCCGACCAGGCGGCCGGCGTGAGCGCGCTGAGCCCCGCTGCCAGCAGCAGGGAAAAAAATCGGGTGCTGCGGATGGCCTTGACGGGGGCGGTACGCTTCATGAAATCTCCGGTCGGGCGGGTTGCCCAGTAAGACTGGGTGCCGCGAAGGGCACCCCGGGAAAACACTTATCGGCGGGTGGCCAAACTGCGGGAACGCCACCCGCCGACCTGTGGACTTACTTGATCATGCGCAGGCCAGCGCAGCTGTTGGCGGCCACACGGCTCACGCGTGAACCAAACAGAGCTGCATTGCCCGTGGCGCTGGCGTACGGGCCGGCGAAACCAGCCGGCGGCGTCATCACACCTTGCTGGGTGTCGCTGTCCACGGCGGCCAAGGCGTTCGGCGTGCCGAAACCAGAGCGCAGCGCGCTCAGGAACAGCTGCCTGTCGCTGCCGGCCGGAACGGTCGTCCTGTTCCACTGCATCGAAGCTTCATAGACGAAGCCGTAGTTGCCGACCTTGGCTTCGTTGCGAACCGGAGCCACGCCGTCCAGCTTGACATAGCGGTAATTGAGGTCGCTGCCGACGGCACCACGTTGCGGGTTGGCTTCGCGGCCCAGCACGCCCAGGGCATAAGCAATGTTGTCGAGGCCGGCAGCTGCTTGAGCATCATTGCCGACGCAGTTCTCGACCTGGCCGGCGCTGCTGCCCTCCTGCACCAGGATGGGCGCGCTGGTCACCGTGGCGTTGGTGGTGGTCTCGTTGCCCGAACTGCCCGACACGCCCAGGGGTAGGTACAGGCCACCCGCGCTGTTGTTGCAGGGGTTGAGTGCGAAGAACGCGTTCGACGCGGCCTGTGTGCCCGAGCCCTCGGTACGGCGGCAGATGTTCAGCGTCTTGATGGCCGAGTTGGCATCCACGCTGGTCGGGATGACGATGTTCCAGCCCTTCAGCTGACCGGCGTTGGCGGCGCCGCCAAACAATTGCCCGGTGAGCATGGCCCGCACGAAAGTGGCAGGCAGCGACGGGATGGTGGCAATGGTTGCGGCGGTCCAGGTGGACTGGTCGGCCGGCACGTCGATGAGGCTGGCGCCGGCGCCGATGATGCCCTGGGCTTCCTGCAGCGCACGATAGGCCTTCTTGTTGACGACCACGCCAAAAAGTGCCTGCGCCAGCGGGCCGGAGTCGAGGCCGGAGACCTGCGCGGGGGTCAGCGCCGTGGTGCCGGAGGGCAGGTTGACCGAGGCCTGGAGAAGTTGCGGCTCGACGTCCGAAATGCCGGCGTCGGACTTGATGCCCGTCGTCTCGGTGCCCGTGCAGATGAAGTTCGGAATGGCAGCATCGGTGGCCGGCGTGGCGCCGCCGTTGATGGTGGTGCAGGTGGCGTCGTTCAGCACCCTCATGTGGGTCTGATCGGCGGCCAGCGCGATCGGGTTGACACCCTGGCCGGAGCCGCCAGCGTCACGTTTGTAGATCAGCACCGGGGTGCCGGCGTTGTAGTTGCCGACCTTGAGGTCCAGATTGCAGGAGTAGGCGCGGTGACTGGTGCCTTCAGCGTTGCTGTTCCAGATGACGTGGAACGAAGAAGGCGTGCAGATTTCCTTGACGTAGGCGGCGACCGACAAGCGCAGCGCGGAGGCGCCTGCAATGCGAACTTCCTGCAGGGTGCCGGCAGTGCGCGCAGCGTCGATTTGTGCTGGGGTCAAAGCGTGCACTGAACCAGCTGCAACGAGGGCGGCGGCTGCCGCGATGGCGTGAATCTTCGTCATGATGAGATTTCCTTCAGACAGGGAAAAACATGACGCTGCAATACGGCAGCGTCCAAGCAATCGAAAATCGGGTGAATGCGCAGACCTTCGTGGTCTGCGCATCCGGTAGTTCAGGTGCGGCGGCGGCGAGCCATGAAACCGACGGTCGCCAGACCGGCCAGCAGCAGGGCGTAAGTGCCGGGCTCAGGAATGGGCGCCGTAGCCGTGAAGTTCACGCCGTCAAAAGCGACCTGGACCGACGACAGGGTGCAAGCACCAGGCTCAGAGGGGATAAAACCGCTGGTCGTGCAGGAATAGAGGTTGGTCAGATCGGTGCCGATGGCGTTACCGGCCTGGAAGCCGGTGGACTGCCCATAGAAGTTGAACTCGATAAAGTGGGCTGGCGAACCCAGGGCGTTGTAAGCATCACCCTGCACGAGGGGGTCCGGCGTCAGGCCGTTCTGGTCGAGCGCGGCCGCGAGTGAGGGGCCGACAGTATAGGTCGCGAGTTCCACGCCTTCGTTGGTGAGCTTCGGAGTGAGGCCACCGGCACTGGTGGTGAGGAAGTTCAGGTCGCCATCGATGAAGTTGAAGCCTTCGCTATCGGCAGCGTAGATTGCCCAGCGTGTGCCTTCGAACTGGGAGAAGTCGTTACGGTTGGTGTCCGCAGCGATGTAATTTCCCCAGTTGGCCGAACCCGTCACCGTCGCCAGATTCAGGGGCCCCTGCAACGCGAGCAGATCCTTCCAGGTGATTCCGAAGTCGACGGCATAGGTGCCGATCTTTTCGTCGTACACCACGCCGAAGACTTCGGCGTTGTTTTCGATGTTGATGCCGGCGTAGGCATTCACGCCGCAAAGCAGGGCTGCCGCAGCAGCCAGGAATTTCAGTTTCATTGAAAGCTCCAAAAAGTTGGTCAATCCCGAAAGTCAGGTCTGGCACCGTTGCGGCAAGATCTGCGCACACCGGCGGAGGGCCGCCTAAGAGGCTGACCACTGCGATTCGGCGCATCATGCGGCGGTGCGGCGGCAACCATCGGGCGGTGCGGAGTTCAGGCTGAACCCCGACGTCGTCAACAAAGAGCGGTGAGAGTCATCAACTCTCGACGACAGAAGTGTGCAGCGCGACTGTGAATTCGTCCGCATACTTTGCGGGCTCGACATGATCCATTCGGCTCAGACTTTTGATGTCAACCCCGTGACTAGGGGGGGTCGGCCGGAGCTGATGTCGCCCGCCGTCAGCAACTGCGCCGTCATTGCCATCGCCACCGCCTGCGCCCGGTTGGCCGCACCCATCTTGCGCAGGATCTTCTGCACGTGGTTTTTCACGGTCAACGCGCTGATGCCGAGTTGCTCGCCGATCTGCAGGTTGCTCTTGCCTTCACGCACCCACAGCAGGATTTCCTTTTCACGCTCGGTGATCTGCGACACGTTGCCGCCCGCGGGCTGCGTGGGCAGCGCCGGCTTGATGGTGTTCATCGCACGCTCGGTGTCCTGCACGCGCAGGTAGGTGGTGTGCAGGTGCGGCAGCAGCAGTTCGAAGTGGCGGGCCAGCATCGCCGGTGGCTCGCCGGCGGTGCCGGCCAGCAGGAACAGGCTCTCCAGTTCATTCGGCCGCTGGGGCCGCGCCACGCCGTGCACCACGATGTGGCCGAGCCCGGCCGCGGCGAGTTCAGCGCAGGCGCCGGCCAGCGCGAGGTCGGCCGGGTCGTGTGTCGACAGCGCCAGCGCACGGCCCTGGTTCTCGACCCAGGCGCGCGCCAGGCTGGCCATCATCGGCGGGCCGACCCCTGTCAGCAGACCGAGCGTGGAGGCGGGCAGCACAACGCTGTGGAAGGCCTCGAACACCACCTCGCGGCGCTGCCTCTGGTAGGTGCCGCACACCGCCAGCACATGCGGCAGCAGCACATGCAGGTGGTTCTGCATCCAGACGAAGAAGTGGTAGCGGCGCTTGACGCCGGGTGCGGCCTCGATCACGCGAACCAGCGCCTGCATCTGCGCCACGCTCATCTCCAGGGAATCGTCGCTGAGCAAATTCAAGGCGCTCGGCGGGGCCAGGCCCGTCATGCTGTTCATGTAGGTACTTCCAGGACAACGGTGCGAGGTTGCCGCCAGCGCCGGGCTGCGGGCGGGCTGTTCGCCCCAGGCCGGCCGAAGCGGGCCGCCCACTGTGGGCGACAGGCAAAGTGGCAGACCCAGATTTGCATTCAAGTCAAAAGGGCTACGCTATCGCCCTGCCGTGACCGGAGCGTGAATTTCCGCGGGGCCGCGATGTCGGCAATGATCCGTTCGGATCATGGCCACCGGACGCTGTCATCGGCGGCTCGCCGGCGGTCTCTAGAGTTGCTGCCCATGCAACGTCATCCCTTCAAGGCCGCGCTCTGCGCCGCCGCCTTCGCCCTCATGTCCCATGCCACCGGGGCCGGCGCCGCCACAGGCCCGGTGACCGGTTTCATCGTCCAGCTGCGCAGTGACGCCGCACCGGCCGCGCAGACCGCGCAGACCGCGCAGGCCACCACGACCGCCACCCCGGAGCAGCGCCGGCAGCGCCTGCAGGCCGTGCTCGGCGAACAGCGCGCCCCGCTGCGGCTGGGTGCGGCGGTCAGCGGTGACTGGCACCGCGTGGCAGCCGACACACCGCTAGGCGAAGAAGCCGCGCGGACGATGGCCGCCCGGCTGCGCGCCGACCCCCGCATCGCCGCCGTGGTGCCGGACGTGCGCGAGCAGCGCCTGGACGTGACCGCCAACGACCCGCGCTTCAATGACCAGTGGTGGCTGCGCGCCGTGGCCGCCGGCAACACCGGCGCGGCCGGCTTCACGGCGGCATGGATGCGCAACACCGGCGCCGCCTCGCCGGTGGCGGTGGCCGTGCTCGACTCGGGCATCACCTCGCATCCCGAGCTGAACTCTCGCCTGCTGCCGGGCTGGGACTTCGTCAGCGACCCGGTCTACGCGAACGATGGCGGCGGGCGCGACGCCGACTCGGCCGACCCCGGTGACGCCATCACCGCCGCCCAGCGCAGCGCCAACCCGGCGGCGTTCAAGGACTGCCCGGCGGCCGAACGCTCCAGCTGGCATGGCAGCACCATCGCCGGGCAGCTGGCGGCGGTCAGCGACAACGGCGCCGGTGTGGCGGCGGCCCATTGGGGCGGCCTCGTCATCCCGGTGCGCGTGGCCGGCCAGTGCGGCGCGGCGCTCAGCGACATCATCGACGGCATGCGCTGGGCCGCCGGCCTGGAAGTGGCGGGCGCGCCAACCAACCCGAACCCGGCGCGCATCATCGTGCTGAGTTATGGCGGCAGCGACCCCTGCGACGCGGCCAGCAGCGACGCCAGCGTGGCGGCCACCGCGCGCCTCTACATCGACACACTGGCGGAAGTGCGGGATGCCGGCGCGCTGGTGGTGGTGGCGGCCGGCAACCAGCGCCGCGCGGTGGGCCGGCCGGCCAGCTGCAGCGGCGCCTTCGCGGTGGCCTCGTTGAACCGTGAGGGCTACAAGGCCACCTATTCGAGCTTCGGCCCCGAGATCGCGCTCGCCACGCCGGGCGGCGACGGCGACACCGGCGGCACCTGCGACGCCCAGCTGGCCGACAGCGGGCTGGTCAGCACCGGCAACCTGGGCGACACCTCGCCGGGTGCGGCCGGTTATGTGGCCGCGTCGGGCACCAGTTTTGCCGCGCCCGCGGTGGCGGCGGCGGCCGCGCTGATGTTGTCGGTGAACCCGGCGCTGGACGTTGCGCAACTCGTCGACGGACTGCGCCGTTCCGCGCGCCCGCACGTCGACGTGCCGCTGCTCGGCGCATGCTCGCTGGCCGACAACCGGGCGCGCTGCGCCTGCACCACGGGCACCTGCGGCGCCGGCATGCTGGACGCCGATCAGGCGCTGCGTTTCGCCGCCTCGCCGGCCACCTACACGGCGCCTTTGACGACGGCGCCGACGCTGGCCGACGCGCGTATTCGCGCCTGCGCGGTGCTGATGGGCAGGCCGGTGCCGGTGGACCCGGTGCCCGTGCCCGAGCCTCTGCCGCCGGCGGCCGGCGGCGGTGGTGGTGGTGCGATGTCGGCGCCCTGGGTGCTTCTGCTGGCAGTCGCCGGGCTGGCCTTGTGGCGCGGCGGGCGGCCTGGCCGCATCAGCCCGGAATAGCCACCACGACGGCCGATTCCTCGACGCCGGCCACGGCCCGGTCTCCGACCTTCAGCCGCTGACCAGCCGCCGTGAAGCCCACCAGGCTCACACCGCCTTCGAGCACCAGTGTGACTTCACCCCCTTGCAGCGAGCGTGAAGCACGCCTGACGCTCCCGGTCAGCAGGTTGCGGGCTTCTGCCGGGGCCACGTCGGCAGCCACCTGAACCGCGGTGGCCTTGCACAGCGCAAGCACCTGCATGCCTGGCTCAAGTTGCAGCAGTTGAGCGCTCTCACGTGTGAGGCGTGAAGACAGCCGCGCGCCACCGGGCAACAGCAGGCCGACCCGCACGACGCCGCCCGTCGGTCGGAGGCTCTTCACCTCGCAGGGAAACTGGTTGCGCATGCTCGTGCGCAAGGCCAGCGCCGCCAGGCCAGGCGCGCCCGCTGCGGCGCTTGCGATGGGCTCCAGCCGCGCCATGACGCCGGCTCGTGCCACGGCGAACATCGCCGCCGCTGCCAGCACCCGCCGGCCTGCCGGCGTGAGCACGGCGCCGCCACCGCCGCTGCCACCGACGGCTTTTTCCACCATCGGCGTGCCGGCAAGGTTGCCGAGCGTTTCGATGGCCTGCCATGCGGCCTTGTAGCTGACGCCTGCGCGCCTCGCTGCCTCGGAGATGGAGCCGCCCTCGCCGATGCGGCGCAGGATGTCGATGCGCTTGTCGGTGGACTCATGGCCGAGCACTTCGGCAAGGCCGGGGTTCCCGGGTTTCATCGCCGGATGTTAAGAGGTGAGAGGAGGGTTCAAATACACTTCGCTATTCCAATTTTGAATAGCGAAGTGAATCCGTGAAGCGATGGAGGGTCGGTTTGTTCTTCGGTGTTGCCCTGGCCGCGCCTGCGCTCGCGGCCGAGGTCAGCGTGGCGGTGGCGTCCAACTTCGCCGCCCCGATGCAGAAAATCGCTGCGGCCTTTGAGAAAGACACCGGCCACAAGGCGGTGCTGGCCTTCGGCTCGACGGGCAAATTCCATGCGCAGATCACGAACGGCGCGCCATTCCAGGTCTTGCTGGCGGCGGACGACGAGACGCCGCAACGCCTGGAACGTGAAGGGTTCGCCATGGCCGGCACCCGGTTCACCTATGCCATCGGCCGGCTGGCGCTGTGGAGCCGGCTGCCGGGGCGGGTCGATGGCAAGGGCGATGTGCTGAGAGTCGGCGGCTTCGCGCACATCGCACTGGCCAATCCCAAGATCGCCCCTTATGGCGCGGCGGCCGCCGAGGTGCTGAACGGGCTCGGGCTGACGGCCACGCTGACGCCGAAGTTCGTGCTGGGCGAGAACATCGCCCAAACGTACCAGTTCGTCGCCAGCGGGAACGCCGAACTCGGTTTCGTCGCGCTGTCGCAGGTCTATCTCGACGGCAAGCTCGCGGCGGGTTCGGCGTGGGTGGTTCCCGCCACCTTGCACGCGCCGATCCGCCAGGACGCCGTGCTGCTGCGCGCAGGCAAGGACAGCGCGGCGGCCGCGGCGCTGCTGGCCTACCTGCGCGGCGACAAGGCGCGTGCACTGATCCGCGCGTCCGGCTACGACCTCTGAGAAGCAGAGCCCCAGCATGCCACTGAGCGGCGAGGCCCTGCAGGCCATCCGGCTGACCCTCGAACTGGCGAGCCTGACCACGCTCCTGCTTCTGCTGATCGCCACGCCCATCGCCTGGTGGTTGTCGGCCACGCGGTCGCGCTGGCGGGCGCCCGTCAGCGCGCTCGTCACGCTGCCGCTGGTGCTGCCGCCCACGGTGCTGGGTTTCTACCTGCTGGTAGCGCTGGGCCCGGACGGGCTGCTCGGCCGGTTGACGCTGGCGCTGGGCTGGGGCACGCTGCCGTTCACCTTCAGCGGCTTGCTCGTCGGCTCGGTCATCTTCTCGCTGCCGTTTGCCGTGCTGCCGATCCAGCACGCGTTCGAAGCCCAGGGCACGCGGCCGATGGAGGTGGCGGCCACCTTGCGCGCGCGACCGCTCGACGCCTTCTTCAGCGTGGCGCTGCCGCTGGCCAGGCCGGGCCTGGTCACCGCGGCCATCCTCAGCTTTGCACACACCGTCGGCGAGTTCGGCGTCGTGCTGATGATCGGCGGCAACATCCCGGGCAAGACGCGCGTGGTCTCGACGCAGATCTACGGCCATGTCGAAGCGATGGAGTACGCACAGGCCCATTGGCTGGCCGGCGGCATGGTGCTGCTGTCCTTCACGGTGCTGCTGGCCTTGTCGCTGATGAAGCGGCCCGTCGGGCGGAAGGTGCCATGACGCAGGACGCGGGCTGCAGCCGCATCCGCCTGGAGGTGCCGCGCGCCGGCTTCGAACTCGCGGTCGATCTCGCGCTGCCGGCCACCGGCATCACGGTGCTGTTCGGCGCCTCGGGTTCGGGCAAGACCACGGTGTTGCGCTGCGTGGCGGGGCTGGAGCGTGCACGCCAGGGCCTCGTGCAGATCGGCGCGGAGGTCTGGCAGGACGACGCGGCCGGCATCTTCCTGCCGACCTGGCGGCGGCCCGTGGGTTATGTGTTCCAGGAGGCTTCGCTCTTCGAGCATCTCACGGTCGGGGCGAACACCCGGTACGGGCTGAAACGGGGCAGTTCGGGCGGCAGTTCGCGCGGCGGTCTCCCCGGCGGTTCGCTCGGCGCCAGCCAGGCGCTGGATTCGGCGATCAGCCTGCTCGGCATCGGCAAGCTGCTAGATCGTTTGCCGTCGCAGTTGTCGGGTGGCGAACGCCAGCGCGTGGCGATCGCCCGGGCGCTTGCCACGCAGCCGAGGCTGCTGCTTCTTGATGAGCCGCTGGCCGCGCTGGACCACGCGCGCAAGCAGGAGATCCTGCCCTGGCTGGAGCGCCTGCGTGACGAGCTGAAAACACCGATGCTGTATGTCACCCATTCCGCCGATGAACTGGCACGGCTGGCCGATCACCTCGTGGTGCTGGAGCACGGCCAGGTGAAGGCCGAGGGCCCGGCCGCCGCCGTGCTGTCGTCGATCCAGAGCCCCGTGCTGGCCGGCGATGACGCTGGCGCCTTGCTTTCAGGGCAGGTGGCCGAGCGTGATCCCCGCTGGCACCTCTGCCGCGTGGCCTTCGACGGCGGCAGCCTCTGGCTGCGCGACAGCGGCTTGCCCGTCGGGCATGCGGTGCGGCTGCGTGTGCTGGCCCGCGACGTCAGCATCGCCACCGGCGAGCCACAGGCCAGCAGCATCCAGAACCACCTGCCTTGCACCATCGAGTCATCGGCCCCCGATGCCCACCCTTCCCAGGTGATGGTGCGCGTCAGCGTGGGCGCATCGATGCTGCTGGCCCGCATCACCGCAAGGTCCTTCGAGAGCCTGGGCCTGCGGCAAGGCATGAACGCCTGGGTAATGGTCAAGTCGGTGGCGTTGTTGCAGTGAGACGCCGCAGCGCACCGCGAGGCGCTTTTCTGCTGTGCCAGCCCGGCGATGCGCCTGTTCAGCCAGCCGGCTGGCTCAGCAGGCTGCTGACCGGCGCCTGGCGCGTCGCCGTCATTTCAAAGCTCCGGTAGGCGCCGAGCAAGCGGTCGAACACAGGCCAGGCGCGGTGGCGGCGCACGGCGTCGATGGCACCGGCATGCAGGGCCAGCAGCGCGGCGCTGGCCGGGTCGCCGTCGAGACCCCGGCGCCGCGCCACCCACAAGGCGAGCAGCAGCCAGGCGCCTTCGTCGCCGACCGACAAGTCCTGCACGGCGCGCAGCGCATTGGCTATGGGTGCGTCCGCCTCGTAGGCGGCGCAGCATGCCGCCAGCCCGCGCATCTGCCCGCCATGCGCCAGGTGTTCCGCCACCGTGGTCATCACCTCGCGCAGCGGGGCGCTCCGGTTGAGCGTATCGGTGCGGCGGACAGCCCTCGCCAGCTCGGCATCTGTGGTCCGCGTTGTGGCGGGACAGGCTTCCGCGCAGGAACTGTCGGTGCGTCGCCCGGGAGCAGCAGCAGTGGCCTGCGAAGTGGCTGACGATGCCGGCGCCAGCACCGTGCCGGTGCCTGCCCATCCCGCTGCCAGCAAGGTGTTGATGCGGTGAAGTTCGGCTTGTTCGCCGGCCTTGTCGCCCGCGGGGCGCTGCTGCACCAGCACGCATCGGGTATGCGGGCTCAGCAGGCCGTAGGCCAGCGCCGTGCCGCAGGCGCGCGCTTCGTCGGCGAGAAAGTCGGCACCCTGCAGCCGGCGCGCTGCAGCCATGCGCGGCAGCAGGTCGCCGGGGCAGGGCAGTGCGGCTTCGGTGCGCGCGAGTTCCGCTTCTTGGCCGTTGGCGTCACGCGCCAGCAGGCGCGCTGGGCCCGTCAACGCGGCGGCGGCCCCGCCCGGCGTCGCAAAACCTGCCATCGCCAGCAGGGTGTCGCCACCAAAAGCGCCGGCCGGCAGGGGCGCCTGCCACGCGGCCTCCTGGCCCCAGGCCACGCGCACCGCATGCCAGGGCCGCTGGCGCAGACGCTGCATCATGCGCAGCGCGGCTGCGCGCAAGGGTTCGCCCGGCGTGACGAACTCGCAGGCGCCGCCGGTGGCCAGGGCCAGTTCGCGCAACAGGCCTTCGGCGGGTGCGCTGCCGACGCCGATGGCGAAAATGCGGTGGCCGCTGCTGGCCGCGGCGCGCACCAGTGGCTCGATGTTCCAGACGCCGCCGTCGGTCACCAGCAGCACGTCGGCCTCGGCCGCGTTCGTGCCGATGCGCAGCGCGAACACGGCGCGCAAGGCCTCGTGCAGTTCGGTGCTGCCAAGGTCGGCCTGCAGCTCGGCCAGATGGGTGTCGAGCTGCTGCAGGATCTCTGGCTGGCAACGCGGCGCGACCAGCCCGTGTTTGATGGTCGAGCCGAAGCAACTCAGGCTGACGCCGTCCAAAGGCTTGAGTGTTTCGGCAGCCGCCCGCAAGGCCTGGCGGGCCGAGGTCATGCTGTCACCGGCCATCGAGCCGGAACAGTCGACCAGCAGCTTGACCGCGATGCGTGCGCGCGGTTCACACGCGGGCAGTTGAAAGGCGGCCAATGCCACGCGGGGCGCGGCGCCTGGCGTGGCGTCGGCGGCGCGCAGCATCAAGGACGTGTGCGGCTCGCGCGGCGTGATCAGCAGCACCAGGTCGCGGTCGAGCCGCGACCCGGCGCCCAGCGCCAGCTTCAGGTGGCCGCCGACCGCCTTGCGTTCCAGCACGTGGGTAGGGCATTCCACCGCCGCCGAGGCCAGCGTGCCGGCCACCGTGACCGCCAATGCCAGCGGGTAGGCGGCGTCCATCGCCAGCGGCGGCACCTGGTGCGCCAGCAGTCCGGCGTCAGCGGGCGCACCGGTGCGCGGCGCGATGGTGGTCGGCAGGCTCAGGCGCAGCCGGCCCTGATCGAAAGCCAGCCATTGCGCGAAGCGCACCTCGAGCACGACCTGGTCTCCAGGCTTGAGGTTGCCGATGTTCGCGGTGAACAGGCCCGGTTCGGCGCTTTCCAGCAGAACCGGGGTGTCACCGCTGGCCAGCGCGTCTTCGTAGTGGCGTTCGGCGGTGGCGCGCGCCAGCACGCTGCCTTCGAGCCGACGACCACCCAGCTCGGCCGCCAGGCCGAGCAGCACGGCCTGTGGCGGCAGCGGAAAGCTGTAGACCACCTCCAGCGTGCTGGCGCTGTGGTTGCGGTAGGTCTGACGCACGGTCAGCTCGAACAGGACTCCTTCGAGATGGCCACTGGCCTCCACACCCGCCAGCACCGGGTGAGCAAGATCTTCGTTGCGTGAGCGCAGCACGAAGCCGGCCTCGTTTTCCTGGTCCATCGTTTTTCCCTGAGCAATCTGATTGTTTTTGACGTCGATCGCATGGGCGCCTGCCGGGATGACACCGGTTCGCCTCCTGCTGTTGACTCGCGCTGGCCTCGGCCGTTTCGCCGCGCCGCCTTCATGGTGGGTCTTCAGTGCACCTCTTTCTTCTCTGTTTCTTCACCGCGCACCCGGCGGTAAGCTGCCGTGACTTCCTTGACGAACTGGCGCAACTGTTCGGGACTGAGCCCGGCGCGGCCGGGTTCGAGTTGAAGTTCCAGCCCGTCGGCCAGCGTGACCCGGCTCCACACCTCCACCGTGCCGGGGCGCGTGGCGCGTGGCGGCGCGTCTTCCGGGGCGCCTGCCTGCAACTCGCGGATGCGCTCCAGGCTGAGACCGGCGTCCGTCCAGCGGCGCACCAGCAGCAGTTGTTCCAGATGGCGCTGCAGGTAGTGGGCGCCGCGCTTTTCTCCGGCCGGGCGGTCGAGCAGGCCCTGGGCGATGTAATACCGCACGGTGCGGGGCGTCACACCGGCCAGCGCCGAAAGCTGGTCGATGGAATAGCGTGGCAGGGCGGCATTCGGAATCATTCCTCATTAAACGACACTCGATAAAACCAGTCAACTGTCAAAAACTGACACCGACTTCAGAAGGCCTGGACCGGAGGGCACCGCAATTCAGTTCAGCGCCGTGCACACCGAGCCTGGTTGCAGTGACGGGAGGTGAAATCGCATCGAGGCGTCTTCTTGCGCAGGCGGTCTCTGTGAAGGATGAGGTGAAGGATGAGATGCACGCAAACCGCCGGCCCGGGCCGAGGGCAGCGCCACATCCTGGCCCGCCACACGGCCGAGGGTGGCAAGAGCCCAGCCGTCGGTGGCTTGCGCCAGGCTCAGGCAGCGCAGCCCGCCGCCGGCCAGGCCGCGCGCGACCGCCAGGTTCACGATCCGCTCGCTGCAGGCCGCCGTCAGCCGCAGCACCAGCCGCTGCCAGCGGCTCAGCACCAGCGGTTGGGCCCAGGCAGCGGCCATCGTTCGCCTCATCGTCGCGACGTCCTGTTGCGGGCCGGCCGCCACGCGACGAGCCAGCAGGGTGGTCATGAAGCTGTGGAATTCAGTGCGCACGGCGGCCGGGAACAGGCTGGACAACGCGTCCAGGCGCGGCGTCTGACCGGGCTGCGTGAAGTGCATCGTGAGCATTACCTGCAGGGACTGCGCCGGGTTCAGCACCCGCAAGCGCGCCGGCGGCAGCAGCAGCAGGGGCAGGTGGGCCGCTTCGGCGTGGCTCAGCGGCGTGGCAAAGCTCATCAGCACGGCCAACCGCGCCCAGGCGCCGGCGTCCAGGCCATCGATCTGGCCGAGCCCGCCCCGTTCGATCTGGCGCGCGAAGGAGGCGGCGTCACGCCAGTCGTACGAGGACTTGGCCTGGTTGGCGCAGTGGCTCATCACCGCCAGGTTGCCCGCCGCATAGCCGGCGTCGTTGTTGACGCGGTCCACCGAGGCGTCGCTCGGCAGCCCGCTGGCGCGGGTCAGCGTGTCGCCGGTGATCGGGCACAGCGCCACGTCGATCTGCGCCAGGAAGTTGGGCGTCACCTGCACACCTTCGAAAGCCTTGCCGCGAAGCCAGGCGCCGAGCCGCAAGCGCAGCCATTTCCTGACGTGAACTGTGGCGCGCAGCGTGCGCAGACCGAACACTGCCTGCCCGGCTTCCCAGCCCTGGCGCACCGGGTGGCCTTCGTGCAGGTGGTCGGCCGGTGGCGTGAGCCTGCAATGGGCGAAGTCCCAGCCGATCTCGAAGGCCGTTCGGTCGCTGGCGGGTGGCTGGTCGAAGGCATCCTGCTGCATCGCTGTCTGTGTCATGGTGCTGCTCCCGGGGCGGGCTCCAGGCCCACCGATGCATGAAGCTTCGCCGCCCGCAGGCTCAAGGAATGACCCTGCCGAACGCCATTCTTCAGTGAAAACCCTCGCTTGCCGTTGACTCAGCGTCGGCCGTAGATGCCGTCGTTGTCGTCGGTCCTCAGGGTTTTCTGTATTAATCGGTGTGTTGCCGGTTACCCTCGTGGCAAGAAAAACAGCTAGTCGGGGAGGTCATGGGCCGCGCCGCGTCGTCAGCACGCGGCGCCGTCCCCCAGCCCTGGCGTTTGCCGGAGCCCCGCCATGACCAAGACCGCGCGTGTCTACAAGATCGAGATGCTCATCCGCAACCGCGGCCATGTGAGCTTTCATGACCTGCTCGGCGAGCTCGAGGTCTCGCCCGCCACGCTGAAGCGCGACCTGGAATACCTGAAGGACCAGCTCGGCGCGCCCATCGAGTACGACCGTTTCCTCAACGGCTACCGTTTCGGCGAGGGCTACCGCGGCCAGAAGCATGAACTGCCGGGCCTGTGGTTCAGCGAACGCGAGCTGTACAGCCTGCTGATGGCGCACCAGTTGCTCAGCGAGCTGGATTCCGACGGCGTCATCAGCCGCCACCTGAAGCCGCTGCTCGAACGCATCCACCAGATGCTGGGCACCGGCGAGGCCGACGCCAAGACCCTGCTCAAGCGCGTGAAGATCATCGGCTCGGCCAAGCGGCCGGTGTCGAGCCAGTACTTCGAGCTGATCGGCGAAGCGCTGCTGAAACGCCGCCGCCTGCACCTGCGTTACCTGACGCGCGGCCGCGGCGAGGTCAGCGAGCGCGACGTCTCGCCGCAGCGCCTGGTGCACTACCGCAGCACCTGGTACGTGGACGCCTGGTGCCACACCCGCGAGCGCCTGCTGCGCTTCGCGCTCGACGCCATCGAAGGTGCCGAGGTGCTGGCCCTGAAGGCAAAGGAGGTGGCGCTGAAGCAGGTGCAGACCGAGATGGACGGCGGCTACGGCATCTACGCCGGCGGCCAGCGGCAGTGGGCCACACTGGCCTTCGAAGCGCAGGCCGCCCAGTGGGTGAGCAAGGAAGAATGGCACCCCGAGCAGCAGACCCGCTGGCTGGACGGCGGCGGTTACGAGCTGACCGTGCCCTACACCGAAGAGACCGAGATCCTGATGGACATCCTGCGCCACGGCGACCAGGTTCGCGTGCTGGCGCCGCCGGCGCTGGTGAAGGCGGCGCGGGCCCGGCTGGCGGCGGCGGTGGCACGGTATTGAGGCTGCGAAAACCGCGGAAACCGCCGCACTGCCGCCGGCCATTGCAGAACTCTTCGCGACCGGTCGACCCTGGCTCACTCCGTGAGCCAGGCTTGATGCACCATCAGCGCGGGTTCGTCATGTTGCCGGCCCCTGAACCACGAAGTTCCCCTCATCCCAGCGCATGACCGACATCCAGCCCGGCTTTCTCGTCCTGCACGGCAACCGCGCCGAGTTGCTGGCCGAGGCCGTCTTCGAATGGTTGCGACGCCAGCCGCTGCAGCCGCTGGAAGAAGAAGTCTTCCTCGTCCAGAGCAACGGCGTGGCGGAGTGGCTGAAGATGACGCTCGCCACGGCGGACGGCATCTGCGCGGCCACGCGGGTCGAGCTCCCCGGCCGCTTTCTCTGGCGCACCTGCCGGCAGGTGCTGGGCGCAGAGGCTGTGCCGGCGCTGTCGGCGCTGGACAAGCTGCCGATGACCTGGCGCCTGATGCACTGCCTGCCCGGCCTGCTGGACCGCCCGGGTTTCGAGCCGCTGGCAGGCTTTCTGCGGCGTGGCGACATGGCGCGGCGGCTGCAACTTGCCGAGCGCCTGGCCGATCTGTACGACCAGTACCAGGTTTACCGGGCCGACTGGCTGGACGCCTGGGCCGCCGGCCATGACGTGCTGCCGCGCGGTCCGGACGAAACACCCGCCACAGCGCCGCCCCTGCCGGCCGAGCAGCGCTGGCAGGCCGCGCTGTGGCGCGAGCTGCTCGCGCCACTGGGCGACGAAGACCGTGCCGCCACCCGGCCGCAGCTGCAGCGGCGGCTGCTGGCCGCTCTGGCCGGGCGGGCCGGGCGGGCTGGACATGCCCCCGGCACGGCGCCGCGCCTGCCGCTGGCGCGGCGCGTCGTGCTGTTCGGCATGACCCATGTGCCGATGCAGACCCTGCAGACGCTGGCCGCGCTGTCGGCGCACAGCCAGGTGCTGCTGGCGATCCCCAACCCCTGCCGCTACCACTGGGCAGACATCATCCAGGGCCGCGAACTGCTGAGCCTGGAACGTCGGCGGCAGCCGCATCGCGCCGGCCGCGACCTCGCCAGCGTGCCGCTCGAAGACATGCACGCTCACGCCCACCCCTTGCTGGCCGCGTGGGGCCGACAGGGCCGCGACTTCGTGCGCCAGCTCGATGCCTTCGACGACGTGCTGCTGGCCCGCCAGCGTTTCCCGCTGGCCAGGGTCGACCTCTTCGACGACGGCCCCGGCGATACCCTGCTGCGGCAGGTGCAGGCTCACATCCGAGACCTGCAACCGCTGGCCGAGCATCCGGCCGGGTGGGGCGAACAGGCCGATCCGGCCGACCGTTCCATCGTCTTCCACATCGCGCACAGCGTGCAGCGCGAGGTCGAGATCCTGCACGACCAGCTGCTCGAACTGCTGGCGCAGCCGGCCAGCGCGACGCCGGGCGCTGCTGTGCTGAACCCGCGCGACGTGGTGGTGATGGTGCCCGACATCGCTGTCTTCGCCCCGGCCATCCGCTCGGTTTTCGGTCCCTGGGCGCGCAGCGATCCGCGTTTCATTCCCTTCGACATCACCGACCTCCAGGAGCGCGGCCACAACCCGCTGCTGGTGGCGCTGGAATGGCTGCTGCGCCTGCCTCAGCAGCGCTGCGCGCTCAGCGAGCTGCGTGACCTGCTCGACGTGCCGGCGCTGGCCGCGCGCTTCGGTCTGCAGGCCGACGACCTGCCGCAGCTGGCCTCGTGGATGGCGGGCGCGGGCATGCGCTGGGGCATAGGCCAGGCGCAGCGCGACGGCCTCGGCCTGGCCGCCTGCGGCGAGCAGAACAGCTGGCTGTTCGGCCTGCGCCGGCTGCTGCTCGGCTACGCCAGTGGCGACAGTGGCGCCTTCCTGGGCATCGAGCCGTATGACGAGGTCGGCGGGCTCGACGCCGCGCTGGCCGGCTCGCTGGCGGCGCTGGTCGAGGCGCTGCAGCACTGGGCCACGCTCGCCACCACCCCGGCCACGCCAGACGAATGGGGCGGCCGCGCCCGCGCCTTGCTGGAATCCCTGTTCGCGCCCGCGGCCGACGCCGAACGGCAGACCGTCGAGGCGCTGCAGTCGGCGCTGCGCGACTGGCTGCTGGCCTGCGAGACGGCCGGCTTCGACGAGCCCGTGACGCTGGCGGTGGCGCGCGAGGCCTGGCTGACCGCTGTCGACGCGCCCGGCCTGAACCGCCGCTTTCGCGCCGGTGGCGTCACCTTCTGCACGCTGCTGCCGATGCGCGCCATTCCTTTCGAGGTCGTGTGCCTGCTCGGCATGAACGACGGCGACTACCCGCGTCGCGCCAGCCGCAGTGACTTCGACCTGATGGGCGAGCCAGGGCAGGCGCGCCCGGGCGACCGCTCGCGGCGCGACGACGACCGCCAGCTGATGCTGGAAGCGCTGCTGTCGGCGCGCCGCGTGCTCTACATCAGCTGGGCCGGCCGCAGCGTGCGCGACCAGAGCGAACAGCCGCCCTCGGTGCTGGTGTCGCAACTGCGCGACCACCTGGCCGCCGGCTGGGCCGGCGACGTGCTGGGCCCGCGCACGACGGCTCACCCGCTGCAACCGTTCAGCCGCAGATACTTCGAAGAGCCCGAAGAGCCGGTCAAAGAGCAGGGCGGAAAACGCCCGCCGCCGCTGTTCACCCATGCCCGCGAGTGGCGCGCCGCCCATGCCACGGCGGCGGAAGGCGGCCTGCCCGATCAAGCTCCGCCACCGCCTTTCGTGCCCGACCCCGCGGTGCCGCTGACCATCGCGGTGCTGACGCGCTTCCTGCGCAACCCTGTGCGCGAGTTCTTACGCACTCGCCTCGGCGTCGTCTTCGACGAACGCGATGACGACGCGGAAGACGAAGAACCTTTCGCGCTCGACGCTCTGCAGGAATACGGGCTGATCGACGAAGTGCTGTCCGGCATCTTGCCCGGTGACGCGGGCTCAACGCCGACCGAAACGCCGGCCGGCAGCTTCGCTGAACAGGTGCGCGCGCGGCTGGAAGGGGTGCGGCGCGCCGGGCGGTTGCCGATGGCCGAACTCGGTCAGCGCAGTGAATCGAAGCTGGCCGGGGTGCTCGTGCCGCTGCTCACCCGCTGGGTCGACCTGCTGGCGCGCCATCCGCAGCCGCTGCCCCGCGAGCCACTGCGTTTCGAGCATGGCGATGTGCTGCTGGTCGACTGGCAGGACGGCCATCGCGCGACGTCTGGCGAGCCCGGGATGCTGGACGCGGCGGTACCGGGCGTCTGGCTGGCGCTGACCGCCAGCCGTCTGTGCGGCAAGGGCAAGAAGAAGGCCGTGCGTCCCGAAAAGCTGCTCGGCGCCTGGGTGCGCACGTTGGTGACGAGCGCCGTCGGCTGCCCGGTCAGCGGCGTGACCGTCGGCCGCGACGCCACGGTCAGCGTTGCGCCGATGGAGCCCGCCGAGGCCGCCGACGCGCTCGCCGCGTTGCTGCAGGCCTGGCGTGACGGGATGAACGCGCCGCTGCCGCTGGCCTTGCGCACGGCGCTGGGCCGCGTGGCCGGCACCGACGACCTGGCGCCGATATTCGAAGGCGGCCTGTACCTGCGCGGCGAGGTCGAAGACCCGGCGCTGTCCCGCGTCTACCCCGACATCGAAGCTCTGTTCGCCGATGGCCGCTTCGATGCCCTGGCCGGATCGCTGGCCGGCCCCTTGGCCCGATGGGCGGCAGATGCGGTCATCATCGATGTGCAGGACGAAGGCGGCAGCGATGACTGAGACCCTTCAAGCCGACTGCCTGCCGCTGTGGGGCAGCCGGCTGATCGAGGCCAGCGCCGGCACCGGCAAGACCTGGACGATCGCCGCGCTCTACCTGCGGCTGGTGCTCGGCCACGGCGGCGAGAACGCCTACACGCGGCCGCTGTCGCCGTCGCAAATTCTGGTGATGACCTTCACCCGGGCCGCCACGCGCGAACTGTCGGATCGCATCCGCTCGCGCCTGCTGGAAGCCGCACGCTGTTTCCGTGGCGAGAAGCCGGTGCCGGACGGCGACACCTTCCTGGCCGCCTTGCTGGACGCCTGCCCCGACGACGCAGCCCGCCGCGCCGCCGCCTGGCGGCTGGCGATGGCGGCGGAGAGCATGGACGAAGCGTCGGTGCACACGATAGACGCCTGGTGCCAGCGCATGCTGCGCGAGCACGCTTTCGACAGTGGCTGCCTGTTCGACGAAGAGCTGAGTGTCAACGAGGGCGCAATGAGGCTGGAAGCCACGCATGACTACTGGCGCCAGCAGGTCTACCCGCTGGCCGGCGCCGCGCTCGACGAGGTGCTGGCGGTGTGGGGCCATGTCGACAAGCTGGCTGACGAGGCCGGCCAGTTGCTCGACGAGGAGTTGCCCGCCGATGCGGGTGAAGGCAGCCTGGGCGAACTGCTGACCCGCGTGCGCAGCGAGCGCGCCGGCGCGCTCGCTGCCCTGAAAGACGGCTGGGTCGAACGCACGACGCAGATGCGCGACTGGCTGGCCATGCAGCTCGCGCTGAAGAACTGCCCCTACGACAAGCGTTCGCTGGCGCCGCGGAACACGAGCAACTGGCTGGACGCGCTGGCTGCATGGGCCGGCGACCCGGCGGCAGAAACGCTCGACATGAAGACCGGCCGCACGCGCTTCACGCATCAGGGAATGAAGGAGGCGCTGAAGCCCGGCGAGACGGTCGACCTGCCGCCGATTTTCGAGCAGTTCGAGGCCCTGATGCTGGCGCTGGAAGCCCTGCCGCCGCTGGCCAGCAGCCTGCGGCTGCACGCCGCGGCACGCATCGCCGAGCGGCTGGCGGAACTCAAGCAGCAGGCCGGCAGTTTCGGCTTCGCCGACATGCTGAACCGGCTCGACCGCGCGCTCGATGCCGGGCTGAACGGCGAACACGCACAACGCCTGCGGGCGCGCATCCTGACGCAGTACCCGGTGGCGCTGATCGACGAATTCCAGGACACATCGCCAATGCAGTCGCGCATCTTCGACCGCCTCTACCGCATCGCCGACAACGACCCGGCCACCGCCCTGCTGCTGATCGGCGACCCCAAGCAGTCGATCTACGGCTTCCGTGGCGCCGACATCCACAGCTACCTGACGGCACGCCGCGCCACCGAAGGCCGCCACTACCTGCTGGGTACCAACCACCGTTCGACGGCGGCGCTGGTGGCGGCCGTCAACCACCTCTTCAGCCAGGCCGAGGCGCAGGCAGCCGGGGGCGCATTCATGTTCCGCGCCGACGGTGAAAACGCCTTGCCGTTCGTCGAGGTGCAGGCGCGCTGCCGCGCCGAAACCTTCGTCACGTCGTCGGGCGCGCGCCCGGCGCTGACGCTGGAAATCGACGAACGGCTGCTCGACATCAGCCGCAGCCGGCGCCTCTTCGCGGCGCGCTGCGCCGAGCACATCGTCATGCTGCTGAACGACGCAGGCGCCGGTTTCGCGCACCCGGAAGGCCGCTTCGAGCGCCTGCGGCCGGCCGACATCGCCGTGCTCGTGCGCACCGGCACCGAGGCCGCCGCAGTGCGCGACGAATTGCGCCGCCGGCAGGTGGCGTCAGTCTATCTGTCGGACAAGGACTCGGTGTTCGACAGCGACGAAGCACGCGACCTGCAGCACTGGCTGCGCGCCGTGGCGTCGCCGCGCGACGTGCGGCTGGCGCGCGCCGCGCTCGCCACGCGCACGCTGGACTTTTCCATCGCCGAACTGCTGGAACTGGCCAGCGTCGACGAGGCCTTCGACCGGCGCTGTGAGCAGTTGCGCCAGCTGAACGCCGTCTGGCTCGGCCAGGGCGTGCTGAGCATGCTGCGGCAGACGCTGCACCTGCTGGACCTGCCGGCGCGCTGGCTGGTGGCGGACGGCGGTGAGCGGCGGCTGACCAACTTCCTGCACCTGGCTGAACTGTTGCAGGCGGCCAGCGCGCAGCTCGACGGCGAGCAGGCATTGATCCGCTGGCTGGCCGGCCAGCGCGGCGGCAACGCGGGCGGTGGCGACGAGCAGATCGTGCGGCTGGAGAGCGACGCCGACCTCGTCAAGGTGGTCACCGTGCACAAGTCCAAGGGCCTGGAATATCCGCTGGTGTTTCTGCCGTTCGCCAGCGCCTTCAGGGCGGTGAACAAGGCACGCACGCTGTTCGTCAAGCCGGCGGATGCCGACGGCTCGCGCCGGCTGCAACTGCAGCCGAGCAGCGAGCAGATCGACGCCGCCGACAAGGAACGGCAGCGCGAAGACCTGCGCCTGCTGTACGTTGCGATGACGCGCGCGCGGCACGCGCTCTGGGTCGGCCTGGCGGCGCTGAAGATCGGCCCGAGCGCGTTGTGCGTGTGGCCGCGCAGCGCCATCGGCCATTTGCTGGGCGGCGCGGTGTCGGCGGCGCCGGGCGATCTGGCGGCCCACATCGCCAAGCTGGTGCAGCCTTGCGGGAATATCGTGTTGTTGCCGGCGGGGAGCTTGGGCGCAGCGCCGGGCGAAACGTCCGGGAGATCAAACGAGCCACCTTCCGAGCCCCCGGCAGAGCAGTCGCGGCGCACGCAGTTGCTGCCGCGCGGTGTGCCTCCCGCGCTGCGCGAGTTGCTGCCCTACACGGCCAGCTTCGAGCGCCGCTGGTCGGTAGGCAGCTACTCGGTGCTGGTGCGTGCGCTGTCGGCTGCCGGCGCGTGGTCAGCCAGCACCGCCGCCGTGCGTGACGATGAATTGCCGGCCGCGGCCGCGGCCGAGCTGTCAGCCCTGCCGTTGCCCGCCATCGCAGGGCCATCGGTCCCGCTGGCCGGCGCCGCGCCATGGCACCGGTTCCCGCGTGGCGCCATGCCGGGCAACTTTCTGCACGAGCAGCTGGAGTGGCTGGCCGGAGAAGCCTTTGCGCTCGAAACCTCGGCCGAATTGCAGCAGCAGCTGATGCGCCGCTGCGAGCGCCATGGCTGGGCCGCACGCTGGCCCGATCTGGTCGATTGGCTGAGCCAGCTGCTGAAGAGCCCGCTGCCGCCGCTGGGGGCGGCGCTGTGCGACATCGCCCGCCCGGTGCCCGAGCTGGAATTCTGGATGCCGAGCAGCGGCCTGCAGGCCAGCGCGGTCGACGCCCTGTGCCGCCAGCACCTGCTGGGCGGACGCGAGCGGCCGGCGCTGCCCGAGCGCGAGCTGCGCGGCATGCTGATGGGTTTTGCCGACCTGGTGTTCGAACATGAAGGGCGTTACTGGGTGCTCGACTACAAGTCGAACCACCTCGGCGCGAGCGATGCCGACTACGACGCGGAGGCCCTCGAAGCCGCGATGGCCGAACACCGCTACGACGTGCAGGCGGCGCTCTACCTGCAGGCGCTGCACCGCTTGCTGCGCGCCAGGCTGGGCGCGAATTACGAACCGGCGCGCCATCTCGGTGGCGCGATCTACCACTTCCTGCGCGGCTTCCGTGGCCCGGCCGGCGGCTGTTACGTGGTGCCCGCCGAGCCTGAACTGCTGACAGGCCTGGACGCGCTGATGTGCAGCGCCGGGGAGGGTGCATGACCGGCCTGGACATGGAGACGGGCATCGACATGGGGGCGCCCGCACCGCTGGACGCCACCGCGCTGCTGCGCGAACTCAAGTCCTGGAGCGAGCAGGGCTGGCTGCGCCACCTCGACCAGAGCTTCGCCGCGTTCATGCATGAACTCGACGCCGACGCGCCGGTGCCGCTGCTGCTGGCCGCCGCGTTGCTGGCGCACCTGGAAGGGCGGGGCCACAGCTGCCTGGCGCTGGAAGAACTGATCTCGGGCGCCGACGCGCTGCTCGGCTGGGCGCCCGCGCCCATGGCGCGCTTGCGGACTATGCTGGATGGCCAGCCGCGCCAGCCACAAGCCTGGCTGGCGCTGCTGCGGGCCAGCCCGCTGGTGGCGCTGGACGATGGCAGCGAAGAAGTCGCCTCGGCCGACGGCCCGCCGCCGCTGGTGCTGCGCGGCGGCAAGCTCTTCCTGCGCCGCTACTGGCGCCATGAACGTCAGGTGGCAGCCCAGGTATTGCAACGTTGCGCGAACCCGGCGCCGGTCGACGAAGCCGGGGCGCGGCTGTGGCTGGACCGCCTGTTTCCGCCCGCCACCGAGCCCGCCGCCGAGCCGGCCGGCGTCGACTGGCAGAAGCTGGCCTGCGCCGTGGCGCTGCGTGCGCGCTACGCCGTCATCACCGGCGGCCCGGGGACGGGGAAGACCTACACCGCCGCCCGCCTGCTGGCCCTGCTGTTCGCCACCGACGCCGCGCCACAGCGCCTGCGTGTGGCTCTGGCGGCACCCACCGGCAAGGCGGCGGCGCGACTGAAGCAGTCGATCAGCGACGCCCTGCAGGAACTGCAGCCCAGGCTGGCCGACAGCCTGGAACTCGGCGAACTCGTGACACGCATCGGCCCGGCGCGCACCCTGCATTCGCTGCTCGGCGCACGCCCCGGCACGCGCAAGTTCCAGGCCGACGCCGCGCATCCGCTGGAGCTCGACGTGCTGATCGTCGACGAAGCCTCGATGATCCATCTGGAGATGATGTCCGCGCTGCTGGCCGCGCTGCCGGCGCAGGCGCGGCTGATCCTGCTCGGTGACAAGGATCAGCTCGCTTCGGTGGAAGCCGGTGCCGTGCTCGGCGAGCTCTGCCGTGGCGCCGAGTTCGGGCGCTACCGTCCTGACACCGCCGCCTATGCGCTGGCGGTGGCCGGCCAGGTCTTGCCGCCGGAGATGGTGAGCGGCGGTCCGGCGCTCGCCCAGCAGACCGTGATGCTGCGCACCAGCCGACGTTTCGGCGGGCCGATCGGCCAACTGGCGCTGGCCGTCAATGCCGGTGACCTGTCCGCCGCCAGCGCCCTGCTGAAAGCCGCGCCCGGCGGCGCCGTCGAGTGGATCGAGCTGAGCAACGCCGGGCCCGTCGTGCCGCTGGCCGTGCTGGGGCGGCACGGCGCGGAAGGCGGCTACGGCGCTTATCTGGCGCTGTTGCAGCAGCGCCCGATGGCGCCCGGAGTCGAAGAGTTCGAGGCCTGGGTGATGACCGTGCTGACCGCCTTCGAGCGCTTCCGCCTGCTCTGCGCGGTGCATGAAGGCCCGTGGGGCACGGTGGCGCTGAACGCTGCCATCGAACGTGCTCTGGATGCCCGCGGCCTGCTGAAAAAACGCGGCGAGTGGTATGCAGGCCGGCCGGTCATGGTGACGCGCAACGACCACGGCGTGGGCGTCTTCAACGGCGACATCGGCATCGTGCTGGCCCCGGTCTCGGCGAGCGGCGCGCTGCGCGCCTGGTTCCTCGACGGCAAGAACGTGCGCTCGGTCGGCGTCAGCCGGCTGGCGCATGTCGAGACGGCGTTTGCACTGACGGTCCACAAGTCACAGGGCTCCGAGTTCGAGCACACCGTGCTGGTGCTGCCGCAGGAACCCAGCCGGGTGCTGGCGCGCGAGCTGGTCTATACCGGCATCACGCGCGCGCGCAGCGCCTTCACGCTGGTGTCGGGGCGCCGCGCGGCCTTCGCCGACGCGCTGGCGCGGCGCACCCGGCGCAGCAGCGGGCTGCTCGAATTGCTCGATCCCGAAGGAGAGTCCACTTGAAGTTCATCCACACCGCCGACATCCATCTCGACAGCCCGCTGTGCGGCCTGGCCTCATACCAGAACGCCCCGGTGGAAGCGCTGCGCACGGCCACGCGCGACGCCTTTCGCAAGCTGGTCGACGAAGCCGTCGAGCAGCAGGTCGACTTCATGGTGATTGCCGGCGACCTGTACGACGGCAACTGGCGCGACTACAACACCGGTCACTTCTTCGTGCGCGAGATGGGCCGGCTGAACCAGGCCGCCATCCCCGTCTACCTGCTCTACGGCAACCACGACGCTGAAAACGAGATGACGCGCCGGCTGATGTTCCCGCCGAACGTCTTCGTCTTCGACAGCCGCAGGCCCGTCACCCACCGGCTGGAAGCCCACCGTGTGGCTCTGCACGGCCGCAGCTTCAAGGAAGCCGCCACGCTGGAGAACCTGGCCCTGGGCTACCCCGACCCGGTGCCGGGCTGGCTGAACATCGGCGTGCTGCACACCGCGCTGGAAGGTTATGCGGCGCATGCCCGCTACGCGCCCTGCACGCTGGCCGAACTGGCCGCGAAGGGCTATGACTACTGGGCGCTCGGCCATGTCCATGAACACGCGGTGCTGAGCGAATCGCCCTGGGTCGTCTTCCCCGGCAACCTGCAGGGCCGCCACATCCGCGAGACCGGCCCGCGCGGCGCCGTGCTCGTGACGGCCGACGAAACCGGCATCCGCGCCGTGCAACGTCTGATCGTCGACGTCATGCGCTGGGAGCGGCTCGATGTCGACGTCAGCACCGCCACCGACCTGCAGGGCGCGGTGCTGCTGGCCGGCCGCGCGCTGCAGGCGCTGCTGGCGGCCCGCAGCGACGGCAAGCCAGTCTCGGTGCGTGTCACGCTGGGCGGGCGCACGGCGGCGCACGGTGCACTTTTCGGCCTGCACACGCAGCTGCGTGAAGAGCTGCTGGCGCAGGCCGCTGCGATGGCGGGCGATCGACTGTGGATCGAAAAGCTGCGGCTCGAGACGACGCCGCTGGTCGACGCCAGCCAGATCAACGAGCGCGCCGACGCCATCGCCGACCTGCAGGAACTGCTGGCGCAGGTGCCGCTCGATGAAACCTTCATGCGCAGCCTGGCCGAAGACCTGCAACTGCTGACGGCCAAGGCGCCGCTGGAACTGAACGAGGCGCTGCCCGAGTTCAAGGCCATCCGCGCCGGCGACGTGTCGGGCATCGTCGCCGCGGTCACGCCGAGCCTGCTGGCCCAGCTTGCAATGCCGCGCTGAAAACCGCCTTCCAGACCAGGACCACGATGCGTTTCGAACAGATCCACCTGCTGCGCTACGGCAAGTTCACCGACCGGGTTCTCGATTTCCCGAAATCCGCGCGCGACTTCCATCTCATCGTCGGCGTGAACGAGGCCGGCAAGTCCACCACGCGCAGCGCCATCCTCGACCTGCTCTACGGCATCGAGCTGCGTTCCACGCTCGACTTCCTGCACGCCAAGGCCGACATGCGGCTGGGCGCCCACATCGAGCAGCGCGGCGAGCGGCTCGAGTTCACGCGCAGCAAGGCACGCATCAAGACCCTGTTCGACGCCGATGGCAACGTGCTGGCCGAGTCCGCGCTGGCGCCCTGGCTGGGCGGCTCCGACCGCGACTTCTTCGACCAGATGTTCGGCCTCGACCATGGCCGGCTGGTGGCCGGCGGCAACCTGATCCTGGGCGCGTCCAACGACATCGGGCAGATCCTCTTCCAGTCGGCCGCCGGCATCGGCAGCCTGGGTGTCGTGCGTGATGAGTTGCAGGCCGAGGCCGACAAACTCTGGTCGCGCCGCCGCTCGAACGACCGCGCCTGGTACATCGCCAGCGACGAACTGGCGCGTGCCGAGGCCGCGCTGAAGGCCGCCACGGTGCGCACCAAGGACTGGGTCGAGGCGCGTGACCTCGTGCTCGGTCTCGAAACGCGGCGCGAGGCCGCACGCGGCCAGCAGCGCGAGCTGGAAGGCGAGCGCCTGGGCCTGGAGCGTGTGCGCCGTGTCGCACCGGCGCTGCGCCAGTGGCGCCTGGCGCAGTCTGAACTGCTGGCGCTGACGGGCAGCGTGCCACTGCCGGCCGATGCGGCGCGGCTGCAGGCCGACGGCAAATTGGCACTGGCGGCGGCCGAGCGCGACCAGCAACTGCACACGGCTCAGGCGCAAACCATCAGCGCGCAGCTCGAGGCCCTGCCGCTGGCCGAGGCCATGCTGGCCCTGCAGGGCGATGTGCTGGCGCTCGGTGAACGCCGCCAGCAGGTGCGCCACCATGGGCGTGACATCGAGCGACGGCAACTGGAGGTCGAAGGCCATTGGCAGCGTGCCATGTCGCTGGCGTTGCAGCTCGGCTGGCCGGCGCAGGACGAAGTCTCGCTGGCAAGCCGTTTGCCGCTGTTGCCGGCGCGCGCCGCGCTGGCCGAACTGGCGCGGCGCCACGCCGTGCTGGAGTTGGCCCGTTCCGCCAGCCTGGCCGCGCGCGATGAGAAAGCCGGCGATCTCGCCGCGATGGCCGCGCAGCTGAACGCACTCCCGGTGCGCAGCGTGCCGCCCGCCTTGCGCCTGGCGCTGGCTGCCGCGCGTGGGCTGGGCGACCTGCGCGCTGCGGCCCGGCGCGACGCCATGGCGGTCGAAAAACGCGTCCGTGAGCTCGCCACGGCGCTCGCTGCGGTCGACGCCGTCGGCGTCAGCAGCAGTGGTCAGCCGGCTGACCCGGCCTGGCTGCGCGGCTTGCGGCTGCCCGCAGCGCATTGGCTGGCGCAGCAAGTGCAGCAGCACGCGCAGCTCACGCTGACCCTGTCCACGCTGGCCGAACAGCAGGCAGAGATGGCCAGCAATATCGACGCGCGGGCGCTGGAAATCAGCCAGTACCGGCAAGCCCATCAGCCGGTGGGCGGCGCCGAGCTGAGCGCCGCGCGCGACGAGCGTGATCGGCACTGGCGGCGCATCCGTTCGGGCGACGGCACGCTGCAGGAACTGGCGCCGGGCTTCGAGCTCAAGCTGGCCGCCGCCGATCAGGTGGCCGACCGGCGCCACGACAAGGCGCGCGAGGTCAGCGAGCTGCAAACCCGTCTCGACACGCAGGAGCGGCTGGCGCTGCAGGCCACTGCCCATGCCGCGAAGCAGGCCGCGCAGCGGGCCGCGCTGGCAGCACTCGACGGCGACTGGGCGCGTGTCAGCAGCGCGCTCGGCCTGGCCGGCCTGCTCCGGCGGGACTTCGACACCTGGAGCGCAGCGCGTGACCGTGTGCTGCTCGCCGACGCGGCGCTGGCCGAAGCACGGCAGGCGCAGGACTCGGCGCGACAGGAAGCCGAAACGGCCGCCGCAGCGTTGCGCGCAGCGTTGCTGGA
>Ga0105046_10000524_pt1 | contig 54257 bp, 48 predicted proteins | sample MAT03_FD_78385 | JGI IMG/M metagenome (GOLD analysis project Ga0105046, IMG submission 78385) | Freshwater microbial communities from Lake Fryxell liftoff mats and glacier meltwater in Antarctica - MAT-03 (megahit assembly) | ecosystem: Environmental > Aquatic > Freshwater > Ice > Liftoff... | reverse complement strand
TGCACGACGACGTCGCGCGACGTGGTGGGCGAGCCGGCCTTCTCGAACCAGTCGATGCCCTCGCTGACCAGGTCGAACTTCAGCGCGTAACGGCCGGGCGCGCTCGGCAGCGCCACCTCGATCGTCACGTCGGCGGAGCCACCCGCCGGAATGTCGCCCGTGAGCCACGCGCGCGCGTGGTCACGGTTGATGAGCGCCCCATCGGCACCGACCAGTTGCGCGCCCAGACGCACCAGGCGGCGGCCGTAGCTGGCGTGCTTGCGGAAGGGGCGTGACGACAGGTTCTTCACGTGCGTCTGCACGGTGATGGTCTCGCCGGGCCGGCCGCTGAGGACATCGCTCGTGGCCTGCACGGTGATCTCGGCGCGCGGCGTGGCGCCAGCGATGGCGTTGCCCAGGCCCGACTGATCCCAGACCTCGTGCTGGATGCGGCTGAAGTCGGCCGTGCCCGGCGCGAAGCGGCGCGAGAACGAATCCTCGGGGTGGTCGGTAATCTCCCACGTGAGCCGATCGACACCGAATTCGGCGGCCATGTGGCGCGCCTTGTCCATCTCTTCGTCGGAGTCGTTCCACTTGAAGAGGATGTAGCGCCAGTTGATCTGGGGCACGTCGCGGCCGTGCCGGGCCTTTTCCTCGGCCATCGCCCGCATGTTCGCCGTGGCCAGGTCGAACTTGCCGCGCTGGCGATACTTCTCGTAGACCGCCTGCGACGCGCCGTCGATCGAGAACGTGACTTCGTCGATGCCCGAGTGCACGAGCCGGCGCGACTTCTCGTCGTTGAGGGCGCCGCCGTTGGTGCTCGTGTAGAGATAGATGTGCGGGAACCTGGTCTTGATGTACTCGCACATCTCGACCGCGCGCTTGTGCAGGAAGGCCTCGCCGTAGTTGAAGAAGTCGACCCGCACGAGCGTCGGTCCGGCTTCGTCGATGACCCGCGTGAACACGTCGAAGTCGAGCATGCCGGCCTGGCGCGTGCGGGTGATGCCGGTTTCGGGCGCGCAGCATGCCTGGAAGCACGAGATGTTGCAGGCGGCCGTGCATTCCACGTACAGGCGGTTGGGCAGCGGGCCCACGTTCAGATCGCGCACCGGCGCCGGCTGGTCAGCGGCCAGCGGTTCCTTGAGCGGGCAGTCGCCGCAGAACCACGATCCGCCGGTGTTGAGGTCTTCGCGCAGTTCGGTGGCCAGCGGGCCGCGCCACACCTGCGTGAGCGTGGCCTGCCGCACGTCGCCCATCACCCGCTTGGCGTAGGGGTCGGAACAGCCGCACGAGATGCGGCCGTCGCACAGCAGAATGGCCGTGGACCAGGGCCACGAGCAGGTAAAGCGTTCGGCCAGATAATTCAGGGACATCGCGGCGCCAGCCTCAGGGTTCCGTGGGTTCGATGGACGCGGTCGAATCGAGCTTCTTCATGACCGAGCCGAGCCGGTCGTTCTCGTAGCCGGTGAAGCTGAAGAACAGCGACTCGGCCAGGTACTGGCGGCACTCGGTCTCGCTGAGCTGGCCGAGCAGGTGCTGAATCTCGTGGGCCGTGTGCTCGTAGGAGCGCTCGCTGTCGGCGGCCCACAGGGTCTTGAAGAGGGCTTCGAACACCGACTGGAGGTCGCCGTCGAGCTCGATGGTTACGCCCGCGCTCGTGGTGATCGTGCGCATCGGCATCAGGCCCCGAAACTCGCCAGCGCCGTGGCTTCGTCGGCGTGGAGCGCCAGGAAGTTGTGCGCGCCGGTCATCGTGAGCATCGTCTCGACCCGCTTCTGCACCGTCGCCAGCTTGAGCGAGCCGCCCCTGGCGGTGGCCTGGCGGTAGAGATCCATCAGGCAGCCAATCGTGGCGCTGTCCACGTAGGTGACCTTCGAGAAGTCGAGCAGCACCTTCTTGTCGCCGGCCTCGAGCAGCCCGGTGACCGCCCCGGCGAAGTCGGCGAGCAGTGGATACATCAGGCGCGCCTCGTCGAACCGCACGATGGCCACGTCATTCGATCGGTCGATGGTGAAGTTCATCCTGCCACTCCGCTTCGGCGGGGATCCGGGCCGCCGCCCGTGGTGCGCGCGGCGACCGCACGGTCGTCGCTCTCGCGAATACGGCTGATCTGCCGCGCCAGTTCGTTACGTCCGCGGTTGATGCGCGACTTCACGGTGCCTTCCGGCAGTCCGAGCATGTCGGCGATTTCCTGGTACGACATCTCTTGCAGGTCACGCATCACCACGGCCATCTTGAGGCTCGGCGCCAGTTCGGCCAGGCCGCGGCGCAGCAGCGTGGCCCGGTCGCTCGCTTCGAGCGACTGGTAGGGGCTCGTGGTCGGCGACACCGGCGCCAGATCCTCGGGATCGACGTCGCGGTCGATGGCCTCGCGTTCCTTGCGCACGCTGCGGTAGTGGTCGATGCACAGGTTGCGGCTCACGCTGACGAGCCACGTCTGGAAGTTGGCGCGCCGGTCGAAGGTGTCGAGCGACTTGAAGATCTTGACGAAGACGTCTTGCGTGAGGTCTTCGGCCAGGTCGTGGCGCCCGGTGAACTTGTAGGCGATGTTGAAGACGCGCCGGCGGTAGGTGCGCACGATCTCTTCCCACGCCGCCTGGTCACCCGCCAGACAGCGCTGGATCAGCGTATCGATGGCGTCGGGCTCGACCGACGAGGCGTCAAGGGACATCGGTAGGGAAGGCGCGGGGCGCCGGTCAGAATACCACGGAAGATGGCCTCGATCCGGCCGTTCCCTTCACGGTATCATCGACCACTTCCGTTGTGGCAGACGCGACCTTCCAGCACGCCCCGCAGGGCCTTACGATCGAAGCGGTGGCCGCGGCCGACGTGGCCGCCGCCCTCGGCACCCCCTGCTACGCCTACAGCGCCGGCGCCATCCGCGCCGCCTATCGGCAGCTCGACGAGGCCTTCGGCGGCCAGCCGCACGCCATCCACTACGCCCTCAAGGCCAATTCCACGCTGGCCATCGTGCGCCTCCTGCGCGCGCTCGGTAGCCGGGTCGACGCCAACTCGATGGGTGAGGTCGACGTGGCGCTGCGCTGCGGGTTCGTGCCGCGCGAGATGGTCTTCACCGGCGTGGGTAAGTCGGCCGACGAACTCGCCCGGGCCGTGTCGCTCGACTTCCACGCCATCAACGTGGAATCGCCCGGCGAACTCGACCGGCTCGACCGCCTGGCCACGGCCCGCGGCGTGCAGGCGCGCGTGGCGCTGCGCGTGAATCCCGACATCGACGCACAGAGCCATCCGCACATCTCGACCGGCTTGCGCGACAACAAGTTCGGCGTGCCGATTGCGATGGCGCGCGACCTGGTGCTCGACATGGCGCGCCGGCCCGGCCTCACGCCCGTGGGCCTGCACGTGCACATCGGCTCTCAGATCACCACGCTCGCGCCGCTCGTCAAGGCGGCCGCGGCGGCTGCGACACTGGGCCGCGCATTGGTCGCCGAGGGCGTGCCGCTCGAACAACTCGACTTCGGCGGCGGGCTGGGCATCTCGTACGACGGATCGCCGGTACCCGAGGCCGGCGACTACGTGCGCGCGCTCGTGGCCGCGGCCGAGGGCAGCGGTCTGGCCATGGCGATCGAGCCCGGCCGGTCGATCGTCGGGCCCGCGGGCGTGCTGCTCAGCACCGTGGTGGACGTGAAGCACGTGCCCGGGGGCCGGCGCTTCGTGGTGCTCGACGCCGGCATGACCGAGCTGATGCGTCCGGCGCTCTACGGCGCCTACCACCGCATCGAGCCGCTCGTGCGCCGCGCCGGCGCCGACGTGGCGTGTGACGTGGTCGGGCCGATCTGCGAAAGCACCGATTGCTTCGCGCGCGACCGGATGCTGCCGCCGCTCGAGGTCGGGGATCTCGTGGCGGTGCGCGATGTGGGTGCCTACGGCGCCGTGCTCGGCTCCACCTACCTGCGACGTCCCTTGCCGCCCGAAGCCCTGGTCGATGGCGCCGCGTGGACCACCATCCGCCGCCGGCAGACGCTCGACGAGCTGCTGCAGCTCGAGGCCTAGCGAGGCGCCGTGACGACGCCCGGACGATTGATCGCCTTCGAAGGCCTCGACCAGAGCGGCAAGCAGACGCAGGCCCAGTGGCTCACCGAGGCGTTGCAGCAGGCGGGCCGCGTCGTGCGCACCGTGTCGTTCCCCGACTACGGCACCACCATCGGCGCCGAGATCGGCCAGGCGCTGCAGGGGCAGCGCGCCTACGGCCCTGACGTGCTGCAGTTGCTCTACATCGCCAATCGCTACGAATACGCAGCGCGGATCCGCGGCTGGCTGGCGGAAGGGACCGTGGTGGTGGCCGATCGCTACGCGGCGTCGAGCCTGGCCTACGGCGAGGCGCTCGGTCTCGACGTGCCGTGGCTCACAGGCACGCAGCGCCTGCTGCCGCCGGCCGACCTCACGCTCGTGCTCGACATCGCGCCCGAGACGTCGCTCGAACGCAAGCGCGCCGCTCGCGACCGCTTCGAGCGCGACCTGCCGCTGCTGGCCCGGGTGCGCGACAGCTATCGCCGCCAGGCGCAGGCACCGGGCTGGCACCTCATCGACGGGACGCAGACCCCCGAAGCGGTGCGGGCCGAAGTGACGGCTCGCGTGCGAGCTCGGCTCGGGCTGCTGTAAGCGCCACGACACACACCGGCCCGGCCGGCAGCAGCGCCGCGGCGGCGGCCGAGAGGGTGGCGCCGGTCGTCAGCACGTCGTCGATGAGCGCCACCGTGCGTCCGCTGACCTGGCGGAAGTCGCGGCCGGGCGCAAACGCGCCACGCACATTCGCCCACCGCGCCCGGCCAGAGGCGGCCACCTGCGGTGCCGTGTGCACCGCGCGGGCGAGCGCCAGGCACACCGGCGGGCCGACTGCCGCGGCCAGCAGCTCGGCCTGGTTGAAGCCGCGCTCGCGTTCGCGGCGCGGGTGCAGCGGCACCGGCACGACCAGGTCGACCGAGCCGAGCAGGTCACCGGCGGCGTCACGGAGCAGCGGTCCGAAGGCACGGCCGATCGATGGCCGCCGGCCGTACTTGAGCGCGTGCACGATATCGGCGAGTGCGCCCTCGAAGGGACCGACGGAGCGTGCGGCGTGGATGGAGCCGAGCCCGACCGTGCAGACGCGGCAGCGTGCCCCGTTCGTCTCGGCCACGCGCGCACTGGGCAGCGGCGCGCCGCACAGCGCGCAGCACGGGGCCGTGAAGCGGGTGACGCGCGCCCAGCAGGCGGCACAGACGGCGCCGTCGAGCGGCCGCTCGAGCACGTCGGCACAGACCGCGCAGCGTGGCGCCAGCACGGCGGCCAGCACGGCGTCGGCGAGCGCGCGCAGCATCAGCCGCGCGGCCTCGGGCCGGCGTCAGTCGTCGGTGGCGGGCTCGGCGTCGGGCAGCGCCAGCGGCTTCGCGTTGCCCCACAGGCGGTCGAGCCCGTAGAACGCGCGCGCCGTCGGCGTGAAGACGTGCACCACGAAGTCGAAGTAGTCGAGCAGCACCCACTCGCCGCGCTCGTAGCCTTCCACGTGGGTCGGCCGCTGCTTCTTGACGCGCAGCGCGGCTTCGACCGCGTCGGCGATGGCCTGCGTCTGCCGGCGGTTCTGCCCGGTGGCCAGGATGAAGAAGTCGGTGAATGCATCCGCCTGCCTGAGGTCGAGCACCAGCACGTCGTCGGCCTTCTTGTCGCGCATGGCGGCCACCGTGGCCGTGATGGCCACTGGCACCCGCGCGCGCGTGCGCTTGGCGGGCGGCTTGGGAGGCGGCCTGGGAGGCGCTGTCGTCGTCGTGCTCTTTCCGCTACTCGTCTTGGCCATGCAAGGCACCTACCATCGTGGAACGCGATCCGTACAACCCGTGCCGTCGAATGTACCGCTCAACCGGCGCTGATACCAATCCCGAGAGCGTCCGGCCGTCGGCGGCGCGCGCCCGGATGTCGGTGGACGACACGTCCGGCGTAGGCGCGTTGAGCAGCGCAATCCCCGGCGCGGGCCGGGCCGCCAAAGCCGCGGGCGGGGTGACGCGCGCGGTCATGGCCGGCATGCGGGCCATGACCGACTCCAGCGTGACCCCCGGGCGCGCCACGACCACGAAGTGCGCCAGATCGAGCACCGCGGGGTAGCGCGACCACGTGGCGATTTCTGCAAAGGCGTCGGCCCCGAGAAGGAAGAAAATCTGCGTTGGGGTCAGGCCCCCGTGGTGCAGCGCGGTCAGCGTGTCGAAGGTGTAGGACGGCCCCTCGCGGCCGACTTCGCCGTCCGACACGGTCCAGGCCGGCTCGTTCATGGCCATGAGCGCGGCCATGGCGAAGCGGTGGTGATCCGAGGCGTGGGGGCCCAGCGGCCGGTGCGGCGGCAGGCGCGACGGCACGAGGCGCACCTCGTCGAGCGCCAGTGCGTGGGCGGCGGCCAGACCGGCGGCGCGGTGACCGAGATGCACGGGGTCGAACGTGCCCCCCAGAACTCCCAGGCGCGTGAGCATCAGCGGTCGTGGCTCGGCGCGAGCCCGGATTCGGCGGCGTCGGCTTCGAGCTGGCGCGCGTAGGCAGCCTTGGCCTCGGCTACGAACGGCCAGGCGGCTTCGAGCAGCTTCTGCACGCCGGTGCCGGCGGCGGCGGAAATCGCCAGGCAGGGCAGGCCGAGTTCGGCGGCGCGCGCCTGCAGCGCGGCGAGGCGCTCGGGCTCGTCGAGCGCGTCGAGCTTGTTGGCGGCAACGAGTTGCGGCTTGTCGAGCATGGCCGGCGCGAAGAGCAAGAGTTCCCGGCGCACGATGTCGAGATCGGCCGCCGGATCGCGGCCGGTGGCGCTCGAGAGATCGACCACGTGAATCAGCACCGCCGTGCGTTCCACGTGGCGCAGGAACTGATGACCGAGGCCGTGACCTTCGTGGGCGCCCTCGATCAGGCCGGGTACGTCGGCGATGACGTAGGTGCGGTCACCGCTCAGGCTGACGACGCCGAGATTCGGCGTGAGCGTGGTGAAGGGGTAGTCGGCAATCTTGGGTCGCGCCGCGCTGGCACGCGCGATGAGCGTCGACTTGCCGCCGTTCGGGAAGCCCACGAGACCCACGTCGGCCAGCAGCTTCAACTGCAGGCGCAGCCGCTTTTCTTCGCCGGGCTCGCCGGGCTGCACCTTGCGCGGGGCGCGATTGGTGGCGCTGACGAACTGGGCGTTGCCGAGGCCACCGCGTCCGCCCTTGGCGACGAGCACGCGCTGACCGGGCACCGTGAGGTCGGCAAGCGGCAGCCATTCGCCGGGCAGTTCGGGATCGGCAACCGCGATGGTGGTGCCGGGCGGCACCGGAATCTCGAGATCTTTGCCTTTGCGGCCCGTGCGCATCACGCCGGCGCCGCCCTGGCCGCGCTCGGCCCGGTGTTCGGGGTTGTAGCGGAAGTGGAGCAGGGTGTTGCGGTGCGGATCGGCGACCAGGTACACGGATCCGCCGGCGCCGCCATCGCCGCCGTCGGGACCGCCGCGGGGCACGAACTTCTCGCGGCGGAAGCTCAGGCAGCCGGCGCCGCCATGCCCCGACTCCACGACGATGTCTACGTCGTCAACGAACATGTATACCTGAACACCATGGGGATCGTAATGGCGGGTGCGGCACCCGTGATCGCTGGCCCCAGGACGACCCGGGCGGGTCTATTCGAGCGGCAGGATGGTGACGAACCGGCCACGCGACCCGTGATCTTCGAACTTCACGGTGCCGGGGACCTTCGCAAACAACGTGTCGTCCTTGCCGATGCCCACGTTGAGGCCCGCCCGATACTTGCGTCCGCGCTGGCGGACCAGAATCGAGCCGCCGGTGACGACGTTCCCGTCGAAGCGCTTCACGCCCAGCCGCTGGGACTGGCTGTCGCGCCCGTTACGTGAACTTCCCTGACCTTTTTTGGTAGCCATGCCCGAATCCCATGCCGCACTCGGCGGCAGGCCTCATCTCTCTGACTTCGGCGATTACGCGACGATTTCGGTGATGCGCACGCGCGTGAGCGCGCTGCGGTGGCCGGCCGTGCGGCGGTACTGCTTACGGCGCTTCTTCTTGAAGATGCGAACCTTGGGGCCGCGGTGCGCGTCAACGACCACGCCCACCACCTTGGCGCCTGCCACGGTGGGGGTGCCGGTCATGACGTCGCCGCCGTCGGTGCCCACGAGCAGCACCTTGTCGAACGACACCGAAGAGCCGGCTTCACCGGTGCCGTCGAGTTCGATCTCGACACCCGGCTCCACGCGGAACTGATGTCCTTGGGCCTGAATTACTGCAAACACGGGAGTTCTCCGTGGAATGGTCGGGCCGCCGGCATGCCCTTGAATCGGGCGCCGCCCCCCGTGGGCGGATGTAGCCGGGCCAGAACCACCAAGACTAGCAGATCTCTGAGGCCGGCTGCCAGAAGAACTAAGGCCCGAGCCCCGAGCCCCGCCTATTTCAGCAGCGTCCTGCTGCCCCTGACCTTCTGGGCCGTCAGGGCGTTGAGGAAGCTCGGCAGCAGGCGGTCCATCAGCTCGAAGTAGGACGAGAGCGGCGGCGTCGTCTGATTGGCGTTGTAGAGAATCTCTTCCCGGAATGTCTCGGTGTGGAGAGTTTCGCCGGTGCGGCCGTCGATGAAGATGAAGCTCGGACGCAGGATGAAGCCCTTGCGCTCCTGGTAGGTGCGTTCCGGTTCCACCCGCCGGCGGCCGAGCGAGTCGAAGGTCTCGCGCTCGCGCTGCACGAAGCCGCTGCGCTGCTGGGGCCGGAAGAGGATGGTGCCGGTGACGATGAGCGGCTGCTGCAGCTCCTCGCCCACCTTCTTCCAGTAGTCCTTGTCGGCGAAGATCTTCTCGTAGGCGGCAAAGGCGGTTTCGTCGCTGACGGTGGTGTCGCCGGTGGCTTGCGCAGGCGGCGGCGGGCTGCCGGCGGCACCGCTCGTCGCGCCCGTCGGCGCCGCTCCGTTGTCGGGGGCTACCAGGTCGGCCAGGGCCAGTGCATCGGCGTCGATCACGCGCAGCGCGCCCGCTTTGTTGCGGAGCTGACTGCGCAGCAGGCGCACGGTTTCGAGATTGCCGTCGACCTCCTCAGAGCCCGCCGTGATGAACCCAGCCACGAACACCCGCGAGAAGGGGCGCACGTCGATCTTCGGTTGGATCGGCGTCTCGAGGGGAATCTCCACGTAGCCGGCCGAACACCCGCTCGCGGCGGCAATCAGGATGAAGCTAGCGACCGTCCTTGCGCCCAATGCGATCATTGATTTCCTTGAACAGATCGAAGTTCTGCCTGATGAGGGGGTTCGACGGTTCGATCTGCAAGGCCTTCTCGTAGGCCGCGCGGGCCTTGTCGAGCTCGCCTTCGTGCTCGTGGGCAATGGCGAGGTTGTTGAAGGCCTGAGCGAACGTCGGGTCGAGCTCGGTGGCGCGTTGCCACCGGTAGATCGCCTCGCGCCACAGCCCTTTCTGGGCCACGGCGATGCCGAACCCCACCTGTCTGCGTGCGTCTCCCCGTGCATCGGCGTAAGCGGGCGCTGTCACGAGCGCCGAGAGCAGGAAGGCGACGGCCAGAGGGTGATTCATGGTCCGAAGGATCACTATAGCCCTCGGCCCATCCCCGGGCAAGGAAAGAGGGGATGCGTCTTGTCAGCGGCCAACGCCGGCCGCATAATCACTTCAGCCGAGGTCAACGGTCGCCGCCCCGTTCGATGTGTGCGTGCTCCCCGCGTGGGGCCGCGCACATGCGGAGTCCCGCATGACCGATCGAGAAGCCGTGGCCCTCGCCATGTTCGGCTATCCCCGGCGCCGAATCCTCGGTGCCCTCATCCGCACCTGTCTCGACCGGGCGCTGCCCGAGGTGGACGCCCTGGCCGAACGCGAGCCCGGCGAGCCGCTGCTGCACTGGGCCTGCCGCTGTGCCGCCGACGGCCACCCCGACGCCGCGGCGGGTGTGCTGCTGTCGACCGCTGACCGGGCGCTGGCAAACGCCGCGCGGCGCGGCCACCAGGCCGTGGGCCTCGACGCGCCCGGCTATCCCGCCCTGCTGCGCGAGATCGCCGATCCGCCGCCCGTGCTGTGGGTGCGCGGCTCGGCCGAGGCACTGGCCGCCCCGCGGATGGTGGCGGTGGTGGGCGCGCGCGCGGCCACCCGTGCCGGCCTGGCCATGGCAACCGACCTGGCCGCGGGGCTCGCCGCCGCCGGCGTCACCGTCGTGAGCGGGCTCGCCCGTGGCGTGGACGGCGCCGCGCACCACGCAGCCGTGGCGCAGGGCGGGTCGTCGATCGGCGTGCTCGGGTCGGGCCTCGATCGCTTGTATCCGTCAGAGCACGAACCCCTGGCCGAGGCCATGGCGGCACGCGGGGCGGTCGTGAGCGAGCACCTGGCCGACACGCCGGCCCTGGCCTATCACTTCCCGCTGCGCAATCGCATCATCAGCGGCCTGGCGGCGGCGGTGGTGGTGGTGGAGGCGTCGGAGAAGAGCGGCTCGCTCATCACCGCCATGGCGGCGCTCGAGCAGGGGCGCGAGGTGATGGCAGTGCCCGGACCGGTAGGTCCGGGACGGCACCGCGGCGGCCACGCGCTGCTCCGCGACGGCGCCCGGCTGGTCGAGAACGCCGACGACGTGCTGGCCGAACTGGGCTGGGCGCCCCGAGTCGCCGCCGGGCCTGGCCCCTGTCGTCTGGCCCCCGACCTGGCGGCCGAACTGGGCCTGGAACCGGCCGTGGAAGATTTTTCTACTGATGAGGTTGTGGCGGCCACGGGCAGGCCAATTGCCGCCATAAGTGCCCGTTTGGGCGCCCTCGAGGTCGAGGGCCGAATCCAGCGGATTGGCGGAGGTCGCTTCATGGGGAGCCGGAGCCGCGTGCTAACGTAAGCGATTCTTGAGGTTGTCCGCGCCACATGCCTAAACCGCTGGTCATCGTCGAATCGCCCGCCAAAGCTCGCACCCTGTCCCGTTTCCTGGGGGACGACTACCGGGTCGAAGCCAGCTACGGGCATATCCGCGACCTGCCGGAGTCGGCCGCCGAGGTGCCCAAAGAGATCAAGGGCAAGTCGTGGGGCCGCATGGGCGTGGATACCGACGGCGACTTCACGCCGCACTACGTGGTGCCAGCCGACAAGAAGAAGCACGTGCAGGCCCTGAAGGACGCGATTAAGGGGGCCTCGGAACTCATTCTGGCGACCGACCCCGACCGTGAGGGCGAGTCGATCAGCTGGCACCTCGAGCAGTTGCTCAAGCCCAAAGTGCCGGTGCGCCGCATCCACTTCCACGAAATCACCGAGGAAGCGATCCGCGAAGCCCTCGACCACGCCCCCGAAGACGTCAACCAGAACCTCGTCCGCGCGCAGGAGAGCCGCCGCATCCTCGACCGGCTCTACGGCTACACCCTGTCGCCAGTGCTCTGGAAGAAGGTGCAGACCGGGCTCAGCGCCGGCCGCGTGCAGAGCGTGGCCGTACGCCTCATCGTGGAGCGGGAAGAAGAACGGCTCGCGTTCCGCAAGGCGAGCTACTGGGATATCGAAGCCACGCTCAAGAGCGCCGTGGGCGGCGAGTTCCCAGCCACGCTGATCAAGGTGGCGCAGAAGCGTATCGCGATCGGCAAGGACTTCAGCGATCTGGGCGTGCTGCGGTCCACTACGGTCACGCTGCTCGACCAGGCGCGGGCCCAAGCCCTCACCGACGGCCTCAAGCGGCACCTGCCGTGGACCGTCACGAGCGTGGAAGAGAAGCCGACCGTGCAGCGGCCGTCGGCGCCGTTCACGACGTCCACGCTCCAGCAGGAAGCCAACCGCAAGCTCGGCTTCTCGTCCGACCGCACGATGAGCGTGGCCCAGCGCCTGTTCCAAGGCGTGGATCTCGGTGGCGGCGACCTCGAAGGTCTCATCTCGTATCACCGCACCGACTCGACCACCCTCAGCGCGAAGGCGCTGGCCGAGGCCGGCAAGGCGGTGCGCGAGATGTACGGCCCCGAGTACCACAAGGGCCCGCGCCAGTACCAGACCAAGGTGCGCAACGCCCAGGAAGCGCACGAAGCGATTCGTCCCACCGACTTCCGCCGCACGCCGCAGGCGCTCGAGCGCGTGCTCGAGAGCGACGAGTTGAAGCTCTACGAGCTCGTGTGGAAGCGCGCGGTGGCCTCGCAGATGTCCGACGCGCAACTGCTGCGCACGGCGGTCGAAATCACCGGGCAGTCGGTGGACAACACGCCGTGCGTGTTCGCGGCCAGCGGCAAGGCCATCGAGTTCGCTGGATTCCTGCGGGCCTACGTGGAGGGCAGCGACGACCCATCGGCCGAACTCGGCGAGCAGGAAACCATCCTGCCGAAGCTCGCGGTCGGCGACCTCGTGCACGCCCCGGACAAGCTCGACGAGAGCCTCTACCTGAAGTCGCTCAACCCCAAGGGCCACGAGACGTCGCCGCCGGCGCGCTACACCGAAGCGTCGCTCGTGAAGCGTCTGGAAGAGGAAGGCATCGGTCGCCCCTCCACCTACGCGCCCACGGTGGCCACGATTCAGCGCCGCGGCTACGTGAGCAAGCAGGGCAAGGCGCTCGTGCCGAGCTTCACGGCCTTTGCCGTCACCCGTCTGCTGCGTGAGCACTTCGCCGACTACGTCGACGTGGGCTTCACCGCCGAGATGGAAGAGATGCTCGATGAGATCTCGAACGGCCAGAAGGACTGGCTCGATTTCATCAAGACGTTCTATCGCGGCGACGGCAAGCACACCGGGCTCGAGACCATCGTGGCCGGCAAGGAGCAGTCGATCGACTACCCGATGATCGACCTGGGCGCCGATCCCGAATCGGGCAAGCGCGTGCGCGTGCGCATCGGCCGCTACGGCCCGTTCCTGCAGCTCGGCGAGACGAGCGAGGACGCGCCGCGCGCGTCGGTGCCCGAGGACATGAGTCCGGCCGACCTCAGCCTCGAGGAGGCGCTCAAGCTGCTCAAGGCCAAGGCCGAGGGGCCCCGATCCCTCGGCGCCGATCCCGTGACCGGCCTGCCGGTCTACGTGATGCACGGGCGCTTCGGTCCCTACGTGCAGCTCGGCGAGAATCCCGAAAAAGGCAGTAAGGACAAGCCCAAGCGGGCATCGCTCGATCGCGAGATGTCGGAAGACACCGTCACGATCGCGGACGCCGTGCGGCTGCTGTCGCTGCCGCGCGAGCTGGGTCCGGCAGACGACGGCCAGATGATTCTCACGAACCGCGGCCGCTTCGGTCCCTACGTGCAGATCGGCACCGAGTACCGTTCGCTCGAGGCCGAGGACGACGTGTTCACGATCACGCTCGAGCGCGCCCAGGAGCTGCTGGCCAAGCCCAAGGGCCAGCGCCGGCAGCGCGCGGCCGCCAAGGAACTGAAGGCGCTCGGGCCGCACCCGACCGGCGGCGCGCCGGTGCGCATCCTCGATGGCCGCTACGGCCCCTACGTCACCGACGGCACCACCAACGCGTCGCTGCCCAAGGGCACGGCGCCCGAGTCACTCACCATGGCGCAGGCCGTGGACCTGATGAACGCGCGGGCCAGCGCGCCGTCGTCGAAGAAGCGCGCGCCGGCGCGCGGCGCGGCCAAGTCAGCGGCACCCAAGCGCGCCAAGAAGAGCGCCGCGAAAAGCTAGTTCCGGCCCGTGAGGGTCGGCGTCCGGCGAGGGCGCTAAGATCGATGTCAGTCCAGTTCGTGCAGCCGTCACGTCCGTAGTGTCTTCAAGGAGCTTTCCATGCGCATCATCTCTGCTCTCGTTCTGGCCGCCCTCGTTGTGGTGACCGCGCCCACGCCGGCGCAGGCCCAGGTGCTCGGCACCTATTTCTGGCAGCTCGCGCCGCTCGGCAGCGTGCTGAACCTCACCATCACGCAGAAGGGCAGCCTCTTCATCGTGGAAGGCTTCGAGGCGCAGTGCGGCGGCAACAACAGCCTGCCGCTCACAGGCTCGGCCGTCGTGCAGGCCAACGGCACCGTGATGCTTGGCCTCACTTCGATCAACGAGACCGGCCGCGGCCTGCACACGCGCGCCTACTTCAGCTCCGGCAACAACTTCAACGGCACGTGGGCCGACAACACCGGCTACTTCAACCAGCCCTTCACCCTCCGGAACAGCGGGGCACCGGTGTGCCCGGGCGGGCTTCGCACCGGTCCCACGAGCGGCGACGAGAATCCCGCGGCATCCGGTTCCGCAGCAGCAGCGCTCGACAGCAAGAAGCGGTAGCCTTAGAGGCCATGGGCCTCGATGCCTACGTCACCCTCGGCAGTTCAGGTCTTCGCGTCAGCCCGCTGTGCCTCGGCACCATGACCTTTGGCGAGGACTGGGGCTGGGGCTCGTCGGTGGCGGAGTCCGAAGCCCTGCTCGCGAGCTTCCTCGAGCGCGGCGGCAACTTCATCGACACCGCGAACGCCTACACCAAAGGGCATTCGGAAGTGATCATCGGTGACTACTTCGCCCGCACCGGCCGGCGCGATCGCGCGGTGATTGCCACCAAGTTCCTGGCCAATCTCTACCCGGGCGACCCCAACGGGGGCGGGGCGGGCCGCAAGTCGATGATGGCGGCGTGCGAGCAGTCGCTGCGCCGGCTCAAGACCGACTACATCGACCTCTACTGGCTGCACTGCTGGGATCGCCACACGCCCATCGACGAGACCATGCGCGGGCTCGACGATCTGGTGCGCGCCGGCAAGGTGCGCTACGTCGGCTTCTCGGACACGCCGGCCTGGAAGGTGGCGCAGGCGCAGACCCAGGCGCTCTTCCGTGGCTGGGCGCCGCTCATTGCCTTGCAGATCGAGTATTCGCTCATCGAGCGCACGGTCGAAGGCGAACTCGTGCCGATGGCCCTCGAACTGGGCCTGGGCATCACGCCGTGGTCGCCGCTGCGCGGCGGCGTGCTGTCGGGCAAGTACACGCGTGAGAACGCCGGCGTGCACAAGGCCGATCGCGGCGAACGCGTCACGAGCTTCCTGACCGAGCGCAGCTACGTGATCATCGACGAGCTCGCGCGCATCGGCGGCCAACTCGGGTGCTCGCCGGCCGCGGTCGCGCTCGCGTGGGTGCAGGCGCAGCCGGGGGTCACCTCCACGATCATCGGCGCGCGCCGCGCCGATCAGCTTGCGCAGAACCTGTCGGCGCTCGACGTCACGCTCTCGCCCGCCCACATCGCCGCGCTGAATGCCGTGTCGGCACCGGTGCTGAACTTCCCGGCCGGCATGCTCACGTTCGTGGGGATGTTCTCGCAGGGCGGCCTCACGGTGAACGGCGCGACGTCGCCAGCCTGGCCGATGTCGCCGAAGCATGACGGCGACCGCTACTAGCGTGGACTACGAGCGCTTCGCCGACATCTACGGCGTGTGGACCGCCACGGCCGGCGCCACCCGGGCCAATCAGGCGTTCTATGTCGAGGCCTACCTCGCGGCCGACGGTCCGGTCGTGGAACTGGGCGTGGGTGACGGGCGCATCGCGGTGGCCGCGGCCGTGCGCGGCCGTGCGCTCGTGGGCGTTGATCTGTCGCCGACGATGCTGCAGTTGTGCCGCGAACGGGCAGAGCGGGCCGGCGTCGGCGACCGCCTCACGCTGCTGCAGGCGGACTTCCGCACGTTTGCATTGGCGGAGCCGGCGTCGCTCATCGCGCTGCCCTACCACAGCCTCGGGCACCTCACGTCGCTCGACGAGAAGCGTGACGCGCTGCGCCACATCCACGCGCAATTGCGGCCGGGTGGCCGGTTCGTGTTCGACGACTTCTTCATGACCGCCGCGCGCCTGGAGCACATGAGGCAGGTGCAACTACGGGCCGAGTACGTGTCGCCGGATGGCCACGACACGCTGCTATGGGTGACCTCACTCGTGAACGAGGCGGCGCAGACCATGCGCGTCGTCACCTGGGAGGACACGCTCGACGCCGACGGTGCGATGACGAGCCGGCGCTACCGCACGTTGTCACTCAGTTGGATGACGCCCGCCGCCGCCGCGCGCCTGCTCGCGGACGCGGGCTTCACGGTGGAGGCGTGCCTGGGCGACTTTGCCGGCACGCCGTTCAACCCGGCCACGGCCGAGGAACAGATCTGGATCGCGCGGAAGGACACGCACGCATGACCGGCACCACGGGACTCACGAACCTGCGCGTCGACTGCATCGTCGGCATCTACCCGCACGAGCGCGCGCAGGCGCAGTCCGTCTTCCTCGACATCGAGCTCGACTACGACTTCGCGCCCGCGGCCACGACCGACGCGATTGCCGGGGCGGTTGACTACGATGACGTGGCGGCCAGCGTCACGGGGTTGCTGCAGGAGCGGCGCTTCCAGCTGATCGAGACCATGGCCGAGGCGGCCGCCGTCCTGTTGCTGCTGCGCGTGCCCGTCGCGACCGCGGTGCGCATTGCCGTGCGCAAGCCCGCGGCTGTGCCGGCGGCGGCGAGCGCCTTCGTGCGCGTCGAGCGCCGCCGATGAGCGCCGGCAGCGAGCGCCGCGTGGCTGTGGTGACCGGTGGCGCCAAGCGGCTGGGCCGGCATCTGTGTCTGTCGCTGGCGCCGCGCGGCTACGACGTCGTCGTCGTCTACCGGTCGTCGGACGACGATGCCCGGTCGCTCACGGAGGAGATTGACGCGGCGGGCGGTCGCGCGCGGACACTGAAGGTCGATGTGGCCGACAAGCAGGCCGTGGCCGCGGCGTTTGCCGGCATCGCCGCGAGCGAGGGCCAGGTCGACCTGCTCGTGAACAACGTCGGCAACTACAACCCGCAAGAGGTCACGACGCTCGACCCGGACGTGTGGGACGAGACGATTGCGGCCAACCTGTCGGGCGCCTACTACTGCTGCTATCAGGCCCTGGCGCTGATGCCCGCGGGTGGCAACATCGTCAACATCGGCATGGCCGGCCTCGAAGGCATTCGCGCCAACACGCGCGGCGCCGACTACTACGTGAGCAAGACCGGCTTGCTGGTGCTGACGCGCGCGCTCGCCAAGGCGTATGCGCCGCGTCTCATCCGCGTGAACATGGTGTCGCCCGGCCAGCTCGACAACTCGGTCGATCTGCCGCCGCCAGACGAGATCAGCCGGTGGGTGCCGCTCGGCCGCTCGGGCGGCCTCGACGACATCGCCCAGGCGGTGCACTACCTGCTCGAGGCCGGCTATGTCACCGGCGTGAACCTTGACGTGGCGGGTGGCTACCGCCTCTGATGACCCACGCGTCGGCCTTCGTGCCGCTGTGGGACCGCACGGCGGAATGGCAGGCGCGCCTCGCGCTGATCGCGGGTGCGCAGTCGTTCCTCTACCTCACCACCTTCTATCTCGAGCACGACGACTACGGCGTCGCGCTGCTGGCCGCGCTGCGCGCCGCACAGCGTCGCGGCGTGGCGGTCACGCTCGTCATCGACGCGTTCGGCCAGCGCCTGGGCGGCGTGCTGATGACCGCCAGCCAGCGCGCTGACCTGGCGCAGGAATTCGACGGCCTGCGCTCCGAGGGCGGGGTCGTGTCGTTCTACGCGCCGCCGCGCCGGGTGCAGCGCTGGCTGGGCGGCGGGCAGCACGTGAAGATCCAGGTCGCCGACAGCGGTGACGCCATCTTCGGCAGCAGCAACATCACCAAGTCGTCGTTCGCGGCGTGGAACGAATACGCCGTGGCCGTGCGCGGCCCGGTCGCGGCGGATCTGCTCGAGAGCCTCAGCGCCGTTGGCGCCGTCGTCGCCCCCGCGCACGTCGCGCACCTGCGCCAGCCGCGCGACGCTGCGTCCGCAGACCTCGCGCTCGACTACTGGTTCTGCAATCCGAATTCCGTGCAGGGGTGGCGTGGACCGTTCGGCTGGCGTGGCAGAAACGTGGTGACCGAGCGGATGATCGACATGCTCGAGACGGCGCGGGTGTCGGCGCGCATCACGAGCTTCTACTTCAAGCCGGTCGGGCCACTTCTTGACGCGGTCGTGCGCGCGGCCCGGCGCGGCGTGTCGGTCGAGGTGTTCCATTCGCATCGCGACGCCCTGCCGGCCACCGACCTGGCGTGGATTGCCGCCGCGGCCACCTATCCGCGGTTGCTCGAGGCCGGCGTGCAGCTCCACGAGAACCGGCACGGCGAACACTCGAAGCTGGTGCTGGTCGATGACGCCTGGGCCGCGTTCGGCAGCTACAACTTCGAGGACGCCGCGCACGACCGCCTGGCCGAGGCCATGCTGGCCAGTCGCGATCCCCGGGCGGTGGGGCCGGTGGCGGCCATCTTCGACGAGCTGCGCGCGCATCCTGACAACCTGCGCGTCACGCCCGCGTGGCTGGCACAGTGGTCGGCGCGCGTGCGCACCCGTGTGTCACGATACGGCCGGTTCAAATGGTGGATGTGATGCGCTTCACGGAGATCGAACACAAGTTCGTGCTCGACGCCGCTTTCGACCTGGCGGCGTTCCGGCGGGCCCTCGAGGCCGCGGGGCCGACCCGCCAGACCGCGCTGCAGGTGCGCGATCGCTACTTCCTCACGGGCGACGGCCGGGCGCGGCACTACATCCTGCGCCATCGCTTCGACCCCGAGCTGCACCACCTCACCATCAAGTCGCTCGCGTCCGACCCCGAGGTGCGCGGCGAGATCAACCTCGATCTCGGGCACCACGCCGGCGATCAGGCCGCGACGGTGGATGCGTTTACGGCGCGCCTCGGCGTCGTGTGGGCGGGTGAGGTGCGCAAGCATCTGGAGGTCTGGTACTTCCCCGATTGCGAGGTCGTGCACTACACGGCCTCGACCGGCGCGCGGGCCGTGCGCTGCGTGGAGTTCGAGGCGATCGGCCAGACCTCGGTGGCCGAGGCGCTCGCGGTCATCGATCGCTACGAACGCGCCACCGGCTTCGACCCGGCAAACCGCTCGCGCCAAACGCTCGTCGACCTGCTGTTTCCCGGCGTGCTGCCTTGAGCCCCGGACGGCGCGGTCCAGACCCGGTAGACTGGACGAGTGGTACGGATCATCGGCGGTGGACTCGCGGGATGTGAAGCGGCATGGCAGGCGGCGCGGCTCGGGCAGGACGTGACGCTCTACGAGATGCGGCCGGTACAGGCCACGCTGGTGCACAAGACCGATCATCTGGCCGAGCTCGTGTGCAGCAACTCGTTTCGCGGCGACAAACTCGACAACGCCGTCGGCCTGATCAAAGAAGAGATGCGGCGGCTCGACTCGGTCGTGATGGCCGCCGCCGAAGTGGCGCGCGTGCCGGCCGGTGCCGCGCTGGCGGTCGATCGCGAGGTGTTCTCGCGCGAGGTCGCCGCCCGGCTCGCCACCGAGCCGCACATCACGGTGTGCCGCGAGGAAGTGACGAGCGTGCCGCCGCCGTCGGCGCCCGGCGATGCGGTGATCATCGCCACCGGGCCGCTCACCTCCGACGCGCTGTCGCAGGCCATCCAGGCCTTCGTGGGCGACGAGCACCTGTCGTTCTACGACGCCATCAGCCCGATCGTGCTGGCCGAGTCGATCGACCTGGACAAGGTGTTCCGCCAGTCGCGCTGGGGCCGCAGCTTGCGCCGCGACACGGCGGGGGCCGGCGCCGCCCGCACCGATGCCGCGCCCGTGGCGGCCGAGGGGCCGGCGTGTGGCGTGGACGACGGCCAGGGCGACTATCTGAATTGCCCGATGACGAAGGCCGACTATGACGCGTTCTACGACGCGCTCGTCGCGGCCGAGTCGGCCACCATCCACGACTTCGACACGGCCACCTTCTTCGAAGGCTGCCTGCCCATCGAGGTGATGGCGCATCGCGGCAGGGACACGCTGCGCTTCGGCCCGATGAAGCCGGTGGGGCTCGAGGATCCGCGGGCGGGCCGGCGGCCGTATGCGGTGGTGCAGCTGCGCCAGGACACCCTCGCCGGCGATCACTTCAGCCTGGTCGGCTTCCAGACGCAGCTCAAATGGAGCGAGCAGGCCCGCGTGCTACGCCTGATTCCTGGTCTCGAACGCGCGGAGTTCGTGCGCTTCGGCATGGTGCACCGCAACACCTTCATCAACGGCCCGAAGGTGCTGCGTCCCACGTGGCAGACCAAGGGGCGCGACGACCTGTTCTTCGCCGGGCAGATCTCGGGTGTGGAGGGTTACGTGGAGTCGGCCGCGTCGGGCCTCATTGCCGGCCGGAACGCCGCGCGCGTGGCGCAGGGGCTCGCGCCGCTGGCCCCGCCGCGCACCACCGCGATTGGCGCGCTCGCCTACTACGTGTCGCACGCCGACCCGGCGCACTATCAGCCGTCGAACATCACCTTCGGCATCATGCCGCCACTCGGCGATCCGCCGCGCGACAAGGCGCTGCGCAAGCAGGCGCTGGCCGACCGCGCGCTGACCGATCTCGCGGCCTGGATGCGATGAAAGAGGCGCTCAAGGCCTTTGTCCAGCACCTGGCGCTCAACCGCCATCTGTCGCCGCACTCGGTGCGCGCCTACACGAGCGACGTGGAGCAGTATCTGGCGCACACGGCAGCTGCACGCGGGGCCAAGATTTCGGCGCTGCGCTATCCCGATCTCGATGCCGACTCGGTGCGCGGGTTCGTCATCGAGCTGAACCGCACTCAGCAGGCGCGCGCGTCGGTCGCGCGCAAGCTGTCTGGCGTGCGGGCGTTCCTGCGCTATCTGCATCGCGAGGGGCTCGTCACCGGCGATCCATCGGCCGCCGCCGTGGCGCCGAAGCTCGATCGCACCGTGCCGCGGCACCTGAGTGAGCCCGAGATGGGCAGGTTGCTCGAGACGCCGGATGCCGCCACACCACTTGGGCGCCGCGATCGGGCGATGCTGGAGTTCTTCTACGCGGCCGGCCTGCGCCTCAGCGAACTCGTTGGTCTCGATCTCGAGGACGTGCACTTGTCGGCGCGCATGGTGCGGGTGATGGGGAAGGGCGGCAAGGAGCGGCTGCTGCCGTTCAACCGCAGCGCCGAAGCGGCCCTGCGCCAATGGCTGCCCGATCGCGAGCAGCTGCGCGGCGTGCACCCGCCGCCGGATTCACGCGCCGCCGCTCGAGCCGCCCAACCGCGGGCCCGGCTCGGCGAAGCCCGCGCCACCGGGCGCGGCCGCGCCAGCCGGATGGACCGTGAACCGGTGTTCGTCAACGCCCGCGGTGGACGGCTCACTGGCCGCAGCGTGCATCGTCTCGTGGTGCTCTACATGCGGCGCTGCAGCGAGCGCACCGGCATCAGCCCACATGCGCTGCGGCATTCGTTTGCCACGCACCTGCTGCAGCGCGGCGCCGACCTGCGAGCCATCCAGGAGCTGCTCGGCCACGCGCGTCTCACGACGACCGAGCGCTACACCCACGTGAACGCGGCCCAGCTCATCGACGTCTACAAGCGCGCGCATCCACGCGCGAAGAGCGGCGACAAGAGCGAATGAGTCGAGTTGCTCGCCGCTACTCGTTCTGGGGCGGACGGCGATCGCGGTATTCGGCGCTCTTGCGCAGCTCGCGCTCGACGTCACGCTGCGTCCAGCGGTCGCGCATGACGCGATCGACCCAGCTACTGGCGCCGCTGTCTGGGTCGCGGCCGAGCACCGACTGGTAGGCGCGGCGCACGATGTTCTCCGCCTCTTCGCGGGTCACGCGGGCGAAGTCGAGACGCACGCGGATTGACGACACCGTGTCGTTCCAGCCCTCCGACTGCAGGTTGTCGGCGTCGTCGTCGAACCGCGTCGACCGGCCGCCGAAGCTCGGGTTGCGGTAGACCACGACGCTGGCATCGCCAAACACGCGGATCGACGAGACGCGGTCGTTCAGCCCCTCGGGCATCACGTCGTACTCGTCACCAGCCCGCATGCAGAAGTAGTCGCCGCCGAAGTTGGCATTCTGGTAGAAACACGCCCCGGCCCGCGGCGGACGCGGCCGGCCCCAGCCCCGTTGGGCCTCGGCGGGCGCCGCGGCCCACCACAGCACCACCGCAATTGCGGCCGCCATCACGCGACCCTGTGTCCTGGCGATGTTCCGAGTCATCCCTGTCCTCCGTGAGAGGCCCTGGCGCACGGCGCGCTGCCGTCCTGTCCCTTACACCACGTCGGCCGACGTCATCACCCGCCGTCGCGGCAGCTCGATGTTCAGCGTCTTGATCTTGTAGTTCATCACGCGCGGGCTGATCGAGAGCAGTTCCGCGGCGTCCTTCTGCACCCAGTTGGCCATGCGCAGGGCTTCGGTGAGCGCCTGCCGTTCGATCTGCTCGAGGGCGATGCCGCTCGGCGGGATGCGCACCACCGACTGGTTGTCCTTCCCGCCCGGGGTCTGCACCGTGTCGCCGAGGCGCAGGTCGTCGGGCATGATCTGCGGAAGTTCGGCCAGCAGGGCGGCCCGTTCGATGGCGTTCTCGAGCTCGCGGATGTTGCCCGGCCAGTTGTAGCGGGTGAGCATCTTCGCCGCCTCGGGGTTCACGCCGTCGAGCTTCTTCTTGAGTTCCTGCGAGAACTTGCGGATGAAGTGCATGGCCAGCGGCAGGATGTCTTCCTTGCGGTCGCGCAGCGGCGGCGTCTCCACCGTGACGACGTTCAGCCGGTAGTAGAGGTCTTCGCGGAAGTGTCCGGTCGACACCATCGTGACCAGGTCGCGGTTGGTGGCGGCAATCAGCCGCACGTCGACCTTCAGCGTGCGCGTGCCGCCGAGGCGTTCGAACTCGTGTTCCTGCAGCACGCGCAGGATCTTGGCCTGCGTGCTGGGGCTCATGTCGCCGATTTCGTCGAGGAAGAGCGAGCCGCCGTCGGCCTGCTCGAAGCGGCCGATGCGCTGGCGGTCGGCGCCGGTGAAGGCGCCCTTCTCGTGGCCGAAGAGTTCGGATTCGAGCAGGTTCTCCTGCAGCGCCGCGCAGTTCACCTTCACGAAATTGCGGCCGGCGCGCAGCGAGTTGTGGTGGATGGCGCCGGCGATGAGTTCCTTGCCGGTGCCGGTCTCGCCGCGGATGAGCACGGTGGAGTTGCTCTTGGCCACCTTGCGCACGACGCCGAGCACGCGCTGCAGGGTGTCGCTGCTGCCGATGATCTTGTCGAAGTTGTAGTTCTCCTGCTGCTCGTGGCGCAGGTAGTCGAGCTCGTGGCGGAGGCGCTTCAATTCGAGCGCCTTCTCGATCTTGACTTCCATCTCCTCGATCTCGAACGGCTTCTGCACGTAGTCGAACGCGCCGTTCTTCATCGCCTCGACGGCGGTGGAGACCGAGCCGAACGCGGTCATCAGGATGACCGACGAGGTGGGATGGGTGGTGCGCGTGGTACGCAGCACGTCCATGCCGTCGGAGCCGCCCATGCGCAGGTCGCTCACCACCACATCGAAGTAGCCGTTGTGCAGCCGCTCGATGGCGGCGTTGCCGTTGGGGGCCTCTTCCACCTCGTGGCCCGCCGTGCGCAACGCCAGGGCCAGGCCCCGCCGCAGCGCGTCGTGATCGTCGGCAACCAGGATTCGACTCATGTTCGTCCCGCTCCTACCACACCCGCGCGTCGCCGCTCACGGGGAGCGTGACGCGGAATTTCGTGCCGGCGCCAGGCCGGCTCCTCAGATCGATGCGCCCGTCATGGGCGTCGACGATCTTGCGCACGATCGCGAGTCCGAGGCCGGAGCCCTGAGCCTTGGTCGTGAAGAACGCACTGAAGATCTTGTCGACGAGCTCGGGCGGCACGCCCGGGCCGTCGTCGGCCACCTCCACGACGATCGTCGGAATGGGGTGCAGGCCGTCGAGGGGCAGCGCGCCGTCTTCCTCGCGGGTCACCTCGCGAGCCGTGATGGCCACCGCGCCGGTGCCGTTCAGCGCCTCGTAGGCGTTGATCAGCAGGTTGGCGAACACCTGCATGAGCTGCGTCTTGTCGGCGTCGATGAGCGGCAGGCCTTCGGCGATGTCGAGGCGCACGTCCACCTCACCGCGCTTGGTCGTGCCGTCGGCCATGGTCACGGCCGCTTCGACCGCCGCCGACACCGAGGTGCGTTCCATCTGCAGGCGCACGGGCCGGACGAAGTCGAGGATCTCCTGCACGATGCCGTTGGCCATCTTGGCTTCGTTGATGATGTCGCCCACGAGCGCCGTCGCCTGTGCGTTGTCGCGCAACTGGCGGCGCAGCAGGCCCGCCATCACCTCGATCCCGGCCAGCGGGTTCTTGATCTCGTGCGCCACGGCCGCGGCCATCTCGCCGAGCACCGCCAAGCGGTCGCGCAGCCGTTCGCGTTCTTCGAGCTGCTCGACGCGGGTCAGGTCCTTGAAGAACATCGCCGCGCCGATCGTCAGCCCCTCGCTGTTGCGGATGAGTGACAGGGTGTAGCCGAGCACCTTGTCGCTGGGGGTGAGGCGGAGTTCCGCGCGGTTGGGCAGGAAGGCCAGCTCATACGCGCCCGCGAGCACGCGCACGATGGCGGGGTGGGCATGGAAGACCTCGGCAAACGGGCGGCCCAGGTAATCCTCGCCGGCCGGCAGGCCGAAGATGCGGCACGACTCGTCGTTGATGAGCACCAGCGCGCCACCGCGGTCGATGGCCAGCACCCCGTTGCGCATGTGCGCGACCAGGTGCCTGAAAAAGGCGTCGTCGACGAAATGGGCCGCGGCAATGGGCGCGCGATGGGCAGGCCCAGGGCGCGTGGGAGGCACCGTGGCCTTGGCGGGGCGACGTGCGGCGGCAAATTTGGGGGGAGGCATGGCTCAGCTGTGCCGACCACATACGCAACTGTCGTGCCTGTCATGAAAATGACGGTTCAGACTGAGGCTGACGTGTCGAATTGTATAATTTTGGACGTTTTCCGGCGTCTTGGGAGACGAAATAGGCATCGACGATCCAGAAATTGTCATCGCCTGGCGGTAAATCATGACGAATCCCGGCCATCAGCGTCGGCCAACTGGCACCTATCGAGCCGGGCGGGACCTATCTGGCCGGCAGCGCGGTGCGCAGCGCTTCGGCCTCGGCCTGCAGCATCTCCCACTGACCGAGCAGGTCGCCCACGTCCCACATCAGCGCCTGGTGCTGGTCGAGCACCGGCTTCAACGTCTCGTGGTTGTCGTAGAACCCGGGCGCGGCCATCTCGGCCTCGACCCGCTTCACGGTGGTCTCGCGTTCTGCGATGCGCCCTTCGAGTTCGGTGATGCGGGCGGCCAGGGCCTCGTAGGCGCGCTCGCGCTTCTTCTTCTCGGCCGCCTCGCGCTTGCGCTGGTCGTAGTCGGCGACGCCGCCGGCGGCCGGTGCCGGAGGTGAGGCGGGCGCTGGCGCGCCCTTGCGAGTGGCCGGCGTCACGGCGGCGGTGCGGGCTGCGGGGGTAGCCGGGGCGCCGCCCTGCGCCTTGCTCCACAGGAAGGCGGTGTAGTCGCCGGGATAGACCTGCGCCTTGCCGCCGCCCACCTCCATCACCTTCGTCGCCAGCCGCTCGACGAAGTAGCGGTCGTGCGACACGAAGATCAGCGTGCCGCCGTAGTCCATGAGCGCGTCGAGCAGCACCTCCTTGGAATCGAGGTCGAGGTGATTGGTCGGCTCGTCGAGCACGAGCGTGTTCGACGGCCGCAGCAGCATGCGCGCCACGGCCAGGCGCGTGCGTTCCCCGCCCGACAGCACGCCGGCCTTCTTGTAGACGTCGTCGCCCGAGAAGAGGAAGCCGCCGAGCACGTTGCGGATGGCCGGCACCATGTGATGCGGGGAGCCGTCGGCCAGCGTCTCGTAGACGGTCAGCGTGGGGTCGAGGCGGGTGGCCTCGTCCTGCGCGAAATACTGCATCACGAGCTGGTGGCCTTCCTCGCGCACGCCGCGGTCGGGCGCCTCGGCGCCGGCGATCATGCGCATCAGCGTCGACTTGCCCGCGCCGTTCGGCCCGACGAGCGCCACGCGATCGCCGCGCTCGATCTGCAGGCTCACGCCCTCGATCACCTGCTTGTCGCCGTAGTGCTTGTGCACCCGCTGCAGGTCGAGCACGGTGCGACCGCTCTTCACGGCAGCGGGGAACTGGAAGTGGATGCGCTTGCGCTCGGGCGGCACCTCGATGCGCACCACCTTGTCGAGCATCTTGATGCGGCTCTGCACCTGCGCGGCCTTGGTCGCCTGATAGCGGAAGCGGTCGATGAACTCCTGCACGCGGCCGATCTCGTCGTCCTGCTGCTTCTTCGCCTCGCGCAGCCGGTCCATGCGCTCGGCGCGCTGCACCAGGTAGGTGGAGTAGTTGCACGCGTAGTCGGTGATGGTGCGCAGTGCCAGATCGGCGATGCGATCGACCACCGCGTCGAGGAAGTAGCGATCGTGCGAGACCAGGATGACCGAGTGCGGATAGCGCGCGAGATAATCCTCGAGCCAGTTGCGGGCTTCGAGGTCCAGATGGTTGGTCGGCTCGTCGAGCAACAACAGTCCGGGCGCACTCAATAGCAGCTTGGCCAGGGCCAGGCGCATCTGCCACCCGCCGGAGAGATGCCCGGCTTCGAGTTCGAAGTCGCTCTGGCTGAAGCCGAGCCCGCGCAGAATCGTCGCCACCTTCAGGTCGATGGCATAGCCATCCCCCATCCGGAAACGCTCCTGCAGGCCGCTGTAGCGATCGAGCAGCGTGTCGTGTTCCGCCGCCGGCACCGCTGGATCGGCCAGCCGGTGCTCGAGGTCGTGCATCTCGGCCTTCATGTCGAGCAGCGGCTTCAGCGCATCGCTCGCCTCGGCGAACACGGAACGACCCGAGTACGACAAGCCGTCCTGCGGCAGATAACCCACGGTGAGCGCGGTCGGGCGAACGACCTCGCCGCCGTCGGCCTCGTCGATCCCGGCGAGGAGCTTGAGCAGGGTGGTCTTGCCGGCGCCGTTCGGTCCACACAAGCCGACGCGGTCGCGGTCGCCGACGTGCCAGGTGACCTGGTCGAGCAGCACACGCTCGCCGTAGCGCTTGGTGAGTGACGAGAGTTGAATCATGACGCGACCGGGCGCTGACCCAGTACGCGCGCGGCCGTGGCGGCGATCTCGGCCGGGCGGCTCGGCTTGACGAGATAGCCGGCCACGCCGAAATTGAGCGCTTCGATCGCCGCGGCTTCCGTGGAATGGCTGGTCACGATCATCAGGCGCAGTCCAGGGGCGGCGCGCCGGGCGTCGCGCACGAGCGCGAAGGCGTCGAGGCCCGGGATGCGCAGTTCGCTCACCAGCAGGTCGTAGGAGTAGCGGGCGAGGCGTTCGGCGGCCACCACGCCGTCGGGCGCGGTATCGACGGTGTGGCCGGCGGCGCGCAGCGCGCTCGACAGCACGTCACGGCTGGCACCGTCGGGGTCGACCACGAGCACGCGCCGCCCCGGTCCGGCCGGAGGGGGGTGGGGCACCGGCACGGGGCCGGGCCGGCCCGCGGCCGGTGGCCGCTGGTCGAGCCAGGCGTCGATGTCGGCCCGCCGGAAGCGCCACTGGCGGCCGACCCGTACGGCCGGAAGCTTGCCGGCGTCGATGAGGCGATAGACCGTGCGGAGGTTCACCTGGAGGTAGGCGAGCACCTCGTCGGTCGTCAGGAAGGCCTCGTGGTCTGGCTTGGGGATGGTCACGGGAAGGTTGCCCCAATTGTATCCTGCCGGCACCGCGAACTCGTGATTGCCGAGGGCTTTGCGGCTGCGCTGGCGGCGACGGGTTCGTATCATGGGGCTGGAGCCATGGCGCACCGCGCGCCGGGACCGACCAAACCCGTCCCTTCGCCGTCAAAGACAGTGTTGGGGCTCGACATCACAGGGCCGCCGCCGGGTCACTCCGCGCGGCGAGTTTACGGGGAAGGGGCGACGCTGACCGTGCAGGGATTGACGATCACCGACGAGGAACTCGTCGTGCGATCCCAGGATGGCGACGTCGACAGCTTCAACCAGCTGATCAAGCGCTGGGAGCGGCCCATCTATGCCTTGGCCTACCGCACACTCGGGCGTGAAGAAGACGCCCGCGACGTCTGCCAGGAAACCTTCTTTCGCGCCTACCGCGCACTCAAGGGCTTCAAGGGCGAGGCGAAGTTCTCGTCGTGGCTCTACCGGATCGCGCTCAATTTGTGCCGCGACTGGATGCGCCGGCAGCGGCGCGCGCCCACCGTGCAGATGCCGGAAGACGCCGACATCGCCGAACTGGCGGCCGAGGGCGGCCCGGTCGAATCGATCGAGACCCTGGTGGGGCGGCGCGAACTCAGCCGGGCGGTCGAGCGCGCCATGGCGACGCTGCCCGACGAGCAGCGCACGGCCATCGTGTTGAAGGAATACCACGGCCTGACGTTTCAGGAGATCGCCGACATGCAAGGCTGTCCGCTCAGCACCGTGAAGACCCGGCTGTATCAGGGTCTGAGCGTCGTGCGGCGGCAATTGGAAGCGGGCGGCATGTCGGTGGCCGACATCCGCGGGGACGCATCATGAGCACACGGTTCACCTGCGACGACACCGAGACGCTCGTCGCCTACATCTACGACGAGATCGAGCCGGTGCGGCGCGACGCGGTGGCGCGGCACCTGGTCGAGTGCGCGCGCTGCCGCACCGAGCTCGGCGCGCTCGGCGGGGTGCGGCAGGCGCTCGCGCAGTGGACGCCGCCGGCGCCGCCCCTGCGTTTCAGCGTGGTGCAGACCGCCGTGCCCGAGCCGGCACCCGACAACGTGATTCGCCCGGCGGTGCCGGCGTGGCAGAGCGTGCCGGTGTGGGCCCAGGTGGCGGCCGCGACGCTGGCGGTAGCGGTGGGCGCGGCGGTGGCCAATGTGCAGGTGCGCCACGACGCCGCGGGCTGGACCGTGTCCACGGGCTGGATGGCCCCGGCCGTGCCGGGCGCACCAGCCAGCGCGGCCCCGCTGGCCGCCGACGATGCCTGGAAGCCGGCGCTCGCGGCGCTGGCGCAGTCGCTGCGCGACCAACTGCACGAGCGCGAGGCCACGATGCGGCCGGCCTCGACCCCGGCCGCCACGCCCGGCACCGCCGCCCGGCCCGCGTCCGAGGCCGATACCCTGGCCCGTGTGAACACGCTCATCGAGGCCAGCGAGCGGCGCCAGCAACAGGAGCTCGCGCTGCGGCTCACGCAGTTCAATCGCGACCTCGACCTGCAGCGGCGGGCCGATCTCGTGCGCATCGATCAGGGCATCGGGCAGCTCGAGGGCCGCACAGGCGCCGAAGTGGCCCGTCAGCGGCAGATGTTGGATCTCATCGTTCGCGCCGGGCTGAGGCCGCCCCAGTAATGCAGAGGCACACCGTCATGACACGCACGACCTCGACTTTCGCGGCGGCCGTCGTCGCTCTGGCCACCAGCGCGTCGGCCCAGCCGGCCGCGCCAGCCCTCGACCAGAGCCAGCTCCGCCATCAGATTTATCTGATGGAGGGCGCCCTCGCCCGGGCCGTGACCGCCGGGGCGGTGCGGCTCAATCAGGAGTTCCGCTCGGTCATGCCCGACATGATTGTCGTGGCCGGGGAGTCCAACGCGCGCGGCTTCCACCTCGCCGAGTACGGCGTCTTCTTCGACGTGGAAGTGCCGGTGTTGCGTCAGAGCATGATGTGGAGCCTGCGCGCCATGCTCGACCAGGACGACCAGGGTGCAGCCGAGGCACTGGCGTCGCTGCGCGCCGTGGTCGCGACCACCAGTGGCCCCGAACGCGGCCCGGCCGAGAACGCGCTGCGGCGGCTCGAGGCGCAGTTGCGCCCGCTCGGTGTCGCGCGCCGCTCGGACGTGGGCGGCCTCCAGGCGGCCGCTCGCACCACCGGCACGCCCGCAAGCGCGCAGAGCGTGCCGAGTGCGCCGCGCAAGGCCATCAAGTCGGAGTTGCTCGACGACCCGAACAAGGCCTACACCGACGCGGTCGTGCAGGCGCTCATCGACGCCATGGTGGACTTCTCGCTACCGATGGTGTCGTCGCTCCAGCCTGACGAGTACTTGACGGTGGCGGCCCGCGACAACGAGCGCCGCGACCTGCTGGCGCCACCCAATCCCTATGAACAGGTATCCACCTTCACCCTGCGCATCAAGGCCGCCGACCTGGCGGCCTATCGCGCCGGCAAGATCGACCGCGATGACGCCCGCAAGCGCGTGCAGGTGCAGGAGTTCTGAGGGAGCCTTTCGCATGCCACGGTGTCTGAGTCTGTAGCCGGCACCGGACAACCCCGTCCGCTCCGCGGTATCCTACGCGCCATGCGCTACACGCTGCTCCTCGTGCCCGTGATGCTCGCCACGCTGGCGGGCTGCTCGAAGGTGAATCCGGTCGAGGTGCTCGAGCCGCTCGACGTCACCACGGGCTGGTTCGACGCGGGCATCATGGCCGACGGCAAGAACAAGCTCGTACCTACCGTGTCGCTCAAGTTGCGCAACAAGGCCGCCGAGCCGATCACCGGCGTGCAGATCATGGCGGTGTTCCGCCGGGTCGGCGAGCAGGAGATGTGGGGCGAGCACTACGGCTGGGCGGTGCGGCGCGACGCACTCGCGCCGGGCGCCGCCACGAGCAACATCGTGCTGCGGTCGCAGCTTGGCTATACGGGCGAGCAGCCGCGCATCCAGATTCTGCAGCACAACGCCTTCATCGACGCCAAGGTCGAGGTGTTCCTGAAGAAGGGCTCGCAGGTGTGGGCGAAGCTCGGCGACTTCCCGATCGAACGGCAACTGCTCACGCAGGAGTAGCCCGCCTATAATCGCCGGCATGCCTGAGGCACCCGCGACACCCCCCCAGACCCTCGAGCGGCGCCTCAGTGCCCTCGACGCCGCCGCGATCGTCGTCTCGAACGTGATCGGCGGCGGCATCCTCTTCACGCCGCCGCAGGTGGCGGCCATGGTGCCGCACCCGTTGCTGTTCCTGGCCACCTGGCTGGCGGCCGGCCTGCTCGCGTTCGCCGGAGCCATGGCCTACGCGGAACTGGCGGCCCTGCGACCTCGCGCCGGCGGCGAGTACGTTTATCTGAATGCTGGGTTCGGCCGGGTGGCGGCGTTCCTCACCGGGTGGACCTCGTTTGTCGCCGGCTTCTCGGGCGCAATTGCGGCGAGCGCGGTCGTGCTTGCGTTCTACCTCGGCCGCTTCTTCCCGCTCGCCGGCAGCGACCAGGCGCTGGCGTCGTTGCCGCTCGGGCCGGTCACGCTGGCCGTGTCACCGCAAAGCCTGACCGCACTCGTCGCCATCTGGCTGATGTCGTGGGTGCATCTGCGCGGCGTCGGTCCCGGACGGTTCGTGGGCAACCTGCTGGCCACGCTGAAGGTCTCGGCGCTGCTGCTCTTCATCCTGCTCGGCTTCTCGTTTGGCGTGGGGTCGTTCGAGAACCTCGCCACCGCCTCGTCGGCCGCGGCCACGGGCGGCGGCTGGCTCTTCGCGCTGGTGCCCGTGCTCTTCACCTACGCCGGCTGGAACGCCGCGTCCTATGTGGCGGAGGAAGTGCGCGACCCCGGCCGCAACGTACCCAAGGCGCTGGCGCTTGGCACGCTCGCCGTGGTCGTGATCTACCTGCTGCTCAACACGCTCTATCTGTATGTGCTGCCGGTGGGCGAGCTGGCCGCGGTGCGCGGCAGCGTGCTCGACGTGATTGCCGACCGGCTGCTCGGCCCGCGCGCTGGCGACATCATGGGCGTCGTCTCGATCGTGAGCCTGCTGGCGAGCATCTCGGCCATGGTCTTTGCCGGGCCGCGCGTCTACTACGCGATGGCCCGCGACGGCATGTTCTTCCCGGCGGCGGCCAAGGTGCACCCGACCTATCGCACGCCCGCCACCTCCATCGTGGCGCAGGCGCTGTGGAGCTCGGTGCTCGTGCTCACGGGCAGTGCCACGGCGCTCACCACCTACACCGGGTTCTCGATCATTCTGTTCAACGGCGTGGCGGTGGCGGCTCTCTTCGTCTTGCGCCGCCGCGAGCCCGACGCGCCTCGGCCGTACTCGACCTGGGGTTATCCGGTGGTGCCGGCCATTTTCGTGGGGGTGAGCGCCGTCATCGTGGCCAACGCCCTGTGGACGGATCTGGTGCAGCCGCTCTCGGCGGGCACCCAAGTGGGGCCGTCGGCGGCCGGCCTGCTCATCATCGTGCTCGGCCTGCCGCTCTACGCCTGGTTCACCAGGGCGTCGACCCGCGCCTGAAGGGCGTCGACGGCTGCTCGCAGCAGTTTGCGGGCGCGCGGGGAACCGCCGTACACGACGAAGGCCGGCACGGGGTGCCGGCCTTCTGTCCGTCTGGTCGCGCGGTGAGCGCTACGGCGTGGCCGTCATCTCGCCGCGATAGGTGACGGTGCGGCCGGGCTGCACGCGCACGTCGAAGGTGAGCGTGTCCATGCCGGGCTTGCGCACCTCGATGTGATAGCCGCCGTCGTCGAGCCGCAGCTGCTGCCACACGCCGTCGAAGTCGTCGACGATGCCCGCGTAGTAGCCATCCACGTAGACTTCGGCGTCCCTCGGGTTCACCTTGAACCGCACGCCGCCGATGCTCCAACCGTAGGGGCCGCCGTAGGCGCCGTACCCGCCACCGTAGCCGCCCCACTGGTTGCCGTAGTAGCCGCCCCACTGGTTGCCGAAGTAGCCGTCCCACTGGTTGCCGTAGTAGCCCCCCCAGCCGAACGAGCTGAAGCCCGCGCCGCCGTAGCCGGCATACCAGCTCCAGGGGTCGTAGGCGTAGTAGCCGAAACCGCCGATGCCGGTGTTGTAGCGGCGGCCGTAGGACGGCGCGTAGACCACCTGGGGCGGTCGCGAGCCCCGGCCGCGCGGCACGGCCTGGCCGGCGCCGGCGCGGCCGCCGTCGTAGCCGCCGCGGCCCCTGCCACCGTTGTCGGGCGCGCGCACGCCGCCGCGCGGCCGCGCCCCGGTGCCGCCGCCCGCGGAACGTCCGCCGCTGCCAGCACTGCCGCCGCCCGCGGAACGTCCGCCGCTGCCAGCGCTGCCGCCGCCGCGGGTTGACCCGCCGCTGCCACCACCGCTCCGGCGGCGACCGCCTTGCCCTTCCTCGAACGCGGCGGATGCGGCCGGCGCGGCCTCGGCGACCGCACGCAGCCGTGTGCGCACCCCTTGGGTGGCGTTGTCTTCACGGGCGCGCGGGGCGCGCACCGACGCCGCGCTGCCGTCGCGCCGCTCGCCGCGCGAGCGCTCCACGACCTGGGCTGGCGCCGGGTCTTGCTGTTGGGGGACGGGCGGCGGTTCCTGGGCTCTGGCGGGGACGGCCGCCATCGCTGCAAGCAACACCGCAGCAGGGAAGGCGCTTCGAGCACTCATCACAACACCTCGGGCGATCAGGGCAGACGGCACGCCCCCGGGGAATGCAACTTCGTTGCCAGCTCAACCGCCATCGGTTGTGACACGAAATCGCCGTGCGGCGTCCAGATTCCTTGACAGTCGTTTTCTCCAACGGGGACACTTGGCAACGCGGTTCGTGACGTCCCGCCATCCGCCACCGCTTCATGCCGTCCCAGATCCAGCCGCTCGCGACCGCGCACCCCGCTGGTGCGCCGTTCTCGCGGTGCACGCCAGTCAAGGGGTGGGCGGCCTTCGCCGTGGCCGTCATGCTGGCGTCGGCGTGCGGCAAGAAGGGGCCCCCGCTCGCGCCGTTGCAGCGCGTGCCGGCGAAGGTGGGCGCCTTCGCGGCCCACCGGGCTGACCAGGCCGTCTTCCTCACGCTCACCGTGCCAACGGCCAACATCGGCGGGGATCAACCGGCCGACGTCGCGGTGGTGGAACTCTACGCCCTCACCTCGGCGGCGGCCCCCCCGGATCTCGCGACGGGGCGGGTGCCGGCCGCGCTCACGCTGGTGTCGTCATTGCCTGTGCGACGGCCGCTACCCCCGCCCCCGCCGGTGAAGGAGGGCCTGCCGCCCATGCCGGCGCTGCCGGTCGAACCCGGGCTGGATCAGGGGGCGACCGCGGCATTCCGCGAGGCGCCCACACCCGCCCTGGCGCAGGTGGCTGCTGCCTCTGATCCGCTCGCCGCCCCCGCCGCCGCGGTCGAGGACCTCGACGCGGCCGTGGATCCGGCGGCGGCGCTGTCGCTGCCCCTCGTCTACGTGCCGGCGACGTCGGCCGTGCGAAGGCACTACGTGGCCGTAGCCGTGAGCCGGCAAGGGCGGCGGGGCCCGTGGAGCGACTGGCAGAGCGTGCCACTCGGGGCGACCTCCGGTGCGCCGAACGTGTCGGCGCCGGCGTTCACCGACACGTCGCTCACCATCACCTGGGCGCCCGCGCCCGACGCCCGCGTCGCGCCCGCCCCGCCGGCTGAAGGCGCCCTCGACTCGCGGCCGTTCGGCCCGGCGCTCGCCGCGACGCGCTACAACGTCTACGCTGCCGAGGCGGTGGCGACTGCCGCGACTGGCGCCGCCACGCGGCCCGCGCCATTGAACGAGGCGCCACTGACCGCACTCACCTTCGGTGTGACCGGCGTGACGTTCGGCGCCGAACGCTGTTTCGTGGTGCGCGGCATCGACGCCCTCGATGGCGTGAACGTGGAGGGGCCGGCCTCGGCGCCGGGCTGTGTGACGCCGCGCGACACCTTCCCCCCAGTGGCGCCGGCGGCACTCGAAGCCGTAGCCGGGTCCGCGCTGATCAGCCTGATCTGGGAAGCCGTCGAGGAGCCCGACCTGGCCGGCTACCTGGTCTACCGCGGCACGGCGCCGGGCGAACCGACCGAGGCGCTCACGCCCGCGCCGATTGGCGCGACCAGCTTCGAAGACCGCAGCGTCACCCCCGGCGTGCGCTATGTCTATGTCGTCGTCGCAGTAGACTCGGCGGTGCCGGTGAACCGCAGCGTGCCGTCGAATCGGGCGGAGGAAACGGCGCGGCAGTAGGCGGGGCTCGGGACCCGGGGCTCGGGGCTCGGGAAGAAACGGGGAACCATGGACAAGATCTATCGGGTGCGGCAGGGGATGGGCGGGCGCTACGTGGTGGAGCGGGACAACGCGCTCTACTGGCTCGAGGGCGACGTGTTCGGCAACTACCGTCCCGGGGCGGGCATCGACGAGCCGCTCCGCGACTTCGTGGCGCCGGTGACGCCGTCAAAGATCATGGCGATTGGCCTCAACTACAAGGACCACGCCGCCGAGATGAAGAAGGCCCTGCCGGCCGAGCCGCTCCTGTTCATCAAGCCGGCCACGACCGTGATCGGGCCCGAGGCCGGCATTCGCATCCCGTCGTGGTGCGGTCGCGTCGAACACGAAGCCGAGATGGCGGTGGTGATCGGCCGGCGCGCGTCGCGCGTGAAGGCCAAGGATGCGATGGACTACATCCTCGGCATCACCTGCCTGAACGACGTCACCGCCCGCGAATTGCAGGTCAAGGACGTGCAGTACTCGCGCGCCAAGGGCTTCGACACGTTCGCGCCCATTGGTCCGTGCATCGCCGTGGGCCTCGATCCTTCGGAGCTCGAGGTCGAAGGCTGGGTCAACGGCCAGAAGCGCCAGCACTCGAACACCCGCGAGCTGATCTTTCCCGTGCCGTACATCGTCGAGTGGCTCACGCGCTTCTGCACGCTCGAAGCCGGTGACGTGATCACCACCGGCACGCCGTCCGGCGTGGGGCCACTCGTGCCCGGTGACCGCGTGATGGTCAAGGTGCAGGGCGTGGGCGCGCTCAGCAATCCCTGCGTCGAGGCCGAATGAGCGCGATCGATCCCCTTGCCACGCTGCGCGACCGCGAGCGGCGCGCCGAGCTCGGCGGCGGCGAGGAGCGCCTGCGCCGGTAGCACGAGGTCGGCAAACTCGCGGCCCGCGAGCGGTTGGAACTGCTCTTCGACCCGGGCACGTTCGAGGAAGTCGACAAGCTCGTCACGCATCGCGCCGGCGGCGCCGTGTATTCGCCGGCGATCACCGCCTTCATCGTGATGGTGAAGGCGTCGAGCTACATGTGCATCACCGGCCCCGACGTGATCAAGACGGTCACGCACGAGGATGTGACGAAGGAAGAGCTCGGCGGCGCCATGACGCACGACGAGAAGAGCGGCGTCGCGCCCTGTCGTGAGGGAGTTCTCGCGCGCCTGCCGCACGCCTCCCGCCAAGTGCTAAACTTTTCGACTAGCTGTGTCCGTTACCAAGGTTCTAGTCGCCAACCGGGGCGAGGTCGCCGTGCGAGTCATCCGCGCCTGCCGCGACATGGGGATCGCCACCGTGGCGGTCTACAGCGAGTGCGACCGCGCCGCCCTGCACGTGCGCATGGCTGACGAGGCGTGGCCGGTCGGCCCCAATCCGCCGCGCCGGAGCTACCTGCGCATCGACACGCTGATCGACGTCGCCCGGAAGAGCGGCGCCGACGCGGTAGATCCGGGCTACGACTTCCTCGCCGAGAACGAAGACTTCGCGCGCGCCTGCCGCGACGCCGACGTGCTGCGCCTCGCCGAGGAGATCGGCTACCCCCTGATGCTCAAGGCCGTGGCCGGCGGAGGCAAGGGCATGCGCATGGTGTCGACGCCGGCGGAACTGCCCAGCGCCCTGCGCGCGGCCCGGTCGGAAGCGAACTCGGCGTTCGGCGACTCGGCGGTCTACCTCGAGCGCCGCATCATGCACTCGCGCCACATCGAAGTGCAGCTCCTCGGCGATCATCACGGCACGGTCGTGGCGTTCGTGGAGCGCGAATGCTCGATCCAGCGGCGTCACCAGAAGGTGATCGAAGAGAGCCCGTCGCTGGCCGTGTCGGTGGCGCGCCAGGTCGGCCACACCAACGCCGGCACGATCAAATGCCTGCTCGATGAAGACGGCTCGTTCTACTTCCTCGAGATGAACACGCGCCTGCAAGTGGAACACCCGGTCACCGAGATGGTGTCGGGCGTCGACCTCGTGCACTGGCAGATCCGGATCGCGCGCGGCGAGCGCCTCACGCTCGATGCCGAGGCGCTGCTCGTGCCGCGCGGCCACGCCGTCGAGTGCCGCATCTACGCCGAAGATCCCGACAACAACTTCCTGCCCTCGCCCGGGCGCACCCAGAAACTGCGCGTGCCGCACGGCCCAGGTGTGCGCGACGACAGCGGCGCCACCGAAGGGCTCGACGTGCCGATCTTCTACGACCCGATGATCTCGAAGCTCATCACCTGGGGCGACGACCGCACCCCGGCGGCGCGCGCCGGCGCGCCCTTCGACACGGCCTCGCCCGATGACGAGACGCTGGCGGCGATGGCCGCAGCCGTGCACCAGGTGCTCGGTGGGCCGACCCAGGCTCGAGCGGGTGTGGCCCCGGCGGCGTCCGCTGCGCCCAGCCGCTGGCGCGCGCAGGCACGGGCCGAGGCGCTGAGATAGCGATGCACTACGACGTCGTCATCGGCGAGCGCACCCGCAAGGTGGTCGTGCTGCGCATCGGCGAGGCGTGGCGGGTCACGGTCGACGACTCGACCTACGAGGTGCAGGCCACGCGGGTCGACGGGGCCCTGCTGTCGCTGCTCGTGGGTCAGGGCCCGGCCACGCCCAGCCGCAGCGTGCCCGCCGTCGTCATACCAGGCAAGGCGTCAGGCGCGCTCGGCGTGCACGTGAACGGCCGCCAGCCGGCCGTGGCCATCAGCGAGAGCGGTCGATCGCGGCGGCGCGGCGGCGCGGCGGCGCACCGTATCGGCCCCCTGCGGCTCACGGCGCCCATGCCCGGCAAGGTGGTGCGGGTGCTGGTGGCGCCGGGCGATGCCGTCGAGGCGGGGCAGGGGCTCGTGGTGGCCGAAGCCATGAAGATGCACAACGAACTGCGCGCCGCCAAGGCCGGACGGGTCGTCTCGGTCTCGGTGACCGAGGGACAGTCCTCGGACGCGGAAGCGGTGCTGGCCGTCGTGGAGTAGCCGGTGCGAGCCACCGTGCTGCGTGCTCTCAGAGCGTCGCTGACGCACGTGCGCCGGGTGTGGCTGGTTGCGGCCGTGGCCATCGCCGTGGTCACGGTGTCGGTCGTCACCATCGACCTTGGCCCGCTGCTGCGGCTCCGAGCCGAAAGCGAGGCCTCGGTCTTCATCGACCGGCCCGTGCACATCGGCCGCCTGGGCCTCAATCTCGGGCGCGGGCGCCTCGTGATGGAAGACGTGATGGTCGAGGGCCTCACGCCGCGCCACGATCCCTGGCTGGTGGCGCAGCGGGTCGAGATCTCCCTCACCTGGGGTGCTCTGCTCTACCGCGAGCTGCTCATCGACTCGGCCGAGATGACCGACTGGCGGCTGATCGTCGAGAGCTATCCCAACGCGATCCACAACTGGCCGCGACTGAACGGGCCGCCGCGGCCGCCCCGCACCACGCCGTCGCTGCTCATCACGACCATCCAGAACGTGCGCGCCACGCGCGGTCATCTGATCGTGCGCGACTTCGGATCGAACTGGGGGCTCGACGCGCCCAATCTGGAGATCGTGGCGGCCAAAGGCGTCGACTATCGCGGCACCATGAAGTGGTCGGGCGGCACGCTGCTCATCCAGCAGTACGAGCCGATGTGGGCCCACTTCACCTCGTCGTTCACCGTGAAGGATGGTCAGGTCGTGCTGGACCGGATGTCGCTCGACGCCGACGGCGCGCAGCTCGAGGCCACCGGCGTCATCGATCCGGCCCAGTTCCCGATTGCGACCTATACGGTGACGTCGCGCCACCAGTTGCCGCGCGCGCGCGCAATCTTCTACGCCCGCGACCTGTTCCGCCTGCACGGGACGGGCGAGTTCGCCGGTACTGTGCGGATGTACAAGGGCGGCTATGAGGTGAAGGGCGACTTCGTGAGTCCCGAGGCGGGCTATGACGACTACCGGTTCCAGGACTTCCGCGCCGCGGTCGTGTGGATGCCGACCCGCCTCGACGTCACCAAGGCCACCGCCGGGTTCTACGGCGGCGACGTGGACTTCAGCTACGTGCTCGATCCGCTCGGCCGCCCGGATCGCCAGGCCGACGCCCGGTGGGACGTGCATTATCGCGCCGTCGATCTCACCACGTTCACCGACTTCCTCGAGACCCGGGGCATGCGCGCGGCGGGCCGCGCGACCGGCCGGCACCTCACCACGTGGACCCTCGGCACCGGCGGATTTGCCCGTGCCGTTGCCGAGGGCACGATGGTGGTCACGATGCCCGAGGGCCTGGTGCCGGCCGCACCCGACTTGCCCGCCGACGCGGACGAGCGCGCGCGGCGCCGCGCCGAAGAGCAGGGCCCGTTCAGTCCGCACATCGCGTTCGGGCCGGTGCCGCTCAGCGCGCAGGTGCGCTACGACTACGACGGCACGACCGTGCGCTTCGCGCCGAGCGAGTTCGCCACCGCCGAGACCCACGTGTCGTTCGAGGGGCGCACCGACTGGGGCCAGGCCTCGCGCCTGCCGTTCCACGTGACCAGCACCGACTGGCAGGCGAGTGACCGCTTCCTGGCCGGCATCATGACCATGTTCGCGCCCTCGCCCACGCCCACGGCGGCCGTGCCGGTGGACGGCGTCGGCGAGTTCGACGGCGTGCTGCTCGGCGCGCTCGGCAATCCGCGCGTGGAAGGCCGGTTCACCGTCCGCGAGATGCGCGCGTGGAATGTGACGTGGGGCCAGCTCGACGGCGCCGCCGTGATCGAGAACGCCTACGCGCAAGTAACCAAGGCGGTCGTGACCGACGGCCACGCGCGCATGGCCGTCGACGGCCGGTTCGCGCTGGGCTATCCCCGGCGTGACGGCGGCGAGGAAATCGACGCGGTCATCAAGTCGTCGGAATGGCCGCTGGTGGACCTGCGCACGGCCTTCGCGCTCTACGACTATCCCGTCGACGGGGCGCTCGGCGGCGAGATCCATCTCTACGGCAGGTACGAGGAGCCCTTCGGCTTTGGCCGGCTGACGCTCGACCGCGGCGTGGCCTACGACGAGCCGTTTGCCTCGGGCGTGACCAGCCTGCGCTTCGAAGGGGCGGGCGTGCGCCTGGACGGCCTCGAGGTGCAGAAGGCCGGCGCCACCATCACTGGCGCGGCCTACGTGGGCTGGGACGGCGCGTATTCCTTCAACGCGGGTGGTCGGCGGCTGGCGGTCGACGCGCTCGACCTCACGTATTTTCCCACGCTGCCCGCGCTCACCGGCTTCGCCGACTTCAGCGCCACCGGCAGTGGCACGTTCGACGAGCCGCGCTACGACGTGAAGGTGAGCGTGTTCGATCTCTTCTTCGGCGAGGAAGGCATCGGCGAGATGACCGCGCAGGTCTCGCTCCGCGGCCTGCAGGTGCGCTACAGCTTCGACGTGGCCTCGCCGCGCCTGGCGGCCTCAGGCACCGGCCAGTTCGCGCTCACCGAGGCCGGAGAGATCGAGATGACCGTGCGTCTCTTGGACACCTCGCTCGATCCCTTCGCGCGCGTTTTCATGCCTACGCTCTCGCCCTACACCGCGGCCACCGGCGGCGGCAGCGTGCGGGTGTGGGGCGCGGTCTACGCGCCGGAGGGGTTGCGGGTCGAAGCCGCGATCGACGACCTGCGCTTGGTGCTGTTCGACTACGAGCTGCGCAATCGCGGCGTGCTCCGGGTCGGGCTCGACCGGCAGATCGTGCAGGTCACGGCCTTCACGATGACCGGCGATCGTACGGCGCTCGACGTGACCGGCCGTGTCGATCTTGCGAGCGACGTCGTCGCCCTGCGGGCCAACGGCGAGGCCAACCTGGCGGTGCTGCAGGGCGTGTTCCCCGAGCTGCGCGGCTCGGGCCGGGCTGAGCTGTCGGCCGCCATCGGGGGCAGCACCGCCACGCCCACCGTGTCGGGCAATGCGCTCGTGACTGACGGCCGCCTTCGCTCGTTCGCCTTTCCGCACGCGCTCGACGCGATCAACGGCATCGTCACCTTCGATGCCTCGGCGATACGGCTCGACGGTCTGCGCGCGTCGCTGGCCGATGGCCGCGTGCTGTTCGGTGGCCGGATCGGCCTGCGCGGCCTGGCGCTGACCGACTACGACGTGACACTCACCGGCCACGACCTGCGCTTGCGCTATCCCGAGGGGATGCGTTCCCTGGTCGACGCCGCGCTCACCGTGCAGGGCCCGGCCGAGGCGCCGGTCATCGGCGGGTCGGTGCTCGTGCGATCGGCGGTGTGGACGCCGGCCTTCGATGGCACGACCAACGTCTTTGGCGCGAGCACGCCGGCGACACTGCCAGCCGAGCCCGGGGTGCCGGGCGCCGCGGCCGACGCGGCGGCGCTGGCGCTGCGCTACGACGTGCGCATCGTCGCGCCGTCCACCTTCCGGATCGAGAACGACATCGCCCGCATCGTGGCCAGCGCCGATGTCAACGTGCGCGGCACCTACGATCGGCCGCTCGTCTTCGGTCGGGCCGACATCGAGCGCGGCGAGGTGCGGTTCGAAGGGCGCCGCTACCTCGTGACCCGCGGCAGCCTCGACTTCACCAATCCCGAGCGCATCCAGCCGTTCTTCGACGTCGAAGCCGAGACGCGGGTGCGCGTGCCCGGGCAGACCTACCGCGTCACGCTGCGCATCGCCGGCACGACCGAACGGCTCCAGCCCGAGTTCACCTCCGATCCGCCGTTGCCGTCGGCCGACGTGCTGTCGCTGCTGCTCTCGGATCGCACACCCACCGGCGACCTCGAGGTCACCTCGATCAACGCGCCCAACCAGCGCGAGGTGGATCTGCTGCAGGCGCGCGCCACACGCGCCCTGACCGGGGCGCTCTCGGCCGAAGTCGGCAAGGTCGTGCAGGAGACCTTCGGCGTGGACACCTTCCAGATCACGCCGCTGCTCATCGACCCGTACCAGCAGGCTCTGGGCCTCAGCGTCAATCCGGCCGCGCGCGTCACCATCGGCAAACGCCTGTCCGACCGCATCTACCTCACCTACGCTCGCAGCCTGTCGTCGTCGGAACGCAACGAGATCATCCTGCTCGAATACGACCAGAGCGACACGCTCGGGTGGGTGCTGTCGCAGAACGAAGACGGCACCTATGCGCTCGAAGTGCGCAAGCGGGTGACGTTCTGACGCGGCTCGCCCTGGCGCTGGCGGCGCTTGCGGTGCTCGCGGCGCCGGCGACGGCAGACGTGGCCGCGCTGCTCGGGCGCCGCGTGACCGACGTGCGCCTCGACGCGGCTGGCGCTCCGGTGACCGACGGCGAGGCGCTGGCGCTGGTCGAGACGCGCATCGGTGACGCGCTCACGCTGGCCCACGTGCGTGAGACGATTGACCATTTCGTGGCGCTCGGCCGCTACGCCGACATCCAGGTATTCGCTGAGCCCGACGGCGAGGGCGTGCGGCTGCGCTACACCGTGGTGCCGATCGCCAAGGTCGTGCGGGTGAGCTTCGAGGGCGCACTCGGCCTCGAGGCGAGCGTGCTGCGGACCGAGCTGGCGGACCAGTTCGGCGCCACCCCCGTGTCCAGCCGCCTTTCCGACATGGCGCAGACGCTCGTGGCGCGCTACCTGGCGCATGGCTATCCGGCGGCGCGCGTCGAATCACGCACGGTGCCGGAGGGTCGGCTCGGTCAGGTGGCGGCGGTGTTCACCGTCACGCCGGGACGGCAGGTGCTCATCGGACGGACCACTGTGGAGGGCAATGCCGGCAGCACGGATCTGCTGCGGCGCCTCGGCGCGCAGACCGGCCGGCCGCTCGACCGCGAGGGGTTCGAGGAGCGCGTGCGCGCCGCTGAGGACGCGCTGCGCGCTGACGGCTACTACGAGGCGGTCGTGTCGGCCTCCGTGAGTGAGGCCGTGGCCAGCGTGGTCGACGTGTCCGTGCGCGGCGATCGCGGCGACCTGGTGCAGGTGACGTTTGCCGGCGATCCGCTGCCCGACGACCGCCGCCGCGCGCTCGTGCCGATCGCACGGCTCCAATCGGTGGACGAGGAAGTGGTCGAGGACGGCAGTCGCAACATCGAGCAGTACCTCCGCCTCGAAGGCTATCGCGCGGCCTCGGCGCCGGCCGCCCGTCGCCGTGCCGACGGCGTGCTGCAGATCGCCTTCACCATCACGCGCGGCCCGCTGCACGTGTTGGGCGCCGTGACCCTCGCGGGCGTGGCCGCGCTGCCGCGCGCCGAACTCGCGCCCCTGCTGAAGCTGGTGGCGGGCGAGCCGTTCGTGGATGCCCGGGTCGCCGCCGTGGCTGCCGCGATTGCCGAGTACTACCGGGTGCGCGGCTTCTCGGCGGTGACCGTCACGTCGCGCCTTGCGTTCCTCTCGCCCGGTGCGGATGGGCGGCTGCCGGTCGACGTGCGCCTGGAGGTGGCCGAAGGCCCTCGCACCACCGTGACCGAGCTACGCTTCGAGGGGGTGACGGCCGTGTCGTTCGCTTCACTGGTCGAGTTGATGGCGCTCACCGCCGGGAAGCCCTACTACCGGCCGCAGCAGGCCATCGATCGCGAGGCCATCGAGCGGCGCTACCGCAACCTCGGCTACCAGCGTGCCGCAGTGGTGGCGCGCACCGAGGTCACCGGCGGCGGAGGCGTGGCGCTGACCTACGTGGTGCGGGAGGGGGCGCAGACGAAGGTGGATCACGTGCTCGTGAGTGGCACGGCGCGCACCTCGCCCGATCTCGTGCGCCGCGAGCTCACGCTCACGCCCGGCAGCCCCCTGGGCTACGACGCCGTGCTCGAGAGTCAGCAGCGGCTGAGCGCGCTCGGCCTGTTTCGTCGCGTGCGCATCGCCGAAGTGCCGCACGGCACCGATGACACGGCCCGTGACGTGTTGGTGGAAGTGGAGGAGGCCCCGTCCACGTCACTCAGTTATGGCGGCGGCCTCGAGGTCGGGAGCCGTACCCGTCGCACCGATGCCGGCTCGGCGGTCGACCGGCTGGACATCGCCCCGCGCGGCTTCTTCGAGATTACCCGGCGCAACCTGTGGGGCATGAACCGTTCCGTGAGCCTGCTCACGTCGGTGAGCATCCGGCCCACGGACCCCGGCGTCGACGAGGGCCCGGACGCCGTAGGCGGCTACGGCCTCAATCAATACCGCGTGATCGGCACGTTCCGGGAGCCGCGCGCGTTCGGCACGCTGGGCGACGCGCAGTTCAGCGCCTTCATCGAGCGAGGCATCCGGTCGTCGTTCGACTTCGACCGCCGCGGCGTGCGCGCCGAATACGCCCGGCGCTTCGCCAGCCGCGTCGTGGCGCTCGGCCGCTACTCCTACGACTTCACGGAGATCTTCGGCCGGGACATCGCCGTGGCCGACGAGTTGCTCATCGACCGGCTCTTCCCGCAGGTGAGGCTGTCGTCGCTCTTCGGATCGCTCATTCGCGATTCGCGCGACGACGTGCTCGATCCCGAGCGTGGCACGGTGCTCGGTGCCGACCTCGAGGTGGCCGTACCGGCGCTGGGCTCCGAGGTGGGCTTTACCAAGACCTTCGTGCAGTCCTTCGCCTACAAACGCCTGCCCGGGACGCGGCCGTGGGTGGTGGCCGCCGGGGCACGAGCGGGCGTGGCGCGCGGCTTCGAGAAGCGGGTGCCCCGCGTGGACGCGTCGGGACAGGCGGTCGTCGGCGCCGACGGCGCGCCGCTCGTCGACCTCGTGACCGACCTGCCGACCAACGAGCGGTTCTTCACCGGCGGTGACAGCACGGTGCGCGGCTTCGCCCTCGATCGTCTGGGCACCGGCGCCACGCTCAATGCCGACGGCTTCCCCACGGGCGGCAACGCCATGTTCGTCGCCAACCTCGAACTGCGCACGCCGCACGTGAAGGGCGTGGGCTTGGTGGGCTTCGTGGATGCGGGCAACGTGTTCCGGCGCGCCGGCGACGTGGCGCTGGGCGAGTTGCGGGCGTCGGCGGGCGTGGGCCTGCGCTACCGCTCGCCGCTCGGTCCCCTGCGTTTCGACGTGGGCTTCAAGCTCGATCGCCGCGACCTGAACCGCGGCACCGAGCGCCGCGCGGTCTACCACTTGTCGCTCGGGCAGGCGTTCTGATGGCCGCCCACGACCGGCACGCGACGCGGATCGCTGGCCCACTCGCCAGTCTGGTCACCGTGGTGGCGTGGGCCGTGCTGCCCGTACCTCTGCGCGCCCAGGCGCCGGTGCCGGCCCCGGGCGAACAACTGCTCGAGCGCACGGTGGCGATCGTCGGCGGCGCCGTCGTGACCCAATCCGACGTCGACACGGCGGCGCGACTCGGCCTCGTGGAGGCGGGCGCCGGCACGCCTCCGGCGCGGGCTACGAGCGCCGTGATCGAACGCCGGCTCATGCTGCACGAGGTGGCGCGCTTTTCACCCGCCGAGCCCGACCCCGCCGCGGTGGCCGCGCGCCTGGCGGTGGTGCAGGCGCGAGCTGGCGGTGAGGCCCCGCTTGCTGAGGTACTCGCGGCCGGCGGCTTCACGACGGCGCGGCTCACCGCGTGGCTGCGCGACGACCTGCGCATCACCGCCTATCTCGACCAGCGCTTCGCGTCAGCCGGCGTGCCGCCCGATGTCGACGTGGCGGCCTACGTCGAGGCGCACCGCGCGGACCTCGCTCAGGCCGGCGTGGCGCCCGCCGCGCTGACCGAGGCGGCGCGCGAGCGGCTGGTGGCGGAACGCCGTCGCGATCTGATCAGCGACTGGCTCGCCGACCTGCGCCGGCGTACCGAGGTGATCGAGTTCCGGCGCGATCCGGGCTCTCGGTGACTGCTACGGCGCGAGAGCGCGGCTGGCGGCCCAGACCTGCAACAGGTTGAACAACGCGTGGCTCACGCCCGCGGCCACCAGGCTCTGCCGGCGCAGATAGAGCGCGCCCCAGCACAGCCCGAGCCCGAACGTGGCGAGCGCCACGTCGCGGCCCTGCACGGTGTGACCGAGGCCGAAGGCCACGCTCGTCATGAGCAGGGCAACGAGCGGCGAGCTCACGTGGTGCTGCAGCCGGTGCAGTTGGAAGGCGCGCTGCATCTCTTCGCGTACGCCGCCAGCCAGCACCACCATCGCGCCGAAGGCCACGGCCATCGCTGGATCGACCATGAACGCGGTGAGGGGATTGACCGCCACGTTGTGCAGTGACGGCAGCAGCGCCTGTGCGGAGCGCACGACCACGACAACGCCAATCGTGACGATCGGCACGAGCGCGAGGCCCAGCGCGGCCTCGCGCCAGACGGGCCGGCCGCCCAGGAACACGGCGGCGAGCGATTCGCCCTGGCGGCGAAGCAGGTAGACGACCAGCCCCACCACGAGCACGGCGTCGAGCGTGGACACGCCGAACACGAACGCGGCATTCAGCTCGCCGTCGGCGTTCTGCGGGGACACGCCGAGGAGCGCCAGCGCCCCGGCAGCGGCCACTTGCGTCGGGTAGCTCGAACAGAGCACCACCTCCGCAAGCGCGCGCCCGCGCGACATCCGGGGCGTGGCCGGGACAGGTGCGGCACCGGGCGCCAGCGCCTCGGGCGAGAGCAGTGGCGGCGGCGCGGCGGACGAATCAGAGACAGGACTGAGCATCGGCGCGCCTCCGCGATGGTACACTTTCTCCGTGACCGATGCGGCGAAAGCGGCGATTGCCGCCCAGCGAGTACTGATCGTCGAAGACGACGAGTCGGCGCGCGTGGGGCTCACGGAACTGGCCCGCACCTGGGGTTTCACGGTGGCCGCCGCGGCCGACGGGGAAGAAGCGCTTGCCAAGGTCACGGAGTTCCGTCCCACCATCATCGTGAGCGATCTCGTGATGCCGCGCATGGACGGGCTGCAACTGCTCGGCGCGCTCGGCGAGGACCTCGGGCAGATCTACTTCGTGCTGCTCACCGCGCAGGGCACGGTCGAGACTGCCGTCGACGCGCTCAAGCGCGGCGCGGAAGACTACCTGACCAAGCCGGTCGATCCGCAGCGCCTGCGCCATCTGCTGGAGCGGTTGTCGGAGCTGAGCGCGGCGCGCCGCGAGAACAGCGACCTGCGCCGTCGCCTGCGGGAAGAGGGCCGCTTCGGCCGCATGGTCGGCGCCAGCCGCGAGATGCGCAAGGTCTACAACGTGATCGAGCAGGCCGCGCCCACGACCGCGTCGGTACTGATCATCGGCGAATCGGGCACCGGCAAGGAACTCGTGGCGCAGACGCTGCACCAGTTGAGCCCGCGCCACGCGCTGCCCTACGTGGCCATCAACTGCGCGGCCATTCCCGAGACCCTGCTCGAGAGCGAGATCTTCGGCCACGAGAAGGGCGCCTTCACCGGCGCCTACGAGCGGCGGGCCGGCTGCTTCGAGCTGGCCGATCGCGGCACGCTCTTCCTCGACGAGATCGCCGAGATGATGCCGGCCACCCAGGTGAAGCTGCTGCGGGTACTGCAGGAGCGCCGCTTCCGGCGGCTTGGCGGCCGGGTCGAACAGGAGGTCGACGTGCGCGTGATGGCGGCGACCAACGTCGATCCCGTGGGCGCGGTGCGCAGCGGCAAACTGCGCGACGACCTCTACTACCGCCTCAACGTCTTCACCATCGCGCTGCCGCCGTTGCGCGCCCGCAAAGAGGACCTGCCGCTGCTCGTGCAGACTTTCGTCGAAGAGTTCAACCTGCGCGACACCAAGGCGGTGAAGGCGGTTGACCCCGAGGCCATGCGCCGGCTCGAGGCCTACCGCTGGCCGGGCAATGTGCGCGAACTACGCAATGTCATCGAACGCGCGGTCATTCTGGCCAAGGGCGACTTCATCGAAGCCAAGCACCTGCCGCCGCTTGCCGCCGATCGCCGGGGTGCGACGGCCACGGGCGGGGCCGAGGTGCTGCTCACGCCCGGCATGACCGTGGACGAGGCGGAACAGAAGCTCATCGTGGCCACCCTTGAGGCCGCCGGCGGCAACAAGACGCGCGCCGCCGAGATGCTCGGCATCAGCCTGAAGACGCTGCACAACAAGCTCAATCGCATGAAGGGCGCCTGATCGCCGCGGCCGCCGCGGCCCTGCCTGCTCTCCCTTCCCCATGATGCGCTTGTCGATCCGACTCAAGCAGATTCTCGGCGTCACGGCGCTCGTGGGCGCCGTGGTGGTGTCGCTCAGCGTCGTGAACCTAGCGCGCATCGCCCGCCTGTCGCTCGAAGACAGCCGCGCGCGCGGCGAACTGCTCACCAACCTGGTGTTCCATCGCGCCCTGGCGGTGGTGACCAGCCGTGAGACGGCCTACGCGGAGCTGGCGGCGGATCCGGGCGTGCGGTCGATCCTGGAGGCGTCGATCTACTCCGAGGACGTCACGCACGCGGCGATCGTCGACGCCGGCCTGGTGGTGGTCGCGCACAGCGACCCCGCCCAGGTAGGCAAGCCGCTGGCGCCGGCCGGCAGCCTCGACGAGCTGCTGACCCGCAATGCCATGCTGCAGCTCGGCGAGATCTGGAGCACGCGCGGGCGCACGCTCGAGTGGCGCGCGCCGCTGCTGCTCGAAGACCAGGCGTTCGGCGACATCCGCATCGGCATCTCCACGTTGCTCGTGCGGCGGTCGGTGGTCGAAGCGGTCACGCCGGCCCTGGCCACCGCCACCGGCGCGCTGCTCGTGTCGGTGCTCGTCGCCATCTTCCTGGCGCAGGCCGTGCTACGGCCGATTCACGTCATCCAGAGCAGCCTGACGCGGCTCGGACGCGGTGAACTGGGTGTGACCCTCGACCTGCAGGAAGCCGAGGTGCAAGACCTGCGAGGCGTCTTCGACGCGGTGAGCGCGCAGCTCCGCCGCCTGCCGGCTGGCGGCGCGGTCCGCCGCGAGATCGCGCAGCTCTCGAAGCGCGTCACCGCGCTCGGTCGCCTCACGGCCGGCGTGGCGCACGAGGTGAAGAATCCCCTCAACGCCATGACCATCCACCTCGAGCTGCTGCGCGCGAAGCTCGACGGCGGGTCGCCCGCCGCCGACGTGCGGGTGCACGCCGACATCATCGGGCATGAGATCAAGCGGCTCGACTCGGTCGTGTCGGGCTTCCTGAAGTTCGCGCGTCCCGAGGACATGCGCATCGAGCGCGTGTCGCTCTCGGCCTTGGCGGCCGACGTGGCGCACTCGGTACGGCCCGAGGCCGATAGCTGCCGCGTCACCGTCGAAACCGTCTGCCCCGACACGTCACTCGCCGTCGACGCCGACCCCTCGATGCTGCGACAGGCACTGCTCAATCTGGCCGTGAACGCCGTGCAGGCCATGCCGCACGGCGGCACCCTGCGGTTTGCCAGCGAGGCGGCGCGGGATGGCCGCGTGCTCATCCGCGTGCGCGACACCGGCACCGGCATCCCCGCCGATCAGCTGGCGCGCGTGTTCGACCTGTACTTCACGACCAAAGCCGGCGGCAGCGGCATCGGCTTGTCGATGGTGTTCCGCACGGTGCAGCTGCACGACGGCGACATCGAGGTGGAATCGACGCCGGGCGCTGGCACCACGTTCACGATTTCATTGCCGAGGGCGGCATGACCCGGCGCGCCATCGTCGTGCCGGCGCGCTACACTAGGCCGATGTTTCCTCGCGTGGTCGCCTTGGTGTGCGGCCTGGCAGCGGCTGGACTCGGGTCTGCCTGCGCCACTGCGAAAGCCGCTGTGCCGGCGCCCCTGCCCACGATGGTGCCGCCGGATGTGCCGCCGCGCGTGATTGCCGAGTACCTGCCCGACCCGCCGCTGCCGGCCGAGCCGGTGTCGACCGACGCGGTCACGCCGTCGCCCCGCCTGCCGCGTCCCCCGCGTCGCGATGTGCCGCGCACCGAACCGGCCACAGAAGAACCCCAAGGGCCGCCGGTGCCGCCAGCCGCCCCGGTGCCACAGCCAGCCCTGGCGCTGCAGAGCACGGGTGCCGGCGCGCGTGCCGACCAGTCGGTGCGCGCCCTGCTGGCCCAGGCGGCGCGCGACCTGGGCCGCGTCGACTACCAGGCGCTCGATACCGACGGACGAGCGCAGTACGACACGGCCCGGCGCTTCATGCAGCAGGCCGACGACGCCCTCAAAGGGCGCAACGTCATGTTCGCCGGCAAGTTGGCGGACAAGGCGGCCACGATGGCTGCCGTGCTCGTGCGCTAGTCATCCTCGACCCCGCAGACCGCGTTTCGCGCTTGTCTTGAGGGCGCGTAAAAGCGAAAATAATACGAATATCTCATTTTGGGCCATTTTGTGGCACATATTGCGACTGACCTAACTTTTACCCGCTACATATTGTGGTTACGGCGCTTGACAAACCGTTGTTGCACGCGCATATTTGGCGTCCCGCGCGAGGCGTCTTGGTCGCACCCCTCGAAGACTCCCAGGCTTCGAATCGGCCAGTTCGTTGGGCGGCGGGTGAAGAGCGAACGCATGTGCACTTTCGGGAACGTCTGTAACTCGCGCGCAACACACTGACATCTAACCAATCTGAAGTAACGACGAGACCCCCACGGGAATAGAGGGGACGACTCGTCTCTCGAATTTTGGCGGAGGACGCATGCACGAAGGCGCTGGGCAGAAGTTGGTGGCTGCGGCTGCTGGACAGGAAGCAGTCGAAAGTTACGCGGAGGTCACCGGGCCGGCCGCGGAGACGCGCGCCGGGTCGTCGATGTCGATTTCCGGCCTCGAGTTCCCGCGCTATTTCTCGACCGCGGGCACCGATCCCTTCGACGAGGTCGAGTGGGAGCTGCGGGATGCCGTCATCGGCAACGAACGCGGCAAGATCGTATTCGAGCAGCGGGGCGTCGAGATGCCCAAGGCGTGGTCGCAACAGGCCACCAACATCGTCGTGTCGAAGTACTTCCGCGGTCACGTCGGCTCCCCGGAGCGCGAGTTCTCCGTGAAGCAGCTGATCGGCCGCGTGGTCGACACCATCACCATGTGGGCTGCTCGGCAGGACTACTTCGCGAGCGCCGATGCGCTGCAGTGCTTCAGCGACGACCTCAAGCACCTGCTGGTGTATCAGAAAGCCGCCTTCAACAGCCCCGTCTGGTTCAACTGCGGCTTCGAGAAGGCGCCGCAGTGCTCGGCCTGCTTCATCAACTCCGTGGACGACACCATGGAGTCGATTCTGGGCCTGGCGAAAACCGAGGGCATGCTCTTCAAGTACGGCTCGGGCACGGGCAGTAACCTGTCGGCGATCCGCTCGTCGAAGGAACTGCTCGCCGGGGGCGGCACGGCCTCGGGGCCGGTGTCGTTCATGAAGGGCTTCGATGCGTTTGCCGGCGTGATCAAGTCGGGCGGCAAGACGCGCCGCGCCGCCAAGATGGTGATCCTCAACGCCGAACATCCCGACATCGTCGAGTTCATCAACTGCAAGGTCGAAGAAGAGAAGAAGGCCTGGGCGCTCATCGACCAGGGCTACGACCCGTCGTTCAACGGCGTGGCCTATTCGTCGGTGTTCTTCCAGAACTCGAACAACTCCGTGCGCGTGACCGACGAGTTCATGCGCGCGGTGCTCGACGACGGCGTGTGGCAGACCCGCGCGGTCACGAGCGGCGAGGTGGTCGACAGCTACAAAGCGCGGGATCTGATGCGGCTCATCGCCGAGGGCACCTGGCTGTGCGGCGACCCCGGCATGCAGTTCGACACCACCGTGAACGAGTGGCACACCAGCCCCAACACGGCCCGCATCAACGCGAGCAACCCGTGCTCCGAGTACATGTTCCTCGACGACTCGGCCTGCAACCTGTCGTCGATCAACCTGATGACCTTCGTGAAGGCCGACGGCGAGTTCGACGTCGACGGCTTCAAGGCCGCCTGCCGCACCATGATCACCGCGCAGGAGATCCTGGTCGACAACTCGAGCTATCCCACCAAGGCGATCGAGAAGAACAGCCACGCCTACCGGCCGCTCGGCCTGGGCTACGCCAACCTCGGCGCGCTGCTGATGTCGCGCGGCCTGCCCTACGACAGCGACCTGGGCCGCGACTACGCCGGCGCCATCACCGCCATCATGACCGGCGAGGCCTACGCGCAGTCGGCGCGGATCGCGCGCGATCACGGCGGGCCGTTTGCCGGCTACGACGCCAACCGCGAGCCGTTCCTACGCGTGATGCGCAAGCATCGCGAGGCCATCAAGGGCATCACGGTCAAGCACGTGCCGGCCGATCTCTACGCGGGCGCCAGGCAGTCGTGGGACGAGGCCGTCGAACTCGGCGAAGACTTCGGCTACCGCAACGCGCAGGCCACCGTGCTCGCGCCCACCGGCACGATCGGCTTCATGATGGACTGCGACACGACCGGCGTGGAGCCGGACATCGCGCTCGTCAAGTACAAGAAGCTGGTCGGCGGCGGCATGATGAAGATCGTCAACCAGACCGTGCCGATGGCCCTGCGCAAGCTCGGCTACACCAGCGCGCAGGTGGCCGACATCATCCAGCACATCGACGAACAGGAGACCATCGAAGGGGCGCCGCATCTGCTCGAGCGCGACCTGCCGGTGTTCGACTGCGCCTTCAAGGCGGCCAACGGCGAGCGCTCGATCCACTACATGGGCCACATCAAGATGATGGGCGCCACGCAGCCCTTCATCTCGGGCGCGATCAGCAAGACGGTCAACGTGCCCAAGGACGCGACCGTCGAGGAGATCGAGCAGGCCTATCTCGAGAGCTGGCGCCTCGGCGCCAAGGCCATCTCGATCTACCGCGACGGCAGCAAGCGCACGCAGCCGCTCAACACGTCGAAAGACGCGGTCGTCGGCACGGCCGCGGCCGGTGTGTCGAAGGACGTGATCGACGCGGCGGTGGCGGCGGCCATGGCGGCGCGCACGCCGGTGCGGCGCAAGCTGCCCGACGAGCGCCAGGCCATCACGCACAAGTTCGACATCGCTGGCCACGAGGGCTACATCACGGTGGGCTTGTTCGAAGACGGCATGCCGGGTGAGATCTTCCTGGTGATGGCCAAGGAAGGCTCGACCATCTCGGGCTTTGCCGACGCCTTCGCCCAGGCCATCAGCTACGCGCTGCAGTACGGCGTGCCGCTTCACTCGCTGGTGGACAAGTTCAGCCACGTGCGCTTCGAGCCCTCGGGCATGACGCGCAACCCCGACGTGCGCTTCGCCAAGTCGATCGTCGATTACATCTTCCGCTGGATGGCGTCGAAGTTCCTCTCGGCCGAGGCGCAGTACAACGCCGGCGTGAACAATCGCGACGAGGCGATGTCGACCACGGCGACGGTGACCGAAACGGTGACCAAGTCGGTGTCGGTCGAGACGTCCGTCGTGGTGCCGGCTCCGGCCAAGACGAAGTCGCAGTTTGCCGCGATTCAGAACCAGGAAGACGCGCCGCCGTGCAGCACGTGCGGCTCGATCATGGTGCGCAGCGGCGCCTGTTACAAGTGCAGCAACTGCGGCACCACGAGCGGCTGCGCGTAAGGGACTCTCACCGAGAGGGCAGGCCATCGAGGTGACTGTCCCAGCGACTGACGGCGCGGGCGGGGTGGAGCAATCCAGCCCGCCCGTTGTCGTTCCAAGGGACTGTCACCGAAGCGGGAATCAAGCGGGGTGACTGATCCGAGGAGATGGCCTCGGCGCGGTCAGCGCCGTAGCAGACCACCCCTGGCAATGCCGGCACCTCTGCGAGCCAGCTTCCGTCGTCTACCGCCGGTTGGTGGCCCAACAAGCGTGTGAAGACGTCGGTGATTGGCCGCTGTGGCATCATGCGGGCAGCGGACGGCGCGCCTTACGCGCGGTCCGTGAGACCGACCGGCGGCGGCCGATGGGGCACTACCGCAGGGTTGTCGTCAAACCGTGCCAGGCCCACCTGCGGGGAGACGCGATGTTGCGCACACGACTGCTCTTTGCGATTGGCGTGAGCCTGCTGGCGGCAGTAGTGGTCGGCAGTCAGGTCACGTCGCCCGGAATGTTGTCCGCGGCGCTGCGCGCGCACATCAGGGACGAGCGGTTCGGAGTCGTCACCTCCATCAGGGGCCTGCCACTCGGCGTGCGCGACGGACTGCAGACGCTGTTCGGCAGTGCGTCACTCACCATCGCCGAGCCGGGCGCCCCGTTTCAGGTCACCGACGACATCGCCGACAAAACGCTGCCGATACGTCGTCTGGTCGCAGCGGGATGCTCGATTGATCACTGCCTCGTCTACTACGAACGCGGCGGCATCGCCCACACGTGGCAGGTGGCGCTGTTCTACTGGACGCCGGCAGCGACCCGGTTCGAATGGGGCGGCACCGCGCCGCGCGGCCTGACGTCGGTCGACGAGGTGCGGAGCGCCGTGCTGTCGGGTGCGGTCACAGGCCCGACCAGGTTCTGGTAGGACGGCCGGATCTATGATCCGGACATGACACAACGCACACTGCTCGTCACCGGCGCCAGCCAGGGCATTGGCGCGGCCCTGGTGGAACAGGCGCGCGCAGCGGGACATCAGGTGGCGTTTACCGGCCGCGATCGCGGCCGGGTTGAAGCGCTGGCAGCGAAGACCGGCGCGCACGGGGTCGTGGCGGACGTGACGAGCGGCGACGACAACCAGCGCACGGTGGATGAGGCGATCGCGCGCATGGGCGGCATCGACGTGCTCGTCAACAACGCCGGCTACGCCTATCGCGCCGAGATCGGATCGCTGGATGTCGCCGCCATGCGCACCATGTTCGAGACCAACGTCTTCGGCCTGGTGGATATCACCAACCGCGTCGTGCCGCACCTGAAGGCGCAGGCCTTTGGCGACATCATCAACCTGGCGTCCACCTCCGGCATGAAAGGCGGCGCCAGCGCCACGGCCTACGGTGGCAGCAAATGGGCCGTGCGCGGCATCACGCAGTGCTGGCAGGCGGAACTGCGTCCCCACAACATTCGCGTGGGGTGCATCTGCCCGTCGGAAGTGCAGACCAACTTCGGTGGGCGCGCGGGT
>Ga0105046_10000522_pt1 | contig 54261 bp, 44 predicted proteins | sample MAT03_FD_78385 | JGI IMG/M metagenome (GOLD analysis project Ga0105046, IMG submission 78385) | Freshwater microbial communities from Lake Fryxell liftoff mats and glacier meltwater in Antarctica - MAT-03 (megahit assembly) | ecosystem: Environmental > Aquatic > Freshwater > Ice > Liftoff... | reverse complement strand
GCTGGGTTCAGAACGTCGTGAGACAGTTCGGTCCTCTATCCGCTGTGGGCGTCTGTGATTTGAGGGGTTCATTCTCTAGTACGAGAGGACCGAGAATGACGAACCTCTGGTGTTCCGGTTGTCACGTCCGTGGCAGCGCCGGGTAGCTATGTTCGGAAGGGATAAGCGCTGAAAGCATCTAAGCGCCAAGCCCATCCCAAGATAAGATCACAATCCGTCGCAAGACGGTGCAGGGTACGGGTAGACCACCCGTTTGATAGGCCAGAAGTGTAAGCGTAGCAATATGTTCAGCTAACTGGTACTAATGACCCTGAAGGTTTATGCAAACCCGGTTTCCTGGGCGTTTGTTTTACCTACTTTAGATTTTTCTAACCCGAAAACTTTATACTTTCTCGATCTTTCTAGATCCGAGATTCCTTTCCTGGTGATCATTTGCCGGGGGTCCCACCCGTTCCCATCCCGAACACGGCCGTTAAGCCCCGAGCAGCCAATGGTAGTCGAACGTTAGGTTCCGCGAGAGTAGGTTGTTGCCAGGTTTATGGCCCGGGTTGTGCCCAAAAGCACGACTCGGGCCTTCTGTTTTTCTAGGTCCAAATAAGGCCGTTTGTAAACGTCCGACAGGCGATCTCCTCTGCGGGGAAAGTGTCTCTTCCTGCCTACTATACTCCCCTCCGTTCTCTTCCCCCAGATCACTCTCTGCTTCCTCTGCGAGCCCCTGTAAAATCGTTTTGGTCTGGAATTGGCCGCATCAAACCCGGGGCTTGCGCGGCCGTTCGCGGCGGGCTCTGGGAACGGCGCTCGCGTGGAGGCGGCTGGCGCGGATCGCGCAGACGCAATCGGCGCCGTCGGACGACGGCAGCCATTCGAGGTCGAGCGTCGGAAACTCGGCGTTCATGGCTTCCTGGAGTCCGCCCACTTCGATCAGGAGCAGGCCGTTGGGTGCGAGGCGTTCGCCCGCCTGGGCGAGCAGCTTTCGAATGACGGTCAGACCGTCTCGACCGCCATCGAGGGCTAGACGCGGCTCTTTTTTGAATTCGGCGGGAAGTTTATCGCAGAGGGCCGTGGGCTCGTACGGCGGGTTGCTGACGATCAGGTCGTAGCCGGCTTCGGGGACCGGCACCGCCTCGAAGACGTCGCTCTGGTGGAGCGTCACCCGGCGCCCCAGGCTGTGGTCGCGGACATTGATTGCCGCCACTGCGAGCGCATCGGCCGAGAGATCGATCCCGTCGACCGCCGCGCGCGTGAAATGGTGAGCGAGGAGAATCGCCAGACAACCCGAGCCGGTGCAGACGTCGGCCACGTTCCGCATATTGGTCGGTTTGGGGAACCACGCGTTAAGTCGACCGGGAATAATTTCGAGGAAGTAACTCCTCGGGATGAGGACCCGCTCGTCCACGTAAAAACGGTAGTCCTTCAACCACGCCTCCCGCGTCAGATACGCGGCGGGAATCCGTCGAATCGCCCGCTGCTCCAAGACCTGACGCAGGGCGGTCCGATCCTGCGGCCGAAGCGGTCGGCGGAGGAGGGTGGCATCGCCATCGAGAGGCCAGTCGAGTGTGCGCAGAAAAAGATAGAGCGCCTCGTCGTGGGCGTCGGCCGCGATCTGCCCCAGCGCCAGCCCGGCCCGCCGGTAAACGGTCTCGGCAAACTCCAGCCACTCGGCGAGGGTGGAAAGTTGTGACGTCGGCGGCAGCGTATCCGCCGCCCGCGCACGCTGGTCGGAGCGTGCGGCCGCGGCGTCGCGACGGAATTTATCCGCCTTGATCGCGCGGTCGCGGGGGGACGACTTGCCGGCTCCGCCCGAGCCGCGTTTAGGGCTTGGCATCGGGGGAGGTCAGGACGTGCTCGTGATTTCGAATATGGTCGGGGCAGTAGCACTGGTCCCCGGTGCATTTTGAACAATAACGGAAATCCATCTGTGGATCGGTCAGATCCGTTTTGGAGCATATCGTGCACCGGTGCCGTACCTGGGGACCGACCCGCTCGGTGACCCGGCGCTGAGCGCCGGTCTGCAACCGGCGTTGGCCTTGCCGCACGGCCACCCACAGGTCGCGACCCATGAACAGGAGAAAATTGATCAGCGCCGCGGCGATCGCGAGTCGGTCGGAGGCGTTGCCCTGCACAAAACGCCAGACATAGGCCACCCAGGCGAGCAGCGCGAGCCACTTGATCTGCACCGGCAGCACGAAGAAAATGTACATCGTGAAGTTCGGATACAGGTGGGCGAAGGCGAGAAAGAGGGAGCCCCCCACGAAAAGATTGGTCGCGGGCGAAAAGGGCGTGACGAATGCGACCGCGACGGTCATCGTATATCCCACCAGCAAGAACAGGTTGAAACGCACCGTGCCCCACGCCTCCTCGAGGGCGTTGCCCGTGAAATAGAGGAAATAGAGGGCGAACGCGATAAACAGCCAGTAAGAGCCGGGCGGATCGACGACGAAGGTGAACATCCGCCACCATTCGCCCTGGGTGACCAGCGCGGGATAGAAGCTTAGCCGCCGGCCGTCGATCAGCCCCAGCATCGTCGTCAGGTAGACGAACGCCTGCCCGATCACGAGATAGAGCGTGAGATTGGGGACTGCGTAGGGTTCGAGGCGACGCTCGAGTTTTCGGTACCAAGGCATGAGTCTGCGTGACGGGGGATTTATTCGGGCTCGGCGGTTCCCTCGACGACCCACGCCCGGGACTCAGGCACCTGGCGGAAAAATTCCCGCAGCGCTGCGCTGAGATGCTCCGCATAGCGGAAGTGCGCCCCCATTCCGGTGCGCAGCTCGGCCTCGTAAATGAATTTATCGGCGTGCGTGCTGTGCTCGAAGGGCGTTTGCGCTCCGAGCAGGAGCGAATAGACGTAGGACGGCAGTCCGCGCTGCATCAGTTCGCGAGTGAGAGTGGCCTGATCCTCCAGCAAACGCTGTCCGACCGAGGGTGAGATTTCCTGGGGAAGGTAGAAGCCGGCCTGGATGAACGGTGTGTAACGGTTGCCCGTGCGGTGTCGGTTGAGGTCCCGCAGCTCGGCGAGGGCGAGGTTGTTCCAAGCGAAAGCGACCCGCATGCGTCGGGTGGCGGTGCCTTGGTAGCCGTAGCGATTGGCGCGATGCCGGAGCGCTTCCTCCACGGGTTGCTCTTCGAGCAGCCACGGCGGGGTCTCCCGGTCGACTTTCACCCAGACTTCGTCCTGCAAACGGGCGGTCGAGAGACGCGACAAACCCAGGCGAAGGCTCGTTTCGAGTTCCTGCCGGGCCTGCTCGGCGAACGACGGCTCCGCGAAACTGTGCCGCATCAGGCGGGGCGATTGCTTCACGAGCTCGTCGCGGATCAGTTTGGCGGCCGTGCGCGCCTCCGGGTGCGGGAGGGAATCCAGGTGCTTCACGGTCTGCGACCACATCCGCGAACTTTGCACGAGGCCGATATTGGTGCGGGTGGCCAGCGGGATGAAGTAACGGGCGCGATCCAGCGCATAGTTTTTGCGCATGCGGGCGATGACTGCCGGCTTGGCATCTGCGGGAAGGCGGACGCGGTCGGGCTCGGCGGTAGAAAGGGTATCCAAACGAGCGTATTCCGCATGATACGAGGCGAACGCCCGGCCCATCAAAACGGTCCAGCGGGACGCGAGGTCGAAGGGGATGCCCAGTTCTTCGGCGGAGGGGAGATTGCCCGCGTCCATCGTGATGTAGCGGGTGGACGACTCCTGGCCATCGGCCATTTGCGCGATCTCAAAGAGCTTATAGGCCAGCCACATTGAAATGTCGTCGATCGCCACCGCCAACCCCCCGGTCAGGCCGCCGATGGAAGCGTGGCCGTAGTCGACGAATTTGAGGATGCGGTCGATGGACGCATCGGGTTGCGCTAGATCCACTTTTTCCAGAATCGAGGCGAGGCCATCGTTACTCCGGGAGTAGCGCGCGAGCACGGACGCGAGCAATTCGGGAGTGACTTTGGGGAGATCGGCCGCGGAGGGAGGAGGAACCAGGGCAATTCCGGTGATACGCATACGGCAAGGAGCAGAGAGGCGTCTCCCTGCGCGGAGTCAGCCATAAAAGGCAGCAGCCGGGCGGCAATCTCGCCGCACGATCCGGTGGAGGGCCGCGGTCCCTCGTGGCCGGGATTTTCCGGGAAAGTTCGGCACCTCGCGGTGGGCGCGGGGGGAGGGTCTGCGAGGTTGGCAGCGCGCGCAGGCGCGCAATCCCGGCCTCGACGGAGCGAGGCCCTCCATGGGTAGACCGCGAGAGCCGCACCTCGTCCTGCCCTCGCCTAGGCTCAGACGGATCGAAAAGATCCACGTCTTTAGGCTCACTCCAGTCTACCGCCACCCCAACGCAAAGATCGACTCCCTCGCTGCAAAAGCGTTTGAAGTCCGGCCTTTAGGCCGTCCGAAATCCGATCGAAATCGCTACGGACGGACTAAAGTCCGGACTCCAAACTCTACGGTCCGAGCGTACGCTGGGTGGCGAGATGGTCGACGGAGCGAGGCCATCCACGGATGGGCCGCGGGAGCGGGGGCTCAGCGCAGGGCCAGCCACTCGACCAGCGGGCCCTGATAGAAGCCCAAAACCACCGAGGCCAACGCCAGCGAGGCAAGCGTGAGTTTGGCGGCGAGGCCGACCGGCGTACGCGGGAGGAGGGGAGTCGGCTCACCGGCGGGCACCGGCAGGCGCCACGACGGGAAGAACGCGGCCTTGATCCAGCCAAAATAGTAGTAGATCGAAATCACCACGCCGACGACGGCAATGCCGAGCAGCACGAAAAGGCCGGCGTGATAGGCCGCGAGGAAGATCATTAGCTTTCCGATAAAACCCGCCAGCGGAGGAATTCCCGCCAGCGAACCGAGCCCCACGGCGAGGACCGCCGCGAGAAAGGGGTGGGTCTTCGCCAGATCGGCGTAGTGTTCCAATTCCTGATCGGCGTCGTTCGGGCCGGAGACGTGGGTCATGACGCCAAAAACCGCAAACGAGGCGAGCAAGTAGGTGAACAGGTAAAAATACACCGCGCTCGTCGCGAGCGGCTCCGTATAGGCGGCGATCACGCCCACCAGCAGATAACCCGCATGGGAAATTCCGGAAAGTCCGATCAGGCGCTTCACGTTGTACTGGGTGAGAGCGGCGATATTTCCAAAAAGGATGGTCGCACCCGCCATGACCGAGAGCACCGGGATAACCAAACTCTTGTAGGGTGCGAACGTCTGCGCCAGCACGAGGAGCACCGCGAAACCCGCGGCTTTCGAGCCCACCGCAAGGAATGCGGTCACGGGGGTGGGCGCACCTTGATAAACATCGGGTACCCAAATCTGGAAGGGAACGGTGCCGATTTTGAAAGCGACGCCCGCCAAGACCAGAACGATGCCCAGCTTGGCGAGGAAGTGATCGGGATGCGCCGCGAGAAAAAGACGCACGGAGGTGAAATCCATCGCGCCAGCGGCGTTTCCGGCGGGAGACAGTTCCGGGTTTCCCACGACGCCGTAAAGGAAGACGATTCCGAAAAGGAGGATCGAGGAGCTGAGCGCGCCCATCACAAGGTATTTCAGGCCGGCTTCCAGCGAAAGCGGATTGGTGCGGTAGTAGCTGACGAGAACGTAGAAGCCGATCGTGACGGTTTCCAGCGCCACGAAAAACATCACAAAGTGGTGGCTCTGCACCAGCAGCATCATCGCGGCCGAGACCACGATCACGATGTGGAAGAACTCGATCCGTGGCATCTTCTGCTTCGCGAGACTGACCGCACCGAGGATGCTGACGAGGACGGAGGTCAGCAGAAAAAAAACCCGCATGAACTGTCCGCTCATCGTATGTTTGAGCAGGCCGTTGAAGGTCTCCTGCCCGACGAAGCCGTTTCGCAGATTGAATAAGGTGCCGACGAGAATCGCGAGCTGCCCCACGATCGCGATCGACGGGATCAAGCTGTGCTGCTTCTTGGGGAGGACGATCTCAAGGATGAGCAGCGACAGGGCGAGGCAGCCCAGCAGGATTTCCGGAAAGATCGCTCCCCACCGATTATCGGCGGCAGCGGCTTGGAGAAGGTCGAGATTCATCGCAGCGGACAGCGGTTACGTACGGACTTACTTGCGAGCGATTTCAGGTGGAAGCGTCTGCAGGGCGGGATAAATCGCCTGCAGGGCAGAGTTGAGCGGCACAGAGAGCGATTTCGGCCAGAAACCCACGGCAAGCAGCATCGCCAACAAAATCAAAGCGGGAATTTTTTCGCTCCAGCGCAAATCCCCCGGTGGCGTGGCCGCGGCCACCTTCGCGAAGGCGTCGGACGGCGGCCCGAAGAAGACGTTCGCGGTTGCCCGCAGGGCGTAGATTGCGGTGATGACCACGCCGGCGACCGCGCCCGCAGCAATCCACGGAGAGAATTTCCAGACGGCTACGAAAATCGTCAGTTCTCCCCAGAAGTTGGCCAAGCCGGGAAGCCCGATCGAGGCCATCGTCGCAGCGACAAAGAAGGCGGCAAGCACCGGTGCCTTTTGAGCCAATCCGCCCATTTCCGTGAGATCGAACGTCTGGGTGCGGTGATGAATGCTGGTCGAAAGCAAAAAGAGCAGGGCGACGGACAACCCGTGCGCCACCATCATGAGAACGACGCCGCCCGCACCGATGGTCGAGACCGTGGCGACGCCGAGAAAGGCATAGCCCATGTGCATGACCGAGCCGTATCCTATCACCTGTTTGAGGTCGCGCTGGGCCAGCGTAATCAAGCCGATCACGAGGATGTTTCCCAACGCCAAGATCGAGAGAACCCCGCTCCAGTGGGCGGCTCCCAACGGCAGCAGCGGCAGTGCAATCTGGACCAGACCGTAGAGGCCGAATTTCTTGAGAACGCCGGCGTGCAGCATCGCCGCGGAACTCGGGGCGGCTCCGTAGCCCAAGGGAGCCCAGGTATGAAACGGCCAAAGGGAAACCAGAATGCCGAAACCGAACATCAGCAGACCGAAACCGTACTTTTGCACGGTCACCGACAGCGGCGTCGCGAGAACGGTTTGACGAAGCTCGATCAAATTGAAGCTGCCGGCATCGCTTTGCGCGTAAACGACGATCAAGCCGATGAGGGAAAGCATCGCGCCCAACGTCAGGTAAACCGTCATCTTCATCGCGGCGTAACCGCGGTCTCGTCCGCCCCAGATGCCCACCATGATGAACGTCGGGATGACCGCGAGTTCGTGGAAGAAGTAGAAAAAGAAGATATCGACGCTCGCAAACGCGCCGATCAGTCCCGCCTGCATGACCAGGAGCAGCGCCAGGTAGATCTTAAGCCGCTCGGCCCCGGATTGAATTGCGTACAGCCCGGCCGCGAGACCGACCACGCCGGCCAGCACGAAGAGGGGGAGGGAAATTCCATTCAGACCCAGGGTGAGCTTGATCCCGAGGCTGGCCAGACCGGTATTGTAGCTGGAAAGAAAGGCATAGCGGTCGCCCAGGCCGGCCGGGAAAACGGACCACAGATAGAGAGCGATGAGCGCCGGAACGCCGAACCCGAGATACGCCAGTTTGACCGAAAAGCGTTTCGGCAGACCTGCAAAGATCGTCATCGCGACCAGGAACGGAATCGCGATGGCGAGCAGTAGAAGGTGATCGAACAAGAGGTTCATCGCAGAGTTTTCAAAACGATCCGACGGCAAAACCCCAGAGGAGTACGACACCGATCAGAAACCAGTAGACGTAGACGTGCAGGCTGCCGACATGGAGCGCGCGGGCACCCATTCCGAACAGCCCGACGCATCCGGCGAGCCCGCGCACGATGAGACCGGAGAGAAAGATCTGCTCGATAAAGTTGAGCAGCATCGCGAAACGTTGCTGAACCTTCCGCACATAGTAGCCATACAGGCCGTCGAACGAGTCCCTGAGCAAGGTCAGCCCGGCAAACGCGCCCGGCGACTTCACCGCCATCCGATCGGAGCCCGACGACGGATAATAGGCAAAGGCCGCGCCTGCGCCAAGGACCAGGACCGCGAGGCTGGTGACGAGGATGAGGGTGTGATCCGCACCGTGGGCCTCGGGAACGAGTTGCGCAAAGGTACCCGCAAGTTTTTCGTAAACCGCACCGTATCCGGCCGCGACGGCGAGCACGGCCAGGACCATCAGGGGAACGGTGAGCGACAGGCCGTTTTCATGGGCATTCTTTGCATTCTCGCTCCGGGTGTCGCCGAGGAACACGATCTTCCACATGCGAATCATGTAGAAGGCGGTCAATACAGCGGTGAAGGCCAGCACGACGAAGACCGGTTTGCTGTTCGCGTAAGCGAGGTAAAGAATCGCGTCCTTCGAGAAGAATCCGGCGAGTCCGGGAGTGCCGATAATCGCGAGCACGCCCAGCGTAAACGTCGCAAAAGTGATCGGGAGTTTCTTCAGACCGCCCATCTTGAAGATATCCTGCTCGTGATGGCAGGCGTGGATGACGGCGCCCGATCCCAGGAAGAGCAACGCCTTGAAAAACGCGTGGGTCGTGAGGTGGAACATCGCGGCGCCGGCGCCTGCGGCGATGACCATCGTGTGCGCAGCGACGTTCTCGCCGTGGGCGACATGGAGCGAACCCAGGCCGAAGGCGGCGACCATGTATCCCAATTGTGACAACGTGGAATAGGCCAGGACCTTCTTGATGTCGCTCTGGACGATCGCGCAGAACGCCGCGTAGACTGCGGTGATCGTCCCCACCCACATGACGACGGTCAGCGCGTCCGGAGCGGCCGCAAAGAGCGGTTCGATCCGACAGAGCATGAAGATACCGGCGGCCACCATCGTGGCCGCGTGGATCAAAGCCGAAACGGGCGTCGGGCCCTCCATCGCGTCGGGCAACCAGACGTGCAACGGCATCTGGGCGGATTTGCCGACTGCACCGCAGAAGAGGAGCAGCGGGATCGCGGTCGCCACCGCGGTGCCGCTGCCGACGAGCGTGGCGATCTCCGTCAGATTGACGGTGCCGAACGCCCAATAACACCACAGAATTCCCAGGAGAAAACCGAAGTCGCCGACGCGATTGGCGATGAAGGCCTTCTTCGCGGCATCGGCCGCGGACTGGCGTTCGTGATAATGGGCGATCAGCAGGTAGGAGCTGAAGCCGACCAGCTCCCAGAAGACGAAAATCATGAAGAGATTGTCCGCGAGGACGATTCCCAACATCGAAAACATGAAGACGGAGAGTCCGCCGAAGTACCGCGCACGAGCCGAATCGTCGTGCATGTAGCCGAGCGAAAACACGTGCACCGCGAGTCCGACGATGCCGACGATCGCGAGCATCAAGGCCGCCAGGTCGTCGAAGAGAAAGCCGATCGAAAGCGTGAAGGTGCCGATCTCGAGCCAGGGCATCGAGGCGGTGAAGCGGTCTCCCCCGAGGGTGAGCGTGACGCCGACGGCGGCGATCGCGACGGCTGCCAGGACGGAGACGGCGGAAGCGAGGCCGCCGAGTTTCCGGAGAAAGAGCGCGATGAGCACGGCCGAGGCCAGCGGCGTCAGCAGAACGATCAGAGCGAGAGAAGTGGGCTCCATGGAAGCGGCGCTTAGTTTTTCAGGGCGTTGAGCTCGTCCAGCTGCACCGTCTGCCGGCGGCGGAACAACGCGACGATGATGGCCAAGCCGACCGCAACCTCGGCCGCGGCCACCGTCAGAATGAAGAAGACGAAAACGTTGCCGTCGGCGGTGCGGTTATACCGCGAAAACGCCACCAGCGCGACCGTCGTCGCCACCAGCATCAGCTCCAGGCACATGTAAACGATGAGGGTGTTCTTGCGCAGGAGCACGCCGAAGAAACCGATCGCGAACAAGAGCACGCTGACGAGAAGGTAATCGTTGAGTCCGATGGTCATTTGATGTCCTCCAGGCCTTCGAACCGTTTGCTCAGCACGATCACGCCGAGCATGGCGATCAAGAGCAGGAACCCGACGACTTGCACCGGCAGGAGATAGGTGGTGAAGAGCTGGGCGGCGTACAGTTTAAGCACGGCACCGACGGCGGGCGTGTTCGCTTCCAGGACCGGCGAAGCGATTTGTCCATGCTTCAGGAAACTCATCACGCCCACGCCGAGCAGGGCGGCGGCAATCACGCTCGCCACGATGGTTGCACGCGAGAACGGCTTGCGTTCGCCGCCCTGCATATCGAGGAGCATGACGATAAAGAGAAAGAGCGCGACCACGGCACCGGCGTAAACGAGGACAAGCAAGACCGCCAGGAGGTAGGCCTCCAGGAGCACGAAGAGGCAGGCGGTACCCATCAGGCTGATCAGAAAGAACATCGCCGAGTTGACGGCATTCTTGCTCGCCACCACCAGTACGGCCGTGCCCAGCACGATCGCAGAAAAGAGATAGAAGAGAAGATTAGCCATGAACCGAGGTCTCGGGAAAAAGGGCTAGGTGTTGAGCGGAAGAGGAGGAGACGGCAAGCGCAGAGACCGAGGGATCAATGAAGGCCGCCGTGGGCGGCGGCCTCTTCCGCGGCCTTTTTTTTGTCCCACTTGAAATGATCGTCCGGCAGCGTCCCGCCCAGTTCGTAGAGGCGTTCCTTATCGTTCACCATCTCGGCCCGGGTGAATCCAACCATCGAATACTGCTTTTGCAGCCAAATCGCCTCCTCCGGACAGACCTCCTGGCACAGTCCGCAGTAGATGCACCGCAGCATGTCGATATCGAAGGTCTTGGGCGCGCGTTCGACGTGGGCGTCGGGCGAATCCTCGGGAATCTCGCACGGCGTGATGCGGATCGCCTTCGGCGGGCAGACGAATTCGCAGAGCTGGCAGGAGACGCATTTTTCCCGGCCGTTGGGATCCTTGACCAGGGTGGGAACGCCGCGGTAGTCCTTCGAAATCTCCGGACGTTGCTCCGGATACTCGAGCGTCACGTTCGGCGCGAGCATGTGCTTCAACGTCGTCGTCAGCCCCGAAACGATCTGCGGGAGATAGGTGCGCTCGAGGAAGGAGAGCGGCTTTCGTTCGACTTGGATGACGGACATGGGAGGGAAAAAGTTGGTTCAGCGACGCTCGAGCACGGCGATGGCGATGGCGTAAAAAACGAGATTTCCGATCGAGAGAGGCAGCAGCTTCTGCCAGCCGATCTTCATCACCTGGTCGTAGCGGAAACGGGGCAGCGTCCAACGCACCCACATGAAGAAAAAGATGAAGAAGACGACTTTCCCCATGAAGAGGACGATCGCGAGGGCGCCGAGAAGCGCCGGGTGGTCGACCCATCCCAGCCAGTTCGCCACCGAGGAAAGCGGCATCCAAGGGAGAGGATTCCAACCGCCGAGGAAAAGAAGCACGAAGACGGCCGAGCCGACGATCATGTGACAGTACTCGGCGACGAAGAAGAGCGACCACTTGAAGGCACCGTATTCGGTGTGGAACCCGCCGACGAGATCGGACTCCGATTCCGGCATGTCGAAGGGCTGACGATTCGTTTCGGCGAAGAGCGCTACGAGAAAAACGAACGCCGAGAGCGGCATCAGGAAAACGAACCACATGCCACCCCACAAACCGGGCTGGCTCTGGCTTTGTACGACATCGAAGAGACTGAGGGTACCGTTCCCGCCCGGCGCATTTACCCAGAGAAACACCGGAAGCACGGAAAGCGTCATCGAGAGCTCGTAGGAAATGAGCTGTGCGGAGGCGCGCACGCCGCCGAGAAACGGGTATTTGGAGTTGGACGCCCAGCCGGCGAGGATGATCGAGTAGACACCCAGGGAGGAGACGGCGAAGACGGCGAGAAGTCCCACGTCGACATTGGCCAGGATGACGGGAACGAGTTCGCCTGCCTGGTTGAAATACGCGCCGAACGGAACCACCGCGATCGTCGTGAGCGCCGGGATCATCGAAAGGATGGGGGCGAGCACGAAGTACAGCTTGTTCACGTGGCCCGGAATCGGGTCTTCCTTAAACACGAATTTGCCACCGTCCGCCGCGAGTTGGAAGAGTCCCAGCTTCTGCATGATCGGCGCGAAGATCGGGATCCACGCGAGGAACGGCGGCATTGTCCGGTTGGGACCCGGGCGTCCCTGAATCCACGCGGAGATTTTGCGTTCGGCCATCGAACACGCCGCCGCCATCGGGAAAAGTACCGCGATCACCGCTCCGCTCTGCAGACAGAGCCGCAACCAGAGCGGAAGGTCGAAATAACGGGAGGGATCCATGGGTTTAGCTCTTCACGCCTTCGGTCGTGGCCACCGGCTTGTAATGGAGGGACTCTCCTTCGGAAAAACGCACGGCGGACCACGGCGCACCGTCGAGGAGCAGCCCGGTTTCCGGGAGAGTGCGGTAGGTCGCGGTGGCCAGCGCCGGAACCTCCGTCGACAACACTTTCCAAAGCGCATGGAGCTCGAAGGGCAGCGCGGCGCCTCCGACGGCGGCGATCAGGCGAGCCAGCGCCTCGAGGTCGTCATGCGCGCCCGGGGGGCCGGAGACTGCCTTGGAGAACTTCTGCAGGCGGAATTGTTGATTGACGAAGGAGCCCGCCTTTTCGAAGACCGTCAGGGTGGGGATCGTGACTTTCGCCACACCGCTCGTCGCATTCGCGTCGGTGCCGAGAAAGACGATGGAAACCTTCGCGAGGTGCGCGGGCGTCAGGCCGGCCGCGGCGAGATCCTCGCCGACCGAAATCACGGTTTTGACCGCGCCGGCATCGATCGAGGCGGCGAGCGCGGTCAGTTGTGCCGAGGGTGCAGTCGAGATCAAACCTGAGATCAACGCACCGCGGACGTTCGGATTCCGGTCCGCCGAAACGAGGATGCGATCCCCCTCGCCGCTCCGGGCGACCAGCGAGACCGATGCTTTGAGCGTCTCGGCCAGTTTCTTCGTGAGGAACTGTTCTTCCAGCGAACTGCGCCCGGAACCGACGATCGCGATTCCGCCCGTCGACCCTTTGACCAGCGCCGCTGCCTGGGAAACGAGATGTTCGAGCGACACCGGATTCTTCAGCCGGTCGTCCGCGCGGCCCGCTTTGTAGAGGAGGCGGCCGCTGTCGGACATCCAAGTATCGTTGACCTCGTCGTTCCGCCGCGGGGTGATGCGATAGACGACGCCTTCGCGGGACCAGACGACGGTGTTGGCGCCCACCGAGGACTCGGTGTCGATGCTGTTGCTCTGCTTAAGAAACCAGACGCGCATCTTGAAGCGGAAGTCCGTCGAGGTCAGCGCGCCGACCGGGCAGATGTCGACGGTATTGAGCGAGTAGTTGTTCTCCAGCTTCTTGCCGGGATAACACGTAAGGGTGGAATAACTACCGCGGTCGACGAAGCCGAGCACGTCGTCCTTGGCGATTTCCTTGGAAAAACGGATACAGCGCGAACAGAGAATACAGCGCTCGTCGTCGAGCGTCACGCGCGGTCCGAGCTGGGTGCGCTTGGGCTTGACGTTCTTCCGCTCGATGAAGCGCGAATAGCCGCGGCCGTACCCGGTGGACTGTTCCTGCAATTTGCATTCGCCGGCTTGGTCGCAAATCGGGCAATCGAGCGGGTGATTGATGAGCAGAAACTCCATCACGCCCTCGCGACAATCCTTTACCTGAGGAGTTTGGGTGCGAACGTGCAGGCCAGGCGACGCATTCGTGGCGCAGCCGATCTGCGGGCGGGGAATCCAGTTGATCTTCTGCTTGCCCGTGGCCGGGTCCATCACCGGCGCCTTGGTGGCGGGATCGACGGCCGGCATACCCATTTCGATCAGACACATGCGGCAGTTGCCGACGATGGTGAGCTTGGGGTGATAGCAATAATACGGGATATCCACGCCGGCCTGGCGCGCGGCTTCGATCACGTTGGTGCCTTTCGGCACGGCGATCTCCCTGCCGTCGATGTTGACGACGATGAGGTCGGGTTTGACAGGAGAAATCATGAGAACTGAGGAAGCGGGAGGCTAGAATCTAGAATCTAGGAGTCGGAGGGCGGAGGCGTAGGTTGGGAGGGAATGCAAAAGTCGGAGGAGCGGGAAACTAGAATGGAGCTCGAACTCAGAATTCAGAATTTAAAAGTCGGAGGGCGGAATTCAGTAGGTGGAATTTGAGATCGTGCGGTAGTAGGCTTCGAGCAGACGGCTGACCTCGTCGAGTTGTTCTTTCGCTTGACGGACATCGGCATACCCAAGATCGCGAGCCAAAATCAGGAAATACCGCGATTCCTCCAACGATCCCTGCGCGATGTTGAAAAACCGAAGTTTATCTCGCGGACCCCGCTTCTTGAAGCCTTTGGCTTTGTTCGCCGGTACCGACATCGCCGCGCGCCGGAGCTGAGACGTGAGCGCATAATTTTCCTTCACCGGAAAACCCTCGCTGGCGCGGTAAACCGACAACACCCAAGCATGCGCTTTCTGCCAGACGATGAGATCCTCGAACGACTTGGCTGCCGTTCGCTGGAATACTGGATTCTCGATTCTGGATTCCATACGTCGTACGCTCATACCAGCTCCAGGGCGTTGTCCTGCTTGGGCGCCTTCTTCGATTCTGGATACGCTTTAAATTCGTCGCCGAATTTGGCGATGAAGCTCTGGGTCGGCCAGGCGCAGGCTTCGCCGAACGCGCAGATCGTCCGGCCGGCGATCTGGTCGGCGACGCTCTTGAGCAGTGCGCCGTCTTCGGGACGGGCGTCGCCGTGAACCATGCGTGCGGAAATCTTCTTCATCCAGAGCGAGCCCTCGCGGCACGGCGTGCACTGGCCGCAGCTCTCGTGGGCGTAGAAGGCGTTGATATTCGCGAGCGCGTCGACCATGTTGACGCTGTCGTCCATCACGATGACGCCGCCGGAGCCGCCCATCGTGCCGATCATGCCGAGGGAATCGAAATCCATCGGCACATCCTCGATGCCCCAGTCGTAGTCGACCATGTCGGCCCCGACCTTGCGCTTGCCCTTGTACCGTTCGCCGACCTTGAGAATCTTCGCGGACGAACCGCCGGGAATGACCGCCTTGAAGGTGCGCCCCGGGAGCGGACCGCCGCAGACTTCGTTCAAAAGCTGTCCGAGCGTGATTTTGCCGACCTCGAATTCGTAGTAGCCGGGCCGCTGGACGTGTCCCGAAACGCAGAGTATCCGGGTGCCGGTATTATTCGGCGTGCCGATCTTCGCATACGCCTCGCCCCCGACTTCGGCGATGTACTTCACGTGACACAACGTCTCCACGTTGTTCACGATGGTCGGGCATTGGTAGAGCCCCAAAACCGCCGGGAAATACGGCGGTTTGATCCGGGGGTACGGCCGTTTGCCTTCGAGCGATTCGATCAAGCCGGTTTCTTCGCCGCAGATGTAGGCACCGGCGCCGCGGTGCACGTAGATTTCGCAGCCGTAGGTCGTGCCGAGGATATTCGGGCCGACGAAATTCTTCTCGCGCGCCTCGGAGATCGCTTTTTCCAGAATCCGGGCACCGTGCGGAAATTCGCCCCGGATGTAGATGTAGGTCTGCTTCACATTGTTCGCGAAACAGGCGATCATGATGCCCTCGATCAGCTGATGCGGATCCTGGTGCATGATGTACCGGTCCTTGAAGGTGCCCGGCTCCGACTCGTCGGCGTTGACGACGAGATAGATCGGCTTGCCGCTCTTGCGGTCGAGGAGACTCCATTTGACGCCGCAGGGGAAACCGGCGCCGCCGCGACCGCGCAGGCCCGATTTCTTGACCTCGTCGACGAGTTCCTCGGGTTTGCGCGTCACCGCCTTTTTGAGGACTTCGTAACCACCGTTGCGCACGTAACAGTCGATGTCGTTGGTGTAGCCAACTTCGTCGATGTGCTTGAAGATAATCCGGCGTTGTTCTGGCGCGGGCATGTCGGGATTTAGGGTTTCGATGGGTGAGGCCGGAGGCGGTCTTCGACGCTCACACCCTGCGTTGGGCTTCGGCCTTGATTTTATCGCTGAGTCGTTTGGCTTTCGCGGAATCGACGTTTTCGTAGAGATCGTCGTCGATCAGCACGACCGGCGCGGTGCCGCAACTGGCCAGACATTCGACGAACTCGATCGTCGCTTCGCCGTCCGGAGAAACCTCGCCGAGCTTGGTGGCGAATTCCTTTTCGAAGGTGGCGCACGTTTTGTATCCACCCATCAATGCGCAGGAAAGCGTGCGGCAAACCTTGATATGGCGCCGACCGATCGGCTTTTGCCGGAACATCGGGTAAAACGTGACGACCTCGTACACATTGATCGGCTGCAGCTCGAGTTTGGCGGCCACCCATTCGATCGCTTCCTGAGGGATGTAGCCGATGTCCTCCTGGATCAGATGCAAAAGCGGGAGTGTGGCGCTGCGTTTCGTCGGGTAATGCAGGATTACCTCGTCGATTTGCGTCAAAGTTTCGGACTTCAGGTTCACAGGAAAGGTGCGGATGAGGCTCTCGTGGGTCGGGACGGTGGCGTGGACGCAGGCGTCACCGATCGCACTCGCCCATCACGAAATCGAGGGAGCCCAGGATGGAAACCACGTCGGAGACCATCATTCCGGTGCAAAGCTTGGGAAGAATGGAGAGATTGCAGAACGACGGTGCGCGGATCTTGAGGCGCCAGGGAACGCCGCCGCCACGCGAGACCACGAAGAAGCCGAGGGCACCCTTAGGGTTTTCGGCTTCGAAATAGACTTCCCCCGCCGGCATTTGCGGTCCTTCCGTCACCAGCATGAAGTTTTGGATCAACTCCTCCATCGATGTGAGGATCTTATCCTTGGGTGGAGCGAAAATCTTCCGTGCGTCGGTCGCATACCAAGCGCCACCGGGGAACTTGGCGATCGCCTGCTTCACGATCCGCACGGCCTGTTTCATCTCTTCGCCGCGCACGAGATAACGATCGTAACAATCGCCCCTCGCGCCCACCGGAATGTCGAAGTCGTATTGCTCGTAGCCGCTGTACGGCTTGTCTTTGCGCAGATCGAAGGGGACGCCCGACCCGCGCAGATTTGGGCCCGAAAGACCGTAGGCGATGCCGTCTTCTTTGGAGATAATCCCCACGTCCACGGTCCGATCCATGAAGATCTTGTTCCGGGTGAGCAGTTTAAGAGTCTCGTCGAGGATCGGGAGGAACTGATCGCAGAAGGCGTTGACGCGTTCCAGCCAACCGTCCGGGACATCGCGGGCGACGCCGCCGATCCGGGTGTAGCTCGTGGTGAAACGGGCACCGGTGAGTTCTTCGAACAACTTGTAGAGCTTCTCGCGTTCGGTGAACGAATAGAGAAACACCGACCAGGCACCGACATCGATCCCGTAGGCACCCAGGCCCAGAAGATGGGACGAAATGCGCGCGAGCTCCGAGGAAATCACCCGAATCGCTTGGCAACGCGCCGGCACCTCGAGTTTGGCCAGCCGTTCGACGGCGATGGCGTAGGCGACGTTGTTCGCGAGCGGAGCCAGGTAGTCCAACCGGTCCGTGTAGGGCACGAACTGGTTGTAGGTCATGTTCTCGGCGATCTTTTCGTCACCGCGATGGAGGTACCCGATGATGGGATCGCATTTCGTGACGACTTCGCCGTCGAGCTCCATCTGGAGACGCAGCACGCCGTGGGTCGACGGATGCGAGGGACCGAGAGAGAGGGACATTCTCTCGGTCTGGAACTCCTGCTCGGCGGTCGCGTTCTTTGCGACGCTATCGGAAAAGGCAAATTCGGTGGCCATGGCAGCGGGATCAGGCGATTGCGGACATCTGCGGTGCGTCGTTCGTCATCGGCTTCAGGCTCACAGCGGCTTTTCGCTTTGTTCGTTCCAGCTCTCGTCCTTGGCCCGCGGCTCGGCTTCGGTCAAGTTGATCTCTCCGCTCGAGGCGACAAAGGGGCCGCCGACCATGGGGGCTGCGATCACGCGCGTCCCGGTCTCGGCCACGACTTCCAAGTCGGGGAGCGTCGTTTCGATGCCCGACAAAGGAAATTCCTTGCGCAACGGGTGGTAGGGATAGCCGTCCCACATCAAAATGCGGCGTAGATCGGGGTGACCCGCGAAGACGATGCCGAACATATCGTAGACCTCGCGCTCCAGCCAATTGGCACCGGGCCAAAGTGCGGTCACCGTCGGGAGGGAGGGCTCGGAATCGTCCGGGCAATTGGCCGCGAGACGCAGGTACTTGTGTTCGGTGGTCGAGTAGAGGTGGTAGACCCCGGTGAAACGCGGTGTAGCCTCCTCGCCGTTGTCGATCGCGGTGAGATCGGTCAGGAAGTCGAAACGGTGGCCGTCGCGCAGATGTTGCAAGATACCAACCACATCGGCCGCCGGGGCGGTGAATGCGGGGTGGTCCAGGCTAGGGCGATCCAAGAGCTGCGGAAACGTCCGTTTGAGCGCAGCAGGAGCGTCGGCAGAGGCGGGCATTGCGGTGTGTTCGGAAACGGCGCAGCGAAAGGAGAAAGGAAAGAGCAGGAGCTAAGCCCTTATGCCGTCATCAGTCGTTTTGCAGAGCGATCCTGGTGCATCTTGGATTGCAGCTTGATGAGCGCGTCGAGGAGGGCCTCCGGGCGTGGGGGACAACCGCTGATGTAAACGTCGACGGGAACGATCCGGTCGACGCCCTGCAACGTGGCATAACTGCGATACATCCCGCCCGAACTCGCGCACGCACCCATCGCGATCACCCATTTGGGTTCGGCCATCTGATCGTAGATCCGACGCAGGTGGGGCGCCATCTTGTAGGTCACCGTGCCTGCGACGATCATGCAATCGGCTTGGCGAGGGGAAAAACGGAAGACCTCGGCGCCGAACCGGGCGATGTCGAAGCGACTCGAGGCGGTCGCCATCAGCTCGATCGCGCAGCACGCGAGCCCCATGGGCATCGGCCAGACGGAGTTCGCACGAATCCAATTGATCACCGCATCGGCGCGCGTGACGACGACATCGCCTTCGATTTTCGTGTTGTAAGCGACTTCGGTGTTGGAGGAAACCATGGTCGTGGTGAGTGTGGAGAAGTTAAATCTAACGGAAAAAACCGGATCATCGTTACAAGGGCGGATCCCCCGCGCAAGTGGGTTTTTGGAATAAGGAGGCCCGCCTGCGAGGTCCGCGTCCTCGCTCAATGAGCGGGAGAAGCGCCCCTCATAAAGGGCCTCGACTTGGCACTTTACGACGCAAGACTGCTGCGTCTGAAACTTAAGCGACCTTGGATTGGGGGTTCCCGATCTCCGATTTCTCGGAAAACATTGGAAACCTCGGACAGGGGCACGCGTGAAGTTCGCGGCACGTTTGAGGTGGAGGGCAAGACGATGGTCCTGGCGGCTCGGGCACGGCGTCCTCTCCGGAACTCACCGGAATTTCTCCAAGCCCGCGGGAAAGATCCCCGCACCGACGGTGACTGAACCAGCGCGTGCAGTGCGGGTGCCGCGAGAGGAACGTTAAAATCATTTTGGCTTGTTTCATCCAATAATATTCTAAAACGATATTTTCGATTGTGCGGTCCGCCGGCGTTTGACGGCGCCTCCGCCCCGCTCGTTCTATGCAAAACATCGCGATCGTCGGATTTGGCTTTATGGGAAGCATGCACGCACAGGCGTATTTAAAAATAAAGGACGCGACGCTCGTCGCCGTCGTCGACGCGCGGCGCGGCGCGGCGTTGGCGGCGCTGCGCAAAATCGGGATCGCCCTGCCTGTCCACGTCACGCTGGCGGAGGCGCTCGCCGCGCAGCGCGTCGACGCCGTGGACATCTGTGCACCCACCTTCGTGCATGCGCCGCTGGTGCGCGAAGCGCTGGCGCAAGGAAAGCACGTCTTCTGCGAAAAACCTTTCGTGCCGACCGCGAAGGAGGGCTTCGCTCTGGCCGCCGCCGCCAAAAAGGCCGGTCTTATGCTCCAGGTTGGACAATGCCTGCGCTTTTGGCCGGAGTATGTGGCTTTTACCGACTTCGTCCGATCGGAACGCGCGGGTCGCCTGCTCAGCCTGAGCTTGCAGCGGCGGGCCGGTCGCCCCGGTTACAGCGCGGGAAACTGGCTGAACGACGGCGAGGCGTCGGGCGGCGCCGCCCTCGACCTGCACATCCACGATACGGATTACGTCCAGCACCTGCTCGGCGTGCCGAACGCGGTCACTTCGGTGGGTACCCGCGACGCCACGGGCTGGAGCCACATTTTCACGACCTACCATTTCAAGGACATTGCGGTGACGGCCGAGGGCGGCTGGAACTACCCTGCGCAATGGGGTTTTCAAATGGCATTCCAAGCCGTCTTCGAACGGGGGACCGTCGAGTTCGACAGCACCCGTTCTCCCGTGCTGGTATTCGGCGATGCGAAGGGCAAAAAGAAACCGCTGCCGTTCGAGGAACCGGCCGTCGGCCGCTCCTCTTCGGGTGTCGGCAACGTGTCGTCCCTTGGCGGATACTTCGTCGAACTCGCCTACTTTGTGGATTGCCTGGAGAAGGGTCGGCCTCCGGAGATCGCGACCGGAGAACAGGCCTCCGAATCCGTTCGGATCGTCGAGGCGGAGATCCGCTCGGCGAAGACCGGGCGCACCGTCACTCTCTAATTTCGGGGCCACGAAAAAATCCATCGGAATGCGCAGTTTCATCGAAAGCTTCGGCAGCACGCAGGTCGGCAGTCATTTCGACGTCGGCAATGTGCTCGTCAACGGCTATCCGGAGCATTGGATCGCGACACTGGGGCCGCTCATCCGGCGCGTTCACTTCAAGGATTACCGGCGCGCCGTCGGCACCGTTCACGGATTCTGCGATTTGTTCGCCGGAGGCGTCGATTGGCCTGCCATGATTGCCGCTTTGCGGAGAATCGGATATGTCGGATGGCTTGCCGCCGAGACGATCCCGCCTGTGTCCTTTTACCAACATTGTCCGGAAGTGTCGATCCACAACACCAGCCGGGCGATGGATGCCATCTTCGAACTTGGAGCGTGAGTTCGGCCGCAAAAACTCCCACTGTCTCACCCCATGACACCCCCCACACTCTCTCTTAAGCGGCTCGAGAGCCAGGTCGCCATCGTCACCGGCGGCGGCTCCGGTTTCGGCGAATGCATGAGCCACCTGTTCTCCGCGCACGGTGCCAAGATCGTCGTGGCCGACATGAACGAAGCGAACGGCCGGAAAGTCGCGGACGATCTGACCGCAGCCGGAGGCAAGGCGATTTTCGTTCGCGCGGACGTCAGCGTCTCGAACGACGTCGCGGCTCTCGTGCATACCGCGGTGGAGCGTTTCGGGAAGCTGGACCTCATGGTCAACAACGCCGGGATCAGCCACGCCAACCAGCCGCTGCTCAATGTGACCGAAGAACAGTTCGACCGCATTTTCGCAGTGAACGTGAAAAGCATCTACCACTCGGCGATCCACTGCGTGCCGGTGTTTCGGCGGCAGGGCGGAGGGTGTTTCATCAATATCTCGTCGACGGGCGGCGTAAGGCCTCGCCCGGGACTGACCTGGTACAATGGCTCGAAAGGTGCCGCGATCCTGCTGACCAAGTCGATGGCAGTGGAACTCGCGCCCGATAAAATCCGCGTGAATGCGATCAACCCCGCTATGGGGGAAACCGCTTTGTTGACGACGTTCATGGGTGGCGAGGATACGCCGGAAAACCGCGCGCGCTTCACGGCAGCGATTCCACTGGGTCGCCTCAGCCGGCCGGCGGATATCGCCAACGCCGCGCTTTTTCTCGCCGATCCCGCCTCGTCGTTCGTCACGGGCGTCTGCCTGGACGTCGACGGCGGCCGGTGCGTGTAGTTTCCCGTCGACGGATGCCCGTAGCGGTGTTCATCCGCCGCCGCTGCGAGTCGCCATAGGGCGTCGAACGAACCGCCCGATTTACAGGAGAATCCCCTTCACCACGTGGGCCTCTTCCACACCGGTGAGGCGGACGTTCAGGCCGCGGAATTTTTGGCTGAAACGCGCATGATCGATGCCGAGACAGTCGAGGATCGTCGCATGAAGATCGCGCAGGTGAACCGGGTCCTTGGCGATGTTGTAGCAGAAGTCGTCGGTGGCGCCGTACTCGATGCCGGGTTTGATTCCGCCACCGGCCAGCCACACCGTGAAGCTGCGGCCGTGATGATCGCGGCCCATCTGGGGATCGCCTATTTTTCCCTGGCTGAAAACGGTGCGGCCGAACTCGGTCGCGAAAATGACGAGCGTATCGTCGAGCAAGCCGCGAGCCTTGAGATCGCGGACCAGCGCCGCGGTCGGCCGGTCGACGTCGCGACACTGATTGGGGAGCTGGCGGTCGATCGCGATGTGCTGATCCCAGCCCCGGTGGAACAACTGCACGAAACGCACGTCGCGCTCGAGGAGCCGCCGCGCGAGCAAGCAGTTGGCCGCGTAGCTGCCCGCTTTGTGCACCTCCGGGCCGTAGGCGTCCAACGTCGCTTTCGATTCCCCACCGATATCGGTCAGCTCCGGCACCGACGTTTGCATGCGGTACGCCATTTCGTACGCCTTGATGCGCGTCAGCGTCTCGGGATCCCCGATTTCCGCCGCGCGCAGGTGGTTGAGCGCAGAAAGGTCGTCGAGCATCGCGCGCCGCTGCCCGCGATCGACGCCGTCGGGGTTCTTCAAATACAGGACGGGGTTCGCGCCGGGTCGCAGCCCGACGCCCTGGTGCGAAGACGGCAGGAAGCCATTGCCCCACAAGCGCGAAAAAATCGGCTGGTCGGGATTCTTTCCGGTTCCTTGGGAGACCATCACGATGAACGCAGGCAGATTCTTGTTTTCGCTGCCCAGCCCGTAGCTCACCCACGCACCCATGCTCGCGTAACCCGGCTGCTGGTTGCCGGTGGTCATGTAGGTGATCGCCGGATCGTGATTGATGGCCTCCGTGTGCAGGCTCTTGACGATACAAATGTCGTCGGCGATGCCTTGGATGTTCGGCAAGAGGTCGCTGATCCAGGTGCCGTGGCGCCCACAGCGTTTCCCTCCCATCAGCGGGGGCACCACCGGGTAGGCGGTCTGTCCCGAGGTCATCCCGGTGAGACGCTGATCTCCCTTCACCGACGGAGGAATTTCCAAGCCGGCATGCTTGTGCAGCATGGGTTTGTCGTCGAAGAGATCGACGTGAGAGAGCCCGCCGCTCTGGAAAAGGCAGACGACGCGTTTCGCGCGGGGAGCGAAGTGGGGAAGGAGGCCGCCCAGCCCCCCGGTCGCAGAAACGCCTTGGCCGTTCGCCAGCGACGGGTGGAGAAGCGAGCCGAGCGCGATGGTTCCGATGCCCCGCGAGATATCGCCGAGAAAGGTCCGACGGGTGAGGTACTGCAGGCGTTCGTCAATGGGATCGTGCATGGCGAACGATTAATTCCGCGTGAGCGTTTCGCTGAGGTTGAGGAGGGTGGCGGCGACCTGCGCCCACGCGGCATGCTCGGCCGGAGGGATCGTCGTGAGGCGAGGCGACTCGCCGATCGCCAGATACTGGAGCGCGGCGCGGGAATCCTTTGCGTACCGGGCGCGTTCGCGGGCGAGGGCACGCGTGAGCACGGAAAGTTCGGCGGGCTCGGGTTCGCGGGAGGTGGCCTCCGCGAAGCCCCACCGCAGTTTCCGACTTTCGGAGCCCGACTGAGCGAGCATGCGCTCGGCGAAGGCGCGCGACGCTTCCACGAACTGCGGATCGTTGAGCGTGACCAACGCCTGCAAGGGTGTGATCGTTTCGGCGCGCGCGACGGTGCAGACCTCCCGATTCGGCGCATCGAACGCCATCATGTTGGGGGGAGGAGCGGTGCGTTTCCAGTAGGTGTACATGGAACGCCGATACAATTTTTCGCCGTGGTCCTGGACGAACGTTTGCGAGGTGGCCGGCGTGCTGCCGTAGTGGCTGACCTCCCGCCAGAGATCGCCCGGCGCATAGGGATTGACGCTGGGACCGCCGATGCGCGGCACGAGCAGACCGCCGATTTTGAGCGCGCTGTCCCGGACGAATTCGGCCGGCAGGCGAAAACGCGGGCCGCGTGCGAGCAGTCGGTTCTGCGGGTCCCGCTCCAGCGATTCCGAGGATGCGACCGAGGATTGCCGATACGTTTGGGAGAGGACGATCTGACGCAGCAATGCCTTCACGTCCCAACCGCTCTCGACAAAGTCCACCGCCAACCAGTCGAGAAGCTCGGGGTGACTGGGCCACTCTCCTTGCGCTCCGAAATCCGCCACCGTCGCGACGAGCCCGGTTCCGAAGCATATCTTCCACAACCGATTCACGGCCACACGGGCGACGAGGGGATTGGATTTCATCGTCGTCCATTCCGCCAGACCGAGACGATTGGCGGGCGCATCCGCGGGTAGAGCGGGCAGGATGGCCAAAGTGCCCGGCGTCACTTTTCGAGTCGGTTGCGAGTAGTCTCCGCGATTGAGAATGAACGTTGAGCGAGGTTTGGCGGAAACGTCCATGACCATCGTGGTATACGGTTCCGTCAAGGTGGAGAGGCGCTCTTCCAGATTGGCGAGGGCGATTCGCCGCGGTGCGAGCTCGTCCGCGCGGGACGCGCAATAAGTCCAAAGGCGGCTCCGCTGTTCGGCGGTGCGACGAGAAGGACGAGTGACGAGGGTTGCGACGATTTCGGCCGGCAGGTCGGTCCCGTCGTCGGTGCCGGCGATCGCCGAGATTTCGATCAAGCCGGGAACGAGGAGTTTGCCATGGCCGAAGTTGACCTGGAGGGCGAGGAAAGGCGTGTCTTTTGCCAGCACCGGTTGCGTGAAGGTGGCGGTGAGGTGAACCGGGCCTTCCGTCGCGAGATCCGGCGACCAGCCGGCGTCGTTCCGCGGATCGATGCAATCGGTCGGAGGATGCGCCGGATCCCATGAATTCGCGGTGACGCGCGCAAGTCGTTGAAGTTTGTGCAGGTCGATCTGGTCCCCCACCACGGCATCCGCGCTGGCCGCGAGTGCCGTCAGCATGAAGCTTCCCTTGTTGGGTTCTACGCCTGCGTTGGCGGGCGGCATTTCGGCGGGACCTTCCCCGTCATCCGCACGGCGCGCAAGGGGAGCGGCGACAAAGGGACCGTTGCCCCAACCTCCGCCCGGAAGGTCGGATACAGGGTGCATCGTGATGCGCACCCCCGTGATTGGCTCCGAAATGCGCGGCAGTTCCGTCGAAAGATCGTAGGCCACCATCCCGGGAGGTTGGGTCAGCCGCACACGGTTATCGCCTTCGATGTCGCAGCCCGACCCCTTGCCAGGGGTGGACGCCGTGAGGATTCTTACGGGATGAATCGCAAGCCGTTTTCCCCGCGCGGCGAGTTGGCGCTGTTCGCGTTTCTCCCAAGCGGACTGGACCTTGGCGTCAGGGCGAGCGAGCTCCGCTTTGAGGGCGGCGATCGCGTCTCGAAGCTGGGGCTCTTCGTCGGTGCGCAGGACGGTTTTTGCACGGATGCTCGGCGCGGGATTCACCCCGCCGTTTCCATCGATGCCGCGGTCGCCGAGCGTGTTAAAATAGGCAAAGATCCGAAAGTATTCCTCCTGCGAAATCGGATCGAATTTGTGGTCGTGGCACTGACCGCAGGCCAGCGTCAGTCCGAGAATGGATTCGCCGTACGTTTTGACACGGTCGACGTTATAGTTGGTAAGGTTCTCCTCGAGAATCGTGCCGCCCTCGTGGGTCACCATGTTATTGCGCTGAAAGCCGGTTGCGATCAACTGCGCCGGGGTACGATTGGGCATCAGATCGCCGGCGAGTTGCTCGGCAATGAATCGGTCGTACGGGAGGTTGTCGTTAAAGGATTGAATCACCCAATCGCGCCACAGCCAGAGGTGGCGGCCCCCGTCGATGGAGAAGCCGTTCGTATCCGCGTAGCGTGCCGCATCGAGCCATTCGAGGGCCATGCGTTCGCCGAAATGCGGGCTGGCGAGCAGCCGATCCACGATGCGCTCATAGGCACGCGGATCCGCGTCGCCCGCAAATGCGCTCGTCTCGGCCGCGCTCGGGGGCAGTCCCGTCAGATCGAAGGAGACGCGGCGGATCAAGACAGCGCGATCCGCGGGCGCGGCCGGCGAGAGTTTTTCGACCGCGAGACGCGCCAACACAAAGGCGTCGATCGCGGGAAGCGGTTTATCCTCCTCGACGACCGGAAGGGTGGCTTTCTTCGGTGCCACGAACGACCAATGCGGAGCGTAGGGAGCCCCTTCCTCAATCCATCGCTTGAAGATGCCCTTCTGCGCAGCCGTGAGGGAGAGGTGCGACTCCTTGGGCGGCATGAGTTCGTCCTCGAACTCGCTGGCGATGCGATGCCATAGGTCGCTCTCGGCGAGCTGGCCCGGCTTGATCGCGAAAATCCCTTCGCGCTCGGCGTAAGCGGACTCGGCCAGATCGAGACGGCGTTTGCCCTTGCGACCGTGCTCGTCGGGACCGTGACACGAGAAACAGTTCTCGCTCAGGATCGGGCGGACGTCGCGATTGTAGTCGAGCGGCTCGGCCGAACGAATCAGCGTCGCTCCCAAGCTGCAAAACGCCAGAAGGGTAGAAAAGGGCGCGAGGCGAAAAATGGTCTTGAGGGTCGACACCGCAGGGAAACGCCGGTGGTCGCGGCCGTAACCCAAACGCTTGGGAGCCATTCGATCGGTGTCGAGTCGCAACCCTAAATCGCTCCCTCGGCGGAGACAACGTCCCGCGTGGCCTACCTGTATTTTAACCCAGCGGTTCACGGGCCTGTGCCGGACCGGACCCGGACTCCAGGGAGGTCTCATTTTGCCATGAGAGGCTGCCCGGGTGTGTTTCATTCAGAGTCATCCAGAAATCCCGGATCGATTGCACAATCTTCAGGAGTTCTCCGAGTTGCGACGGTTTTACGATGTAGCCGTTGGCCCCCAGCCGGTAGGCTTGCGAAATATCCGAGTCGCTCGATGACGAGGTGAAGACGACGACGACAACCTTTCCTCTTCCCAGGCACGAACGGATTTTTTCCAGCACTTCGAAACCGGTCGCGTAAGGCATGCGCAAATCCAGCAGAACCAATTTCGGCACGGGAAATCTTTCGCGGTTCGCGAACTCGCCGACTCCCTCCAGATACTCGATCGCTTCGAGGCCGTGTTTGGCGACCTGGAGCGGATTCTCGATCCGCAATTTGCCGAGCGCGTACCGGAAAAAGTAGACGCTATTAGGGTCATCTTCGACCAAGAGTATGGTGTCTTTACTCACCGCGCGTCGGGGTGTCGGCGGAATTTTCGTTGCCGGACCCCTTGGGCCCGGGAGGCGGGAGCGTGCCGGCCGGTGTCTGCAACTCGATCCAGAAACGGCTTCCGTTGGACGGAGTGGATTCGAATCCGACGCGTCCTCCCATGCGTTCGATCGCCTTGCGAACGATGGTCAATCCCATGCCCGTCCCCTCGAATCGGTCCGCTGGGTTGAGCCGCTCGAACATGCGGAAGACGCGGTCCCGGTCCTTCGACGCGATGCCAATCCCGTTGTCCTCAAACCAAATTCGAATCCAAGGAGGGGTTTCGGCGGACGCCCCCGAGAGGGTGGCCCGGCCCCCCGCCAAAGAGGCACCCGTCGGCACCGGACGACATTCTTCCGCCCAGATCCGCACGCGTGGGGTGACCCCCGTTGCGACAAACTTGATCGCATTGCCGATCAGGTTTGCCACGCACTGCGCCAAAAATCCGGTGTGACCGAGAACGGTCGGGAGGATTCCCTCGATCCGAATATCGGCAAAGGGCGGGTCCCAATTCGGGTAGTTCGCGACGACGTCTCGGATCAAGCGATCAAGATCGACCGAGGCGGTGGCGGATTCGCTTCGCGAGACGCGCGTATAGGCGAGCACATCCTTGATCAGTAGGTCCATCCGGGCCGCGGAGTTGGCGATTCGCTCGAGATAGGTTCGAGCCACCGCGTCGAGACCTTCGGTGTGGTCGGCGATAAGGATGCGCGCGAAGCCTTCCATGCCGCGCAGTGGAGCGCGCATGTCGTGCGCGATACTGTACGAAAAGCTCTCGAGTTCGCTCACCATGTCCTGCAGGCGCGCCGTACGTTCGGCGACGATGCCCTCCAATTCTCCCGCGTGGCGCCCCAACCGGTCGTTGGCCGCGTGGAGTGCGGCTTCGACGCGTTTCCGTTCGACGATCTCGTGTTCGAGTTGGGCGTTGAGCTTGACGGCCTCGGCGGTCAGTTCGTGCTGGTGCAGCGCGGAGACAAGCAGGGCCTCGTTGATCGCTGCAGCGTTTTGCAGCACGCTCACCGCTTTCGTGAGCTGGACGATCACACCGACCGGATGTTCCTTCGCGTCCATCGATGGCCACATTGCGTAGAGCCACGGCGAGTCATCCGGATCGGTCGCGAGTTCCTGCTCATAGCTGGCCGGCTCACCGGTTTGAAAAACCCGGTCTAGGACGGGAATACAATTAGGGCCCCCGGGGACCACGTCCGTGAAGGGCAAGCCGATGAGTTCGGACGGTTCCCTGGCGAACAAACTGCAGAAAGCGCGATTCGCGTAGATCAGGAGATGAGCGGAGCCTCGCACTTCGGCGATCGGAAGGGGTGCCCGGTCGATGACCTTTGCGAAACAGCTTCCCGGCTCCTCCGCCGCCCGGTGTTTTACTTGGATGAATTTCGTGTTCATACCCGGCTCAAGGGGTCTGCGCGCGTTTCTCGATTCTTCGTTCCTTCGGACGATCGAGTTTCGAAACGCGTGGCTCGGGCGGTGGTTCTTTGCGCTCGCCCACACGCTGGGGAAGACCGCTGGTCAGTGCGGCGTAGTCCGTATGGAGGGGGTGGATGATGACGACGCCTTGGTCGTTAATGACATATTCGCGGATATCTTTGCTGTGGTTGCCACCGCGCATTTTGACGACGACGAGAACCTTTCGAAGCTGTCCGTCGATCTCGACGTAGCGAAGTCGGATGATGTCGTCGGTGAGAAAGGAAATCGCGTAGTGGCTGAACTGGAATGAGGTGAAGGAATCCTCAATTTCCACTGTGCTGACGATCGTCACGCCGGCTCCGGTGAGCGCTGCAATCATGCGATAAAGCGACTCCCGAAAGTCCGCACGGAAGCCGGGCGAGAGCGCCATTTCGAAACCGACGATCGAATCGATTGCCAAGCGCTTCGCGTTGGTTCGTTTCACCGCCTCGAGAATCTCCTGCATGGTTTCGTCAACCGACAGATCGAGGGGACGCAGATAAAGAATTTCCAAAAGACCTGCCTTCCGGGCAGCGGACAAATCCATGCCGATACCTTTGGCTCGATTCATGTACCCTGAGGGGCGCTCCTCGAAGACGACGATGATTCCCGGCTCCCGTTGGAGGAGGCCGGCATTGATGAAGTGGGTCGCGAGAGCCGATTTTCCGGAACCGGAAGGACCCGCGATCAAGACGCTGTCGCCTTCGAAGATACCGCCACCGGTGAGGAGATCGAGTTCGACGACTCCGGTCGAGAGGCGTCTTGCCTTCAGCGGCTTCTTTTTGCTCGAGACGAGACCCAAGAGACGGGAAAACGCCTCGATCCCATCGTTTCCGATGCGTATGGTATGCAGGCCGGGCACGGACGCCTGCCCGCGCATCTTGATGATCTGTAGTTTTCGGACGACCGAGTTACGCTCGACGACTTGCGTGAGGTGAATGAGACCGTCAGCGACGGTGAAGACCGGATTGTCGTGCATCTCGCTATTCGAATATTCGCCAATCAAAAACGTGGTGGCCTGGAAACTCGTCAGGAGCATGGCCAACTGTTGAATGAAGGATTGAAGCTCCATCTCCGTTGCACTGGCCTCTTTGGTTTTTCGCATCACGCTGCGAAACGAATCGACGACGACGACACCGGGATTGGTGGTTTCCACCTCACGAGCGATCTCTTCCAGGACCGCATTGAGATCCTTCCCGATCACCGTTTCGCTCAGATTGATGAAGCGGATCGAGTCGTTGAGTTTGGAGGGGTCAAAGAACGTGTACTGCTGTTGATACCGCAGCATTTTGATCGCGGGCTCGCCGAGAACCGTGAAATAGAGCGCGGGCCGTTTTGGGGTCGCATTCGCGAAGACGAACTGGTGCGCCAACGTCGTCTTTCCGCACCCCGGAGCACCGGCGACAATGTTGAAGGAAAACTCCGGCAATCCTCCGCAGAGAATCTCGTCGAGTCCCCGCACGCCCGTCGGCAATTGCCGGATCTTGACTTTGTCGGAGGCGGCGGCAACGGCGCCAGCGCCGGAGCGCCGAGTGGCCTTAGATGGCTTTTTCATAACTATTTCCCTGCAAGTTTAAAATCCCTGAGCGCCGATTTCGGCCAAACGACATGAACCAAGCGCAGCGTGAGCGCTTCGCCTATAAACGTGAGAAGCAATTGAAGAAACTGCGAAAGGAGCGCCGCACCGCCTTCAGCTCCGGCGGCGGAGTCGATCTCCGTTTCGACTTCGGCCGAAAACGCGAACGAGCCGTCATCGGCCACCCGAATTTTGGCAAGCCATGGGACATCGTTTTTCGCGATGCTGAGGGCACGTCGCAACAACGACCGAAAACCGACGAGACCCATGCAGGTGCCCACGGGTACGCGCATTTTTTCGCACACCCGCAACGCCGCTCGCCCAGCGTTGGCGGGAGCTCCGCCAAGCTGGACTTCTTCAGCGATCAGTTTCTGCGCGAGGGTGGGTATCACAAGGCGCGACCGGGGCGCATTCCTAAATGGACTGCCCGGCTGGTTGGATGTTTGGGAAGGCGCGCATGTGGTGTGTGGTCCTTTAGACCCATGGATGTCATCCATCGAAGAAACGTCATCCTATGCACCCCGATGCGGACCACTTCGCGGTCTCTGAGCTTAGGGTCGAGGATTCGACGGTATCAACTCCAATAAACGCTCTAATTTACATTTAATATTTTATAGGTAATGGTTTGATAAAAATATAGCCATATAATAAAATCGAGAGACACCGTGGAGGTGCGACCTCGCCCAATGTTCCTGAAGACAGGGCACGCGGGGCCGCTATTTGGGAAGCCACTTTTCCCAGTTTTTCGCAAACGCGTCCACGTTCGCACGCGTCACCGCCGTGAGTGCGGAGTTTTCGATCGCGCGCGTCGGGGTCTTTTTGAGGTGAAGCTTTTCGACGAGCCGTTCTACGGCGAGGTAGCCGTATCCATAGACATCTTGCGAGAGGAGCAACTGCACGTGACCGCTGCGAACATAGGCGAGCTGCGGGGGAAGGGCATCGACGCAGACGCATTTGACCGTTCCGGGACTCCATTTGAGCGCGTGGTCGGTGAAAAGTGGCCAGCCGCCGAGAAGACCCCAGCCGGCGATGTCGGGATTGGCCTGCATGACCTGCTCGATTTTGGCAACGGCGTCGGCGGGCGTTTCCTTATGATAAAAAATATCGAGCAGCTTGATTCCGGGGTGCTTCTTCGCCGCCGCACGAAAGCCGGCGGCGCGCTGCTGAAGATTGGTCGCATTCGGATTGCCGCCGATGGCGGCGACGATCCCCTTGCCGTCGAGCAGTTTTGCCAGCTCCTCGAACGTCTGTTCGCCGCAGCGGAAATCGTCGATTCCAAGCGACACCATGCGTTTGCTGGCGGGGGCGTCGCCGGAAAAAGTGACGACGGGAATTCCCTCGCGGACGGCCTTGTCGATCGCGTCGGTCAGTTTATTGGCGTCCGAGCAACTGATGATGATGCCGTCGGCGCCATTGAGTACGAGGCGTTCGACCGTCTCGGCCTGTTTTTGGGCGTCCTCTTCGTTGGGCGTGCGCCAATCGATCGTGATGGATATCCCGTACTTCGCGCCCAGCTCCCGAGCCGCGTCCTTCGCGCCCGAATGGGAGGCTTCGAAAAACGGGTTGCCCTGAGATTTGGCCACCATGCCGAAGGTATAGCGTTTGGCGGTCTGCGCGTGGACGCCGAACGGAAGGGCAAACGCGAGCGCGACGGTAAGAAAGCGACGGATCATCCTGCCAGTGAAACTCACCTCGCGCGCGAGATCGATCCGTTTCCGTGGAGGGCCTCGCTCCGTCGAGGCCGGGATTGCGCGCCTGCGCGCTGCCAGCGCAGCATGTCCCAAATACCACAGCTCGCGCGCATTTGCTTGTGCGGGTGTTCGAGGGGCGGGCGTTCGGAAAAATCCCGGCCACGAGGGGCCGTGGCCCTCCAAGGGAGGAGCGGGTGCGACGAGAAGAGGCGAAGGTTCGATCCACGTCAGGCCTTCGAGCCCGGGCTCGGATCGAAAAGATCCGGCTGTTTGGGCAAATTCCGGTCGGCCGCCACCCCAACGCAAAGATCGACTCCTCCTCGCCGCAAACGTTTGAGGTCCGGCCTTTAGGCCGTTCGGAAAACGATTGCACTTTCGCCGGACAAACTAAAGTCCGGACTCCAAACTCCAAACTCCGGACGGACTAAAGTCCGGGCTCCAAACTCCAAACTCCGGACGGACTAAAGTCCGGACTCCAAACTCTGCCGGCCGAATGGGCATTCGATTTATGGCGGTTCGCCGATCGCCTGCGCTGTCAATGGATCCCGGAATTTCATCGAATCTGCAATAGGCTCGGTTTCCCTCTGTTTTCCCCGACTTCGGCAACGATAGCGAAAGCGGCTAAGTAACCGCTTGGTGAATGGGGCTTGCTGGCGAACGGGTCGGTCGGTTGCGTTTCTCTTTATGGCGTTTTCACGATCGGTCTTCGCGGCGACGGCGGTTTTGGCGGCAACGACGGGCGGGTGGTCGCAGATCGGCGACAACGCGGAAAAGCCCGGCTTCGTTCAGGTGCCCTTGGTGCCGGCGAACGCGATTCCACCCGCGCCGGCGTTGACGCCGGAGCAGGCACTGGCGTCGTTTACGCTCGCTCCCGGATTCAGAATCGAAGTGGTCGCCAGCGAACCGCTGGTTCAGGATCCGGTGGCGATTCAATTTGGCCCGGACGGTCGGATGTGGGTGGTCGAGATGAGGGGCTACATGCCGAATCTCGAAGGCATCGGCGAAGAGGCACCGGTGGGACGGATCGGCGTGCTCACGGATACGAATGGCGATGGGAAGTACGACGAGTCGAAAGTGTTTCTCGATAATTTGATTTTGCCGCGTGCGCTTTTGCTGACGCGAGACGGAGCGCTCGTCGGTGCGCCCCCGAATCTCTGGTTCTGGCGCGACACCAATGGCGACGGCGTGGCCGACGAGAAGATTGATGTCGCGGGAGATTTCGGGGTGCAGACCGATCCGAAGCGCCCGTTTCTGGCGAATCCGGAACGCGCACCCAACAGTTTGCTCTGGGGTCTCGACAATTGGATTTATGTCGGCGCCTACACCAAACGCTTTCGTTTCCGCGAAAATGCCTGGGTAAGTTCGCCCACGGTGTTTCGCGGACAATGGGGATTGAGCCAGGACGACTTCGGGCACCTTTTTCACAACTCCAACAGCGATCACCTCCGCGTCGATTTAATCAACGCGAGTTACCTGTCGCGCAATCCTCACTTCCCGCAGCTCGCCGGCACGAACATGCAGGCGGCCGACAACCAGCTTGTGTGGTCCGAGCGGATCAATCCCGGGATCAATCGCGGGTACCGGCGCGATTTTCTTCGCGAGGATGGCCGCCTGCGGGAGTTCACCGCGGCCTGCGCCCCCTGGATTTACCGCGCGGACCTGTTCCCGGCCGAATTCTACGGCAACGCTTTCATCGCGGAGCCGTCGGCCCATTTGATCAAGCGGAAGATCCTTCGCACGGTGGAAGGGCAGATCACGGGGCGCGACGCCTACGAGCAGAAGGAATTTCTGACGTCGACCGACGAGCGGTTTCGCCCGGTCAATTTGCAGACGGGACCCGACGGGGCGCTTTACGTCGTGGACCTTTATCGCGGTGTCCTGCAGCACCGCATCTCTCTCACCACGTATCTGCGCGGACAGATCGAGAGCCGCAAACTCGTCAATCCCGTCCATCAGGGGCGCATTTATCGCATCGTTCCCGATACGAAACTGCCGGTGGCGCCGAAACCGGCGATGGATCGCGAGAAGCCGGCGGACTGGGTGAAACGCCTTTCGCAACGAAACAGCTGGTGGCGGGAAACCGCGCAGCGCTTGATCGTCGAACGCGGGGACAAGAGTGTGGTGCCGGCGTTGCGGACGATGGCGCTGCGCGATCCGGAAGCGACCGCGCGCATGCATGCATTGTGGTCCTTGGCGGGTTTGGAGTCGGCGGACCGAGCCACCGTGGAACGTGCGCTCAACGATCCGTCGCCCGTGGTGCGTTCGGCGGCGGTCAGGATTGCGGAGCCTTTTTTTAACGGTCCCGAGCGCATCGCGGCGCTGCGGGACGTCCCCCGATGGCGCGACGACGCGTCGGCCGAAGTCCGCCTGCAGTGGGTGCTCTCGGCGGGCGAAGCCAAAGATCCCCTGCTCGATCTGGGCGCGGCGGATGTGGCGCGCTTCAATCCCGGTCAGCCGCTGCTGCGCGACGCCCTCTACAGTGGAATCGCCGGGCGCGAGCTGGCCTTGCTCGAAACGCTTTTAAAGACGCGCACGTGGGCGGGTTATCGCGAAGTCGGTGCGAATGCGGTGCTCACTGGCCTCGTCCGCGGATTGGTGGCGACGCGCGACCATGGGGCGGTGGACCGGGTGCTGAGTTTGATTGTGGGGCTTCAATTCTTCGAAAAGGACCGGCAGCAGGCGATGCTGGAAGGCGTCGTCGCCGACGTTGCGCTTGTTTCGAAACGACCGATGCGGGCGACCGCCGAGCCCGCGGGGCTGGCGGCGCTCCGCAAGACGGCGGTTTCTCCCGAAACGATCGGTCAGGTGGATTCGATGATCATTTGGCCGGGCAAGGAAGGGGTGAAAGCGGAGGTTTTGCCGAAGGCGTTTACGGCGGCGGAGCAGGAATTCTTCGATACGGGAAAAACCCTTTATTCGGCCATTTGTGCCGCCTGCCATCAGCCGGACGGACGTGGCTTCGAGGGGCTCGCGCCTCAGTTGGTCGATTCGGAATGGGTCCAAGGCATGCCGGATCGCCTCGTCCGCATTCTTCTGCACGGAGCGCGCGGGCCGATCCGCGTCGCGGGGAAGACTTTTGTGGGCGAAATGCCGGCCTTCGGGCCGATGGGCGACCGCGAGATCGCTTCGATTCTCACCTACATCCGGCACGAGTGGGGCCATACCGCGTTGCCGATCGCAGCCAAAACGGTGGAAGAGATTCGTGCGGCGTCGAGCGACCGAAAGGACGCATGGAGCCAGGAAGAACTCATGTTGATCAAATAGTCGCTTCGAGCGCGGAGCGTTTGCCGTTGCGCGCAGTCATCGGGTTTGTCGCGAACGGGCTGCGCGTGGCGGTGACTTTGGGGGGGTGGGCGTGCGGTCGATTCGCCGCCTCCGGAGAGACGAGGCTTCACGGAGCCGGCACGCGTTCGAAGAAACCGACCGAGAGCGTGGTGTCGTCTCCTCCCACGCGGTGCCACGTATAACTCGATCGGATACGTTCGCGGAAGGGAGCGAAGCGAGCGTTGCCAAAGGCATTGTCCCGGACGACCCAGATGACGTAGCGGACGTTGTGCTTGAGTAGCCAGGGAAGCGGGTCCTCGTTTTTCCCCGAATAGACGTCATTGAGTTCCGCGAGCCGCCCGCGAATTTCCGAGTAAGGGCCCCGCCAGGTGGTTTCGTGCCAGGGCCAGCCGAGCAGACTCTGTTTTCGGGCGAAGAGCGTGATGGCGGGAGCGGGTGTGTTCGCCATCTCGAGTCCGCTTTCGAGGGTGACGCCGTCCGGGAGGGCGGCGAGGGTGGCGATGAGGTCGGCGATGACGGGATCCTTCTGAATCCAGCCTGCGCCGGTGAGATTTCCGGCGAAGGTTTTGGGGTTCTTGAGAAATTGACGCCCCAAATCGAATGCGAAAATGCAGGTGGGAAGGAGCAGAACGAGCGTCCCGATCCGGCAAACGCGAGAGCGGGCGCCGAGATTGACGGAACCCACGGTCAGGACGATGCCGGCGTAGGCCCACGGCCACCATTTCATCGTTGTGTTGAAGCGGCTCCAGACGCCGCCGTAGAGATCGTCGTTGTAGAAAAATTCGGTAAAAGCCAGGACAAGCGTCCAGACCACCGTGAGATAGAGAACGAAGGGGCGTCGTTCACGGTTCCAGAAGGACAGCACCAGGAGTCCCACGACCGGCCAGAAGGTGAGCAGCCAGCCCAACCAGGGGGTGCGGTCTTCAGTCTCGACGGGGCGGATGGAAGCATATTTGGCTGACGTGGCCTGGGCAAAGTCGCGAAGGTAGGGAAAGATAAGGAAGGCGACGGTCGCTGCGCCGAGCGCCGCGGGCCAGAACCAGGTGCGTTCGCGTCGAAGGGTCCGATAGACGAACCAACCGCCGACCAGCATGGCTTGGAGCGGAAAAATCCACGTGTTGGCGACGAGTGCGAGCGGTACGGTTGCCGCGAGGAGGGCGTGCAGGAGGCGTCGCCGGCGGGTGCCATCGTCGGTTTCCAGCGTTGCGATGAGGAGGCAGGCGAGGACGAGCAGGAGGTGGCCGGCGAGCGGGGGATGGTAATCGCCGTGCACCAGCACGTAGCTCAAGGGCTCCATGGGAAGGTCCCGCGGATCGATGCCGGGCGTGCGCATGGCCTGCGAGATCCAGGTTCCCCAGGCGTTCAGATTGCCGTGGACCATCGCGCCGCCGAGAAAACGCACGCTGCCGCTGTAGAAAAATTCTCCGTTCAAGAGCAGTCGCACCGCGACGATCGTGCCGCTGCCTCCGACGAGCAACGCGGCGGCGGGGACCCAGCGCGTCCAACGCGAAGGACAGAGGCGGGTCACCGTGCCACCGATGGCCGCGGCGATCAGACCGGCGAGGGTGCAATAGGCGAGATGGTAGGCGACACCCGGGCCAACTCCGAGAATCCGTCCGAGCAAGCCGGCGGCGTAGTGCTGGAAGCTGTAGTAAAAATTCGCCCGGTAGGGAGACAGCCAGCGGTCGGGGGCGGGGAGCGTTTCGCCCTTCATGTAGCCGTCGATGAACGCGAGGTTGGGCATACGCTCCGATTCGGCGTCGATGTTGGGAAACGTGTAGCGCCAGAGGAGGCAGTAGCAGAAACCCAGGATAAAAACGGCTTCGAGGCCGCGGTGTCGGTGGATAACGTCTCGATGGCGCCAGATCAGCCAGACCGAGATTGCGGTGGTGAAGGGGAGCAGGGGCGGAGCCGGGCCCCATCCGAAGAAATGTTCGATGAAGAAGGCCGCCAAGCAGGCGGTGAGGATTCCGGCGATTCGGGCGACCGCGTAGTCGCCGATGAGTCGCCACGCCGCCAGGCCCACTCCCAGCAGATTAATCCAAAGCAGCCCCACTGCCAGGCCGAGAAAAAGCAAAGCCATCACTCCAGCGTTCCAAGTCCCTCGCTTCGAGGGCAAGACAAACCTTCAAGTGGACGGCCACGGTCTCCCAACGCTGTCGCGCAACCCGCGCACACGGCCAGCCCTCGCAGCGGCATCTCGTCACCGGCGAAGCCTAGGCTCAAATCGAATAGTTCCGGTTACTTGAGCACACTGCAGTCGACCGCCGCCACAACGCCAAGCTCGAGTCCCCCCGCGTTGCAAAAGCGTTTGGAGTCCGGCCTTTAGGCCGTCCGAAAACAAGATCGCACTTTCTTCGGACGGACTAAAGTCCGGACTCCCAACTCTGCCGTCCGAGCTTGCGCCGGGTTGGGAGACGGTCTTTCGTGGCCGGGGTTTTCCGAGATCGAACGGGCAGGGCGTGCACATCGACGAAACCACGCTGGGACCGTGCTGCGGCGGCTTGGTGTTGCCATGGCATCGTTTCACGGAATTCTCACGGTATGCATCTCTGGTTCTCCATCGCGCGGGTGATTTCCGTTGTGATGGCCGCCGTCTGGACCGCGCCGGTGAGGGCGGCAGCGCTCGCCGAGGGCGAACCGCCGGTCAAGGCGCTGAAGATCACCGTTTTGTCGACGATGCTGGCGGGGAACCCACTTTTTAAAGGGATCGGCGAATGGGGCTTTGCGGCGCTCGTCGAAGTCGACGGGCGGCGGATTCTTTTCGATACGGGACTGCGGCCCAACACGGTGCAAATCAATGCACGCGAACTGGGGATCGATCTGAGCGATATCACGGACGTGGTGCTTTCTCATCACCATCCCGATCACGTCGGAGGTTTGCTCACCTTACGAAAAGGCGTGACGGCGAAGAATCCGTCGGCGCTTTCCCGAGTTCATGTCGCGAACGGAATCTTCTGGAGCCGGGGAAAGACCGCGGCCGGCACCGAGGAAAATCCCGCGCTCGCATTGAAACCGGCGTACGAAGCCACCGGCGGGGTCTTCGTCGAGCATCCGAAGTCGGCGATGATTGCACCCGGCGTATGGCTGATGGCACCCATCCCCCGGATCTATCCCGAAAAAAACTGGGGAGGGTCTGGAACGGTCGAATCGCCGGCCGGAACGGTCGAAGACACCGTGCCCGAGGATGCGGCCTTGGTCTTCGATACGACCGAAGGCCTGGTCGTGCTGACCGGGTGTGGCCATGCGGGTGCCGTCAATACTCTTGCTTACGCGCGCGAAGCCATCCGCCCCGTTCCGATTCATGCCGCGATCGGCGGTTTTCATTTGTTCGCCAACAACGACGAATCGTTGGCGTGGACGGCGGGAAAGCTGCGCGAGTTGGGCGTGGCCCACCTTCTCGCCGGTCACTGCACCGGAATCGAAGCGAGCTATCGGTTGCGCGAGCTCGTCGGCCTCAAGCGTCAGACCGCCGTTGTGGCGGCGGTTGGCTCTTACTTCGAACTCGGACGAGGGGTGGAGCCGCTTGTCTTGGCGAAGTAGTTCGAGCGTAATCGCGCGTCGTTCAAGCGAGGTCGTCGCGAATAATTCGACCCGTTACCCTCCGACGGAAGAGTGGCCGTTTCGGAAAGCGATGGATATCTCGTCCGAGAATGTAGCCGAGAAGGCCGCACGCGATCGGACCGAAAAAGACCGCGACTTCAGCTTCGCTCATCGTTCCGATACAATCGAATCGGGAGCACTTTCCGATAGTTCGAGAAGTCCCGATCGTCGGTGAAAATCGCCAGATCGTGTCGGATCGCGACGGCACAGATGAGGAAGTCCGTGGACGATCCCTGGATGCCTTTTGCCCGACAACGGTTGTAGAACGAGGCCGCTTCCTCGTAGTCCTCGGACGTTATTTCCAAGTCGACGAATACACGCATTCGATCTCGGACGATTTCGAATTTATCGGCATCGCGAATCCCCGAAAGCAACTCTTGGCGAATGGGTCCGATGAGCTCCACGAGACCCTCCGCGACGAGTTTCTCCATGATTCGACGGTGGGGGCTCGCAACACCCTCGGCCCGTCCGAGGGCGGCTGACCAAACGGGCGTGTCGGGCAAAACCCTCACCGTTTTGCCCTTAATGCCTTGTGGTCGAAACGAGGAGTAAACTCGACCGTTCCGAACAACTCGGAGAATTCCCGCTGAGCTCGTCTTCTCACGAATTCGCCGAGTGCCTGGTTGACCGTTTCTCTCTTGGTCCTGAATCCGCCCATCTTTTGAGCTTTTGTAAGCAGGCGATCGTCGATCTGAAGGTTGGTGGCCACGGTTACACATTAGCCCACACACTCGATGTGTCAAGATGACCACCGGCGAGCGGTCGTTGGAGTACGTTTCCCGCTGGGAACGGCAACGCCGTCCTTTCGGGTCGACCTCAGCTCTGATTCGAAAAGAGCTCGGCGATGATGTCCTCGAGGGGGATGTCCTCGATCGTGATATCGGCGACGGGACCGGTGGTAAGGATTTCCTGGGAGACGGCGACGACATTTTCGCCGGCGATGCGCACGGTGAATTTTCCGTCGGAGGGATCCCGTTTGGTTTCGCCGAAGCTGGACTGCCAGGTTTCTGCAAACGCGATCGGCTCCTGCGGAATGAAGCGGATCACCTTCTTCCGGCTGCCCGCGCTGCCTTCGAGCAGGGCGAGGGCGCCGTCGTAGATCTTGCGTCCCTTGTGAATGACCACGACGCGTTCGCAGAGTTCTTTGATGTCCGCCATGTAGTGGCTGGTGAGGAGGATCGTGACTTTGTGCTTTCGGTTGTAGCTGCGCAGGAAATTCCGCACGGCCTTTTGCGAGATCACGTCCAGGCCGATGGTCGGTTCGTCGAGAAAAAGCACGCGGGGGCGATGCAGTAGCGCGGCGATCAGCTCCATCTTCATGCGTTCGCCGAGCGAAAGCTCGCGGACCATGACGTTCAATTTTTCCTGCACTCCGAGGAGCTCGACCAGTTCGTCCAAGGTCTCGCGGTAGTGCGCGGTCGACAATCCGTAGATGTGACGCAGCAGCAGGAACGATTCGCTGGCGGGCAGATCCCACCACAGCTGATTCTTCTGACCGAGCACCAACGCGAAGATCCGTCGGTAGGCGTTTTCGCGCTGGCTGGGATTGAAGCCGGCGACCCGGGCGGTACCGCTCGTGGGGTAGATCAACCCGGCGAGCATTTTCAGCGTTGTGGTCTTCCCGGCGCCATTGGGTCCGAGAAAACCGACGAATTCCCCTTCCTCGATCGAGAAGGTGATGTCGTTGGCCGCCGCGGTATCCACAAATTCACGATGAAACAGACCCTTGAGACCGCCGACGAAACCGGGCTGTTTCTTGTAGGTCCTGAAAACGCGCGTCAGGTTTTGGACTTCGATCATGTTGGCTCGGCTGAGGACAGCCACTCCACAGTAGGACGCCCTTAAATCGTGTACACCATATCCCGGTACCGAATTTTCCCCTGCTCCATCAGCTTGTGGAAGAAGCCGCGCACGTAGCGTGCGCCCTTGGGATGCTCGAGTGCCTGGCAGAGGTCGTTGATGTGGTGGACGCGATTGATGGAGATGTACGCAAGAATGCTGGCCTCGAGTTCGTCGTCGGAGGTGACGCGGTCCTCGGCGGGGAGTCGGGCCACGGGGGTCGACGACGGCTTCTGCCGCAGGGTCTGCCAGAGGGCGATGAAGACGCATCCGGCAATGAAGGCGATGAGATGAGTCATCATGATTCGGTGAGCGCTGGGACGTCGGATCGAGTAATCCGCTAGGAACGGTGCGTGACCCTTGAACCCGCGTCGCTGCGGGTCGTAAACATAGTTAAAGCCGGAACGCACAGGCGTTCCGGCTTTAAAAGCCAAACGCGGGTCACCCGAAGGCGACCCGCAGAGGGTTAGATGTTTCCGCTGTCGGCGGGAGGTGCGGACGGGGCACCTTCGGGAGCCGTGGGGGCGCCGGACGCCTGCTGTTCGCGTTCCTTCATGGCGGCCTTGCGGGAGAGACGGACCTTGCCGCTCTTCTCGTCGATCCCGACGCATTTCACCCAGATGGTTTCGCCCATCTTGACGACGTCTTCGGTCCGGCGGACGCGCATATCGGCGAGTTCGCTGATATGACAGAGGCCTTCCTTGCCTGGAATGCATTCCACGAAGCAACCAAACTCCTTGATGCCGGTGACGCGGCCCTGGTAGATCTTGCCGATCTCGATCTGGGAACCGCCGCCGCAGAGGGCATCGATTTCCTGCACGGCGCGGTTCATGGCGTCGGCGTTGTTCGAGTAGATGAAGACCTTGCCGGAATCGTCGTCGGAGATGTCGATCTGCGCGCCGGTCGTTTCGACAATGCGGCGGATCGTCTTGCCGCCAGGTCCGATGAGCAGGCCGATCTTTTCCGGATCGATCTGGATCGTCTGGATGCGCGGGGCGTAGGTGGAGAGGTCCTTGCGGGGAGCGCCGAGGGCTCCGAGCATGTTTTTGAGGATCTCGACCCGGGCTTCGCGAGCCTGATGGATGGCGGCTTTGGCGATTTCGAAGGGAAGACCGTTGATCTTCAGATCGAGCTGGAAGCCGGTGATGCCCTTGGTCGTGCCCGCCAGCTTGAAATCCATATCGCCGAAGTGGTCTTCCTCGCCGAGGATGTCGGTGATGGTCGTCCATTTCACGATCGCACCGTCCGGTCCGATTTCCGTCATCAGACCGCAGGAAATACCTGCGACCGGAGCGATGATGGGTACGCCGGCATCCATGAGTGCCAAGCAGCCGCCGCAGACGGAGGCCATCGAGGTGGAGCCGTTCGAAGCCATGATTTCCGAAACGACGCGGATCGAGTACGGGAAAACGTCTTCGGGAGGCAGAATCGGCACGAGGGAGCGCTCCGCGAGAGCGCCGTGGCCAATTTCGCGACGACCTGGGCCGGTGAAGCGGCCGGTTTCGCCCACCGAGAAGGGCGGAAAGTTATAGTGGAGGATAAACGACTTGGAGGTCGCGCCGCCGGTGAGACCGTCCATGTCCTGGGCTTCCTTGGTGGGCCCAAGGGTGGTGATCGCGATGTTCTGGGTGTCGCCGCGCTGGAACAGGGCAGAGCCGTGGACCCGCGGGAGGACACCGACCTGAGCGAGAAGAGGGCGGACCGTCTTGGCGTCGCGTCCGTCCGCCCGCACACCGCGCTCGAGCACGGTCTTGCGGTAAGCTTTGTATTGGAGGTCTTCGAAGACCACGCTCAGGTCGACATCGGTGAACCGGCCTTCGCCGAGTTCGGCGAGCAAAGCGACTTTGGCCTCTTCCTTGAGGACCTTGACGGCGGCGCTGCGAGCGGCCTTTTCCTTGCCGAAAATGGCGGTGGCGAGGCGATCGGTCGGGACGACGCGCTCGATGATGGCGCGGGCTTCTGCAGTGGCTCCGACCAGAGCGAAGGTGGACTTCGGCTTCCCGCACAGGGCGACGAGTTCCTTGATGGCCTTGAGAATGGGCTGGACTGCCTGGTGGCCGAAGGCAAGAGCTTCGATGAAGCGGTCTTCGGTGATTTGATCGGCCGAACCTTCGATCATCAACATGTCCTTTTCGGTACCGACGTAGATGAGGTCCAGGGTGCTGGAGAACATCTGTTCGATCGTTGGATTCGCGACGAACTGACCGTCGATTTCCGCGACACGAACCGCCGCGATCGGGCCGGCCCAGGGGATATCGGAAATGGCGAGGGCGGCGGAAGCGCCGTTGACCATCGGGATGTCCGCTTCGTTCAGCTGATCCGCCGACATCAACTGACCGATGATCTGGACCTCATTGAGGAAACCTTCCGGAAAGAGGGGACGACACGGACGATCGCAAAGGCGCGAGGTGAGGATTTCTTTTTCGGAAGGACGGCCTTCGCGTTTGAAGTAGCCACCGGGGAAACGGCCGGCAGCGGCGTATTTCTCGCGGTAATCGACCGTGAGCGGAAAGAAGTCCTGGCCGGGGCGCATCGTTTGAGCGACGCAGGCAGTGACAAAGACGTTAGTTTCGCCGACGCACACATTGACGGCGCCGTTAGCGAGTTGGGCGATGGAGCCGGTGGAGAACGTGATCCCCAAACCGGGGACCGTGACATTGTATTTCTGATTCATAATCTATTGGTGTCTAGCGGGTAACTAAGACGCGTTATAAGTGAGGCACCTTAAAATGCAGATGCTCCGGGAAGCCAACGCTTGAGGGGTGGAAGAGATTCGCACCCAATTGGTGCGGAACTCCGGTTGGCCGATAATCGACCGCGGGTCCTGCGAAAGTAGGCTGAGGCAACCCCGTTTGACCCGAGAGATTTCCGATTGTTGCCACTCGGGCCGAGGTGGAAACAATCGGAAATGTCCCGGTCGCGAACCGAGTGTCGAAAAGACAACGGGCGACCCGCGGATCGGGTCGCCCGTGTGCTAAAAGCGATTACTTACGAAGGTTCAGCTTCTGCAGGATCTCGGTGTACTTCGCGAGGTCATGCCTCTTAAGATAATCGAGAAGCTTGCGGCGTCGGCTGGCCATTTGCAGCAGACCACGACGGCTATGGAAGTCTTTGCGGTGCGAACGCAAGTGATCGGTCAAGTGGTTGATCCGTGCGGTGAGCAGGGCAATTTGAACTTCGGACGAGCCGGTGTCCTTCTCGTGAGTTTTGTACTGGGCGATGATTTCGGGTTTTTGAACGACTGTTGACATGGTTTGTAGACTGATTTGCACGCCTGAAGGGGAGTTGCTGGTTGCAGCCCCCGTGCCATCCGCCTCGCGTGGGGGGAGAACCACACACTCGGCCGACTGCACCGTTCCAATCCCGCGGAATGCGGGACCAAGCATGGTAGGCGCCCGTAACCGAACAGGCATCCACTAACGCAAGAAGAGAAACTCTCAATCGGCCAGAAGTGGCGCAAGCGTAATCGGGAACTCAGCCCGCTCGGAGGTGAATCTCCCGAATATGTCCACATCCCGGAAGTTTTTGCAGTTTTTCGACAATTTTCGTTCGATGCAAAAAAAGCTCATTTCTGACCACCGAATGAGCGGCAAGAACGATCAGGCGGCCCTTCGGATCGATCTGAGAGGCGTGCGAGTAGGATGCATTAGCCGCCCCGACAATTCCCGACCAATTATCGCGAATGACCTGCTCGGGGGAGGTCATGCCAATCGAATGTTTGACGATCAGCTCCTCGACGAGCGCCGAAAGTGCCTTCGTCGGGCGCTTCCGCATACTGGCGGGCGTTTCTTGGGGTAAGCGCCGCAGGGAGTGGATCAGGTCCTCGGCGATTTTGCTGAATTGTGGCGTTTCCTCGCTCACGGTAAAGAGTTAGGCAATCATCCACGCTTCGGGCGGTTTGCGCTCGCGGGTTCTTTGCCGGTGCAGGGCCACGGTCCCTCGTGGCCGGGATTTGCAGAAATCCAGCATTGCGCATGCTTTGGCCGTGGGAGCTGCGCGCTTGGCAGCGCGTGGCCGCGCAATCCCGGCCACGAGGGACCGTGGCCCTCCATCGGGCTTTCGGCGCTGGTCGCGAACGCGACCTCGACGGGTCCGAGACTGCCGTCGGATAGATCGAGTGCCAACGTTGCTTTCATTTCAAATCAGCAACGGAGGGAGCGTTGATGGTGGCGTCTTTGCGGCGTTCCACCTCATAAAGACTGCTGTAACGCACGAAAACGCCGAAGGCGTTCGCGGCTGCAATGTAGAAACCGGGGTATCCGTCGAGAAAACCGGCTTTCAGCAGATAACCCCGCACAAATCGCCACCCCGCCCGGAACACCGCTTGGAGTGCATGGAATCTTCGCCCGCGCGCAAGCTGCTGTTGAATAAAAAGTTCTGTGAATGGATTAATCTTGGCGACATGGCTGGCGAGGGTTGGGAAAGAGTAGTGATGCAGATCCCCCGTCATTCGGGCAACGGGACCGTCGCATTCCATTTTTTCATGCACGTAGGCGTCGCCGCCCCAACGCGCTCGGTCGCGCCGGACGAGACGGAGCGAAAGGTCGGGGTACCAATCGCCGTGGCGGATCCAGCGGTCGATGAACCAGACCTTGCGGGGGAAGCGTGCCCCCACAAAGTGTTGGCTGAGACCTTCGTTAAAAAAGCGGGCGATTTCGTCTCGAAGCGCCGCGGAAACTTCCTCGTCGGCATCCAGACAAAGTGCCCACGGCTGCGTCGCGAGGGCGAGGGCGGCGTTTTTGGTGTCGCGAAAGCCGGTCCACGGCAGGGTATGAACCCGCGCTTCGAAGGGACGGACCACTTCGGCGCTGTTGTCCGTCGTATCGTTGAGGGCGACAATACTTTCGCTCACCCAACCCTGCACACTGGCCAGACAACGCGGCAGGATCTGCCCTTCGTTACGAGCGATGATGACGACAGAAATGGGAAGCGGCAAAGCCAAGGTGAGCGGCGCGGAGCCAGGACGAAGGATCCAGTCGGGGCAGGTCGGTGGCTGCAAGCCGCCACCTAGATTTTTCCGACGGCGGTGCGAGGGATTTGGTAGAGATATCCGCAGCTGCGCCACGCGCGGACGAGGGCTTTTTTGGCACCCCCGGCGCGAAAAACGAGCACACACAGCGCGGCTTGCAGGCCGAAGCCGACTGCCTTCAGGAGATTCGCGAGAAGGCGGGACGCCAGGTAGCCAATCGAGGTTTTGCCGCGATCCACGACGCGGGAGCGGGCGGAGTCGAAGGCGTGTCGGGCCGCGTAGCGAAACGTGGTCCGACTGGCGGGCATTTGATGGAGCACCTTTGCCGCGGGAACGAACCAGATCTCCAGGCCTGCGCGACGCAGGCGATTCACCATCTCGGTTTCGCCCCCTGAAAAGAGGGCGGATCCCTTCCGGTCCAGCGCGGTGCTGAAGACGCCGTGTGCGTCGAAGACCTCCCTCCTAAACGCGAGATTTGCGCCCATGGGAGAATCGCGCCCCGAAAGCGGTCCCGGGTCCGTTCGAAAGGCGAGCGGCCCGTGCCATTCCGCGACCCAGGGCGGGAGGCCATCGGGGAAAATCGGAAAGACCTCACCGCCGATCGCGGCGATACGGTGGTGAGGGTCGGCGAAAAAGGGCGCGGTCAGTTGGACCAGCCAGTCGGGTTCGATCAGAATATCGTCGTCGCCGAAAACGAGGATCTCCCCGCGCGCTTCGCGAATCGCGCGGTTGCGGGCGTGATCCAGGCCCTGCTCCTTTTCGAGCAGATAGCGGGGCGGAGGGGTGGCATGCGAAAACTCCGCGACGACCGCGGAGGTGTCGTCGGCGGAGTTGTTGTCGATCACGAGGACCTCGAAGCCGCCCGGCATGTCGCGTTGTTTGACCAGACCGTTCAGCGTCTGCCGCAGAAACGACGCGCGGTTGTAGGTGGGAATGGCGACGGTGATTCGAGGGGCGTCGGAGGCCATTGCGAAACGGGTGGTTTGGCGGGGAGCGCTGCGCGCCGCAAGCATCGTCGCACGCCGGGCGGAGGCGGTCGTCCCTCTGTGGCGTCGAAAAAGCTTTCCGCGACGTCCGGGCTGGCGTCGAATTTGACATGGCGTTTAAGACCTGGCCCCTCGTTCGCGATTTGCGTTTCGCCCAAAAAATCGGGCGTTACCTGCGCGGTGCCAGGAAACGTCGGCCGGATTTGAACTGGGACGAGTTTCGTCGCGTGGCGAATCACTTCAAGGCGGACGACATGGGCAGCTTTCCGGAGCGCGGCTATCTTTTCCAGCTCGCGAGCGATTTGCCGGCCGATGCCACGGTCGTCGAAGTCGGTTCGTGGATGGGGGCGTCGACGTGTTTTCTCGCGGCGGGACTGAAGGGAGCCGCCGCCAAGATTTTTGCGGTCGATAATTTCGCCGGACTCTCCACCTGCGGCGAGGACCGCGCGTGGTACCAGCGGCATTTCAATGCGCTGGGCACCGGAACCACCCTGGACCTCTTCAAACGGAATTTTGCAACCCTCGGTTTCTCGGGCCGAGCGGAGCCCGTGGTGAGCGACTCGTTGGCGGCCGCACGCTCGCTCGAACGGCTGCGCGGCACGGTCGACCTCATCTTCATCGACGGAGATCACTCCTACGACGGCTGCCGCGGCGACATCGAAGCGTGGACGCCTTTCCTGCGCAAAGGCGGGATCGTCGCCTTCCACGATTTCGGCAGCCGCGCCTCGGGAGTGACCCAGGCGATCTTCGAAGCGATCAAAGCCCAGCGTTTCGCCGAAATCGTCGGCGTCGCCAACACGATCGTCGCGTTCCGCGCGTGAGGGTGGGCACCGCGATTGTCGGGAAACGTCGAGCTTGCTTTCGGTGCCGGGAAGAAAGGTGAACTGCTGCCGATATCCGACTGCGACTTGTCGAAAATCCAGCGGACTCTGCGGGCCTCCATCGTCGGCAGGCGCACGGTTCGTTCAGGCGCTGCGAGCGTCGCCCCGAAGAGCACGGGAGACGGCCGCGAATGCTGTATCCACTAATAACTTACGCACGCAATAACTGCGATAGGAGTCGCCGGCCGTGCAGGCTCCGGGGCGTTCGTCTACCGGCAGGCAACTGCAGGGCAGTTCCGTTTGCAGCACGGTGTGGCCTTCGCCGTTAGGCCGCCAGATGGTGGCGTTTTGGGAGCTGTAGAGGGCGACGACCCGAGTGCCGACGGCGGCGGCGATGTGCATGGGTCCGCTGTCGTGGCAGACGAGCAGGTCGAACTGGGCGAGAAGGGCGGCAAACCGTTCGGTGCCGAACTGCTGGTCGAGGACGACGAGATGGGTTTGCGCTTGCTCGCGGATGGCGCGGGCCGCCTCGAGTTCGCCGGGACCCGCCGCGACAAAGACCTGGGCACCCAGTTCCTCTTGAATACGGTCGGCGAGAGCGGCGAAACGGTCGACCGGCCACATCCGAAACGGGCTGCGCGTGCCGGGGTGGATGAGGACTTTTTTCGACGGACCGGAGACGAGGGGCGCGACGGCGGCGAGGTCGGCGGGACGCGGCACCAAACGAATTTCGCGCGACGCGATCGGCACGCCGATCGCGGCGGGCAACGCGTGATAGGTCTCGGCGATGGGTTGCGCGTCGTAGTCGTCGTTTTTGACCTTGGCGGAGTGGGTGTAAAGCCAGCGGCTGCGAAAACGAATCAGCTCGCGATCGTAGGCGGCGCGGACCTTTGCCCCGCTCCAACGAGCGATAATTGCGGTACGCTCGGTGTTGTCGAAATCGAGGACGTGCGTAAAACCGAGGCGGCGCAGGCGGAAGAGAAAGCCCGGCCATTCGCGCGCGCGCCGCGGGAGGACGAGGGTGGCGTCGACATCCGGGTTGAGAGAGAGAATTCCGCGATAGGGTGCCTCGACCAATGCCGCGACGAACGCCGCCGGCCAGTGGAGACGCAGGTTCCGGAACACGCTCCCGAGGAGGACGATATCGCCCAGGTAGCGGCGGCGAATGACGAGGACGCGAGGTGAACCGGACGGAGGCACGTGCTCGATTTGCCTGCGCGCGGTTCAACGCGCAAGCCGGGATCGCGGTGGGGCGGGTTGGCGGCAGCTCGGACGGTAGAGTTCGGAGTCCGGACTTTAGTCCGTCCGGAAAGAGTGCGATCGGATTTCGGACGGCCTGAAGGCCGGACTCCAAACGCTTTTGCAGCGAGGGGGAGTCGATCTTGGCGTTGTGGCGGAGGGCGACTGGACTGTGCTCAAGGAAGCGGACCTTTTCGATCTGAGCCCAGCCTATGGTGCCGCTGCGAGGGCTGGGCGTGGAGCGGTTGCGAGACAGCTTCGGGAGGGTGGCCCTCGGCCCGTCGCTCGTTCTAGGCGCCGCCGCTTTGGCCGTCGTAGAGCGAGCGGTACAAGGGGTTGCCGGCGTAAAGGGCGGCGTGGGGGCCGCTGGCGACGATGCGACCGTTTTCGAAGACGAGGATCATCGAGGCATCGCGGATCGTGGAAAACCGGTGGGCGATGATCAGGACCGTTTTTTCCACCATGAGTTTTTGCAGCGCCTGCCGAATGTAGGCTTCGCTTTCGCTATCCAATGCACTGGTGGCCTCGTCCAGGATCAGGATCGGGGCGTTGCGCAGAAAGGCCCGGGCCAAGGCGACGCGTTGTTTTTGACCGCCCGAGAGGAGGACTCCGCGTTCGCCCACCGTCGTCTCGTAACCCAGGGGGAGGGCGGAGATGAAATCGTGGGCAAAAGCGTCGATCGACGCCGCGGTGACCTCCTCGCGGGTCGCGTCGGGGCGACCCAGAAGGAGATTGTTATACAGGGTGTCGTTGAAGAGCACCGGGTCCTGCGAAACGATGGCGATGTTGCGTCGCAAGTCCGCAAGGCGAAAGTCACGCACGTCCGTACCGTCGATCGTCACGCGGCCGCCGGTGACTTCGAAAAAGCGCGGCACGAGGTTGGCGAAGGTGCTCTTCCCCGCGCCGCTCGGACCCACCAGGGCGCACGTCGTGCCGGCGGGAATCGCCGTCGAGACGTCCATCAGCACCGGTTCTCCTTCTTTGTAGGCGAAGGTGACGGATTCGAAGGCGAGAGCCCCCAAGGCGCGTTGCAGAGGGACGGGAGTCGCAGGGTCGGCGATCGTGACCGGCTCGTGAAGGACCACCTCGAGTCGGTCGAGCGAGGCGCTCGCGCGTTTCAGCTCATTGTTCAACGAGCCGATTTTTTTGATCGGTTCGTACGCAAAGTAGAGTGCGCCCACGAGAGCGAGGAAGCTCTCGAGAGAGAGACCGGTTCCGTAGGCGAAATACATCGTCAAGGCGATGCCGGCGGCGGAAATGACCTCGATCGCCGGCGTGAGCGCCTGGGCATACTTCACGATTTTCATCTGCGAAACCACCAGTCCGTTGGTTTGCGCTCCGAAGCGTTCCGCCTGTTGTCGCTCGAGCCCGAAGGCGCGCACTTCCCGCGCCGCCGTGAGGTTCTCCGAAAACACGCTGGTGGCGGAGCCCAGCTGCGATTGCAATTGCTGCGCCCGTTTGACGATCTTCCGCCCGACGAAGCGCACGGGGACGATCGCGATCGGCACGAGGACGAGACAAAGCAAGACGACACCCGCGCCCTCGCCGGTGAACGCCTCCCACACCAGGAAGCCGATGGCGGTGACGAGCGTGAGCGGTTGTTTGATCCCGTCGTTGGCCAGCAGCGTCATCGCCGCCTGCAATTGCCCGGTATCGGAAAGTCCCCGCGAGATCAAATCGCCGGTCTGGCGGTTTTGCACGAAGGAGAGCGGCAAAACCTGCAGCTTTCGAAAATAGTCGAGCCGGAGACTTTCCAGAATGCGCACCCCCGCGAGCTGTGTGTAGTAAGAGTTTAGATACCCGGTGACGGCCCGGAGAAGAAAGGCGAGGGGGATGCAGGCCGCGACCATCGCGACCGTCCGGGTGTCGAGCGGCGTTCCGGTGCGATCGAAGATCGGCGGAAAGACATATTTGATCATCAGCGGTAGCCCCAGTCCGCTGGTGGCGGCATAGAGCGCTCCGTAGACGATCGCGGCGGCGATTTCCCGACGCTGTTCCCGCAGGTACCGGAAATACGGCTGGAGCCGTCGAAGCGATCGCATGGAAAGCGGGCGGACTCAGTCCTTGCTCGACCGCACGTCCAAGGCGTCGCGCAAGCCGTCGCCGAGGAAGTTGAGCGAAAAGAGCGTCAGGGAAAAAACGGTGCCGGGGTAGATCAGAAGCCAGGGAAACTCCTCCATTTTCTCCGAGCCGTCCTTGATCAATCCGCCCCACGAACTCATCGGCGGCTGGACGCCGAGACCGAGAAAACTGAGAAAGGCCTCCAGGAGCATGACGCCGGGAATCGTCAGGGTGGTGTAGACGATGATCGGCCCGAGAATATTGGGCAGGATGTGGCGAAAGATCAGGCGGCGTCTACCGAAACCGAGCGAGCGGGCGGCCTCGACGAACTCCATCCGCTTGACGGACATCACCTGTCCCCGGACGATCCGGGCCATCGTCAGCCATTCGACCGCTCCGATCGCGACGAAAAGGAGGATGATGTTTCGACCGAAAAACACCATCAGGAGGATCACGAAAATCGTAAAGGGCAGGGAATACATGATGTCGACGACGCGCATCATCACGGCATCGACTGTCTTCCCGAAGTAACCGGCGACCGCCCCGTAAACGACGCCGATGGTCAGGGCGACGACGGTGGCGGCGAGACCGACCCCGAGCGAAACGCGGCCGCCGTAGAGAAGTCGGACCAGCAGATCGCGGCCGAGTGTGTCGGTTCCGAGCCAGTGTATGCCGCTGGGGGGAGACGCGCCGAGGTCGAGATCCTGTTGCTCGTAGCCGTACGGGCTGAAAAGCGGCCCGATAAAGCAGGCGAAGCCGACAACGAGCAGGGTGGCGGCGCCGAAGACCGCGGGGCGGTTTTTGCATAGGCGCAACCAGGCATCGTGCCAAAGCGAGTTTCCGCGCTCGGCGTCGGTGAAGACCGGCGCAGGCGGCGCGGAGGGAGCGGAGGGAGCGAGAGTGGCCATGACGGGCGTTGCAGGCTCAGCCTTCGAGGCGGACCTTGGGATTCATCCATGCCTGGGTCAGGTCGGCCGCCAGATTAAGCGACATGATCAAACCCGCGTAGAGAATAACGGTTCCCAGAACCAAGGTGTAGTCGCGGTTAAAGGCACTGTTGACGAATTCGCGACCGAGTCCGGGGATCTGAAAAATCGTTTCGATGACGAACGAGCCGGTGAGGATGCCCGCGATCGCAGGTCCCAGAAACGACACCACCGGCAAGAGGCCACCGCGCAGGGCGTGTTTGAAGACGATGCGTATTTCCGAGGCGCCTTTCGCCCGGGCGGTCCGGATGAAATCCTGGTTCAAAACTTCCAGCATGCCCCCGCGGGTCAGGCGCGAGATGGGTGCGGCGTAGGCGATTCCGAGGACGAGGCACGGCAGAAAACGGTCTTCGAAGGAATACCATCCCGATGCGTTGAACCAGCGGAGATGGATGCCGAAGACCAGCACCAGGAGTGGCCCCACCACGAAGGTCGGGACGGAGATGCCGACCATGCCGATCGACGATCCGGTGTAGTCCATCCAGGTGTTGCGTCTGACGGCCGCGATCGTGCCGAGCGGCAGTCCGATCAGCAAGGCGGCGACGAGCGAAAGCACTCCCAGTTCGAGCGAGACGGGCAACTTATCCGCCAGGATCTCGTTGACCGTGCGATTCGGGTATTTAAACGAGGGGCCGAAATCGCCCCGGAGCAGACTGCCCAGGTAATCGAGGTACTGCTTCCAAAGCGGTTGATCCAAGCCATAGTGCGCTTCCAGATTGCGGAGAATTTCCGGTGTAACGGCTTTTTCGGCCGTGAAAGGTCCGCCCGGCACGAACCGCAGCATGAAAAACGTCGCTGTAATGATGACAAACATCGCCAGAAGGGACTGGACGAGGCGCGACGCGAAGAAACGGAGCATGCGAGGAGAGACTTCATCCGTTGAGGAAAGATGGCAAGGCGCTCATTCGGTCCAGTAAACGTACTTCCAATTCGGGGTTTCCACACTGTTTTCCGGGTAGTGGAGCTTGGGAGCGATTGCGAACGCCCGAGTGTAGAAATACAGGGGGATGAAGGGCACCTCGTCCATCAGCAGGGTATCCATCTTGGTGTAAATGGCCATACGGGCGGCCTCGGAGGGGGCATTGAGGGCCTCTTCCAGCATCCGGTCATAGTCGGCATTGCCGAAACCCGTGTCGTTGTTGCCGTCGCCTGTCCGCCAGAGGTCGAAAAAGGTGTTCGGGTCGACGTAGTCCGCGACCCAGCCGGCGCGCGAAAGACTGTAGTTGAGGGTATCCTGCGAATCCAGGTAGACCTTCCACTCCTGATTCACCGGAGCGACGTCGATGCCCAGATTGATGCGCCACATTTGCTGCAAGGCTTCGGCGATTTTTTTGTGATTCTGACTGGTGTTGTGCAGCAGATCGATTCGCGGAAAACCCTTGCCGTCGGGAAAGCCGGCTTCGGCGAGAAGGCGCTTGGCTTCCTCGAGATCGCCTTGGAGACGAGCGGTGGACGTAAAGGACGGCATCGGCGGGCAGGCGTTGTAAGCCGGCGTTTGGCCCTGATTGACGACGCGTTCGACGATTTGTTTCCGATCGATGCCGAGAGCGAGGGCACGGCGGACACGTTTGTCCGTCAGCGGCGGACGGGTGACGTTCACGCGGAAAAAGTAGATCCCCAGTAACGGGTCGATCCGCAGGCTGTCCGCATGGTCGCGGCGGTAGACCGCGGTTTTGTCGAGAGGAAGTTCGTTGGTTTTGTCGAGCTGGCCGGTGCGAAACATGCGTTCCTCGGTCTCGATGTTTTCGGTGGGGAAGAAGACGATCCGCGTCAGCTTGACGGATTTTTTGTCCCAGTAGGTGGGCGACGTTTCCACGACGATGCGTTGTTGCATTGCCCACTCCTTGAGAACGAACGGCCCGTTGCCCACGAAGTTCTTGGGGCGGGTCCACGCGGTGCCCTTGCGTGTGGCGCCGCCGAATTTCTCGATGGTCGGGAGATGCACCGGAAACCAGGCGTAGTGCTTCATCGATTCGAGGAGAAACGGAGTGGGCCGTTTCAGGGTGATCTGGAGGGTGCGGGCATCGAGGACCTTGAAGCCGGTTTTGCCGAAATCCGTGAGCTTGCCCTCGTTAAACTCCGCGGCGCCGACCACCGGAGAAAGTTTGTTGGCGTACTCGGAGGCGAGTCCGGGACTCAGAATGCGTTGGAAAGAACGAACGAAGTCTCCGGCGGTGACGGGATCGCCGTTGGACCATTTCCCCGCGGGCTGAAGTTTGAAGGTGTAGACCAGTCCATCCTCGGAAATCGACCAGCTCTCCGCGGCGGCCGGGGTCGTGCCGGTGCCTTTCGGACCGTAGGCGACCAGGCCCTCGAAGAGCGCGTTGACGATTTTGTTTTCAGGCACGCCTGTGACGATTTGCGGGTCGAGGTCCTGGGGCTCCGTCCCGTTGCCGTAGTTCAGATCGGTGCGAACGGCGCCCGCTGGGCCGCCGGAGGAACTTGCAGTGGCGGGAGCCGCGCCCTTTTTGCATCCGGCAAGGAGAAGGACCGCGAACAATGCCAGACAGGTGCCACGTTTAAACATGCAAGCATCAGAGCACGCTTCGCGCCTGGGGCAAGGACTGGGTTCGTGAGAGCCAGCGGGTGGTGCTGGCGCGAACGCTCCCCTCGTGGAGGGCGGTCGACAGAGCGACCGTTTCGCAACCCGGCGGAAGCAGGGACGGTAGAGTTTGGAGTCCGGACTTTAGTCCGTCCGAAGAGCGTGCGATCGGGTTTCGGAACGGCCTGAAGGCCGGACTCCAAACTTTTTGCAGCGGTGGAGGGCGGTCGGCAGAG
>Ga0105046_10000521_pt1 | contig 54270 bp, 42 predicted proteins | sample MAT03_FD_78385 | JGI IMG/M metagenome (GOLD analysis project Ga0105046, IMG submission 78385) | Freshwater microbial communities from Lake Fryxell liftoff mats and glacier meltwater in Antarctica - MAT-03 (megahit assembly) | ecosystem: Environmental > Aquatic > Freshwater > Ice > Liftoff... | reverse complement strand
TATAATTAAATAAAGCTTTGCTTTTATACATTATTTGATCTTCTTTCGTGGTTGAAATTTTATCAAATTCTATATAATGCAAAGCTTTTTTCAACTTATTTTATAAAAGTGTCGTGTACTAAGTTAATTTTCATTAACACATCCTTTGATGAATTTTTTCATACTATAACTAAAATAATTATATCGTTTCAATAGTCGATCGTTATACTAGCTATTTATGTATGGCACGCTAAAACTCTAGTAATTTTTATGCTTTATATCTTAAAATGAGGTAATTAATTTACAAAACATAATCAAACGAAGGGCATTGTATTATGTTGCATCAAAAACAATTTATTAAATCAAAAGTACTTGCTTTAAACTTTATCATAATAATTACCTCTTCAGAAAACATTTTAACAACAATAACGCCTGAAATAAATTTAGCTGTAGCCAGCGTGTACGAATATAATGATCAAGATGAGCACTTAAAAAGTAGTAACTTAAGATTAATACCAACTACGATAGCTCAAATTATTATAGAATTACCTACTATTGCAACAAATGATCATTACACAATGGCCTATAAAACTGTTTATTCAGCTTTACAGAATAACCAAAGCATAGCGGAACATAAAGCAATAGAGCTTACTATAGAAAATGCTCTTTCTGTCTTAAAAAAACATCACTGTCATTATTTTGAAATCGAAGTCTGTCAAAAAATGATTAAGAAGCTAACCAATTACTCTAAAGCACTATCTAAAAATGATTCTCAGTTAATTCCTACTAATAGCGAAACACATCAATTAAGAAAAAAATCTAAAAAGCAAAAAAAATTTTGTACCAACTTCAAAGCCGGAACAATCAATACACCATGTATTAATACTACTAACGCTAGAACTAAAAATCTTGATGCCGATTTAATAAAAGCCAATACTCTCGAAATAGCTGGAAATTTGTATGTAAATGGGATTCATATTAATCCAGAGTGTCTTATAGCACTATCCAAATGTATCCCCGTTATAAGTAATAAAGCAAACCCAGTGGAATTGATTGGTGAAAAAAATCAACTAAAACAAGATTTCCGTCCATTTTTTGGTAGCACTGGACCAACTGGTCCTTCCGGAGAAATAAGTCCCACCGGCCATAGAGGGTCAATAGGTAACACCGGGCCTACGGGACTTACCGGCTCTACTGGTCCATCTTGCATAGGCCCAACAGGAGATAGGGGAATTCCCGGGACTGAATTGCCTTTAATGTCGGCATCCTTTACCGGTGGATTTGAAATAGCAACTATTGGCAATAACATTCTCTCTAATACAGCATTTACCGCACCCTCTAATGGTTTATATTTACTGTTATTTAATACATCATCAACCTTTAGTCAAGATGCTTCAATAACATATAGTTTTTATCTTAATGGCCTAGAAATCACCTCAACACGAATTCAAAGTGAGACTTTGCTCAATCAGTCACCTGCTAGCTACAGTTTTAGCATACCGACATCTCTAACAACATTTCTTACCTTAACATCTGGTGATAAAGTAACTGTTAATGCTCAAGTTGTTAACAACACTGTTGATATAAGCAATACCATTCTAAATATTATAAAAATCGGTTAATTAGAAAGGAAAAGACTCCTTATTTTTCAATAGGGAGTCTTCTTAATTTAAAATTGATAAAACTTTGTAATCATTTCTCTAGCGGTTCAAGCATAGATCGGACATAATCAGCTCCAACCGAACACAAGCATGCTTCTCGATCTTCGATGCCCACTGATAAAACAAGAGCATTCTTAAGTTCATCGTAAATCATGCCTGCACAAAATTCGACACCCTTATGCTTAAACGTAAAGGGTCGAGAAAGTTTTTTTACTTCTAAATTCTTATCTAAATACATAAACCGATGAACATAATAGCCCCTATCTAGCCAAATTACTTCATGCACCGTTAGTAAATAGCCATTATCGAATTCTATAGGTGCAGATGATCCTCTAAATGTTTTAAAATCTACATTATACTCTTTGTTTAAAACTAACTCACAATCACCAGTAGTAATATTTACTTTATAAATGATAAATGGATCATATAAATAGATAACATGAAGTTCTTTACCAATTACAAATGGCAGCCAATTTTTTTCACATCTTTCTGCATCAGGTCCCTTTAAGAGCGTTATGTTATCAACCAATATAAAACCATTATTAAAGTCCTGAAATTTACCTACACAGATCTGAGGGAGCCCACCTGGATGGAGTTGACAGGTAGTTGCGGTAAAATAAGTTTCATCATCTAAACTAAAGAGCCGCATATCCTCAAGGCCTTGAATTTTTTTCGCTTGGTATTTAACCAAATTAGGATGATCAACAACTTGGCTTTCGGCTAGTTTGTTTAAATTATTATCATAGTTAATTACGATATTTTTTGTTTTAATACATTCATCCTCCGAAAAGATTAAATATTTAGGATACTTTTGATGATAGTTTACGGTTCGACAATTTAATATATAGCCACTTATTGTTTTATGAATACAGGGGTTAGTTGGCATATAACGATCGGAAGACCAATCATTAAGCAAGGATGTTTTTTCTGGCTCAATTGACCTAAATTCAGTATGTGGCAGATTTTCAACATAATGATATAAATTACTATAGCAATTTTGCTTTACGTGGGCGGGGGTTTGTTTAGACAAGAGCAGCTTATCTAAAAACTTTAAACCCTTAGATCTGAACATTGTATAGTACGAAGCGATCGATAAAGATTGCAAAAATTTATAATTATATACATCATGCTCTATCAACAAAACATCACTTGAAGGATATTTTATATTTTTACCATAATTCGCAAAAATAGAAGCAAGATCGTTTTTACCTATTGATAAATAATAAGAGGCAATAGATGATAACGGTTCCGCTCTGGTTGGATGATATTGAAAGGCCTCAAGATAAGCTTTGAACGCATTATCCCAATCACCCTTTCCTTCATAACATTGGCCTATCTTATATTTGGAAAGCCAAACTTCTTCATACCAACCACCACGCTCAATTCTCTTCATATACCATTCTATAGCTTTATCCCACTGTTGTGGTTGTATATTCTGATGAGATTGAGCCATGTAAAACATATACCGCTCATTATTAGGCTCATCTCGCAACCCTTGAGTCAATAGTCTAATATCCCGCTCAAATTTATCAGATTTACATCCACCATCATTAATATCATTTATATAAAGAGATTCAATTTTACCTTGTCTATAAGCACCATCAGCGGCCCAGTACTCATGAGTTACCCCAATGCTTTTCCAATCAAATGATGCCTTTCCAAGCCGGAGATTATAATACGAAGTGAACCAATCCTTTTGAATCATTACATAGGAATCATCTTTGAGATCATTTTTATTAAAACTAGAATCTATTTTTAGAATCAGATCTGCGTCCAAGAAAAGCAAATAGGTATTTTCAAGCGAAAAACCATCTTTTTTCAAGGCCTCTTGAGCTGCTTTAACGGATAATGTTCTATTGTGGCCAAAATTTTCCCATGCATGGTTATGAACAGTTCCAGGGATATCATTTTGGTTTATAAATGCCTGTATTAAATGAATTGTCTTATCGCTAGAGCCGGTATCACAAATCGATACATAATCAACTATATCTTTTACCGCATCTAAACATCTTGATATAATTTTTGATTCATTTTTCACGATCATACAAAGACAGATTTTCACCTTTTTGTTATCCACAGGAGAAACTATGCTATAACTAAAATGAGTCAAAAAAAGTATGGCAAAAATCATGAAAGCTTTAGCTGGCTGACAGACAAACTCTTTTCTTTTGAATAATAGAGTAATTATTTTTTTCATTTTTAGTTAACCCTTAATTTTTTAACCATGCCAAGAGCTTTCACTGCAGGCATAGCCATATATCCTACTTTTATTTTATTATGATTGATTTTAGTAAGCAGCGAATAGAATCTGCAGTTGTAATACACAAGTAAGCTTCTTTATCTTCAATTCCCATGCCCATGATAAGTTTGTCATCAGAATGATCAAGAGTCATGGAGGAACAAAATTCTACACCTGTATGCTTAAACGTAAATGGTTTGGAAAGTTTTTTCATTTCGAAGTTTTTATCTAAATAAATAAACCTATGAATATATGTCCTTACATTTTGCCAAATGACTTCATGGATCATCAATAGATAACCATCATCAAATGGTATAGGCGCTGCAGAACCTCTAAAGCGTGTCATATCAAGCTTATAATCTTTGTTGATGACTTCTATACATTCACCAGTCTCTAGATTAGGTTTGTAAATAATAAAAGGACTATATGAATATACACTATAGAGCTCTTCATCAACAACAAAAGGTAACCAGTTTTTTTCACACCTATCAGGGTCCGGACCCTGTAAAAGAGTAATTTTATTGATAATAAACTGGTCACCAGTTTTTTCTAATGTGCCTAAGCACATTTTAGGAATTGCCTGTGCATTAAGCTCACGTGTTGTCGCGGTAAAATATATTTTATTATGTAAGGCAAATATTTTCATATCTTCAAGTCCTTTTACCGAACTAGGATAGAGTGCCAAATTATTGGTCTCTAAAACTTGAGTTTCAGAAACTGTATTAAATTCTTTATCATAATCAATTATTACATTCTTAGTTCTAACACAATTATCATCATCAAGAACAATATATTCTCCACGTTTATGAAAATAATTAACGGTTCTGCAGTTTAATGTATAACCATCTTCAGTTTTATATAATGAGGGATTGCATGGTACATATCTATCGGATGACCACTTATGAATAAATGATCTGGTTTTAGGCAGTATAGATAAAAACTCTGTATCTTTAAGTGGTTCTACATAATAATACAAATTTCTGTGCGCGTTTTCTTTCGCAAGATAAGGGACGCGCGGATTCAAGATTAAACTATCAATATACTTACATCCTTTAGATTTTAAGGGAGTGTAATATGACGCAATCGATAATTGTTCTAAAAATTTATAATCATATACATCATGAATTATAGTCGAAATGTCATTAACTGGGTATGCCAGTTTCCTACCATATTTCGCAAAAATACAGGCAAGGTCATTCTTACCGTTAGCTAAATAATAGCTTGAAATTGATGCTAATGGCTCAGCTCTGACAGGATAATATTGAAACGCTTCAAGATAATATTTTAGAGCCGTGTTCCATTCATTTTTTGCTTCGTAACATTGACCCAACATATATTTTGCCATCCAAACTTCCTCATGCCAACCACCAGCTGCCACTCTTTTTATGCACCATTCAATAGCATTACCCCATTCTTGTATATCTTTATACGTTTGGGCTAAGTAGAACATATACCGTTCGTTAGTTGGTTCATCGATAAGGCCTTGTTTCAACAATTTTATGTCACGCTCGAATTTATCTAACTTCGCCCCACCATCACCAACATCATCGATATAAAGAGAATTTATCTTGCCTTGCGTATTAGCATTATCGGCAGCCCAATATTCATGTGTCACACTAACACTTCGCCAATTTAATGACGCTTTTGCAAGTCTTGTATTGCAGTAAGAGAACGTAGCATTTTTTTGAAGCACTAAATAGGAGTCATGTTTTAAACTATTTTTGTTAAAATCATTAGTAATTTTAAGGATCATGTCAGCATCTAAAAACAGCAGGTACGTCTTTTCTAAAGGGAAGCCCAATTCTTTTAAAGTCTCTTGTGCCGCTTGAGCAGATAAGGTCCGGTTATGGCCAAAATTTTTCCATTCATGATCATACATTTTTCCAGGGATGTTTGTTTGATCCATAAATGTTTGAATACATTCTTTAGTGCTGTCTTGTGAACCTGTATCACAAATGACCAAGCAATCTATGAGACCTTTTACATTATTCAGACATCTAGTAATAATTTTAGATTCATTTTTGACGATCATACACAAACAAATTTTGGTATCTGGTTCAATTGCTGCCAAAGAATAGCTCACATTAGATACGAACAAACCCGTTACAATTATAAACAGGCCAATAAATGTGGTTAAATTGTCAAAAAAATCTCTGGTCGATTTACCTACAATTTTCTTTATTAAACGCTTCATAGACCCTCTTATTAATAAAATATCTGCTCATTTTTTCACCAAATCATAACATCTTTTTTTACAAATTCAACGAAAAATATGCTAGTAAGAAAGTTATGTTTTTTTGACCAAAGGTTTTAGTAATGACCTTACATGAGAGAGATCTATTAACCCAAAATATGCTTCTCTATCTTCCAGAGATATAGCCATAATTAACTTATCTTCAGAATGGTTAATCACCATGCCACAACACATTTCTACCCCTTTATGCTTAAAGGTAAATGGTCTTGAGCATTTTTTAATTTCCAGATTCTTATCTAAATAAAGAAATCTATGAATATAGTATTTTCTATCTTGCCAAATTCCTTCATGAACCATGACCAAATAACCATCATCAAAAGGAATTGGCGGGGCTGAACCAGCAAATCGTGAAAAATCAAAACCAGGATCCTTGTTTATAAATTCTTTACATTCTCCTGTTGTAAAATCTGGCTTGTAAATAATAAAGGGAGCGAAACTATAAATTAAGAGCAGTTCACCATTTACCACAAAAGGCATCCAATTTTTTTCAGCTCTTTGCACAACTGGTCCTTGAAGTAAGGTGATATTATTAATCACCACTCCACCAACACCTTTTTTATGATCAATTTCACATTTTCCCAAACACATTTTTGGGATCTCTAATGTAGTAAGCTGACAGGTGCTCGCAGTAAAATGCAGTTCACTATTAAACTCAAACAATCTTATATCCTCTAATCCTTGGATAGAAGTTTGATAATGCACAAGTGATGGATCTTCAATAACCTCACATTCAAAATATTTATTTAAATTTTTGTCATACTCGATAAACACATTTTTAGTTTTAGTTTTTTTACTACCATCCATCACTACCCAATCGGGATACCATTGAACACAGTTGATCGCTCTACAATTTATCGTATAACCTTTATCGGTTTTTATAATTGACGGATTAAGAGGCTTGTATCTTTCGAGTGACCAATCACAAAGAAAAGGAGTAGTTACTTCCATCGGGATTAATTGAACATCTTTTATATTTTCTACATAAAACAGTATGTTATTCAAACTATTAATTTTCACCTGTTCGGGTACTTGATGATCAAAAAGCAACTCATCAATATATTCTTTACCATTCTGCCTATAGTGAGCATCATAATAGGCAGAAACACTGAGCATTTCTCCCAATTTATAGCTATAAATATCTTTATCTACAAATAAGCTGTCATCTTTTGGATAAGGAATGTATCTACCTATGTTTGCAAAAAAACAAACTTGAGAATGGTTATTCTGTTTAAGATAATGTTGGGCAATATCGTAGAGCGGTTCGGCCCTGCTAGGACGGAGCTTAAAGGCAGATTGATAAAGTTCAAAGGCATTATCCCAATCACCCTTTTTTTCATAACATTTTCCGATCATATATTCAGAATACCAACCTTTTTCACCATCCAGTAATTTGCTTTTATTGTATAATTTAATTGCTTTATTATATTTTTCTAAATCAAAAAAAATTTGAGCCAAATCAAAAATATAGAGCTGATTGTTCGGGTCTTGTTTTAACCGTTTCTTTAAGAAATTTTTTTCTGCTTCAAAACTCACTTGAAGGCAAACTTGAACTGATGTATACATTAAACAGGTAATGATTAACCAAATGAGACGCTTCATTATGATTTCCTAAATAGTGATTTTTAAGAAATCATAACAAATTTTTCGATTGATTCAACAATAATACTTCATTAAACCACTAATTTAAGCATAGTTTTTTTGTATTATTGCTTTTGCTTTTAGTTCTAGTATTAAAAATCACTTTCAATACTTATTTTATCAATAATAATTTTATGGCCTATTTTATGATAACCTGTTGGTGATATTTTAAGCTTATAGTTTCCAATAAGCGATGCAATAAACCCAAAACCAGATTCACCCCTAACCAAAGCATCAAAATTAGCCATTGAGAACATATCTTCTAAAACATTAAGATAATGCTTATTTTCAGTCCGTCGATAATCAAAAATTACATTTTTATAGCTGCTTAAAGCTTTCTGGTATTTATCAGCAATAGCACTCGGGTTTGCATCGTCAGTAAAAATGAAAACATAGAATTTTTCTTCACCAAAATGATCAAATGCTCTCTTAATTTGCTCTATAAAATAATCATCTGATGGATGTTTTAATGGAAACATTAAGTCCGTATAAGTTCCTTCAGGCAAGTAGCCCAATTTTTCTATGACCTCATATGAAAGGGGAAAATCATAACCATTACTATTTTTTCTTACGTGTACTGCAATAGATATACACTCTTTGGGGGGCTTTACTGTTTCAAGTTCAATAGTAGGAGCTAAATTTTTTTTTAATTCTGCTCTAAACTGAGAGTCTTTAAAATTAATTTCAGAAAGAATGTATTCACATAAAGGATCATTACCAACTTCAAAAACTACATTATTTAAATTTTTATAGTCTGGTTTTTTATCCCACGTGATCAAAGTAGTTTCATTAAATTTGGCTTGTTCATAGGGCATTTCTAGCTTACTGAACATAAATTTATCAGAATACTCAAATGGTTTATAAAGCAATGGTAAACCGTGCCTATAAGATAGCCATTTAGCATTAACATATAATATGAGCTTATCGCCCAAGCGTGCACCCTCAGATGGAAGTCGATAAGAAAAATATGATTGAGCATAGACTGACGGCCAACAATTTACAAGGAATAGCAATAAGAGTGTTATAGTTTTATCAATTTTCATTCTTGCTCCTTAATGGGAATTTTAATATTAGGTTATAGAAATTAAGAAATCAATTTCAAGCATATTATTTTTTAATCATTAACCGCCCAAAAGAACAACTCATTCAGATATTTTTGCTAAAGATTTAAAAAACTTGCACATGGTTTTGGAAATTTAATATTATTAATTTAAATGCTTATAAATACAAAATTACTTGAGGCTAATAAATGAGTAAAACTAAGAAATTATACACTGCATTATTTTTTATCATAACGCTCATCACCAACAGAATAAATACTGAACATATATTAAAATTAGAATATGGTAAAAACAAAGAATTTCCTTGGCAATTAACGGAAACTTTTTTAAGGTCTATGAAAGAACTATTCAATATAGATAGCTTTATTGAAACTGGGACCTGGGAGGGAAATACTGCCAAAAATGCAGCTGGAATTTTTAACCATGTCGGAACGGTAGAATTAGGCAAAGAAATTTACGAAAAAGCCAAAGTGCACTTAAGCGCTCATAAAAATGTCATCTGTTATTTAGGAAATTCAAGCACCATGCTAGAGCCAATGATAAAAGATGCAAAAGGGCGTATTCTTTTTTGGCTTGATGGACATTACAGTGGTGAATCAACATCAACTGCATTCGAAAAGTCTACTACACCTATAATAGAAGAGCTAGGCATTATAAAGCGATTAGGAATCACCAATTCGGTTATTTTGATTGATGATATTCGTTTCTTTGATCATTCTGCCAAAAAATCGGGAATATCTGGTATCAACGGTTATCCTTTGCTTGAAGAGATTATTCCCCTAATACACGATATTAATTCAAACTATGAAATAGTTATTCTTGGAGATATCTTATTAGCATTTGAAAAAAATGATTCAATTGTAATTTCTGATGTGCTAAAAGCTTACACGCTTATGAGAATAAACTTAGATCTAAGCCAAGAAGAGTTAATTAAGATTGAGCGTACTATTAGCCAAGCCCAGGGCAACGAACTTGAAGCCATCACCACATGCTATATTTTCTTTTGCACTTCTAACATCTTACGCGGAGCTTATGACTCTTATGGAGTTGCTGCACATTCAGCATTATGTTATGCCTTGACATTAGTTCATAAGAAGCAAATAGAAGAGGCATTAAATATTTTAAACGGACCAATTAACTTAGCATTAGACCCTAAATACATTGCAAAATTGAGAGAACGAATTGTTAATAACAAACTATAATTAGTGCAAGGTTATTTTTTAAATGACCATAAATTGTATGTGGACTCTCTTTGTTATTGACTTTTCGAGAGTCTATTTTTTTAAGAATACGACAAGATAAGATTTTTAAGATGTCCAGAGTTTCCGGATAAGCTCTTATTAAAAATTTTAAGCCCTGACAGGTAAATTGCTCTTTTATTACCAAGATAAGCGTTTTAATTGAAAAATTTTAACCATATTAATCATGTGCACGAAAAATTAATTAATTAGACCGTTTGAATATCTCGACCCCACTAACCGACAAGCTATTAAATGTTTTAATAAATTGCTCTATAAAGGAGAATTAATGTTTTGTAACGAAAAATTTAAAATTGTTTTTTATATATTAATGCTAGCACAATCAAGCAGTTATATCAAAACTGAAGATTTAGCTCTACAATACGAGGTTCAAGAAAAAATAAAAAAAGGTATACCTCAATGGATGCTTAACCAAATAAAAAAGGATTTGTCATATGTTCCTAAATCAGGAATAACTAAAGATATGATGTCACGAACCCTTGAACAAGATCCTATGCACCTGGTTTTATTTAAAATTAAAAACGGTACTATAGCAGTTGAGTATAATAATCAAATGGGGATGCGATGGCAAAATTTCACCTGTGATCCGATCATTGCAGCATTATCCGAACTCAGTACTTATATAACATTACCAGATGTTGAATTTGTTTTTTCGCTCGATGATGCTCCATTTAACTGGTTTGGATCAGGAAAAACCGGTACCTTAATAGAACCAAGCACTTATAGAGCTCCGATTTTTTCAGCATGTAAAATACCAGAAGATGTGAATGTTATATTAGTGCCTGATTCACACACTTTAAGTTCAATCAAAAACAACGTTATCCAAGAGATAGCATTAGGGAATACCACCTTTCGTTGGGATACAAAGAAAAATATGGCCTTTTGGCGTGGAGCGACCACAGGCGGCCGATTTAAATTAAATAATTTTGAACAATTTCCTAGAACAAAGCTGGCAAAATTATCAGTTGAGTTTCCGAAGGTGTTAGATGCTAAATTCACTTTTTTTTGGGGAATTGATGATGATGAGACTAAGAACAAACTTAAAGAATTATACTATTTAGCTGAAACAACAAGCATTTCTGATCACATTCAATATAAATATCAAATTTTAATTGATGGAAATTCAGCATCATGGCCAAGAGCATATTGGCAATATCAATGCAATTCGGTTGTTTTTAAGCAGAACTCACCTTACATAGTATGGCATAATGATTTATTTAAGCCCTGGGTTCATTACATACCGTTTAATCATAATTGCGATGATTTAATAGATAAAATAAAATGGGCAATAAATAACGATGATAACGCTCAAAGAATTGCTCATAATGCTAACGAAATAGCCAACGCCTGCTTAAAACATAGTGATATATTGGTATATATTTATGCGGCAATCAATGAATATGCTAAACTCCAGGCCAGTGATTAATCTATAGTAAATAGTGCAATATAATTACTCAATAAAATTATATCGATTTCTACCTACCTATTGGAAAGGGAAACTACGATAAAAAAAATCGAATTATTACTAATTTTAGTTTTTTTTAAGCTAAATGGCACAATTGATTCACCCGCTAAATTAGATTTTTATTACCTTTATTGACAAATATCAGGAAAGTTAGTTAAATATTTTTTTGTAATGCTAATTTAACTTCTCTACGCTATTTTATAATCTAATTTAACAATAAAATCCCTTAACACTGCTTTAAATGTTTTTATGCTTTGCACTCAACTTAAGATTGAAGGTTTAGCATTTATGTTTCAACTGTTTTAACACATATGTCTCAAAAAACAAAATACCAAAAATTATGATCCGTTTTTATTTCTTTACCTAGTTCACTAGCAGCTCTTGTTACGGCAAGCCTAACACTTTCATAGCCCCAATCATCACCACAAATAATGCCATTTTTGCTTAATTTAGGATACCAATGCATGATGTCATTATAAACCGCATTTTCGCTATGATCAGCATCTACATATATCAAATCAGCGATTACATTCAATTTATTTGCAGCCTCAATAGTATCAAGGTAAATTGGTATTATAATTTGAGTCAAATCATAATATTTAACATTTGATAAAAATTGTTCGTATGTTTTTACTGCTTTATGCCCAACATTTTCGAGATTTCCGTCAGAATAGTAAGGCAAACCATGCCAACTCCAATTATCAATAGCATAAAGCTTTCCATCGCTAGGCATCATTTCGGCCATAAAAATAGCGGAAACACCCAAAAAAGCTCCCAGTTCTATAATTGTTTTAGGTTTATATGTTTTTATAAACATCGCTAAATTATCTTGATTTGCCTTCCTAAAAACCGAGGTTCCCATATTTAAGGGTAAGTGAGCTAAAGATGCATAAGGCTCAGGAATATCTTTTCTAATAGTTGTCGGATCAGGTGGTAAATGGATGTTACTATCATGTTCTACAGGAAATTCGCCTTCCCACGAATGTCCAATTTTTGGGCAAATAAAGATGCACATTAGCAGCAAAATACTAAAGAGGCTTTTCATTTTGTCTCCTTCGAAATTAAAAAATTTTCGAGTAATAAAAAATTAGTCTTTTTAAGATTGATAACAGCAATACCATAACCTTAATCGGCATTCAAGCTTCTTTGATGAAACCTGAATATGAATACTATTACTTTTTACTTCAAGTGTATGGCTCTGTACCTCTAAAGACTAGCTCTATTTTTTTTACCCTCTTAAAACATCATTTAGCGAACATGAAAATTGAGACTTTACCACTCTCACTATTAATTCCAAAATACAGAATCTCAAGTGCTCAAAAAGTGGTAAATCCTCATTTGAATTTGGCACCATTCACCATCAAATAATCAATTGCGTGAAACTCTATACCCTAATGCATAACCAATAATTAATTCGGTAATAAATGACATCACGGCTAGATATATAAAGGAATCGCCTTATCAATCTTTTTCAAAAACTGTTGACTCATCAAGTACTTTTAATTACCTTTACAGCGATCTATTAGGAAAAATAGTTATGAGCAAAAATCACGAGCAGGCTAACTTTAGCTCAAAAATGTTTATTTATAAGAATATTTTTTTACGCAAGAATAATCAAAATGCAAAATTCAAGTTTTTAAAAAATGAGAACAAAATATTTCAAAAATTTAACCAAGCGAGAGAAATAATGTTATATAGCAAAAAATTTAGATTTGTTTTTTGCTTGGGACTACTATTACAGTTAACCGGTAATCTTAAAACTGAAAATGTAGAACTAAAAGCAGAAGTTCAACAAAAAATCAACAATGGCATACCTCAATGGATGCAAAAGCAGATCTCTGAAGACCTTTTCAGATGTACCAAATCAGGTATCACCAAAGATATGATAATAGATACATTGAAACAAGATCCAATGTGCGTGTTATTCACCATAAAAAACGGCAAAATTGATGTAGAGTATAATTCTCAAATACCTAGAGATTATTTAGGTGGTATCGGAGTAATGAGCGAAGTCCTAAACGAGCTGAACAATTATCTCGCTTTGCCAGATGTAGAATTTATTTACAGCGTAGACGATTGTCCCTCTAATCGGGAAGAGCTTCAATCATTTAAACAACATGTAAATCACAATAAATATAGAGCCCCCGTATTTGGGCCATGTAAACATAGAGATGATATAAATGTTGTATTAGTTCCTGGTTATCAAATATTCCTATCTATTAGAAATAATGTAATTGGTGAAATAGCAACTGGTAATGCACTATATACGTGGGCATCAAAAAAAAATGTGGCCTTTTGGCGAGGAACGACCACAGGATCATTTTATAGAATGCATAATTTTGAGGAGATGCCTAGAGTAAAGCTAGCCAAACTTTCAATTGATTTCCCTAAACTTATAGATGCTAAGTTTAATTATTTTTGGGAAGTGGACGAGGAAACTCGTAATAAGCTTGTAGAGCTAAATTTTTTAGGAAATACATTACCTGTAACTGAACATATTCAATATAAATACCAAATTTTAATTGACGGCAATTCTGCCTCTTGGCCAAGATCATATTGGCAATATCAATGCAATTCTGTTGTTTTCAAGCAAAACTTGCCTTATATTGTGTGGCATCAAGATTTATTTAAGCCGTGGATCCACTACATTCCATTTGATCATGACTGTAATGATCTGGTTATAACAATAGAACGGGCTATGAACAACGATTTTGAAGCTCAAAAGATTGCTCAAGCTGCAAATAGTTTAGCACAAGAATGCTTAAAACACAGCGATCTTTTAGTTTATTTCTATGCCGCAATAACCGAATATGCCAAACTTCAAGCTGGTGATTAATCTATGTTAAAAAAATTGAAAGCAAAGAATACCATATTAAATCCTTTAGCTTCGAACTAATAGGTAAACGTAAGTCTGATCTAAACAATTAGCAATTTTCTTTGTTAATTGCTTCAAGGTCAATAATTTCGGTGAATAAAAAACAATCAAAATGGCAAAACAAATCTAGATTCAAGTTTTTTCTCTTAGTACATGAACAAAAAAACTCCGGCCGTCCATGATTCTTGATTTTAATAGGCACAATATTATTTTTTATCTCACCGATTTTCACTAACCAAGAATAAGCGATTGACAGTAAAATCATATTTTGGAGAGTCGATCTGGGTGTACTTGATGAGTATCTTAAGATTGAATTTGATTACTTAAATGCTTTAAACAGGGTTTTTATCGACCATTTTTTTCTATAAAATAGAAAAGCATCAATACATTCTCATCGCCTGCAATAGCAAGAATTAAAAGGACACCGGTAGCAGTTAGTGTTGCACATATGCGAAGAAAAACGTCAGATATCTTTTGTTGGAACCCCCGATGGTTTTTTACTGATACATGGTTAAGTAAATTTTTAAGCTTAATTAAGCCGCCTCTACGGGTATCAATTACAAGAATGCTTTCTTTTAGCATAATGCAGAATGGTATGCCAATTTTTTCTAGATATTTAAACCATTCAGCTCCCATAAACTCACGATCTGCTCATAAAAATTTAATGCGATTGATAGGTATAACACCCAGTAACATTTCTATTAAATCTATTCGGTTGGCAGTGTTAGAGTTGCCTTGATGTGGCAATAATATCCAGCACAATTTGAATAGAGAGCCCTTTATAAACCGCGCGGACCATGAGATAGTTAACATCAGATTTTCAAAATTTCCAATTGGTTTGATCAGTTGTTAAAGTTATTTTCTCTTACCCATCAACTAAACTAAAAATTAATCTTGATGCTCCTTCTCAATAAAACGCTGTGCACATTTTATTACTGATCGGGTTTTTGCACCGGAGGGTACTGCTTAAGGAATTTTTGGTTGTTGAATGCTTCTTTTTATATTATTGCTTAAAGTCATAGAAGTTAGAAAATTTGCCCGGGAATTGTACATTGTAATTTTTTTATAGGTAATTATTTAAAGCCTTGTTTTTATACATTCCTTGATCCTTTTTCTTGGTGGAAATTTTATCAAGTTTTATATAAAACAAGGCTTTTTTAATTTATTTTATAAAGTGTCATGTACTAAGAGTTAATTCTTATTTATATGTCTCAAAAAACAAAATACCAAAAATTATGATCAAATTTTATTTCTTTACCCAATTCCTTAGCAGCTCTTATTACGCCACGTCTAACACTATCAAAATATTCCCAATCATCGCCACATATAATTCCAGATTTACTTAATTTCGGATACCAATGTATTATATCATTATACACTGCTTCTTCGCTATGATCGGCATCTATATATATCAAATCAGCAATTAAACCTAATTTCTTTGAAGCCTCAATACTATCCATATAAATTGGTATTATCATTTCGGTTAAGTCAAAGCATTTAACATTTGATAAAAATTGTTCATATGTTTTTGCTGCTTTTGTACCAGCGTTTTCAGAATTTGCTTCAGAATAATATTGAATACCATGCCAACTCCAATTATCAATAGCATATAACCTTCCATCCTTAGGCATTATTGAGGCCATAAAAATAGCCGATGCACCCAAAAATGCTCCAACTTCAACGATAGTTTTGGGGGTATATTTTTTTATAAAATGCTCTAAATTGGCTTTATTCGCTTCGGAAAAAACACCTGTTCCCATGTTTAATGGCAAATGAGCTAACGATGCATATGGTTCAGCTAGATCTTTTTTAATAGTTTTAGGATCAGGTGGCACCTGGTTACACCTATTCCGCGCAGTAAATGTTGCATGCAATTTTAATTCTGACGCAAGTAAGGCAATAAATATTACCAAAATATTTTTCAAATTCACTTTCATTATCTTCCTTTAGTTTTTTAAAAAAATTCAATGCGGGCCATTTACCTAATGCTGAAGCTGAAAAAATTGCTCAAAATGCTAGCAATCTAGCAAAAAAATTCTTAACGCATAGTAATCTTCTAGTGTGTTTCTATCCTTCTATTGCCGCGTACGCTAAACTTCAAACATATGAAAGTTCAGAGCCTACGTCGTTAAGAATAGTGTAGCAAATCTAGGTTTTTACTTCACTCTGATCAATTTCACGATACCAAATAAGTAGCTTGCAAGCACCTATTTGGTATCGTGAGCTTAATAAACTACTTTTTCGCTCCATTCCCTCATTAGTCTCGGTTTATCACAAGTCCCAAAAAAGTGTATAACAAAATCACCTTCCTGGTACCAACCATCAAGCCTAGGAGTAAAATCTAAATTAGAGTTTAAAACCCGTTGATGAACAACTTTTAAATGGGACCAAAGGCTTGCATCAATTTCTAATAGATGCTTAAGAGCACATTGTTCCCAAAATTGAAATTGGGTATATGGTTCCAACGCATATATTCTTCTTAAAAGCTCATGAGACCATTCAGTATTTTTGATCAAAAAACTTCCTGTATTAAGATATTCGTAGAAACACTCTTTAGAAATTACCAGGTCAACATTATCCTCAATAAAGCTTTCTAATTTGATATCCGTATTCATTATCAAGCTATCTGCATCAGACCAGTATACCCAATCATAATCAGCCAGATGATTTTGAATTGCTTTAATTTTGCTCCAGGGAGCAGGCCGTACTGTATCCAATAAATCATGATATATAATTATATCGTAACCATGTTTTTTAGCATATTTTTCTTTATTCGCATCACCATATTGACCTATATGCTTATATCCATCGTTATATAAACTTATAATTGCAATCTTTGGCTTCTTTAGAACATCTGTAGCAAACAAATTTAAAGAAAAAATGTTTAATAAAATCAAACTGTATAAATTAAAAAATTTCATAGAAAAGCCCTTTAATTATTCTAAATAAGTAATTCCATAATCTTATAACAAATACAATCTCAATTACAATCTAAAACCAACGTTTTCAAAAAATAGTCCTGATATTTGTAAATCTTTAGGTTCTAAGGATAGCCATTCATCCATGTCTTAAAAGACCTGGTTTTCTGTCTATAGAATAAAAACATCAAATTCTAACATGGAGAAGAGATCTTAAAGAACATTAAAAGAGTGCTCATTATGAGTTTTTCTATAATCAAGTGTTATATTTAATAACCCCTTACTATTTCTTGATATTTTTTTCAACTCTCGATGGTACAAAATCTTGTGTAAAATAATCTATTTGTTTTTATATTAAAAAAGTCCGATGCCCTTTTTTATACTAAAATTTATAAAGAGCCAATAGCAAATTACAAGCCAATATTAATGTTTTTTTATATACTATCTCGGCCTAAATATATTGATTAATTTTAAATACTTATCTTTTACAATCTATTCAATATTTTAAAATTGTTAGGAGCTCTCTATAGACCAATTTAAGGATTTTTGTTATAGGTACTTAAAAAATTAGTAAGTAGGAAAGATATGCGCTTTAAAAAAAAAATGTTCTTGTTCGTTTTATGTTGCATCTTATTCGAATCAAACATTACCATTTCAGCTTCAAATTTTGATATAAAAGCTGAAGTACAACAAAAAATTGATGCGGGCATACCAGAATGGATACTTCAACGTGTAACCAAAGATCTTATACAGGTTCCTAAAACAGGAATAACAAAGGACATGATTGCTCGAACATTAAAACAAGACCAAATGTGTTTAATGTTATTTAAGATTAAAGATGGTAAAATTGAAAGAGAATATAACACTGTCACAAACAAACAAGCACAAATAGATGCTAGTGAACCAATAGTTAGGGCTCTTACTGAATTAAATAGCTACGTTCCCTTGCCAAATGTAGAATTCGTTTATTCGATTGATGATGCTCCATCAAGCTGGCCCACTATGTACCAATTTAAGCCACGCCCAACAACGCGGTATAGTGCACCGGTATTTGCACCGTGCAAGCATCTTAATGATATAAACGTTGCACTCGTTCCGGATCACCATACCTTGAGAGCAATTTATAAAACCATTCTTCAAGATTTGGAACAAGGGAATTCAAGGTACCCCTGGAAAACAAAAAAAAACCAAGCTCTTTGGCGAGGCTCAACCACCGGAGGAATATATCGCAAATGGAATTATGAATATTTTCCAAGGACCAAACTAGCAAAGCTATCAAATGAGTTTCCAGAACTTTTAGACGCCAAATTTAATGATCTTTGGGAGGTAGATGATGAAACTCAGAGCACCTTAAGAGAGCTCAATTATTTAGCCTCTTCGCTACTAATTGAAGATCATATGCTCTATAAATATCAAATTTTGATCGATGGTAACTCGGCATCTTGGACAAGAGCGTACTGGCAATTTCAGTGCAACTCTGTGGTTTTTAAACAAAATTCAAACTATATGGTATGGCACGATGATTTATTTAAACCATGGATTCACTTTATACCATTCAATTACGACTGCGATGATTTGATTGACACCTTAAAATGGGCTATTGAAAACGATAATTATGCTCACGAAATTTCAAAAAATGCCAATAAAATTGCTCACGAGTGCTTAAAATATAGTGACATTTTAGTATATTTTTATGCTCTAATAACAGAATATGCTAAGCTTCAAGCATATGATAATTAGTATTAGGCTGTCAATAAGTACGTTAAGCATAGCTTAGGCTATAAAATGAAGTGCACTGCGGCCTAAGCTTCAGCGCACTTCATTTTTAATCAAAGGTTTTAGCATCGAGCGTACAAAATTTAGATCGATTAACCCAAAATAGGCTTCCCTATCTTCAAGAGCTACTGCCATAATCAACTTATCAGTAGCATGATTGATAACCATTCCACAACACATCTCGATACCTTTATGTTTAAAAGTAAAAGGCCTAGAACATTTTTTAATATCCAGATTTTTATCTAAATAAACAAAACGATGAATATAATATTTTCTATCTCGCCAGATTCCCTCATGAATCATCAGCAAATAACCATCATCAAAAGGAATAGGGGGTGCTGAACCTAAAAATCTTGAAAGATCAAATCCTGGATCTTTATTCACCACCTGTGTACATTCACCAGTTTCTAAATTTGGCTTAAAGATTACATAAGGACAGAAACTATAAATTAAATATAATTCATCATTGAGAACTACTGGCATCCAATTTTTTTCAGCTCTATGTTGAAATGGACCTTGTAACAAAGTTACGGAATTAATAGATACAGTAGCATCAACCTTATTTCTTTCGAACTTACCACAACACATTTTGGAAATTCCTTGTTCATTTAATTGGCAGGTTGTAGCAACAAAATAAATTTCATTATTAAGATGGAATAACCTTAAATCTTCAAGTCCTTGATTATTTGATTCGTACTTTGTCAATGTTGGATGTTCAATAATTTGAGCCTCAAACCCTTTATTTAAATTTTCATCATATTCAACAAATACATTTTTGGTTTTCGGCGTATGAGAGCCATCTATTACTACATAATTAGGATACCACTGCATACAGTTTACCGATCTGCAATTAAGAGTATAACCGCCACCGGTTTTAATTATTGATGGATTATATGGCTTATATCTTTCGGTGGACCAATCGCACAGCAGAGGAGTATTTACTTGAATGGGAATAAACTCCGTATTTTCAATATTTTCAACATAACAAAGCATATTGTTAAAACAGTTTAGTTTTACCTGATTAGGTATGTTATGGTCAAACAATAGTTTGTCGATAAATTTTTGACCTTTATGCTTATATTTTTCTATATAATAAGCAGCTATCGTTAATTGCTCGTAAAATTTATATTGATAAATATCACGTTCAATATATAAAGCTGGATATTGAGGACATGGTATTTTTCGGCCCATATTTGCAAAATGATAAGCTTCAAGGTATTTTTTCTGGTCAAAATAATATTGTACAATATCATATAAAGGCTCTGACCTGGCAGGACAACGCTTAAAAGCAGAGTTATAATATTTTAAGGCATTTTCCCCATCTTCTTTTAAATCGTAACATCTCCCAATCATATATTCCGAGTACCAGCCCTTTTCTCCCTCAAGCAACTTACTTTTTTTATATAATCTTATTGCCTTGTCATATTTCTTAGAACGTTGCAGTAACTGTGCTAAATCAAAACTATAATTATGATTAGTGGGATCAGCTTTTAAATTTTGTAGCAAATTTTGTTTATCTGATTTAACAAAAGGCTTTATATCTCTATTTCCTGTTAACATTATCGATGAATACATCATAATGCCAATAATTATTTTCACAAGAAGCTTCATTATCATCCCTCATACCTTATTGTTTCATTCCCCAAGATCATAACAAATTTTTTGAGGTATTCAATTAATACCTCAATTATCCATCAAACAAATCAAGTTAAGATGCTTTTTCATAAAATTATCCTTAATTTCCCACGCAATTATTCACCTTTGTTTGCAAGTTTGGTGCGCTTATTTAACCAAAGATTTTAAAAGGGAACGCACATTAGATACATCAATAAGCCCCAAATATGCCTCTCTATCTTCCAATGCTATAGTCATAATTAGTTTATCGCTAACCTCGTCAATAACCATTCCACAGCACATTTCCACACCTTTATGCTTAAAGGCAAACGGTTTTGAAACTTTTTTTATTTCCAAGTTTTTATCTAGATAAAGAAATCTATGAATATAATATTTTCGATCTTGCCAAATTCCTTCATGTATCATTAACAAATAACCATCATCAAATGCAATTGGCGGTGTCGATCCACTAAACCTAGAAAAATCGAATTCGGGGACCTTATTTATAAACTCAGTGCATTCTCCTGTTACACAGTTGGGTTTATAAATAATGTAAGGGCTATAACCATATATTAAATAAAGCTGTTCATCAATAACGAGAGGCATCCAATTTTTTTCGGTTCTTTCTAAATAAGGACTCTGAAGTAAAGTTATTTTGTTAATAAATATGTTATTATCAGCTTTATTTTTTTCAAATTTTCCAAAACACATTTTAGGAATACCACGCTCATTTAGTTGACAGGTTGTAGCGGTAAAATAAATTTCGTCCTTAATACGAAATAATCTTACATCTTCAAGGCCTTGAATGGCAGTTTGGTACCTTACTAATGACGGATCTTCAATAACTTGCGTTTGAAAATATTGCTTTAAATTTTTATCGTATTCGATGACCACGTTTTTCGTCTGTGGATTCCTCGTGCAGTCCATCACTACATAATCAGGATACAATTGAACATAATTTACCGCTCTACAATTTACCATATAACCGTTATCTGTTCTAATAATTGAAGCATTACAAGGTTTATATCTTTCAGAAGACCAAGAGGTAAGAAGTGGCATTTTCGCCTTTATTGGGATATATTCTACATTTTTAATGTTTTCTAAATAGTAAAACAAATTATTTAGAGAATTTTCTTTTAAATGCGGTGGTGTACTTAAACTAAATAATAATTTATCAATATATTTAGTGCCCTTCATTTTATATTTTTCAACATAATAGGCAGAGATACTGAGCTGCTCATAAAACTTATAGTTATAAATATCAGCTTCAATATATAAATTGTCATCTTTAGGATATTCTATCTTTGTGCCAATAGTTGCAAAAAAGCAGACTTCTTCATGTTTATTTGCTGCGAAATAATGTTTAGTCATCTCAAACAAGGGTTCTGCTCTAGTGCTGCGACGCTTAAATGCAGAATTATAATATTTTAGAGCATTATCCCAATCGCCCTTACCGTCATAGCATTTCCCTATCATATATTCTGAATACCACCCCATTTCTCCGCTCAATAATTTAGTTTGGGAATACAATTTTATGGCTTTATTATATTTTTTTAAACCATAAAAAGTATATGCTAGATCAAAAACATATAACTGATTATTTGGCTCCTGCTTTAGCTTCATCTTAAACAGATTTTTATCTAAACCAACATTATTATTTACTGGTGCAGCTCCAGCCAGAAGATTTGAGGAATAGACCATACTAATAATCATGAATATAACATGACGGTTCATTATCATTTCCTTAATGAGTAATTTAATTTCCCAAATCATAACAAATCTTTTAATAGATTAAATTTTTATAATTAACAACTGAGTTAAGACTCTACCGATAACAATTTTTTTGCTCTAGCTTGGACCAATTTTATTACCCAGAAATGAATTAGGATGGTGTAAAAAAATAAATTTTACTATGTTTTTTGCATTAAGCATTTGCATCTGCTAAATCAAAATACCAAAAGTTATTATCAGTTCTAACTGTTTTTCCTAATTCTTTGGCTGCTCGGGAAACCCCTCTTTGAACACCTTCAAACCATTTCCAATTTTCACCGCAAATAATTCCCCCTTTATTTAATTTAGGGTACCAATGCATTATATCTTGATATACTGATTCTTCATCTGTGGATGCATCCATATAAATCAAATCCGCTTTTATAGCGAGAGAACGCGAAGCTTGCAATGAACTCATTTTTACCGGAATAATTTTATCACAAAGGTTATAATGTATAATATTAGATAAAAACTGATAATGTAAGGGAGAAATATCGAGTGTCAGTGCCGCATGCTTTATATTCTCTGAATCTTCAATAAAATGATCAAGTGCAGAATTAAAGTAATCCACCGCATAAACTTTACTATTTTCAGGCATAAAGAATGCCATATAGGATGCAGAGGCTCCTAACCAACTCCCTAAATCAACAACGGCTTCGGGCTTATATTTTTTTATAAAACCTTCTAAAAATCGCCGATTTTCTAATGAAAAAAATCCTAACATATAAAAGGGAAGGATATCAATGTTATGATATGGCCCTGAACTTATCAAATCTATTTGAGGAATTGATTTATAATGTGCCATCAAACTTCTAGTATTATCTTGAAATTGCAAAGCTTTAAATTTAATAAAGGTTCCAAGATCTTCACAATAGCAGTATGGTATTCCCCTGTTCCATAGTATATCTTTTATCAATAACTTTTGTGTTTTTTGTTTATGTTCATCATTACCGTTCACTGATATCATTCTATAACGTCTATATTCCAATACCGATGCAGCATTTGGCACTAAAATATAATCATTAGAAAATGATGAATCAAATGTCGCATTATTCATTAAAGTATTTAAATTCGCTGTCTTAAACAATTTAGTAGTATCATGAACCCAATTGGTCATATGAGGCCAGTCATCATGATACTGTTCACCTCCTAAATTAAACTGATCTTCAAGAATATCTAAACTTTTTATATCCTCATAAAAAATAGTTAAGTACGAACAAAAGGATTCAATAGCTTTCAAACTCCAATATGATAGCAATCCATCAAAAAAGCCGTGTTGTACTTCCAGTCCCAAATCATAATCATTAAAATTTGTTTGATATTCTCGAGAAACATCGCAATAGAGCATTATGTTAGATTCAGCATAAAACGAAAGAGGAATATTGTTTTTTTTCATAAATTCTTCTAGTATAAACCAGCGAGTAAAGCGTGAAAGCTCTTCTTGATAAGCACTATTAGACATATGTCTATAAACGACACTGAAACGGGTACTTGATGTGTTAAAATCTGTTATAGGATAATATTCTATTCCATTTTGTGCATAATGCTTATTACTCTCATCTCCAATTAAGATCACACGCTCATTACAGTGTTTTGCTTGAAACAATGCATCTTGAAGACCATCTAAATAACCTGAATGAATTATGATTACCGGGATTGCACTAAAAGCTCTTATGAGTATATGAGTACAGCAAAACAACATAATCATAAGTTTTTTATAATTTTTGATTAACATGGGCTACCTATAAAAATTACTAATATTGCTTTAACGTAATTAAATTAAATCTGGGCTTTCTTAAAAACTACACAATCACGCAAATTTTTTAAATTAACTGGTGAATCAAGCAGTTAAAAAACCTGTTATTCTTAAAAGGCAAAAAAAGCTAACATTAAGCAGTCGCCATCATGGTACTCACTTCGTTCATCAATTCTTTTATATAAAAGGGATCCATTCCCAAATTAATTGGGCCACGAAATATTGCTAAAGCTTCATCAAAGAGTTCATTATTCATCAAAACAAACGCATGCCACAGACTATAATGAGCACCGATTCCATATTTTTTAAAATTATCTTGAAGACAATAATCGTTATATAAACTGTTAATGGCGGATAATTCTATACCCTTAGCATTACCGATAATCTTCATAGCCTTATCTTGTTCATTCTTAGATATAGTTAGGTTAGTTCTTGTATAAGAACATGCTCTTAAAACATCAGATATTTTTATCGACTCATTTTTTTCATACGCCATTAAAATATCACCCATAACCACAACCTCATAATTTGGGTTGATTTCTAACAATAATGTACAAATTTCAGGAATGGTCGGATAGCCCCCAAGATCAATTTGCGGCAATTTATTTATGTACTTATCACACAGCCGAATATCATCAATCATGATCACCGCACGTGTTATACCAGTTTTTTTTACACACTTTAGCTCATGCATTATAGGAGAGCTAGCACATCCGAGAGCAGTTTCAGTGCCCCCCATCGCCGGATTAATTCCACTATAGTGGCCATCAAGCCAAAGCAGGATATTCCCTCGTGCAGTTTTCAGTACCTCATCCAGGATTAAACCTGAATCACCATGATGAAATCTAATGTTTTTATAAGTATTACCCCATAATCTTTTAGAATAATCATAAAGCTGCTTACATAGCTCAATCGTTTCAACTTGATCAAATACTTGTGCAGCATTTTTTGCCGTCATACCTTCGCACGTACCAGTTTCTATAAAAACATCAGCGTTAAAAGTATCTTTTAGTTTCTGCAAAAATTGTATTGATAAGCATCCCGCAGGCAATTCTTTACCAAATTCCAAGGCAAGTTTTTTAGCCTCGCATAAACTAATAGGCATAATCAAAAACAAAAAAACTCTGAAAAAAGGTATAGCAAACCGATTACTGGTTCTTTTTGAATCATACATTAAACAACTCCTTTTTGAATTTTTAAATCTTAACTTAAATAAGCATTAGCTGAATACTATTTACAAAGAAGGAAATTGTCTAAGTAATTGTTTCATGAGGGAAATTAATTTCGATTTCGACACAATAATCTAATAATACGATCTATTAAAGAGACTGAGATACAAAGCACCCCAGCTTTTGCATCATTTTGAACTATGCCAAACTAAGATCCAGAATTTTGTAAGGCAGCATAGGTTTTAATTGCGCGGTAAAAATAGTAGAGAATATCTGCATAATTGAGGCATTGAGCGCACATCTTGTTCGCATTTCTAACTATCAGTTGAACCTTTTCATCATTATCTTTTGCCCATTGTATTTTTTGAGTTATATCTTGTACATTATAGGCTAAAGGTATGTAGTTAACATATGGTTTCAAAAGTGAATAATACCATTGAATATATGCTGAATTTTGTTTTAAAACCACACAATTAGAGTGGAAGCGCCAATAAGCACCAGGCCATGAGCAGGTATTTCCATCAATCAAAATTTGGTATTTATAATGAATATGTTCCTCAATTGACATGCCATTTCCAACATAAACCTGAAAAGAGGCATCACAGAGTGGAGAAGCAGCCGTAAATTTAGCGTCTAAAAGATCTGGAAATTTAAGTGCTACATCCGCTAATAAAACCCGGGGAAGTACTACATAATTATCTGGTGTGTACATTCCGCCTCCCCCAGTACAACCACCACGCCAAATTGCTTTTGCTATTTTTTGGTCCCAGGCATAAAGCCAATTAGCTTCATGTACTTTGTTCAAAACATTATAATCAACGCAATCTAAAGATCGCCTTAATTGCAAGGTATGAAATACCTGATAATCAGGAATCAAAAGAACATTTTTATCATTAATTGTTCTACAAAATCCCATGACGGGAACGAAGCAAAACTCTGTTTTTACATCATCATCCAGGACAATTAAAAAATCTACATTCGGCAGATCTGCATAATTTTTTAATTCTTTTAGGAAATAGGTCATAAAACTTGCTATCGGATGCGAATACCAATCAGCACTATTGAACTTAACACTCAGTTTGCCATCAACAATGGTATACCTAATTATATATCCCTTATACTCATTAAAAGTTTTATCAATCAGATCCGGCGTAATAGGTAAAGCCTCAGTTAAATCACACGACATTTGATCAATTATCCAGTGTGGTGTTTCGGATGCAAGTTTCCTTTCAAACGCTGCTTTTATTTTTGGATCAAAATAAGAATAAGTAAAATTAACAAATGAGTTATTTAAAAGGAATAAAGAAAATAGTAAAATGAAAGGTGGCTTTAATGCCATAGCTTTTCCTGTTTTTATCTGAGTAAAACATTTTATAAAAAACACAGTTAATAGTTGTCTTTACTATGCGAGTTTTAACATAAATTAACTTTGATCATATAGCAAGAAAATTAAATGGACCTTAAAAAATCCATCGAAACGGATAGCTAATAATGTTCCAAATACTATTTACTATATAAGAAAAAAATGAAACAATTTTACCAAATATCGAACTTGGTATTTCTTTCTTAACGATTGGTTTTTTCGGAATCGACTCAACTTCTGGCTCTTCTTCTGGTTCAGGAGTGATTTGAGAAAGATAGATTTTTTGATTTTCGAGTTGGGCAATCAAGTCCTTAATTTCATGAGAAAGCTGGTTAAGACGAATTGAAGATTGATTTAAATACCCCTTTAACGATCCCTGAATATATTCTTCGATAGATGCTATATTTTCGGCCTTATTTTGAATTTCTTCGTAAAAAATTTTAGCTTTTTTATCATCTAAAACATTTTCTAACTGCTCAAGCTTATTCATTGCTTGTTCTTCGTAATTTTCTGCTCGTTGAATTTGGCTGGTTAAAATATCCTCAATTGCTTCATTAACTATTGCGCCTAAATCGTCAAGCAACCTAAAATCTTGTTTTAATTTTTCTAAATTTTTCTTATTTTCTGAAAATTGATCTATAACCTGAGCGCCTCCTACCCCTTCGTTATAACTTTCTTCAATCTTGGCATCCATTTCAGAAATGTAATGATTAATTTTACCAATTAGGTGCTTATTATCAATTTTTAAAGATTCGATTAAATCTTGGATTGTGGAGGTAATAATAGAATGTTTAGCCGCGAATTCTTTTTTATATTTCTTAATTCTTTTAACAGAAGCAACAAGTTCTTGATATTTAGGCTTAGCTTTTTTCCACCAGTGCAATTTTTCATACCAATTTCCTACATTTCCCTGATCAACATTTTGAGAAATGAGAAACGTTTGATAGCCAAAAGATACCACTGCTAAAACAATAGCTTTTCTGAAAAACTTGACCGCAAACAATTTAAACAATGCTTCTTTCATAAAAACTCTAATCTTAAACTTATAATGTACGCGCTAGGTCCTTAAGCTCTTCTATTAATGCTTTAGACAACTCTTCAGCTTCGGCAGAAGTATAACTCCATTTAACACCGGAATCAACTTTAGTTAAAATAGAACGGTCGCTTTTAATATCAATTATATCTATTCTGACTACGTTCATCAATGGATGCACCATTGAAGGTGCTCTCACCACTCCAGCTCTTCCTAATATGCTGTATGCAATATTTCCGGCATCTAAAAAACAAAGCATTATTTTCTTTTGCCAAACCATATTGTAATAACCAGTATGATCTTTGTGTATGGCAAGAAGAATACTTTCATTTCCTTTAGGATATAGACACTGAATAGGAGTAGTATGTGGTAACTCCTTTTCAGAAAAAGTTGCTAAAATCGCAACCGTTTCACCCTTTTTTAAAAGATTATAAAGATCTTCAGGTAATTTAACTCCAACATGCTTAGCCATTGGCCTCCCCTAACAAATTATTCTAAATATTTTTTATTTTAATTTTATACAAACATTATAGCTACAATACATATCAAGTACCGTACTTTTTTGAGCGCTATAGCAACTCATTTTATCCACATATTACATTTTGCCATAGTTTTAACAACAAAAAACCAGTAGATTATAGACAAAAAATAGTATACTCATTTGAATATCGATAAAAATGGAACAAACTCATAAATTTATTTTTATAGTTTTTAAAACTTCGGGAAGCTCAATTTTGCCGCCCTCTTGTTGATAAGTTTCCATAATCGCAACCAATAATCTGGGAAGCGCTAGAGACGAACCATTCAGTGTATAAACCAAGCGCGATTTAGAATTAACGCTCTCTTTATACCTTATTAATGCTCTTCTCGATTGAAAATCTGTACAATTACTTATAGAAGAAATTTCTTTATAAATACCTTGAGCTGGTAACCAAACTTCAATATCATACGTTTTGGCTGATGCAAAAGAACAATCCTGCGCAGCAAGAAGCATTATTCTATAATGTAATCCCAAAGTCTGTAAAATATTTTCAGCACAGGATAACATTAAATCTTGCTCTTCATTATATTTTTCTGGTTCACATATGGTATATAATTCACATTTTTCAAATTGATGCAATCTAATCAATCCTCTCTCCGCTGCTCCATAACCGCCAGCTTCTCTCCTAAAGCAGCTTGTCCAAGAAGTCATTCTAATAGGCAGTTGCTCAGATTCAAGAATACGATTTTGATACAGATTAGTTAGGTTAACTTCGGCAGTAGGCGTAAGATAAAGACCATCTTTTTCAACAGCGTAAACTTCCTCTTTGAATCGTGGAAAATTGCTTGCAATAGTTAACGCTTTTTCATTCACTAGAGAGGGAGGAAGAATAGGATCAAAACCATAATTTACATTATTATTGAACATGTACATCATTAAAGCGTAGACCAATTTAACAGCCTCACCTTTATATAATGCAAATTGAGATCCTGTCATCGCTGCCGCGGCCTCAAAATCAAACCAGTTATTTAACTTACCAAGTTCAATATGATTTAAAAGCGGAAAATTAAAGATAGGTTTTGAACCCCAGCTTTTGACCTCAAAGTTACTATCTTTGCCACCCGCAGGCAGATCTTTTTCGATAATATTAGGACACCTTAGATAAAGATCTTCGAACTGCGTTTCTATTACCTTTAAGTCCTCTTCTAAATGCTTTAAATCTTGAGAAATTCTACGAGACTTGGTGATGGATTCTTCATTGCGGCTAAGTTTGCTTTGTTCAACTAGCTCGTTTTTTTCATGTCTCAAGTTCTCGGAAATAAGCTTTAAGCGCCGTACTTCTTCATCAAGTTGAGCCAACTTTTCGATATCAAAGCTAGGATCTTTCCTTTTACTAAGCTCAACAATAGAGTTTTTGTCTTTTCTTAATAAAGCCAAATCTATCATAATTTTACACCCAAATTTTTTTATATGCTAATATTAAAAATAGTTTAAAAATTTTAATTTGTCCAAGAAAAACAACGATTAAGTCAAACCATTTTTAATTTGAACAAAATTTACTTATTATAGTTAGATAGGAACTTTAATTATTAGTTATGTTAAAAAAATATTTAGTATCTTCAGCGTTATTTCTATTTCTGTTTTTACCCACTTACTTTATGAAGGGCATGGAAGAAACCATCCTAGATGAACAGTACTCGGATGGATTAGAGTTTAGTCTAACTACGCTTGAGGGAATGCCTCTAGAAATGTTAGATTTAATTATTTCTTGTTTTGATCAAAAAAATTTTTCGGATAATTCCATAGACTCAGCACAGTTACTGTACAATGAAACTAGAGACCTACGATTAACAAGTCATTATTTTAATCAAATTATAGAAAATTTAATTATTAATCGATCCATGAGTAGATTAAAGGATACCATACCCTATACATTAGAGTGTCTTAGGCACTGTCATCCAAACAATTATTTAGGTGCCGCATTAATTTTAATCTCGTTTTTAGGAAGTCCTTATGACTACAAAGAGGATTATAAAATACTAAAACGCTACTTCTTTGCTAAAATCATAATTCCTTCACCGGATAAAATACTACAGTATAATTTTTATAACTGTTCAGCTACAGATGTCAAACTGCTTATAGATGTCCTAAAAAAAATAGAACAGAAAATAAAAAATGATTTAAATTACGCCTCGCCCATTGAAGATTCGATAATTATAGATTGGCTTTTGATTATTGCTTCAGCAATACAAAACAATAATAAAGATGTTCTACAAACATTAGCACCCGAAACAATCTCTTTGTTTTATTCATTGCATAATAGAAAAAGTCATTTACTCGAAACTATAATCAAGGGCGAGAAACCAAACATTCATGATCTTAGTGATCTAACTTTTTTTATAGATCAAAATTATTATAATTGGGGAAATTTAGATGATTCAAATATACTTAACCCATTAAAATGGGCAATTATATTTGATAATACCAAAGCTATTTCATCAATCTTATATTATTTAAGAACCAATTTCGCCGGTAGAAACATCCATGCTGAAATACTCAAAATACTGAATTTTGCAAGTACATTAGGGGCGCCTGAAACTTTGCGTTTTCTGTTATTCTATTGTGGCCGCTATAAAGAACAGATACCTAATAAAGATATATTAGAATATTTTAAGGATTCCACCGTGTCCAATAATCATCCACTTCAGAAAGCTTTTGATGCAGGGAACGAAGAAAATTTTATGGTATTAGTACATCATGACGCCGACTTAAGCAAATTAATACCAAAGGAAACTAAAGCCAACGTCAAATCTGCCTTATTCAAAAAAATTATTGAGGGGAAGAAATTTGCAGTGAATACACAAAAAGCTCTTAAACAAAAGCGTGGTGCTCAAAAAAATATTGCTCCTAAAACAATTATTAACGACAATCCAAAGAAGAAATGGCATAACCAAAAAGTACTGTTTACGCTAGGAGCAGCAGTTATTGGCTTAGCTGCCTATCAAATTTTTAGCAAAAGCCCTAATTACATTAAATTTGCTACATTGTGTAGAGAAAAAATCTAAACTATACCGTCGTATAAATTTTATGAATTTTTTGGTTTTTGTGTGAACTATTATGCAGGATTTTTTGATAATTAAACGAACAAAAAAGCCGCCATTTCAAGCGGCTTAGGTAAAAGCTTTTTTCAGGTTAATATATTTTTTTACCTTAAAGATTTCATATTTTCTTTTAGATGCTTTCCGGATCTAAAAGTTACTATTACACTAGCTGGAAGCTGAATGCGTTCTTTGGTTGAGGGATTTACTCCGGCTCTTGAAGCTCTTCTTTTAACTAAAAAAGTGCCGAATCCTGCCAACTGAACTTTTGTTCCTTTTTTTAATGTTCTTTCCCAAATTCGGATAAGAGATTCCAAAAATTTTGTTGCATCCTTCTTGGAGAATTCTGTCTCTTCCGTTAAACAAGTTATTAAATCAGTTTTGTTCATCAATACTCCTCACGCAATAATATATAAATATAGGTTACTCTGTACTATAGGTTACTTACTAAGTACTATAGCGTAAATTTATTTCTAAGTTTGTCAAATTTATTTATACTTAAAAGCACGATTAATTCTACAAATTGAACACTATAGAGGAAAATTATGTTAGTTGATACACATTGCCATTTAAATACAATAGTAAAAAAAGAGTTCGATATTCCATTAAAACCTGGCGATTTTGACAAAGCTGCAGAAATAATTAACGAAGCTTCCGCCGACTCTGTTACTATACTATTAAACGTGGGAACAAGCCTTGAAGAGAGCTTAAATAGCTATGCACTAGCGCAAAGATTCATCGATGTTTATGCTGCCGTAGGAATTCATCCTACCGATCTTAAAGATGATTGGAAAAAAGAGCTCAATCAGATTACAAATCTTATTACGTGCATACCCGAAAGAGACTCTGATGGTGCAAGCAAAGCTGGAAAACAAAATAAAATAGTAGCAATTGGGGAATGTGGAATTGATCTTTATCATACTCAAAATCTAGCAGAACAAGAAGAAGCTTTTAAGCGGCAAATAGACTTAGCCTTAGAACATGATCTCGGGCTTGTGGTTCACTCAAGAAATGCTCCCGATGAAACTTTAAATGTGTTATCACAAGTTAAAAACAGTAATTTAAGAGGAGTGATTCATTGTTTTTCATACGATCTTACACTTGCAAAAGAATTTATTAAGTTAGGTTTCGTATTGGGAATAGGTGGCACCATTACTTATCCTAAAAATGATGAACTACGCAATGTGGTAACCAGTATCTCTTTGACTGATATAATTTTAGAAACGGATGCCCCATTTTTGCCACCACAGATTATTAGAGGCAAACCAAATCACCCCAAATATATAAAGGTAATTGCTCAATTTATTTCAGGGCTAAAAAACTTAACACTGGATGAAGTTGCAAAACAGACTACCGAAAATGCTTTTAAGATATTTAGGTTTAAAGCATCTTGAATTACACCATCTATTAAAAGATTAACGCTCTTTGGTAGATGCTGGAAAAGATCGCATTAAGGGGAAAGATCTTATTTTTTCAATGAGTTCTTTGTGTCTTAACTTTTCTCTTGCAATCAAATCGTTAGAGTTGAGGAATACCGCTTGTGCTTCTTGCTCAACTTTTTCCAGTGGCATAAGATGTAAAAGTTCCTTGAAAAACTTTTTCTTTATTACCCCGTTAACCGCATCAGCAATAACAGATGCTTTATAATTGAGACGCCTTTCTTCCATATTTAGAAGATCGATTAAGCGATGAAGATCCTGTTTTTTTAGTTTTTCTTTCATCAAAATATTAGACATTTGTTGTCTATTATTTCCTTCATACCAGAGTGCTCTAAATTTTAAAAATTTAGATGGTACTTCTAAAACTGGTTTAAAACTATCTCTCAAATTTTTAACCCGGTCAGGAGCCAAGAATTGATTATCATCTTTAGCAAAACTGAATGCACACAATAAATTTAATAAAAATAATAATTTAAATTTCATAATCTTTTTACATTTTAACTGTTTTTTAATTCCAGACTAGATCACCGAATGTGCGAAAGTCAACAGTATAGCATTAAAAACGGAGGAACATTTTAAGGCGCTATTAAAAGCAAAAAATAGCTAAAAGATTGGAATAGACAATTTTAATTCAATCCTCTACTTGTGACTGCATGAATAGTTTGAGGAAATAAGTAGGTAATTTTGCTAAAAGTTATTTCAACTTTTTTCCTAGATTACAAACTTACGTTAATTAGATTCAGATTTTTTTATCGAATGCTCGGTTTGCAAGATCATCCGCTACAGTATTTTTCTCTCTCCTAATATGCTCAATTTTATAATCTAAGCCGTGCAATAAAGAAATAACATCATCATAAAGTTTCTTTAGATCTTGATTCTTAATTTTATAGATACCTTTCACTTGGCGGACCAGTAGTTCGGAATCCGAATATATCGTGACTTGATCTTTTCCCTGAGGCGCTTGTTCTTTTAAAACCTTAAGACCGCACACTAACGCATAATATTCTGCTTGATTATTGGTCTTGGTTCCTAAAAAATAACTATTTTTAGCGACCACTTCAGCATTTTTGGATAAGAAAATACCTGCACCAGCAAGACCAGGATTACCTCGAGATGCTCCATCGATATAAAGCACCCAATGAGATTTTACTATACGGCAATCATTATTGGAAAAAATAGATAACTGTTTCATACATTTATTCGATTGGCTCTTCAGGATTATAAATAATACGATAACAATTTTTGCATCGGATCAATTTATGTTGCTCTATGGATAATAAATCCTGGCGGGATAACAAATAAAAACATCCGCCGCAACTATCTCGTTTTACTTTTACAACCGGATTTTTTGTAGACTGTTTCATGCTCGTATATTGACCAAGAAGCTCTGAATCAACGAGCTTAACTGACTCATCTTTTCGTTTAACTAAATCACGCAACTGATTTTCAATTGATTTCATTCTACGTCTAAAATTTTCAACTTCCTTAAGTTCAGTCGCTACTGTCAGCTCAAGATTTTTATTAACTTCGGTAAATTCTTTTTCTAAAGTTTCAACTTCTTGCCAGCTATTCAGATATGCTGCTTCAAGCGTTGATTTCTTTTTTATAATTTCTTCTAATTCTTGATGTACAGCAAAAAATTCACGACTGTTGGAAATGCGTTCTAATTTAAGCTTTTTGTCAGATTCCTGACTATTGACCGTTTTAAGATCAAGCTCGAGAGAATGGTAATTTTTGTTTTTGGCACTGAGACGCACGTTGTTATTTGATATTTGAGAAGTATAATGCTGGATTAATGTTTCTGCTTTAGTTATTTCTTTTTCAACTAAAATTTTATCAGATTCCAGTTCATTGATTTCGCTATTGATTTCAACGAATACAAGAAATTTTTTTACTTCAGAATAGTCCATATATTACTAGTTCCTGCATTCTTGTTTTTAAAATTTGGTGGGCCCACCAGGATTTGAACCTGGGACCTCCCGGTTATGAGCCGGTTGCTCTGACCAACTGAGCTATAGGCCCACGCCAACTTTCTTAAATTGTAGACTACTTTTTTAAAATTGTGAAGCACTTGTTTGAAAAAGATAGATTACGTATGTTATAATACCACTCTAAATTTGTTCTAATCTAAAAAGTTTTATTAGCAAAGCAATTTAACTGCGTACTCAATTCTCCAAGAGCTGCAACTTGTTGACTCAAAATCTGCCCGGCAACTCTTTTTTCTGAATCTTTCAGCAAGGCTGTTATTTCAGGATTATTCTGCGCAAATAGCCATGCATCATCGCCATATATATCTTTCAGGTTGGGATTTGCCTCATGCTTTAAAAGAAATTTAATAATGCCTTTATCGTTTTTAAGAATAGCCTTCATTAAAGGAGTTATACCATCTTTTGCTGCCATATTAATATCGGCACCTTTATCAACTAATAACTTAACATAGCTTAAATTTCCATTATATAGAGCGTACAGTAATAGTGAATTGCCTTTGAAATCTATCGCATTTATTATGACACCTTTATGCAACAAGGTAACAACTGATAACCGATAATCAAACTTTGCTTGCAGATAATTTACCAAGGTATAAGTACGAATATATTTATCGATAAGATTTTCGTAGTTATCAAATTTATACTTCGACTTCATAATATCGTTATTAATTAATGCCATTATGTTCTTAATACCACTTTTACTCTCTGCATTACCAAGAGCTTTAACTACTGATTCTATTTTAGCATCTTGCTTTATATACAGCGCAATTGATTGTGCAAAGCTATTAATCATAAGCTCTACAGCAAAACCATTGTTATTTAAACGATCAAACAGAGGTATTAATCCGTCGTATTTTCCAGAACTTACATAGTGATAAACTAATTGCACTACCAGATTAGCCAATATTTCATTAATTGGCTTATTATTGAGTTCAACCAACTGCTTTATATTAATCATGGGATATAATAGTTGCTGGGGAAGATTATCTTTATCTAAAATTTCTAGATCCAGGATTTCTAAACCAAATTTATCAAGAATTTTATAAATAGATACAATACAATTCTTACCGTTAAAGTTCTCAAATAAAGAAATGAACATAAAATTTACAATAATTTTTTTAAGCTGTTCCAATAGTTGTATTATGTTTTTTGGCGCATGATTTGGATATTTCTTAAAATTTACTTTAGCTTGCCCAAATATTTCTTGAAGCATATCACTAAAATTTCGTAGCTTGAAAAAGCTAACCGTTTTTAGGAATTCATCCATAGTTAACGTTGCTTCTTGTTCGCAATATTTAGCAAATTGCTCGCTATATTCTTTAAATAAATTGATCCTTGATACATCTAGCTCAGCTCTAAGAAAAGCCTCTATATCTCTTTTGGATTCATTTAATAATTCTAATAAGATTACCAATAATCTGGTGAATTCTGAATTATCTTTTGATTGATATAAAACATCGAGAGCAACATTTAAAAAATAATTAAAAAAGGTATCCTGAAAAAATTGGTTTATTGCTACAATAAGATCTGAGTCAAACGGTTCTTTGCTTGCCTCACTATACCTTCGTGCTATAACAGTACTCAGATCCCCTTCATCTTTTAAAAAAAGAGCCGCAGCAGCAACTGAAACCTTCTGACATGTTTTCCCCATAGATGATAAAGGCGCCAAACTATCCTCTAAGTTAGCGCTTTTATCATTTCTTTTTATGAGATCCTGGGCATTCTCAAATAAATTTTCATATGCTCTAATTTTTAACAAAAACAACGGAAGATGATCTTTCCTTTTCGCAAGGAATTCATTAACACTATACCCAGCACCCACTAATATAAAACAAATGAGCTTAAAACTAAGATCTTTGGCTTCTGAAAATTTTTCAACTAAACCAGAAAATAATAAATCGCACAGTCCTTCTTGTTTTTTATCATCCATTTTTTTGCTTAATAGAAGTTGATGAAATTGTTTTACAGCAACTACAGCACCCTCTAAATTATTAGTAAGAATACTTTTATTTAAACCTGCTCTTATTGCATTAACGCCCACTTCCATCGCAAACATAGTATCTGGCATACTACAAACAATACTTATCATTAAGAACATATGATAAATGTTATTCATCTCGTGAACTCCATCGCCAATTTCTATCTATCGCATTTTTTATAATTGTCACATAAACAGCCAATAAAAAACAATAAAGGCTTTAGTTTCCATGCTATTTACTCTTAATGTTGGCAATACCCTAAAACCAGCTAGCAACTTCAATAAGAATATCTTTCTTACGCTCTTTTGAGATCTCGGGCATTTCTAAAATCAGATCAATTGTGCTAAAAAGAGAATCTTTTACAAAAGTTTTTAAGTTATCTGGAGCTATTTTCCCTTCAAATAAAATCGCATGACTATCGATTCCCGAACTCAACGCTGAACTACTGTTATTTAAATGAATGAGCTGAATAAAATTTCTGAAAGAGCTCGACTTTAGCATCTCAAGAAAAGATTTTTGCATTTCATTATTATTTAGATCATAACCATACACATAAGCATGAGCCGTATCTAAACAAAATCTAACACGTTCCGGGAAATCTAACCTATTAAAAATAGAATCAAAATGTCGAAAATCACCCCCAATGACACTACCACCAAATGCAGTGTTTTCAAGAATCAACGTTATATCCAACTCATGTTTCATTATTTTATTAACATTTTTGACAATAGAATCGATACCTTGCTCAAGAGTTTGAAAGGCCGGCTTAAATGCACCGGGATGGAGAATCAGATACTTAAAGCCCAATTTTCTAGATAATTCTAGCTCTCTCTTTAAAATATAATGCTCTCTGTCATCCGCCAAATTAATTAAGTACGATCCATGAGCATACAATCTTTTAACATTCTGCGATAACCTTCTAAAAGTTTCTATAACTTGCGGATTAACCTCTACCTGCTTCTTATGAATATAATCAGTAAAAAAGCATTGAAAAATAGGAACCTTTAGTTCAAATGCCTGATCGATAACTTCAGTAATAGTATCTTTAAATCTAAAATGTAATCCGATGTTCTTCATTTCTTTGCCCCTAGACGACTGACCAAACTCTCTAAATCGTGATCTCAGCACTATTTGCGTTACAATACCAGAAATTTTTCTATTTGCTAAATAGCGTTCAAAATTATAAGATAGACTATCAAAAACAAAAATTGTATGCCAATAATTACAACAGGGACTCCTGGTAAATGATACCTCTAAAACTTCAGATCAGAAACTTTATTAGCTATGGTCCGAAATCACAAACTATAGATTTTGAACCGTATAATCTTATTTGTCTCGTCGGAAAAAATGGCCATGGAAAATCAGCCTTACTTGATGCATTAACATGGGCAATTTGGGGCCAAGCCCGAAAGGTTGGTAGCTCAAGCAAAGCAGATGAGGGGCTATTACGGTTAGGCGAAACTAATATGATGGTTTGTTTAGATTTTACCTGCAACAAGATTACCTATCGGATCAGAAGAGAATTTTCATTAATCGGCAGGAAGCCTTACTCACTCTTAGAATTTGGCATACTAGATCAATCGATACCTGGCGATGCTGTTGGGCAACTTAGGCCTCTAACGGATAAAACTATCCGAGCTACCCAGGATAAAATCGATACCCTCATAGGATTAAATTATGAGTCATTCATAAATTCAGCTTTTTTGAGACAGGGTCAATCCAACGAATTTTCCAAAAAGACACCTAAAGAGCGCAAAGACATTTTAGCATCAATACTCGGTCTTGATAAATTTGAAAAACTTAAAAAAATATCACAAGATAAGAACAAGGAAGCATTACAGAAAAAAGAGTACAGTTACCGTACAAAAGAACAGCTCATTAAAAGCTTGGAGCAGAAAAGCACAATACTTTTTCAGCTAAATCAGGTTTGTGAATCTTTGGATATCATCTCTGAAAATTATCTTCTCTTAAAAACAACCTTGCAAACCATAAGAAAAGAACTTTCTGAGATCGGCTTAAAAAAGAATCAGATTGGCCAATTAAATTTTGAGATAACACAGCTAGATACTGCAATTATAGATCTGACATCTCAAGTTTTAGAGAACTTTAAGCAACGGCAAGAAACATTTCGAAAAAAGAAAGAGCTTTCAGACGTTAAAGACGTCGATCAAAAATATAATCTGTTGGTACAAAAACGGAAAGAATTACAAGCCCTGTCAAATGAGAAATTTTTATTAAAAGAGTTCCTCTTAAATAAAAAAGAAGAAGAGCGGATTTGTATTGAACAAATAACTGATACTTTTTCAAAAAGAACAGAAAAGAACAAGCTACTAGACCAAGAATATCAAACGAATCTAAAAAATATTGAGCAAAGAGTAAAAGAACATGAAGAAGTACAGAATAAATTTCAGCAAGAGCATCTTCAGTTAAAAAACATCATAGATAATCAAGTGCGCCAAGAACAAAACTTGTTAACATCAATAAGAAATTACCTAAGCACAAATAATACGTTTATTGGCATTGAAGCTTTTGAAAAACAACTCAATAAAAGAAAAGATCATTATCACAAATATTCTGCTCAAATTAAGGTTATAGAACATGAACTTATAAATTTACTCAATAAACAAAAACTTATAATAACGGATAATGATCCATCATGCCCTTTATGCAAGCAAAGCATTACGGAAGATCACAAAAGTACGCTTATTCATGATTCACAAAAAATACTCACCACCTTAAACCATAAGATCAAACGATTTAAAAATCTTGCGATAGCTCTACATAAAATAATTAAAGAACAAGAGCTCACCATTAATCTCACAAAAAAGAAGATTGAAGAGCAGAATATTTTAACTATTCAACTATATGAACAAAAGAAACAGTTCGGGAAAATAGCACAAAATATTGATGACCGAAAAGCTAAAATTTTGTTGTGCTGTAACGATTCTAAAAATCATCAAAATAATATTAATCATGTTCGTGAAGAAAATGTAACTATCGTAAAAGAGCTTCAAGATACGCTTGATAATTATCCAAACCTCAACGCAATAAAATTAGCCGTTCAACAAGCAAGTATTCAACTAAAAGAAATCGATATAAAACTTCAAGAAGAACCGCAGATTGATAACCAAATTTTAGCACTCGAAGAGCTCAAGCAGAAACATATAGCTGTTCTCAATGCTTTAGCACTCCAAGAACAACGCAAAGCAAATATTAAGCAATTTTGCAGCCAAGCAACAAAATTAAAACAGATCAAAAAAGAAAAAGTGAACGAACTCTCTCAATTGGTTCCCTTAATCAACCATGAATTTAAGTTCTTACAAGAAGAAAACATGATTAATCAAAACTTACAAAAGATTTTGATTGAAAAAGAAACTTATGTGCTAAAAAAAGGATCATTAGAACAGCAACTATCAGTTATCAAACAAAAAGAAGCTGAGCTTATTGATCAAAAAAAATTAATTACCGAACTTGAACAATCATCAGAGGACTATAAAGCAATATCTCTCGCCTTAGGCAAAGATGGGATACAAGCCCTTTTGATTGAGGATGCAATACCAGAAATAGAACATGAAGCTAATGCTCTACTAACCCGACTCACTGATAATCAATCCCATTTAACGATTGAATCAGTACGCGACTTAAAAACTGGTGGTACTAAAGAAACTCTCGATATCAAAATTTCTGATCCTGTTGGCGTAAGAGCATATGAGCTTTTCTCTGGTGGCGAAGCATTTAGAATTGATTTTGCTTTAAGAATCGCTATCTCGAAACTTTTAGCTCGGCGCGCAGGAACATCCTTAGAAACGCTTATTATTGATGAAGGCTTTGGGTCTCAAGATGAAGAAGGCCTTAGCTCAATCATGGAAGTAATCTATAAGATTCAAAATGATTTTGAAAAGGTTATTATTGTTTCTCATTTAACATCGATGAAAGAACAGTTTCCCATTAATTTCTTGGTCCACAAAGGACCACAAGGTAGCCAAATTAAAGTTATTGATCAGGGTTAATACCGCTAAAATTACTTTGTTTGAAAAATTCAACCATTTGTTACATAACCATTTAATATACATAAGAGCTTATACGGAAACTACCGACATCTTGAAAAGAAGAATTGAACAAGCTAAATGGCAAAACGCCAAAAAAGAAGATTGGAGCTTAGCCCAACAAAATTTAATGCCGCGATTCCAATTTAGCCAACCGAAAGTATGCTCGACTACCCATCTATATAGGGGCTTGTATGGTTTTTGATTGGTTTTTGCATTGCGCGTATTTTCGGATGCAAGAAGAATAAAATTCTTAGCATAGCAGATGTTTCTCCAACAATTATTCAAGAACTAAAAACAGGTAAGCGTTCAAACATTACGCTTGAAACTTTCAATAAAGTCTTAAATGCAATCGGATATAAGGTATCTTTTGAGCCGTTAAGAAAAAATTTATGAAATCAATTAGCCTTCATTAAAATCATTTATCAACTTCATCTAGAGTATTTTCGTTAATCGGAAGAAAACCTTACTCCATACTTGAATTTGGTATATTAGATCTACCAATGCCGGGCGACCCCACACCCTAACTGCGATCTTTGAATGATAAAACCCTTAGAGCAACACAGGAAAAAATCGATGCTATTATTGGGCTCAATTATGAATCTTTTGTAAATTCAGCTTTTTTAGGACAAGGTCAATCTAAAGAGTTCTCAAAAAAGACACATAAAAAACGCAAAGATATTTTGGGATCGATCTTGTGTTTAGATACATTTGAAAAACTCAAGAAAATATCTTCAGATAAAAACAATGAAGCGCTCTCTCTAAAGAAGAATATAGTTATCGAACAGAATAACAGGTCATTATAAGCTTAGGGTATTTGACCCCATTTCAATTTTATGAGTCAATTAAATGAGAGGCCAAAAAGTCTCCTATGTTATGAACCAGCACACCCACTAGACAATTTGCAACATATGCATTAATATAATTAATAAAAACCTACAAATAAACTATTTTAGTTAGGATAACAATGAAAAAAATTTTATTATCTTTATTCATATCTTCTACTTTCTTATTTACAAACATTCTATTTCCTGGCAATGAATTTTCGCACGATCCAAACCGGAATTTTATGAACGAAAAACTTTCAAGAGAATTTGATCTCGAACAAATCTGCAAAGAACATTCTAAACAAGCATTAATTGCTTATCAAGCTGCTATAGCAAAATCAGCTGATGTAAAAGACATTGTCCCAGACGAAGTCTTCGAAAAAATTAAGTATTATAAAACATATAGCTTTATCCCTTTAAATCCTCGAGATCTTCAAGTAAGTCTTTATGAAATATGCGCACACAAAGTTGCGAATGTTAATTTAATCGGGTTAAAACAAGAGGAGATAGCTTTAGTTCATACTTTAAGAAGTATTCTATTTTATGCTAGATTTAATAAATCATATAATCATGAACTTGCACAATTACTTATAAGAGTGCATTTAGACAGAAAATATAGACCATCTAAAAAACTTCTTAATAGTTGCTTGTGCGTAGCATCTTATCTAGGTGATGCACTTGCTGTGCAAACATTACTTGCTAAAGGAGCAACGGGAAATTTCATCAATAAAGATGATTTACAGTATACCCCTCTCGCTTATGCAGTAATCAAAGAGCATACCTATAGTAAAATTAATAACAAAACATTTGAGATACAATTAATAATTCGCAATTACGAGCTTATAGCTGAGATGCTCATAAAGGCTGGCGCTGATGCAACACGACCAATAGGATCAAATACTACTTGGGGAAATGACCGCTTTGTTTTTAAACATACAAGTAATGTTAAAATATTTAGTTTATTCGAAGAGCAAGTAGAGGACATAGTTAAACGACATGTAGAGGCTGCAAGTATAAGTAATCCTGGAGCGGTAGCAGACCTAGGACTAGATCTAGTAAAAAACGCTTTTTCAATTGGGGATGCAAAATTTATAAAAAAAATATATGCCAATCCTCTCTACAGAAAGTGCGTATCTGAATCAAATAAATCATTCATGGATTTAGCGGAAGATTATTACAAAGGGTCCGACTTTGAAGAGTTATATAAATTTCTGGTTGAGAATGGCGAAAGACGAAGTGGTAATCCTCAAAATTTAAATTTCTTTAGAACCAAATGTTTATTTAATGCATTGGACAGTCTTGATTATGAATGCTTAAAAAGTTTTAATAATTATGGGGTAAAGCTTAACTCTGTGGTGCACCTGTCAGATAACAGCAACCTCCTTACCGATATTATAAAACGAGCTCAAACTTCTACCAATAAAAATAATTTAATAAAAACCATAGAACTATTCATGAAAATAGGTGTTTGTTTTTACAACCGAGATAAGACTGGCAAAATAGCGCTAGATTATGCGATTGAACCTCTTGGGGGAAAAAAACGCCTTGATAATGATATTATAGAAGCTTTGATTATGACACCTCTAATATTTGCCATAAAAACAAGTCCTTATAATAAGCAACAAGGCTTAGTTGAGCTAATCTATTTGGCTAATAATGATTGTAACGGCGCGGTAGAGAGCTACAGAGATTCTAAAGGAAAAACTGCTTTAGATTATGCTAAAGAACGAAATCTTGATAGCTCTATAATAGAAGCTTTACAAGCTTTGATAACACCGAATTTTATTTAATAAGATTCAGCCTATAAAGTAACAGAGTATTATAACTGCCGAATTTTTAAACCAAAAGTTCGGCAGTTTTTTTTAAGGCTTAGGTAATGTCGGTATATTACCTAAATTGCGCCAAGAAATTATTTGTCCATGAGCTCGAAAATAATCCTGATCTCCCGCATAAACAAGATACATATTCTTTTCCGAGTGACCGGTAATCTTTTGCCAATCAATTAGTTCTTTAAAGAATCTTGGATTTATGGTCATACTTGATTTAATTTCGATAGGAATTAATGCATTGAATGATTCTTCAATAACACAGTCAATTTCGTGCCCTTGAACGTCTCGCCAAAAATATATTTCTGGTCTCTGTCCAGCATTATAATATTTCTTGAAAAACTCCATAATGATAAGATTTTCAAAGAGAGCACCACGTATCGGATTACTATGTAGCTCTTCCGAATTTTTTATCCCTAATAATGCACAAGCTAGTCCCGTATCATAAAAGTATAATTTGGGACTTTTAATAATCCGCTTATTATAATTTTTATAATATGGTTGAAGAAGCTTAATAATATAGCTCGTTTCTAAAATAGAGATCCAAGCTTTTGCTGTATTTGGACTTATATCACAATCTCTTGCAAGTTCAGCATAATTTAAAAGATTGCCAATTCTTGCCGCACACAGCTTTAAAAACTTTTGAAAGGTGGTTAGATCGCCTATATTTATCAATTGTCGCACATCGCGTTCTGCATAGGTCGCTATATAATTTGAAAACCAACTATTTACCTCTATATTTTGCGAATAGATTCGAGGATATAATCCTTTGAACATTATCTCTTCTGCGGTTAAAGGTAGCTTGGTTACGCTTTGTAGCTCATTTATTGCTAATGGCAATAAGGTAAGAAGAGCTATTCTGCCGGCAAGTGTTTGAGTTATCTTTTCATACATCAAAAAATTTTGAGATCCTGTAACTATAAAAAAACCAGGCTTATATGCTTGGTCAACAATGCCTTGCATATAGGAAAAAAGCTCCGGAACTTCTTGAATTTCATCTATAATTACCCCTGTCCTTTGGGCAAAACTCTGTAAAAACCTGCGAGGATAATCTTTAGCACTTAATTTTATATCAATATCTTCAAGGGTTACGTATGAATAATTTGGAAATGTTTCTTTGGCTAATGTTGTTTTTCCTGATTGCTTTGGCCCCATAATACCAACTACAGGAAATTGGGTTGATAGCTTGATAAGCGTATTAGTAATTTCACGGTAGATAACCATTCTCTATCTCAGCTTTATTATATTATGTATAAAATGCAATTCAATTGCAGATTATACAGATAAACCTTAAATGGTAATTAAAAGACGCTCAATATGAATTTTCTTTTTAAGATTTTTTTATTGAAAACAAAGGATTTTGGTAACGCACTTGCTTATCTTTAGCCATCAAAGCATCAATGATCTCATCAATATCGCCACCAATAATATGATCAAGCTTATTTAATGTTAAGTTAACTTGATGATCAGTTATACGATTTTGGGGAAAATTGTAAGTTCTTACTTTTTCAGAACGAGTACCACCACCAACCTGCTCTTTACGTTTTTGACTTATTTCAGACTGCTGTTTTTCGCGTTCAGCAACCAACAATCTCGATTGTAAAATTTTTAATGCTTTAGCACGATTTTTATGCTGAGAACGGTCATCTTGACAGGTTACTACTACACCACTTGGTAAATGAGTAATTCTTACCGCAGAATCAGTTTTATTAACATGCTGTCCACCAGCACCACTTGCACGATATACGTCTATTTTAAGATCTGCAGGATTAATGTTTATATCAACTTCATCAGCCTCTGGAAGCACCGCTATAGTAGCAGTAGATGTATGAACTCTTCCAGATGTTTCTGTTAGGGGAACGCGTTGAACACGATGTACGCCAGATTCATATTTCAAATGACCGAAAACACCTTTTCCTTTAATGTGCACTATTACTTCGCGATAACCACCTAAATCAGTTTCGCTTTCACTTGCTAATGAAACTTGCCAATTTTTCTTAAGAGCATAATTAGTATACATTCTCAGTAAATCACTAGCAAAAAGCGAAGCTTCTTGGCCACCAGCTCCGGCTCTTATTTCTAAAAATACCGGTCGGGAATCCAGCTCATTGGGAGGAAAAATCAATTCTTCCAAATCTAATGATATTGTGTCAATGGCAGATTGCAAGGCTATTAATTCTTCATCATAAAGAGAAATGAGCTCAATATCTTGCTCACCTTCTTTTTGGTTCAGAATATTCTTCATCTCAAGCTCAAGCTTTTTGATTTCGTTATACCTTTCCAAGATTTGAGTAAGATGAGACTGCTCTTTTAAAAGCGGTATCCTCTTGCTCATTTCTAAAGATGAATCAATTAATTGAGCATTAATACTATTAAATTTCTGCTCTATTTCATGCCAATTAACAGAATTATAATTCATAAATTACTTGGCTTGTTGTTTTTTATACTTCAAATTAAACTTTTCTATACGACCAGCCGTATCAACATGTTTTTGTTCACCGGTAAAGAATGGATGACATCCTGAGCATAAAGTTGCTCTGATTTCAGGCTTAGTTGAACCTGTTTTGAACTCATTTCCGCAGGTACAATGTACTAATACATCAAATTTTTGAGGATGAAGATTCTTTTTCATTAAAAGCCCCTTTAAACAGTTAGATATTTTAAAATTCCAGGCATAAATTGATTTGACAACACCTGGTCATGATTACTTTGTTGTTAACGATATAATAATTATACATTAAACAAAAAATAAAACAATTTCATACCCGTTTGACAAAATTAAAAATAACCTTCAAAACTAAAGATAGTTCAATTTTTATTTAATCAAAAAAGCTAAGGACCTTTCATATGTTAAAACGTTTATTTACTCTTTTCTCATTTCTTTTACTAATTCACTTTACCTGCACATCTGCATCAACGGCTGAAGTTCAATCAATACTTAACGGCGCAAAATATCCTCAGGGTTTTTTATGGGGTACAGCAGTTGCTGAATGGCAGAATTCTGGTTCTGCAAATTGTGGCGACTCAAATTGGTCAGATTTTGAGCTGAGAGTTCGTTCAAATGGACAGCCTACTATTAAACAAGCCCAAAAGTCTGGTAAAGCTTGCGATAGCTGGAACAACATGGAGAGAGATATTGCTTATATGAAACAAATAGGACTAACCTCATATAGATTCTCACTATCATGGGAAGCGATTGAGCCTATACCAGGGGAGTACAATGAAGAAGCTATTAATCATTACCATACCTTAATACGTCTTCTAAAAGAAGCTGGGATAGAGCCAATGATTACTCTCCATCATTTTGTTCATCCACGTTGGTTCCAAGAATTGGGTGCTTTTGAAAAACAAGAGAACATTGCTTTATTTACGGCTTTTTCTGAAAAAATGTTTAATGAATATTCGGATCAAGTAAAACTTTGGTGCGTAATAAATGAGGCTAACGTTTCGGGGTTCCAAGGTTATATTAACGGCGCGTTCCCGCCAGCTAAAGTAGCAAACTTTTTTTTAGCAGCGACGGTGGTAAGAAACTTAATGCAAGCTCATACTGAGACGTATTTAAAGCTGAAAAGTCTTCCAAACGGTGATCAATGTCAGATTGGCTTTGTTCATCAGTATCTTAAGTTTGAATCATACTGTTGGTGGCTAAATCCCGTAGATAGCATAATTGCACGAGGATTGAGCACCTGTTTTGCAAATACGCCCGTATTAAACTTCTTAAAAACGGGAAAATTTTCCATAACTGGCCTCTTTTCTTCATGGAATTATGTGGCTCCTACCAATGGACCCATAGCTGATTTCATTGGACTAAATTTCTATTCAAGAGTATTGGTAAAAAATTTCACCCCATCGTGCTATGATCATGAGCTAATGACTGATATGCCCTATGCATTATGTCCTGATAAATTCTACGAAGCAATAAAAGATGTATCAATGGTAGGCTTACCAATATATATAACTGAAACTGGTATTGCTGATAAACTTGATAATAAAAGAGAAATCTATTTCAAGCAGTATCTTGGCGCATTAAGCAAAGCTATCAAAGATGGCTATGATATTCGTGGATTCTATTACTGGACTCTTATCGATAATTTCGAATGGGATGAAGGCTTTAACATGAGGTTTGGTCTTGTTGAATATAATACCGAAACGAAAGAAAGTCGCTTGAGAGATAGCATTAAGCTTTACACCGATGTTATACTAGCATCTAAAGTATAGAAGAAAATCTGGGGCTGTCTTTCTAGCCCCCTTATCTCATTAACGAAAGATAATTTAATACGGTATTTTGTGGGCTTGTTGCTATGTTTAAAAAAATTTTTTTTTCTCTTATATTGATACCATTCTCGCAGGCACAGTCAATGGAAAATCAGGACAAAGGGAAGGAAAAAAAGACACCCATTTACTTTGAAGAATTTAATAAATCAGGGAATGGTGGCTCTCTTAAAAAAAGAAGTTTGAGCGATGAAATAGAATCCTCTCTCCGCTCAACATTACCTATCAAACTACCTCGCCGGCTCAAACGCTCCAGCATGGAGTCTGTTTTGGATCAATTTAGCATGCCCGAATTAAGAAAATTTGATCCGTATTCAAATGACTTTCAATTGCCCTTACAGTCTCTTCGAAGTCCAATGAACAAAGAATGTGCACTTCTAAGCTTTCCTGACGAAATAGTATTATTAATAATTTATCAAATGCTCAAGGAAATAAATTTTGATATACCGGATCCTGATGATATAAATGACCTACTCCATTCAAAGGAAATACATAAAACCGTTTTGCCTTTCTTGCAAACATGCAGCACAATAAAAAATCTTATTCCAGAAGGAATATGTACCTTTTATTTAATAAAACTAGATCAATATTTACGATCACAAAAAATTCAACTTGCTCAAGATAGCTATTCATGCAATCATTTAAAATCTGTCTCTTATATTTTAACCTCGTTATTGAGAGAATCGGACTGTGATGAGCTTTTATCAAAAAACATTTTTCTTCAAAGGCTTGTCTCAGGAAAATTGATATCTATTAAAAACAATTGTATTTGTTTTAAATTGAGCGACAATGAGGATGAAAATTTAAATTTACTAACAAAAATTTTATTAGTGCTAGAATCACTAAAAGATCAGTTCATTAGTATCAATACAATATTTGAAACTACCCTATCTAGCCCTCATAACCAAAAGACTCTCAATTATCTTGTCAACCTGGAGGGATTAATTCCCAACAAAGATATAGAACATATATATAGTTCGTACGAGGATGAACTATATGATGAGGAATTAATTGATAATCTCAATGAATTAGCGATTAATGATTATATAACTACTCAATTGATGATAGATTGCTTTAATGGAAATATTGATGCATTTTCCTATGCAAGTGACAATAACCCACAAGAGCTATATACCGAAACACAAAGAAATTTTAATGCTATAATTTGGGCAATTATTGGGGGAAAGCCGGAACTGTTAGAATATATATTTACCAAAATTTCACTTGACATACTAGCCATCCCTAATTCATTAAATCAAAATTTAGTTCATTACGCGACTTTGTATGGGAGCGCTGAAACATTAGAATATATCATGTCACAATTCCGTAAATTAGATTTTTATGATTCTATTATTAATCTGGAAAATAATAATCATCAGTCACCATTAAGCCTTGCTATTAGTGGTGGATTCGAAGATAAAACATTAATTCTTATAAATTCATCGGCTTCAATAGAATTGTTAAATGTATCAACTTTGCCAACTTATGAGGGGGAATCAGAAATGCTTAAGGGGCTCATTGAAAACAAAGATATTTTGCGTGCAGTATCTAAAAAATTAAATATTAATAATCCAGATCAAGACCTCTCAATTGAAGACATTATTAGTTGCTGTAGACAATGCAAAAAATCAAGAACAAGATTGGTTTATAGGATTTTTTTTGCATTAGGATCTGTACTAACTATAGCTGCTTACGGGTTAGAAAAAATCTAGTTTAAAAATGCCTGCCTCCTCGTTTATCTATACTATAAGAACTTGCCTACAGCAATTAACACATATAGAAAACTATTGTTATTTGTTTTTTTATTTTTATATACTTACTTAAGTTATGAATAATTTATTTATAGTATGTTCCCATACGGAGGCAAAAATGAACTTAAGATTACCAAATATAGCCCTAGCTGCTTTTGTGGCAGGATTTGCAAATGTTAATGCTGTTATTGAATGGCCCACTGTAGATACCGCCCACAATAAAGTTGGTTTGGAATACGTTGAGGTTTGTAAATTTAACCCCGATTTAGCAAAAATTATCTGTAAAACTAAAGAAGGCGCAGAAAGCCCAGAAGTATTCTTCGATAGCGTAGAAGTAATAGAAGGATCTTCCACAGGAACACCTCCATGGTTACAACATTCCAACTATATCGGTCAAACGCTAGGTGAAGATGCTCATGGGATGCCTGGAGCTGGCAAACGAACAATTTACTTAAAAAAGTAAAGCCTTAGAAATATTATCAGGCAAGCCTAAAAAATTTATAAACTATTGAGAGTAGGAATAGAACCATTCATCTATCCTGCTCTTTAGTATTAATAACATGGAATACTCTTTATGCAATTAATTTTAATTGCTCTGTTTTGATGAGAAAAAGAATGAATTTTTGTGGCATGTTCATGTGTAATAAGCACCCCAGCCACCAAGATACTTTTATGCAATAAAGGTTATCGCATTTCCGGTTTTTTCAGCTCTACCTGTTCTACCGATTCTGTGTATGTAATCTTCTGGTGTCGCAGGCAACTCAAAATTAATTACATGGGATACATCATCAATATCTATGCCACGAGCAACAACATCCGTCGCTAAAAGAATTTTTACCTTATTGTTTTTAAACAACGTTAAAGCATTTCTTCTTTGCGCTTGAGATTTATCACCATGAATGGTAGCAACATCAAAACCACGTTCTCTTAATCTTTTAGATAATTTATCTGCAGATCTTTTTGTTCTTAAGAATATGATCACTCTGGTAAATTCAGGTTTGATTAATGAATCATGAAGCAGGTCAACTTTATCGCTTTCCCCAACCTTGATCACATCTTGATTAACATTACCAGCCGATTGTCTTGTCTTAACACTCACCGTCACGGGGTTACGCAAAAAGTTGTTCATCACATCTTTAAGGTTTGTAGGAATAGTAGCCGAAAAGAACAATGAATGACGTTTATCTGGTAATAGACCGATGATATATTTTATATCATTGATGAATCCCATATCTAACATCGTGTCAACTTCATCTAAAACAATAGCGTCATATTTATTAAAATTGATATTGCCATTATTTTCTAAATCCCTAAGACGTCCCGGTGTTCCAATCACAAAAGAGTGATCCCTTTTCAACTGTTGAATCTGGGGTCCGATGCTGAGGCCACCAATACATAATACAGAATTAAGTCTGGTATTTCTTTTAAAGAGATCAAGCTCACTTTGAATCTGATCTGCTAATTCTCTGGTCGGTGTAATAATTAGCACTTTATTAGTCTTTTTTGCGAGAACATTGTGTACCAAAGGAATCAAGAACGCAGCTGTTTTCCCGGTACCAGTGTTGGCACTAGCGATAACATCTTTACCTTCTAAAATTATAGGAATCACCTCATCCTGAATAGGGGTAGGCGCTTTATAACCTCTACTTATAATATTTTTTTTAACTTGCTCGTCGATTAAAAAATCTGCAAACATGTGTTTTGGAATGAACACTGAAGATGCTGGTTGCTCTTCAACTTTTTTTATAAATGTTAAAGGATTGAATTCTTTTTGAACCCTTTTTGGTCTTGCAGAAAAAGAAGGTCTATAGTTTGAGGATCTTCCCGAACTAAAACCACCACTCTTTGGTGCAGAACTACCTTTATAGTTGCTTTTTTGCTCCGATTTATATTTGGAGCCATCTTGTTTTGACATAAGTCCCTAATTCGAAACGGCTAATACCGTAAATTGTGTTTGTATTTTTTTGTCACTATTTCAATTATATACTAAAAATAATTTTTTGCACTTTTTTTGCTCTTTGTATTATCAAACATTACAGAAGGCCTGAGGATGGGCTTATACGAATCTATTTATTTTTATTGCTTTTTCGGCTACTGTAACAATATTGAACCTCGACGGCTCAAAAGCCACCGATTATTGCTTCATCTGGCAGACCAATGTCATTTCCATCCACAAGCTTTAAGATGGACATCCCGGCCGCCACTATATTTTTACTCGCATTTAAATCTCTATCAATACTCATGCCACATGATGAGCAACTAAAAATGCGCTTATTTAATGGCATATCTTGTTTACTTTCAATACTACGAACAGTTTTTAAAGATTTTAAGAAGTTGATATTTTGATGACCGCATCCTAAAATGTTTTTTTGACTAAAAAGAAACAAAGGAAGCGGTCAATGAAGATTTTAGAACAAGTATTCAGCAAAATCAACTTTATCAACAAAAAACAATGAGATTTTTTTAATATTAATTCAAGGATTTATCGGAATAGCAGGTAAAAGAACATTTAGAAATCTTGCCCGCTACATGCAATTGAGCGAGCACACATTTTCGCGGCAAATGTCAAAGCCATTAGATTTTATAGGCATAAATACCGAGATAATTAAGGCATCAAAAAATGAAAAAGATGTTTTAATAGCAGCTCAAGATGCAAGTTTTATACCAAAGTTTGGAACATCAACTCCTGGGTTGGATTATTTTTGGGATGGGTCTGCCAGTAAAGCCGAGAAAGGCTTGGAAATCGATGTTATTGCAGTTGTAAAGATTGGTGATAAAAAAGCAGGCTATACAATTTCAGCCGAACAAACCCCAGCAAATCCTGTGCCAAAATCCGAAGGAAAAAAGAAAAAGGTAACTGATTTTACCAAAATAGATCTTTGTATTAGCCATGTAAAAAAAACGCAAAAGCAGCTTGTAGATCTTGGTATTGAGTATATGGCGGTTGATGCATTTTTTGCGAAAAAAATATGTTAATGATATGGTTTCTTTGGGTTTTCATGCAATCAGCAAATTACGTAAAGATGCTCGTTTACGCAGGATTTATACAGGACCGCAAAAGGCAAAAGGGCGACGAAAAAAATTTGATATAGGCAAAATAAACTTTGTAGATTTTGAGCAATCTTTGGTTGCAAAAATTGACTCGGTTTCTGTCTTTCGGAAATATTAACCATTAATTTTGTTCACAGTATTGATGGGTACAAAATTAGTGTAAAAATTATTATTTTACACTAACAAAACTGGTCAATCATCGTTAAAATTTTTTTTTGCATGATATACTTTAAATGTCTCGTATTTATTAATAAGTGGAACAATGATTAAAAAAGATTTATCTCTTTACATTAGCAACTTGGGAAAAATGATAGAGGGCAACTATATCTATGTCGATAAAACACGCTCTATTTATAATTTATTTCAAGGCATAAGCCATTATTATTTTCTGTCTAGACCACGTCGCTTTGGCAAGTCATTATTAGTTTCTACATTAAAAGAATTATTTTTGGGAAATAAAAAATTATTCGAAAAGCTTTGGATAGGCTCGAGCGATTATGATTGGCAAGAACACCCTGTTATTGATCTAGATTTTTCACGAATTGCCCATGGAACAATAGATGAACTTAAAGCAAGTTTAACATGGACTTTGGCTCAGATTGCAGAAAATTATTCTGTTGATATTTCTCAAGCTCCTACGCTTTCTGACAAATTGGTGGATCTTATACAAAAACTTTCCCGTATAAATAAAGTTGTAGTCCTAGTGGACGAATATGATAAACCAATTCTTGATCACATTGAAAACGTAGAAGATGCAGAAGCTCAACAAGTATTACTAAAAAGTTTTTATGATCCCCTTAAATCTATGGATGCTTATTTACGAGCCATTTTTGTAACAGGTGTAACTAAGTTTTCTAAAACTTCTCTCTTTTCAGGAATGAATAACCTTAATGACATTTCATTAAAACCGGAAGCAGCCGAATTATTGGGATACTCCCAACAAGAGATTGAGAAATATTTTTCACTATACCTTCATGATTTTGCACAAAGCAATCAAAGTACATTTGAGATTTTTATGGCCGATCTTAAAAAATGGTATAATGGCTATAGGTTTTCCAGCGAAAAAAGGTATGTCTATAATCCATTCTCGGTTCTCTACTTTCTTCAAGATAAAAAATTTCTTAATTATTGGTATCAATCAGGAACACCAACATTTTTTATTCATCTTATTAAAAATCAGTATAATACTATAGAAGCTATTAATCAGGTAGAAATGGATCAAGATAGCTTAGGTAATTTTGAACTTGATAACATTCCATTAGTTCCATTATTGTTTCAAGCAGGTTATCTGACCATCGCTGATTATGATGTAAAGTCAAAAAAATTTAAACTTGATTTTCCAAATTTTGAGGTTGAACTTTGATTTACCAAATTTTGGTAGCAACTCTTACAAAAACTTCTAGCACCATTCTTAATGATCTGGGCTCCCAATTAATAGAAGCATTGCATAAAAATAACCTTGAAAAATTTTGTTCAGTTTTACAAACACTATTCGCACATATTCCTTGCAATCTTGTTAAACGTGAAGATTATTATCATGTATTATTTTAATTTCTATTAAGCCTATTATCCCTTGAAGCTCAATCGGAACTACTTCCTAATAAAGGGCGTATTGATTTGGTATTGAGCACTGCAACTCATACTTACATTTTTGAACTTAAACTTAATTCAACTCCTGAAAT
>Ga0105046_10000520_pt1 | contig 54288 bp, 57 predicted proteins | sample MAT03_FD_78385 | JGI IMG/M metagenome (GOLD analysis project Ga0105046, IMG submission 78385) | Freshwater microbial communities from Lake Fryxell liftoff mats and glacier meltwater in Antarctica - MAT-03 (megahit assembly) | ecosystem: Environmental > Aquatic > Freshwater > Ice > Liftoff... | reverse complement strand
TGTTCTCTTCGGTCTTGATGTCGCGCTCGAGCTTGAACTGCTCCTTGGGGAACAAGGGCGTCAGGTTCTCGAACATGATCTTGTGCTTGCTCTCCTCGGGCGTGACGTCGTTGACGCGGTCGACCTTGACGAGAGCGAAATAACGTTCGCCGTCCTTCGGCACCCGCACTTCGCCTTCGACCATGTCGCCGGTGTGCAGGTTGAAGCGGCGGATCTGGCTCGGGCTCAGATAGATGTCATCGGTGCTGGCCATGTAGCTGGCCTCGATCGAGCGCAGGAAGCCGAAGCCGTCGGGCAAGACCTCGAGCACGCCGTCGCCGAACACCTGCTCGCCGCCTTTGGCGCGCTTCTTCATGATCGCGAACATCAACTCCTGCTTGCGCAGACGGCTGACGTTCTCGATCTCCAGCGCCTCGCCCATCTTGATGAGCTCGGAGACGTGCTGCGCCTTCAGTTCGGATAAATGCATGGGTGAACACCCTGGTGGAAACGTGCCGCCCCGCAAAAGGGAAGCACTGGTCGGTCGGCTCTGTCAGCTCGTGCCCGCACGGCCTGCCGCCCGGTGGGGCAACGCGGCCTGATGCTGCTGAATGCTGAAGTGGGGAGCCGGAACCACGTGACACCGAACAGGCGGCCCGCCGATCACATCGGTCTGGGCGGCAACGTCGGGGCGTGGTGGCAAATCTTCCGGGGGGGGGGGCGGCTGGCGCTTTTTAGCACCGGCCACTCACCCGATTTCGAAGAATTATAGATGACCGTCGATGAAGGCGATCAATTGCGCCTTGGAAAGTGCGCCGACCTTGGTGGCTGCGTGCTCGCCGCCCTTGAAGAGCATCAACGTCGGGATGCCGCGAATGCCGAACTTGGCGGGCACGTCGCGGTTCTCGTCGACGTTCATCTTGGCAATCTGCAGGCGGCCGTCGTACTCCTTCGATACCTCGTCGAGGATGGGGGCGATCATCTTGCAGGGGCCGCACCACTCGGCCCAGTAGTCGACCAGCACGGGCTTGTCGGCTTGCAGGACATCGGTCTCGAAAGACTTGTCGGTGACGTGTTTGATCAGTTCGCTGCTCATGGGGTCGTTCTCCGCAGCCCCGCAGTGCATCATCGTCGGCATCGTGAACGGGGTCGACCGATTTTGGCACAAAGCCCCGCCCGAGCCGCCGGGCTGCGGCCGCTGCCCGGCAGCGGAGAACAGCCTGGGGCACACCGTGCCATCTCCGCCCTGGCGAGGTTTGGCGCCGCGCCTTCCTCCGGGCGTGAACTGAGCGGTTTTTTGCCCTACCTCCGCGCTTCATGCGGTGGAGTTCAGGCGTTCAATGCAGGCGATATGGCAACCCCGACCCCGCCCGCCTCCAGTCCTGCCGTGCGCCGTTTCGGCCGCTTCCAGCTGTTGCGGCTGCTCGGCAAGAGCGAGCGCACGATGGCTTGGCTGGTGGCCGACCCGCGCAGCGGCCAGGACCCGATGCTGGTGCTGCCGCGCGCCCAGCCGGCCGGCGCCGACGCGCTCGAACGCTGCGTGCAGGGCGTGCGCAAGGCGGCGCGGCTGAACCACCCCAATATCGCGCCGGCGGTCGACGTCGGCGTGCACGAGAACTGGCCCTACGTGGCCTATGACCCGAGCGAGGCCGCCACCTTGCGCGACCGCCTGCCCACCAAGGGCATGCCCGCCACCGAGGCCGCCGCGCTGATGCTTGACACCCTGCAGGGCCTGGCCTACGCGCATGAAGCCGGCATCGCCCATCAGGACCTGCAACCCTACCTGCTGCTGGTGGGCGACTCCGGCACCCTGCGCCTGACCGGGCTGGAACTCGGCTGCGAGCCGGCGCACAAGCCCGGCGCCGCCGCACCCTTGTCTGAAGCCCGGGGCCAGCGCGCCCAGCAGGAAATCGCGCAACGCGATGTGCTCTCGCTCGGCGTGTTGATGCATGAGATGCTGACCGGCAAACCGGTGCTCGACGAGCCCGACGCCGGCCGCGTGCTGCAGCGTCTGCCGCCATTGGGCCGTGACATCGCCAGGTTGGCCTGGGACACGCCGCAACCCATCCCCGAACCCCTGCGTGCCATCGTCAACCGGGCCACCGACCGCCAGGAACGCCAGCGTTACCGCGGTGCCCGCACGCTGGCGCATGCGCTCGAAGGCTGGTTGAAGACGGCGGCGGCCAACAGCGGCGGCCCGCTGGCGCTGCTGCTCGACCGCCTGCGCGTGGTCGGCGTGCTGCCTTCGTCGCCCGGCGCCGCCCAGCGCGCCCTGCGTCTGACGACGATGGAACGCCAGCGCACCAACGAACTGGCCGAGGTGGTGTTGCAGGACATGGCGCTGGCCTTCGAGATGCTGCGCGCGGTCAACACCGCGCAGGTGCATGGCGCGCAGGTATCTGGCGACGGGCCGGTGCTGACGGTGCGGCGTGCCATCGCGATGATGGGAATGGAAGGCGTGCGCCGCGCCGCGCTGGTGCTGCGGCCCTGGCCCGGGCCGCTGGCCGAGGCCGCCGCGGCCGACCTGGAAACGCTGATGGAACGTGTCAAGCGCGCCGGCCGCGTGGCCGTGGCGCTGCGGCCTGCCGGGTACGACAGCGAGGTGGTCTACCTGGTCACACTGTTGCAGAACCTGGGCCGGCTGGTCGTGCACTACCACTTTTCCGACGACGCGGTGCAGATCCGCCGCCTGATGATGCCCGCGCCGCCGCAGCGCCCCGGCGAGTCCGAAGAGCCCGGCATGAGCGAAGAGGGCGCCTCGTTCGCCGTGCTCGGCGCCGACATTGAATCCATCGGCGCGGCCGTGGCCCGCCACTGGGGCCTGGACGACAGCGTGCTGCACATGGTGCGCCGGCTGCCGGTGGCCACGCCAGTGCGCGGCGTCGAAGGCGACGACGAACTGCTGCGTGCCACCGCCAGCTGCGCCAACGAGGTGATCGACGCGTTGGCCCTGCCGGCGCCCCAGGTCACGCTGGCGCTGCACCGTGTGGTGCAGCGTTACGGCCGCGCGCTGGATCTGACGCTGAAGGACCTGGAGGCCGCGCTGCAGCCGCCGGTGGCCGACAACATCTCGATGGCCAGCGGGCTGATGGATCTGGACCCGCTGCCGCCGGCGGCCGCAGGCGGCCAGCGTGCCGCCGCCGCGCGCACCGGGCGATGAGCCGGGTTCTGCTGCCCGAGGTTCCGGCCGCCACGCGACGGCTCGGCCGCTTCGAGCTCAGCCGCGTGCTCGGCCGCGGCGCGCAGGCCACTGTCTGGCTGGCTCACGACCCGCGGCTCGACCGCGACGTCGCCGTCAAGCTGCTCGACGCCGATGCCGACGGCGCAGTCGTCACCGGCTGGCTGCACGAAGCGCGCGCCGTCAGCCGGCTGACACACCCGAACATCGTGCCGGTGTTCGAGGCCGACGAGGCCGACGGCCAGCCCTACCTGGTGTTCGAGTTCGTCGAAGGCAGCACGCTGGCCGAGGCGCGCAAGGGCCTCGGCCCGATGCTCGCGCGCGAGGCCGCAGAACTGATGCTCGGCGTGCTCGATGCACTGGCCGCCGCGCACGCGCTGGGCATCGTGCACCGCGACCTGAAGCCGTCGAACATCCTGCTCGGAAGCGACGGCCGCGCCCGCGTGATGGACTTCGGCATCGCCGCCATCGTAGCCGCACCGGGGCCGAAAGCGCTCGACGGGCGCATCGTCGGCACGCCGGGCTACATGTCGCCCGAGGCGGCGCGCGGCGAGCTGCCTGCGCCGCTGATGGACGTCTTCGCCGCCGGCCTGCTGCTCGGCGAAATGTTGGCCGGCGCGCCATTGCTGGCCGAGCGCAACCCCTACCGCGCAGTGCAGCGCGTGCAGAAGGAAGACCTGCTGCTTCCCGCCGACTTGATGGTGGACGACGTGCTGCGCGGCATCACGCAGCGTGCGCTGGCGCGCGACGGCCGGCGCCGCTTCGACAGTGCCCGCGCCATGCACACCGCGCTCGCCGCCTGGCTGCACCCGACCACCGAGGCGGCCGACGCCGCCGGCCAGGGTCATGCCAGCGGCACGCTGGGGTTCCTGCTGCGCCGCATGCGTCACAAGACCGACTTTCCGGCGCTGTCGGAATCGGTGGTGCGCATTCAGCGTGTGGCCGCTTCCGAGACCGAGAGCCTGGCCAACCTGTCGGCAGCGATCCTGAAGGACGTGGCGCTGACCAACAAGCTGCTGCGCATGGTCAACACCGCGCAGTTCCACCATGCCGGCGGCACCATCAGTACGGTGTCGCGCGCGGTGGCGCTGGTCGGGTTTGCGGGCATCCGCAACATGGCCCTGTCACTTGTGCTGCTCGAACACATGCAGGACAAGGCGCATGCCGCCTTGCTGAAGGAAGAGTTCCTGCGCGCGCTGATGGCCGGCACGCTGGCCGGCGAATTGACGCGAGCTGCGGTCGAAAGCGAGGGGGCTTTCCTCGGCGCGATGTTCCAGAATCTCGGCAGGCTGCTCACCGAGTACTACTTCGCTGAAGAAGCGCAGCAGATCCGCCAGCAGGTGGCGGCCACGTCCGCCGGCCCGGCCACCGCGGCCGCGCGCGAAGCCGCCGCGCAGCGGGTGCTGGGCATCGGCCTGGAAGACCTCGGCGTCGGCATTGCCCGGTCCTGGGGCCTGCCCGAGAGTCTTCAGCGCGCCATGCGCACCCCCGAGGGCGATGTGCCGCAGCGGCAGCTCGAGCCCGGGCCGGATCGGCAGCGCTGGCTGGGCCGTGGCGCCAACCAGATCACCGATGTGATGCTGGCGTTCGACGGCGATCAGCTCGGCCCGCGCCTGGATCGCGTGGCCGAGTCGTATGGACCGGCGCTCGGCCTGGCGCCGGAGCGCATCGTCGCCGCCGCGCACAGCGCGCGCGAACGGCTGGCGTCGCTCGCCCAGGCGATGGGCCTGCACACGGCGCCCGGCGCGCCGTCGCGCCGCCTGCTGCGGGCGCCGGCTGCACCCGGCTCGCCCCGTGGCGGCGGCGATGGCGACTCGCTGGAGGCGCATCAGCTGCAGGCCACGGCGGCGCTGTACGTCGACGTGCCGACTGTCGCCATGGCGCGTGACGCCGCGCCAGCGCCGTTGGGGCGGCTGACTCTGTCGCGGGTGCCGGTTGCCGACATGCTGGCCGCCGGCATCCAGGACATCACCAACTCGATGGTGGCCGACGACTTCCGCCTCAACGTGGTGCTGCGCATGGTGCTCGAGACGATGTACCGGGCGCTCGACTTTCGTCGCGTGGTCTTCTGCCTGCGCGACCCGAAGACCGACACGCTGACCGGCCGCTTCGGGCTCGGCGAAGACGCCGACTTCGTCAGCAAGCGTTTCACGGTGCCGCTGCGGCCCGCTGGCGTCGTCGACCTCTTCACGGCCGTCTGCGCCAAGGGAATGGACACCCTGATCGTCGACACCAGCAGCGCCAGCATTGCCGCCCGGCTGCCCGCCTGGTACAGGCAGGGCGTGGCCGCGCCATCGTTCCTGCTGCTGCCGATGCTGACGAAAGGCGCGCCGTTCGCGCTGATCTACGCAGACAAGACGCAACCCGGCGTATTGGAACTCGGGCAAAGGGAGTTGTCTTTGCTGCGCACCCTGCGAAACCAGGCCGTGATGGCCTTCCGGCAGGCGGAGCGGTGAATGTCTGCCGGTTGAAAAGCGGCAAAGGTGACGAGCCTTACCCCCGGCACTGGTAACAACGCTAAGGGCTGCTTGGTTCCCCACCTGACCCGGTTGGGCGCGCTCCCATGCGGGGAGGCCCGTCGCGGTCGATTGTAGGGCAGGCGGCCGGGTGAACAGTCCAGATGCTCAGTCCCAGAGATGCACGGGGTCGCCGCCGGTCTGGCGGGCGGCGTAGTCCAGGGTCATCGCGGCGAGGTTGCCGCCGCGGCGGTCCAGCGCCTGCAGTTGCCAGCGCGCGCCAGTGCGGCCGCTGGCCACGCGGGCTTCGATCACGGCCAGCGCCTGCCTGGCCAGCGCACCGTTCACGCCGAGCCGGGTCAGGCCGTCGCTGGCCGGCTCCATCAGCGCAAGCAACAGTTCGCGTGCCGACCGCGGCGGCCCGCCGGGCCACTGCAGCACGGCGTCGAGTCCAAAACGCGCGGCGGCCTGGAAGTTGTGCCGGGCGGCGTCGAAAGGCAGGGCGCTTTCCAGCGGCGTGGCCGCGTGCGCCCAGTGGGCGATCAGGCCGATGGCGAACACCAGGTTCGCCATCATGTCGACAAGGCTCGGCCCGGCCGCCAGCGGCCGGTGCTCGATGCGCAGGTGCACCCGCCCATCGTCGTCGAAGCCCACCAGCGGCCGGTTCCAGCGCCAGATGGTGCCGTTGTGCAGCCTCAGGTGCGGCAGCCGCTCGGCGGCTTCATCCAGCGCCAGCGGCAGCAGCGGCTCGAAGCGTTCTTCGTTCTCGCGAAAGCATTCCAGCAGCGAGTAACCGGCGTACCCGGAACCGAAGCCGACACGCGGCATGCCGGCCTGCCGGCCGTCTTCACGGGTGCCGATGCCCAGCGCCTGCTCGAACAGCGGAATGCGCGTTTCCTGCCAGAGCCGGCGGCCGAACAGCAGCGGCGAGTTGGCCGACATCGCCACCAGCGGCGCCGATGCCACCAGCGCCGCGTTGTAGGCACGAGCGGCCAGGTCGGACGGCAACTGCAGGTGAACCTGGAACGAAGTGGCGGCCGCTTCCAGCATGACATCGTGATGTTCGCTGCGCAGATGGGTGCCGTCGTCGCCCTCGATGTCGAGCCGGGTCGGCCGCCCGTGGCGCTGCCGCAGCACCTGCTGGTTCAGCGCCCGGTAGCGCGCGCGGTCCGACAGGTTGGCCGTTGTCAAGTCGGCATCGGTCACGGTGGGCAGGATGCCGATGGCGACCGTGCGCAAGCCCATGTCGGCGGCGCAGCGGCCGCAGCGGTCCCACAGCGACTGCAGGTCGGCGGCCATGAGAGCCAGGCCGTCGCCGCGCGTCGGGCGCGACGGCACGTTGATCTCGAAATTGAAGCGGCCGAGTTCGGTGACGACGTCGGGCGAGCCCAGTCGGGCCAGGAACTCCGCATTGCGCGGCGCCGGGCGGCCGGCGGCGTCGATCAGCCAGGCTTCGAGTTCGAGCCCGGCCACCGGTTCATGGCCAGACAGCGCGCCCGCCTCGACCAGCGCGTGCAAGGCCTCGGTCTCGTGGCGCAACTGGCGCGCGAAGCGCTCGAAATCGCGGTGCTCGAACTGCGTGCGCTGGATGTCCTGACCCATGGGGTCGATTGGAGACCGCCATACACCGCCCGGATTTGATCAGGATCAGATCGGCCTGAAAACCTTCGCGGGGTGTCAGCGCAGTTGCAGTGCGCCGTCGCCGTACTCGACGCCCAGCGGCTCCAGCAGCAGCCGTTTCGGGCCGGCCAAGACGACGCCTGCCGCCCAGGCCGCCACGCCCTGCGCGCGCGCGATGGCCACGGTGCGCTCGGCATCGGCGGCGGCTACGAAGAGCGCGAAACCGGCGCCCATGTTCAGCGTGCCGTAGGCCTCGGCATCGTCCTGCCGGGCCAGCCGCTGGATGAAACCGAGCACCGGCGGCACCGGCGGCACCGTGTGGATGCGGTAGGTCAGCTCTTTCGGGTGGCGCAGCAGCTTGCGCCAGCCGTGACCGGTGATGTTGGCGCAGTAATGCAGGCGCACGCCGGCCTGGTGCAGGGCTTCGGTGACCGGGGAATAGAGCGTGGTCGGCGCCAGCAGCGCTTCGCCATAACTCTGGCCACCGTCGATGGGCGTCAGGTAGCCCTCGGGCAGCCGCTCCACCAGCTTGCGCGCCAGGCTCAGGCCGTTGGCGTGGATGCCGCTGGAGGCCAGCAGCACGATGGCGTCGCCGGCACCGAGCCGGTCGCCGACTGAAAGCCGCTCTTTCGGGTTGATGATGCCCGTGCAGGATGCGGCCAGATCAATGCGCCCGGCCTCGACGATGCCGGCCAGCGCTGGCGTCTCGCCGCCGCCCCAGGCCACGCCGCAGATGTCGCAGGCCTGTTTCCAGCCCGCCACCAGCGACTGCGCGCGCTCGGCGTCGCCGAACCAGTCGCTGCCGCCAGCCGCCCAGTAGGCCTGCACCACCAGCGGCGTGGCGCCCACGGTGATGAGGTCGTTGATCGCCATCGCGATGGTGTCCTGCGCGATGGCGCCGTAGAAGCTGCGGCCGGTCAGGCGCTGCATTTCGTCGGCCACCAGCGCCTTGCTGCCGAGGCATTCGACGATGCTGGCCAGGTAGAACGGGCCGACGTCGACCACATAGGCCGACTCGCCGCGAGAAGCCGCCACTTCGGCGAAACCATGCGCCGCCAGGTGGCCGCCGGTGGCCGCTGCGGCGCGCTGCGCAGCCACTTTCAGCGGGTCGATGAGGTCGTAGACGACGCCCGACTGCGCGTAGCTGAGCGGCGTGTCGTCGGGTCGATCGTCGGGCGTGTGTTCGGGCGTGTCTTCGGGCGTGTGTTCGGGCGTTGGGGAGGGGGCGGCAGGCGTCGGCATGGCGGCGATTATCCGTCGCCCACGGCGGCGCGGCCGGGCCGACCGCAGCCGGGCCCGCCGGCAGCCGGCCCGTAGAATGGTTGCCATGAGTTATGTCGTCCTGGCCCGCAAATACCGCCCGCGCAACTTCGCGCAGATGGTCGGGCAGGAACACGTGGTGCGGGCGCTGACGAACGCGCTCGAGCAGCAGCGACTGCACCACGCCTACCTTTTCACCGGCACGCGCGGCATCGGCAAGACCACGGTCTCGCGCATCCTCGCCAAGAGCCTGAACTGCACCGGCGCCGACGGCCTGGGCGGCATCACCGCCACGCCCTGCGGCGTCTGCAGCGCCTGCACGCAGATCGACGCCGACCGCTACATCGACTACATCGAGCTCGACGCAGCCAGCAACCGCAGCATCGACGAGATCCGCGACCTGATCGAGCGCGCCGCTTACAAGCCGAGCGTCGGCCGCTTCAAGGTCTTCATGATCGACGAGGCGCACCAGCTCACCAAGGACGCCTTCAACGCGCTGCTGAAGACGCTGGAAGAGCCGCCCGAATACCTGAAGTTCGTGCTGGCGACCACCGACCCCGACAAGATGCTGCCCACGGTGCTGAGCCGCTGCCTGCAATTCAACCTGCGGCCGATGGCGCCCGAGGTGGTGCGCGGCCACCTGGCGCAGGTGCTTGCCTCCGAGGCCGTGCCTTTCGACGACGGCGCCCTGCGGCTGCTGTCGCGCGCAGCGCGCGGTTCGATGCGCGACGCCCTCTCGCTGACCGACCAGGCCATCGCCTACGGCGGCGGAGCCCTGGACGAAAACGTCGTGCGCACCATGCTCGGCGCCGTCGACCGCGGCCATGCCGTCCGGCTGACGGCCGCGCTGGCGGCGCGCGACGGCCAGGCGCTGCTGACGGCGATCGACACGCTCCGTGGCCAGGGCCTCTCGGCCGCCGCCACGCTGGAAGAAATGGCCACCCTGCTGCAGCAGATGGCCGTCGGCCAGGCCGTGCCGGGGGCGCTGGACGACAGCGACCCGGACACGGCCGATGCGCGCCGCCTGGCGCCGCTGCTGGCGCCCGACGAGACGCAGTTGCTCTACAGCATCGTCGTGCATGGCCGTGCCGAACTCAGCCTGATGAGTGACGAATACGGCGCGCTGACCATGGTGCTGCTGCGGATGTTGGCGTTTCCTTCCACGGCAGGCGCGGTGGCGCGCGCCGGCCCGCCATCGCGTGCTGCCGAGGGTTGGCCGGTCCCGGCGCCTGTCACTGTGCGACCGCTTGCCGTGCCGGCGCCGGCAGTGCCGTCGCCGGCCGTGCGCACTGCGGCGCCCGCTGCGGCGAAGCCGCCGGCCGTCGCGCCGGCCCCGCCGGCGCCCACCCGGGTCGTGGCTGCGGAGCCGCCAGCGCGCCGGGCTGAACTCGAACCCCCGCCCTGGCTGGACGAGCCGCCCAATGCGGAGTTCGAGCCGGGGTCCGAGCCTCGCTCGGCACCTTTGCGAGCCACCGCGCCGCCTGCGTTGTCTTTGCCGGCCTCAATTCCTGCCTCCTATGCGGCATCGGGTTCGCCATCGATTCCCGATCCCGTCGCACCCGCAACGGAGGCGCAGCCGGTGATCGAGCCGCCGCAGCGCAGCGCGCTGGGCGACCGCTGGTACGCGCTGGTCGAACGGCTCGCTGCGGCCGGCACGATCAGCGCGCTCGTGCGCGAACTGGCCTGGCAGGGCGGCCTGCGGTCGGTCGACGACAGCGTGTTGCCCGCAGTCTGGACGCTGACGGTCGAGCGCGAACCGCTGCGCAACCCGGTGCTGCGCGACAAGCTGGCCGCCGCGCTGGCGGCCGAATTGGGCACCGATGTGCAACTGGAAGTCGAGGCCGGCGTGCCCGCCGATTCACCGACCCGGCGCGACAACGCCGAGCGCTTGCGCCGGCAGGCCGATGCCGAGCAGATCATCAATGCCGACCCTCTGGTGCGCGAACTGCTGACCCGGTTCAAGAGCGCGCGCATCGTGCCGGGTTCGGTAAAACCTGTCTGAAAACTCTCCACTGAAGGAAATCACCATGATGAAGGGCCAACTCGCCGGTCTGATGAAACAGGCTCAGGCGATGCAGGAGAACATGAAGCGCGCGCAGGATGAACTGGCGCTGATCGAGGTCGAGGGTAAGTCGGGCGCCGGCCTGGTGAAGGTCGTGATGACCTGCAAGCACGACGTCAAGCGCGTCACCATCGACCCCAGCCTGCTGGCCGATGACAAGGACATGCTGGAAGATCTGGTGGCAGCCGCCTTCAACGACGGCCTGCGCCGCGCTGAAGAAGTCAGCACCGAGAAGATGGGCAAGCTGACCGCCGGCATGCCGATGCCGCCGGGAATGAAGTTCCCGTTTTAAGGGTGTGGACCCCCAGGCTCGTGGCTGCACGCGGACTTGGCCGGCATGGCTGAACCCTCGCTCGACGGCCTGGTCGAGGCGCTGCGCAGGCTGCCCGGCGTCGGCGTCAAGTCGGCGCAGCGCATGGCTTTCCACCTGCTGCAGCATGACCGGGACGGCGCGCGAAGGCTGGCCCATGCACTGCTCGATGCCACCACGCGCATGCAGCACTGCGAACGCTGCCACACCTTCACTCAGGCCGACGTGTGCGGCACCTGCCGCGATCCGTCGCGCGACGCCCGGCTGCTCTGCGTGGTGGAGACGCCGGCCGACCAGGCCGCGCTGGAGCGCACCGGCAGCTACAGGGGCCTTTACTTCGTGCTGATGGGGCGGTTGAGCCCGCTCGACGGCATCGGCGCGGCCGACATCGGCGTGGCACCCTTGCTCGAACGCGCCGCCGACGGCGTCGTCGATGAAGTGATCCTGGCCACCGGCTTCACCGCCGAGGGCGAAGTCACGGCTCACGCACTGGCCGAGGCGCTGCGCGCGCGCGGCCTGAAGGTCACACGCCTGGCACGCGGAGTGCCGGCCGGAAGTGACCTGGAATACGTCGACCTCGGCACCATCGCCCACGCCCTCGTCGACAGAAGATGACCGGAAATGAATCCATGACCATCGCCCATTTCTGCATCCTGCTGGCTGCCTTGTTGCCCATCTTCTGCGCCGGCATCGCCAAGGCGGGCGCCTTCGGCCGACCCGGTTCACAGGGCGGTTACGACAACCATGACCCGCGTGCCTGGCTGGCCCGGCAGACCGGTTACCGAGCGCGCGCCAACGCGGCGCAGGCCAACAGCTTCGAGGCGTTGCCGCTGTTCATCGGCGCGGTGCTCGTGGCCCAGCAGACGATGGCCCGGCAACCGCTGGTCGACGGCCTGGCGGTCGCCTTCATCGTGCTGCGCGTGGCCTACATCGCCTTTTACGTAGCCGACCTGCACGTGGCGCGCACGCTGGTGTGGACGGCGGCGCTGGGCTGCAGCGTGGCGCTGCTGTTCGCCAGCCGGCTCTGATCCGCAGTCGCCATGAGTCCCGCATCACTGCTCAAGCTGCAGGCCACGATGGCCGGCGAACCCGAGACCGACCACCCACGCGCCGAGCGCCTGATCGACGGGAACCCGAGGCGCGACACCTGGAACCGGGTCGACGCTGAACTGGCCGCCGGGCGCCTGTATTGCGGCGTCTGGCGTTGCGAGCCGGGCCACTGGTTCATAGAAATGGCGGCGGGCGAACACGAGTTGTTCACCGTGCTGTCCGGCCGCTGCCGCGTGCACGCGGCGGCCGGCGGCTTCGAGGCCGTCGGCCCGGCTGAGGCGCTCTACATCCCGGCGGGCTTTCGAGGTTCGTTCGAGGTGCTGGAGCCCTTGACCAAGACCTACGCCATCGTCAGCCAGGCCGACGGCAGCGGCTGAGCAGGGCCGGGCGCTCAGCCGCGCGGCACGCGCTGCGCCGACTTCGGCCTGAATGCCTTGCACACCGCGTCCACCGTCTCGAAGTAGGGCCCGCCGATCAGGTCGACACAGTAGGGCACGGCGGCGAAGATGCCGTGCACCGGCGGGCTGTTCTGCGGCAGACCTTGCAGCGTTTCGGCGATGCTCTTGGGCTGGCCGGGCAGGTTGATGATCAGTGCCTGGCCGCGGATCACCGCCACCTGGCGCGACAGGATCGCGGTGGGCACGAAGGCCAGGCCGATCTGGCGCATCTGCTCGCCGAAGCCGGGCATCTGCTTGTGCGCTACCGCCAGCGTGGCCTCGGGCGTCACGTCGCGCGGCGCGGGGCCGGTGCCGCCAGTGGTCAGCACGAGGTCGCAGCCGACCTCGTCGACCAGTTCGCACAGCGCCGCGCTGATGCCTTCCTGCTCGTCGGGAATCAGCCGCGTGTGCCAGGTGATCGGGTTCTTCAGCGCGCCCGTCAGCCAGGCTTGCAGCGCCGGGATGCCCTTGTCTTCATAGACGCCGGCCGAGGCGCGGTCACTGACCGACACAAGACCGATGTGGATCGGCTCGAATTCATTCATTGCACTCACCTATGACCTTCACTCTTGCGGCAGCTTCGCCAGGTGCGGTTTGATGAACTGGAACAGCTCGCGAAAGCTCTTCGGCTGGCGGTTTTCCACGGGCAACGCAGTGGCTTCGCGGCGTGCTGCGCGCACCAGGCTTCGCAATTGCTGCGTGTCGCAGTCCGGGTGTTCGTCGAGCCAGGTCGTCATCGCGGCGTCGTCGTCCACCAGGGCGGCGCGCCAGCGCTCGGTTTCGTGCAGCAGGAAGGTGTCGCGTGCCGAGCCCAGCGTGGCGGCGGCCACCGCCTCGCGCAGCATGGCTTCGTCGGCCGAACGCATCAGCTTGCCCACGTACTGCATCTGGCGGCGCCGGCCTTCGTGCGAGCGGATCTTGCGATAGGTGTCGATGGCGTCACGCAGCGACTCCGGCAGGTCGATGCGCGACAGCCGGTCTTGCGACAGGGCGGCCACCGCCACGCCGAGCGCCTGCAACTCGTGCGAGCGCGTCTTCAGCTGCGTCTTGCTGGGCCGCGTGTCGAATTCGTCGCCGGCCTCGGCGGTGTCGTCGGCGCCGGTGTGATCCCGCGGCTGGCCGGGCTCGGCCGGCTCGCTGTCGCCGTAGTGGGCGTCGGTTCCGCGGTGCGGCGCCGCACGGCGTCTGGATGTGGATGTAGGCATGGAGGGCGCCATTATCATCGGCCTGTTTCCCTCTCGATGTCAGCGCCAGCACCCATGACCCGTACCCGCACCGAACAAGGCTTCGCCTACAGTCGCGAACAGTTTCAGCAACTGGTGGAAGACACGCTGGGCCTCGCGCGCAAGCTCGGCGCGAGCGACGCCGGCGCCGAGGTGTCCGAGGGCGTGGGCCTGTCGGTCTCGGTGCGCAAGGGCGAGCTGGAAAACGTCGAGCGCAACCGCGACAAGTCGCTGGGCGTGGGCGTCTACATCGGCCAGCGGCGCGGCAGCGCCAGCACGTCGGACTTCTCACCGGCCGCCATCGCGCAGACCGTGCAGGCGGCTTACGACATCGCCCGCTTCACCGCTGAAGACCCGGCCGCCGGCCTGCCCGAAGCCGCCGATCTGGCCACGCCGGAGGAGGTGGCGCGCAACCTCGACCTCTTCCACCCCTGGGCGATCGACGCCGCGCAGGCCGCCGAGCTGGCGCACCGTTGCGAAGGCGCGGCGCTCGCGACCAGCCGGCGCATCGGCAATTCCGAAGGCGCCGGCACCTCGGCGCAGCAATCGCATTTCTGGATGGGCAACTCGCGCGGTTTTCGCGGCGGCTACGCCAGTTCGCGGCACTATCTGTCCGTCTCGCCGATCGCCGGGCGCGGCGCGGACATGCAGCGTGACGCCTGGTACAGCTCGATGCGTGACCCCGCCGATCTGGCCTCGCCCGAAGCCGTGGGCCGCTACGCCGCCGAGCGTGCGCTGTCCCGCCTGAAGTCGCGCCGCGTGGCCACCGGGCCGGTGGCGGTGCTGTTCGAGTCCACGGTGGCCGCCGGCCTGCTGGGCGCCTACGTTCAGGCCACTTCGGGCGGGGCGCTTTACCGCAAGACCACCTTTCTGGAAAGCAGCCTGGGCAAGCAGGTGCTGCCGGCCCACATCGACATCCACGAGGACCCTCATGTCCTCAAGGGCAAGGGCAGCTCTCCGTTCGACGACGAAGGCGTGCGCACGGCGGCCCGCACCGTGGTCGACGGCGGCGTCGTGCAGGCCTACTTCCTGTCGACCTACTCGGCGCGCAAGCTCGGCATGCGCACCACCGGCCACGCCGGCGGCTCGCAGAACCTGGCGATGACGAGCCGGCGCACGCGGCCCGGCGACAGCCTCGACGCCATGCTGGTCAAGCTCGGCCGCGGCCTCTTCGTCACCGAACTGATGGGGCAGGGCGTCAACTACGTCACCGGCGACTATTCCCGCGGCGCCGCCGGCTTCTGGGTCGAGGACGGGCGCATCGCCTATCCGGTGCACGAGGTCACCATCGCCGGCAACCTGCGCCAGATGTTCAAGGACATCACGGCCATCGGCGCCGATGTCTACACGCAGGGCAGCAAGTCGGTCGGCTCGGTGCTGGTCAAGCGCATGAAACTGGCCGGTTCCTGAGTCGGATCCTCGCCAAGCTTTGAAGCACCCCCGGGAGTTCCCTGATTTCAGCGGCTTTCAAGCTGCGTTGTAGACACTGCGGGCGGCGTTCGTGAAGTGAGTGGTGGAGTTGGCTGGTCCGAGCGGGAAAACCCGCCTCGGTGAGGTTTCCACCCCTCCTAGAATCGCGCGCACTGCAGATTTTTCCATCCCGCAAGTCAAGGAGATCAACTTGGAACGTCGTTCAGTCATACAAGGCGCAGGCATTGCCGGCGTGCTGGCAGCCGGCATGGCGCCTGCCTTCGTCAACGCACAAGCCAACATCCGCTGGCGCCTGGCGTCGAGCTTTCCGAAATCGCTCGACACCATCTTCGGTGCGGCGGAAGTGTTCGCCAAGCAGGTTGGCGAGATGACCGGCGGCAAGTTCCAGATCACGGTAGCCACGCCTGGTGAAATCGTGCCTGCCTTCGGTGTGGTCGATGCCGTGCAAGCGGGCACCGTCGAGATGTGTCACACCGCGCCGTACTACTTTTTCGGCAAGGACCCGACGTTCGCTCTCGGTTGCGCCATTCCTTTCGGCCTGAATTCGCGCCAGATGACGGCCTGGATGGTCGAAGGCAACGGCATGAAGCTGATGCGCGAGTTCTATGCCAAGTACAACATCATCAACTTCATCGGCGGCAACACCGGCGCGCAGATGGGCGGCTGGTGGCGCAAGGAGATCAAGTCGCTGGCCGACTTGAAGGGCTCGAAGTTCCGCGTCGGCGGCTTCGGCGGCAAGGTGATGGAGCGCATCGGCGCGGTGCCGCAGAACATCCCTGGCGGCGAGATCTACCAGGCGCTGGAAAAGGGCACCATCGACGCGGCCGAGTGGGTCGGCCCGTATGACGACGAAAAGCTCGGCTTCTTCAAAGTGGCGCCGCACTACGCCTACCCCGGCTTCTGGGAAGGCGGCCCGCAGCTCGACTTCTACATCAACGACAAGGCCCACAACGCCTTGACGCCCGAGTACAAGTCTATCGTCGAGGCGGCCGCTTCTCTGGCCCACGTCGAGATGCAGGGCCGTTACGACGCCCGCAACCCGGCTGCACTGAAACGCCTGGTGGCCGGCGGCACCAAGCTGTTTGCCTTCCCGAAAGACGTCATGGACGCCGCCTTCAAGGAATCCATGGCGCTGTACAGTGAAATCTCGGCCACCAACCCCGCCTGGAAAAAGATCTACGAGGACTACGCGACCTTCCGTCGTGATTCGAACCTCTGGTTCCGCTTCACCGAGGCCAACTTCGACGACTTCATGCAGCGCCAGAAGCTGTAAACATTGCAAGCTGCCAGGCAGTTTGGCAAACAGAAAGGGCCCGCATCGCGGGCCCATTTTTTTGTTGTGAAGTGTGCGGCCGGTACAAGCCGGCCGCCGGCTTCGATCTCACTTCTTGTTCTGCTCGTCCTGCTTGACAGCGTCCAGCAAGCCCTTCATGGGGTCGTCCTTCTCTTCGCTGGCCGGTGCGGAAGCGGCTGCGTCTGCGGCTTTCTCGCGGCCCGCCTCGCGCTGGGTCTCCATCTGCTCGAAAGCCTTGTCGGCGTCGATCACTATATTGTTCTTGGTCAGGTTGCCCAAGACCAAGCTCGGGTATATCACCACCGAACTCACCATGATGAGCTGCAGGATGATGAAAGCGATCGAGCCCTTGTAGATCTGAGCCGTGGTCACGGCCGGGATCAACTCGCCGGTCACGCGGTCCTTGTAGTCTTTCTTGGCGGCCACGCTGCGCAGGTAGAACAGCGCGAAGCCGAAAGGCGGCGTCAGGAACGAGGTCTGCAGGTTCATCGCGATGATGACGCCGAACCAGATCAGGTCGATGCCCATCTTGTCGGCCACCGGCGCCAGCATCGGGATCACGATGAAGGCGATCTCGAAGAAGTCGATGAACATGCCGAGGATGAAGACCAGGATATTCACCACCAGCAGGAAGCCCATCTGACCACCCGGCAGTTTGTCGAACAGGTGCTCCACCCAGACGTGGCCGTCGGCCGCGTTGAACGTGAAGCTGAAGACCGTGGAGCCGATCAGGATGAAGAGCACGAAGACCGACAGCTTGGCCGTGCTGTCGAGCGCCTGCCGCATCAGCTTGAAGTTCAGGCGGCGGCGCGAAAACGCCATGATCAGCGCGCCCATCGCGCCCATCGCGCCGCCTTCTGTCGGCGTCGCCACGCCCAGGAAGATGGTGCCCAGCACCAGGAAGATCAGCACCAGCGGCGGGATCAGCACGAAGGTGACCTGCTCGGCCAACTTGGACAGCAACCCGAAGCGCAGCACCTTGTTGGCGATGGCCAGCACCAGCGCCAGCAGCGAAGCCACGGTCATCGACAGGATGAAGGTCTCGTCACCGGGGGCTGGTGTGGTGCGGCCGGTCCAGACGGTGATCATCTGGCTGTGCACCTGTGACCAGACCCAGCCCGACACCGCACACAGCGCAAGCAGCGCGAGCAGCGACTTGTGGCCGCTGGCGCCGCTGGTCTCGCGGTAGATCCGAGCTTCTTCCGGCAACGCCGGCACCCAGGCAGGCTTGACGATGGCCACTGCGGCGACGAACAGCAGGTACAAACCGACGAGCATCAGGCCGGGAACCATGGCGCCGGCGTACATGTCACCGACTGAGCGGCCGAGTTGGTCGGCCAGTACGATCAGCACCAGTGAGGGCGGAATGGCCTGCGCCAACGTGCCCGAAGCCGTGATGGTGCCGGTCGCGATGGTGCGGTTGTAACCGTAGCGCAGCATGATGGGCAGCGAAATCAGGCCCATCGATATGACGGCTGCAGCCACCACGCCGGTGGTCGCTGCGAGCAGTGCACCGACCAGGATCACCGCCACCGCCAGGCCACCCCGCAGTGGGCCGAACACCTGGCCCACCGTCTCCAGCAGATCCTCGGCCATCCCGGATCGTTCCAGGATGATGCCCATGAAGGTAAAAAACGGGATCGCCAGCAAGGTGTCGTTCTGCATGATGCCGAACACGCGCAGCGGCAACGCGCTGAACATGTTCGATGGGAACAAACCCGCTTCCATGCCTATGAAGCCGAACATCAGCCCGGTGGCCGCGAGACCGAAGGCCACCGGTATGCCGGCCAGCAGGAAAAAAAGCAGCCCGACGAAGAGCAGCGGGACAAAGTTGTGGGTGATGAACTCCATGATCACTTGCCGCCCTGCAGTTTTTTCTCGGCGTTCGACGCCAGTTCTTCGAGCAGCAGTTCTTCGTCGGACTTTTCGTTCCCTACGCTGAAAGGCTCGCTGCGCGCACCGGTGAGGAAGGCGATGCGCTTGATCAGCTCCGACACCGCCTGCAGTGCCAGGATGGCGAAGCCGGCCGGTATCAGCAGCAGCACCGGCCAGCGGATCAGGCCGCCGGCGTTCTGGCTCATCTCACCCGACACCCAGGCGCGCTCGAACACCGGCCACGACAGTGTGACGAGGATCAGCGAGAGCGGGATGATGAAGATCAAGATGCCCAGGCTGTCGATGATGGCGTTGGTGCGCTTGGATAGCTTGGACGAGATGAAGTCGATGCGCACATGGGCGTTGTGCAGCAGCACATAACCCGAGCCCAGCATGAACACGGCGGCGAACAGGTACCACTGGATCTCGAGGTAGGCGTTCGAACCGATGTCAAACGCCTTGCGCATGATGGCGTTGCCCGCGCTGATGACCACGGCAGCCAGCACCAGCCACATCACGATCTTGCCGATGCCTTCATTCAGTGCATCGATCATTCTGGATATTTTCAATAGCGCGCCCACGGCGGTCTCCTCCGATGGAATGGCGTTGATTCTAGGCAGGGCGATTGCTGCGCAAAGACGTGCTTCCACCCCTCGCCGACGGCCATACTGTAGGTTGCGGACGCTGAAAACCGGCTGAATGGCGAGTGTTTTGCTCGCCCGCGCAAGCCTTTGAATCTCAGCGTGTCTGCCCGCCCATGTAGAGCTTCGTGCTGCGAGCACCGGAGCGGCAGAACGCCAGCACGGGGTGCGGCAGTTCGGCCAGCAAGGCCGCAAAGGCCGCGATCTCGGCTTGTGACTGACAGCCGGCGTCCACGGGCAGAAATCGGTAGTCCAGGCCAGCCGCCTGGGCCGCAGCGGCCATCTGTGCGCTGCTGGGCTGATCGGGGCCGTGCTCGAAGTCAGGCCGGTTGTTGATGATGCTGCGGAACCCCAGCCGCGCGGCCTCGGCCATCGCCTCGGGCTGCAACTGCGGGGCCACGGACAGGTTGGCGCTCAGGGCGCGGGCTGGCAAGGTGGTGCTCATGGCGGCGTGCTTTGGCTCACTTCGGTTAACTTCGGTCTATTTCGCCAGGGCCTGCTTGACCGCGGCCGAAACCAGCCCCATGTCGGCTTGGCCGGCAAAGTGCGCCTTGGCCGCCGCCATCGCGCGGCCCATGTCGCCGGGACCGCTGGCGCCCATTTCGGCCACCATGGCGGCCACCTGCGCCGTCACCTGCTCGGCCGACAAGCGCTGCGGCAAATAGGCTTCGAGCACGACGATCTCTGCGCTTTCACGCGCGGCAAGGTCGGCGCGGTTGCCAGCAATGAAGGCGGTGATCGAGTCTTTGCGCTGCTTGATCATCTTGTCGACGATGCCGATCACGGCGAGGTCGTCGAGCACGATGCGCTCATCCACCTCACGCTGCTTGCAGGCGGCCAGCAGCAGGCGGATGGTGCCCAGCCGCTCGGCGTCCTTCGCCCGCATGGCGGCTTTCATGTCTTCGGTGACGCGGTCTTTCAGGGTCATCATGGGGCTCTCAGCGGACGAACTGCCGGGACAAACGACGAAGCCCGCAGCGGCGTCCCGTGCGGGCTTCGGCATTCAAGAGCGAGGGTGTGGCCTCGCTGCAATATCAGTACAGCTTCTTCGGCAGCTGCATGCTGCGTACACGCTTGAAGTGGCGCTTGACAGCCGCAGCCTTCTTGCGCTTGCGCTCGGAGGTGGGCTTTTCGTAGAACTCGCGTGCGCGCAGTTCTGTGAGCAGGCCGAGCTTCTCGATGGTGCGCTTGAAGCGGCGCAGGGCCACATCGAAGGGCTCGTTCTCTTTGACGCGGATCGTGGTCATTTAGGCAGGGATCCCAGTGTTCAGGTCGTTCGGTTCGTGCGCTCGGTGTTCAGGTGTTCGGCTGCGGGCCATTGATCTTTGGCCCGGCGTTCAACGAATCGACACGCGGAAAATTGCTAGCTAAGCTTGTCGATTCTAGCTCGAAACCGGAACGTTGCCAAGAATCCGTCGACACGGGCCGCGCAGATGGGCGATGGCGGCCGTCTTGCCGCCGGCAGGTGTGCGCCGTGCATGCCTTCAGTGCGTGCCTTCAATCTGCCAGTGCGCAGGCTGCCGCGCTCGCCCAGGCCCACTGGAAGTTGTAGCCGCCAAGCCAGCCTGTGACGTCGACCACTTCGCCGACGAAGTGCAGGCCGGGCACCCGCTTGCTTTCCATGCTGCGGGAATCGAGCTCGCGGGTGTCTACGCCACCGGCCGTCACCTCGGCCTTGCGCCAGCCTTCGGTGCCGCTGGGGGTCAACTGCCAGTGCAGCAGGCTGTCGGCCAGGCGCGTGAGGTCGCGGTCGCGAAGTTCAGGCATCGGCCGACTGGCCGGAAGGTCGAGCCGGGGCAGCCAGGCTTCGGCCAGGCGCCCTGGCAAGTGCAAGGCCAATTCGTTGCCGAGTTGCCGTTTCGACGCTGCCTTGGCGGCGTTCAGACTGGCCGCCAGTCCGTCATTGGCCAGCGCGATGTTCAGCGCCTGACCGGGCCGCCAGTAGCTGGAGATCTGCAGCACGGCCGGCCCGCTGAGGCCGCGGTGGGTGAACAGCAGGTCTTCCTGAAAACGACCCTTGTCGCGGCCGCCTCCGGTCTCCAGGGTCACCGGCATCGACAGGCCTGCCAGTGCGGCGAACGGCGCCCAGGCCAGGGCATCGAAGGTCAAGGGCACCAGCGCGGGGCGCGGCTCCTCGATCTTGTGGCCGAACTGGCGCGCCAGCCTGTAGCCCCAATCGGTGGCGCCGATCTTCGGGATCGACAGCCCGCCTGTGGCCACTACCAGCTTCCTTGCCGTCACCGGGCCGGCGCCGGTGTCTAGCTCGAAGCAGTCCGCGCCGTGGCGCACGGCGTGCACGGCGCAGGGTTGGCGGTGCTCGACGTTTCCAGCGGCGCACTCGGCCAGCAGCATGTGGATGATCTGATCGGCCGAGTCGTCGCAGAAGAGCTGGCCGCGGTGCTTTTCATGGAAGGCGATGCCGTGCCGCTGCACCAGCGCGATGAAGTCGGCCGCGCCGTAGCGCGCCAGCGCCGATCGGCAGAAAGCCGGGTTGTCCGACAGGAAGTTGGCTGCGGTGGTGTCGCGGTTCGTGAAGTTGCAGCGGCCACCGCCTGAAATGCGGATCTTCTCGGCGACCTTCTGCGCATGGTCGAGCAACAACACGCGCTGGCCGCGCTGGCCCGCCACGCCGGCGCAGAACAGGCCGGCCGCGCCGGCGCCTACCACCACCACATCGAATTGCTCCATGCCGTAGATTATCGGCAGGCCTGCGAGATCGATTGCGTGGCGCCACGCCGGCCCGAAGTCGTCAGGCGCTGAGACTGGGAGCGTGGGCGCTGGCTTCGAGTGCCGTCAGCGCCGCCAGCACGAGGTCGACCTGGCGCGCCAGCGGCGCCGGTGCCGGGCGTGCGCCCCCGAGCACGTCCTGGATGTAAAGCGCGGTCGTGGCGGCGTCATGGCTGCGTGGCAGCAGCGGCAACTCGGTCAGCACGCCGTCCTGTGCCGGGCTCGACAATTCGCCCCGCAACTCGCCGGCGACCCAGATATCCAGGCGCGGCTGTCGGCGTGGGTCGGCCACCGGCTCGCCTTCGGTGCCGCGCAGCACGACCGCGTCGGCCTGGGTCTGTTGCGCCCAGGCCGCCATCAGGCCCCCGAATTCCGGGTGCGTGAAGTTGACCAGACGCAGGCACCGCGCGGGGTGGCAGGGGTTCAACATCTTCGCCACCGTGTGACCCGAATTGCGCACGCCCACCACCGCGCGCACGCTGAGCAGCTTCTGCAGCGCAGGGCTCAAAGTGCCGGTGGCCACGAAAGCCGGTTCGCGGCGTGCCCAGGCGCTGGCGATGTCGGCCATCGTCAGCGCCGCATGGAGGCCCAGGTCACGGAAAATCTCGGCGCTGGTGACGCGCCCGCCGTCGGTCAACGGCCCGTGCACCAGCACCCTGGCTCCTTGCTGGGCCAGGCACATCGCCAGCAGCGGGGTCAGGTTGGGCAGCTTGCGGGCGCCGTTGTAGGAAGGAATCGAGACGACGGGCAGGTCGCTTTCGACAAGCAGGCAGCGTTCTTCGACGGCTTCGAGAAAACCCAGCAGTTCGGCCAGCGTCTCGCCCTTCATGCGCATCGCCATCACGAAGGCGCCCACCTCCAGGTCGCTGGCCGTACCGTCGAGGACTTGACCCATCAGGTCGCGGGCGGCTGCCTGGCTGAGCGCGCGCGCGCCGGCGGCGCCTCGGCCGATGTCTTTTATGTAGTGCGAGATGCTCATGCCTGACCTTCGGCGCAGCGCCGAACCTCCGTTGACGGACTCAAGGAGCCGATGCCTAGGCCGGATCCGAACTGCCATTGGCAACCTGCACAATGATTGTCCGTGCTCTGAGGAGAAATTTTCCACTCGTTCGACATCGATCTGTCTCGACCTGGCTGGCAAGTTCCGGGCCCGAATGCGTGATTCGACGGCGGGCGAATCCCCCTTCTTCGCTTTCGCCTGCCGCTGCGTCGACCGCACGACGCCCAGCGCGGCGCTGGCGGCGGCCCAGCGCGTACCATCCTCACTCACAAGCTAGGGAGCACCCGGGGTTCACTGCAAAATCGGCTTGATCTGGGCCGCACGGCGCACCAAGATACAGCGTGACTTCATGCATCGAAAGCCGGTGCTCGCACGCGCTCTCCCACAGGATACTGACATTTCATGACCACGCCTGCCGATTCCCAGCCAATGCCCGCCGAGGCTTGGCACAGCCAGTCAGTCGACGACCTGTTTGCCCGCCTCCTGCCCGCGCTGCTGGAGCGGCACGGCGATTGGTTGGCCGTGAAAGACGTGCGCACCGGTCGCTACGTTCATGCCAACGCCGCGATGGGCGCCTTCCTGCGGCGCGACGCCGCCCAGGTCATCGGCCACACCGATGTTGAACTCTTCGACACCACGCTGGGCACCATGCTGCGCGCGGCCGAGCAAACTGCGCTGGCCCAGGCCGGCCCTCTGCTGAGCGAACACCGTTTCGAATGGGCGGGCGCCCGCCAGGAGTTCGCCGTGCTGCGTCTGGCCAGCCCATCCGCGCCCGAAGGCACGCGCTGGCTATGCAGCGTCTGGGCCGACCAGAACTCTACGCGCCGCATGGAAGCGCAGTTCCACACCGCGCTGGAGCAGCTTGAGCAGCAACAGCGTGCCAACGAGTTGCTGCGCCGCGAGATCGCCGACCACGCCCTGCGCGACTCGGCGTCTGGTCTTTACACGCGCGCCCACTTCGAGGATCAGCTGCGCCGCGAAGTCGATCTTTCCACGCGTGAACACCGAGAGTTCGCGATGGTGTTCATCGAGATCGACCCGCCGTCGGAAACCGTGCACGCGCTCGGCGCGCCGGCGCATGCGCGCATCCTGGAAGCCATGGGCCGCCTGCTGCGCGGCGGCACACGTGCGATGGACGCCTCCTGCCGGCTCAACGAGCACCGTTTTGCGGTGCTGCTCTCGGGTGTGGGCCTGGCGACCTCGCATTCGCGCATGGAAGGCTTGCGCCGCCAGTGCGCCACGCAGATCGTCGTGCTCGACGCCCAGGAACTCGGCTTCAGCGTGTCGATGGGCGTGGCGAGCTTTCCGCACACCGCGCACAACCAGGACGAACTGCTGGCTTCCTGCGAAGCCGCGCTGGCCGAGGCGCAGCGCCGCGGCGGCAACCACGTCACGCTGGCCAGCATCCGCTTCGAGCAGAACTGACCGCGCCAGGCGCGCTTAGCGCCATTGAAACGCTCAGCCCAGTTGCGACCGGTATAGCATGTAGCTGGCCAGCCCGAACAGCAGCAGCGCGAAGAGGCGCTTCAGCTTGGCGGTGTCGCTGCGGTGCGCCACGCGGGCGCCTATCGGCGCCATCGTCACGCTGGCGATGGCGATGATGCCCAGTGCCGGCAGGTACAGGTAGCCGAAGGCGCCGGGCAGCGCCGGCGGCAGCATCCAGCCGCTGATCACGTAACCTGCGGTGCTGGCCAGCGCGATCGGGAAGCCGAGCGCCGCACTCGTGCCCACGGCTTGGCGTATCGGCACGTTGCACCAGATCATGAAGGGCACCGACATGAATGCGCCACCAGCGCCCAGCAGGCCCGACAGCAGGCCGATGCCGCCGCCCACCGCCGTCTGCCCGGCCACGCCCGGCATCTGCCGGCCGGGCTTGGGCTTGCGGTCACGCAGCATCTGCAGCGCCGAGTAGCCGACGAAGACGGCGAAGAACAGCGCCAGGCCCTGGCCCTTGAGCAGCGCAAAGAGGCCGGCGCCGGCCGCCAGGCCGCCCAGCACGATGCCTGGCGCCATGCCGCGCAGCAGGTCCCAGCGCACCGCGCCGCGGCGATGGTGCGCCCGCACGCTCGACATCGAGGTGAACAGGATGGTGGCCATCGATGTGGCAATCGCCATCTTCACGTCCAGCCCCGGTGCGACGCCGCGGTTCGACAGGATCAGCGTGAGGAAGGGCACCATCATCATGCCGCCGCCCACGCCCAACAATCCGGCGAGGAAGCCGCTGATGACGCCCAGCGCCAGCAGTTCGGCGATCAGCAGCGGGCCGAGTTCCGTCACTTTGGGGTGTGCTCAGACGTCGAGCAGCGCAAGCACCGCCCGCCATTCGTCGTCGCTCACCGGGGTAATTGACAGCCGGTTGCCGGGCTGCAGCATGCGCATGGTCGCCAACTGCGGCGCGCTGCGCATTTCCGCCAGGCCGAGCAGGCGTGTCTTGCGCAGCAGCCGCACGTCGATCTGCAGCCAGCGCGGCTTCGGGTCTTTCACCTTGGGGTCGAAGTAGGGGCTGAGCGGGTCGTACTGTGTGGGGTCGGCGCTGAGGTTGCCGGCGATGGTGGCCAGCCCGGTCACGCCGGGTTCGGCGCAGGACGAGTGATAGAAAAGCACGCCGTCACCCGGCGTCATCGCGTCGCGCATGAAGTTGCGCGCCTGGTAGTTGCGCACACCGGTCCAGGGCAGGGTGACACCCGGGGCACGCGCGAGGTCGTCGATCCCGCACTCGGCGGGCTCGCTCTTCATCAGCCAGTGGCGGCGCATCGTTGACAAGGTTGGGGGGTGTCTGCCGTGCACCGTGAGCCGCATTCCTGAACCCAAGGGGAAGTTCAGGTGGGCAAGGTCAGCCTGGCTTCGGGTTCATCTGACGCGAGACGCTCACACCAGCCAGGCGATGTTCCAAGCCCTTGGTCATAGACCATCGGTTCAAGGAAATATAGAGCTCACGCGAACACGGCAGACGAACTCATTCTAGCCCCGCAACGGCGTTGTGCGCATGCGCCGCAAGTCACAAAAGATGGTCGTCGTCGCCGAGCGCGGTGTCGATGCGTCTGACCAGCGCGGCGAGGTCGGCGTCTTCGGTGGCGGGTCGCACTTCACCCGCAGTGGCGGGCTGCAATGCGGGTGGCGTGGCCGCACGCTCGGCCAGCCGGTAGGCCAGATTGAGGGCGGCAAGCACGGCGATGCGCTCGCGCGCCTTCACCTTGTTGCCGTCGCGGATGGCGCTCATTTCCTGGTCGACGCTGGCCACGGCGATCTGCAGCAGGGCCTCGCCACCCACCGGGCAGCCAAGGACGTAGCCCTGGCCCATGATCGTCACTTCCACCTGTTTCATGGGTTCTTGTTCCTGTCGCGCTCGTCGCGTTCACCGTTCGGGGCTGGCAGCCGTTCGAGCAGGGCGTCGATGCGCGAGCGCGCCGCAGAAAGCCGCGAACGCAGGCTGTCTCGTTCGGCCGAAACGCTGGTGAGTTGCTGCTCCAGCAGAACGCGGGTGCGCTTGAGCTCCTCATGGCGCAGCACAAAGCGTTCGATGCGGTCTGCAAGGTCTTGGAGCATGGACATGGCGGCGGGCGACTCCTCTGACCGATTGTAGGTGGCCGTCAACCGGGCACTGCCGACGCCCGCCGCTTCGGCTGTCATGGGGCCAGCTTGCGGCCGTGGTCGCACCAGACCCGTACGGCGCACTTTGCGCAGAGTGGCTTGCGCGCCTGGCAGACGTAGCGGCCGTGCAGGATCAGCCAGTGATGTGCGTCGACGAGGTAGCGCGCCGGGATGCGCGTCAGCAAGCCCTGTTCGACGGCCAGCGGCGTGCGCCCGGGCGCCAGCCCGGTGCGGTTGGCGACGCGGAAGATGTGTGTGTCCACCGCCATCGTCGGCTCGCCGAACGCCACGTTGAGCACCACGTTGGCGGTCTTGCGGCCGACGCCGGGCAAGGCCTGCAGGGCTTCGCGCGAGCGCGGCACTTCGGCGCCATGCTGGTCGACGAGGATGCGGCAGGTTTCCATCAGGTGCCTGGCCTTGGTGCGGAACAGGCCGATCGTGCGGATCAATTCCGTCACGCGCTCCAGGCCCAGATCGAGCATCTTCTGCGGGGTTGGCGCCAGCGCGAACAGGGTACGTGTGGCCTTGTTGACGCTGACATCGGTGGCTTGGGCCGAAAGCAGCACGGCGGCCAGAAGTTCGAAGACGCTGGTGAACAACAACTCGGTCTGCGGCAACGGGTCGGCGGCCTGCAAGGTGGCGAAAAACGGTTCGATGTGCTGGCGCTGCATCGGTGGGCGCGAATCCGGCGTGGAGGTCGGCGCCGGTGGAATCAATTGCCGGCGCGCTGGCGCGCACGTGCCAGCGCGGCTTCGACCACCGCGCGCTTGCGCGCGATGGCCTCGGGGTCGGTCAGGCGGGTGTGGCTTTCCAGATCGGCCAGCTTGGCGGCGGCCTTGGCGGCCAGCCGTTCGTCGTTTTCCCGCCTGTCACGCTCGGTGCGCAGGCGGTGGAAGGCGTATCGCTCCTTGGCGTCGTCGGCCAGCGGGGCGCTCCAGGCCGCCCAGCCGCTGCGTCCGGGTGTCACCGGCAGCATCGCGATGCAGTCGACCGGGCAGACCGGCACGCACAGTTCGCAGCCTGTGCACTGAGCGTCGATCACCGTGTGCATCACCTTCGACGCACCAACGATGCAGTCGACCGGGCAGGCCTTGATGCACAGCGTGCAGCCGATGCACCAGGCTTCGTCGATGACGGCCAGGGCGCGCGGGCCCTCGGTGCCGTGCGCCGGGTCGAGCGGCAGCGCAGCGCGGCCGATGATCGCGGCCAGGCGGGTGATGCCTTCGGCGCCGCCCGGCGGGCAGCGGTTGATGTCGGCCATGCCGCTGGCCATCGCTTCGGCGTAGCTGCGGCAGTCCGGGTAACCGCAGCGCGTGCACTGGGTTTGCGGCAGTGCCGCGTCCAGCGCGTCGGCCAGCAGGCTGCCGGCCGATGTCAGGATCGACGGCGTGGGTTCGAAGGGTTCAGGAAGTGCGTTCGGCGCGGCGGTGGTCACCGCCCGATTATCACTTTGTCTTGCCTATCGTCCGCACGTTCGTGGCGCCTGCCAGGTCGGCGGCCTGGTTGTAGGTGCCGATGAAACTCCTGACGTGCGGGTAGACCTTCTCGCGCCAGCGCCGGCCGGAGAAGATGCCGTAATGGCCCGCGCCTTCGGCGTCGTAATGGAACTGGTGCTCCTTCGGAATGCCCGAGCACAGGCCGTGCGCCGCGCGCGTCTGGCCGGCGCCAGAAATGTCATCGAGCTCACCTTCGATGGTCAGCAGCGCGGTCGTGGTGATGTCCTGCGGGCGCACCAGCGCGCCGTTCACTTCCCAGGTGCCGTTGACCAACGAGAAGTCCTGAAACACTGTCTTGATGGTGTCGAGGTAATACTCGGCCGGCATGTCGAGCACGGCGTTGTATTCGTCGTAGAACTGGCGGTGCGACTCGGCGCTGTCGTCGTCGCCGCGGATCAGGTCGGCAAAGTAGTCGTAGTGCGAGGTCATGTGGCGATCCGGGTTCATCGCCACGAATCCCGTGTGCTGCAGGAAACCCGGGTACACACGCCGCCCGGCGCCGGGGAAGTTGCCTGGCACGCGGTAGATCACGTTGTTCTCGAACCAGCTGAACGGCTTGTTGACGGCCAGATTGTTGACGGCGGTCGGACTGTTGCGGGCGTCGATCGGGCCGCCCATCATCGTCATCGTGCGAGGCGTGGTCTCGCCCTGGCTGGCCATCAGCGAGATGGCGGCAAGCACCGGCACTGTGGGCTGGCAGACCGAAATCACATGCGCATCGGGACCGATGAAACGGATGAACTCCTGCACATAGGCGATGTAGTCGTCGAGGTGAAACGCACCCTTGTCGAGCGGAACCATGCGGGCGTCGGTCCAGTCGGTGATGTAGACCTTGTGGTCGTGCAGCAGGTTCTTGACGGTATCGCGGAGCAGTGTGGAATGGTGGCCCGACAGAGGAGCCACCACCAGCACCGTCGGCTGCAGCTTCATTTCATCCAGCGCCGCCGTGTTGTCAGTGAAACGCTTGAAGCGTAGCAGCCGGCAGAAAGGCTTGACGATCGGCACCTGTTCCTGAACCGCCACCTCGATACCGCTGACCGTGGCCGTTGTGATGCCGAAGGCTGGCTTTTCGTATTCCTTCGCCAGCCGGTGCAACAGGTCGTAGCCGGCCGATACGCGCTGCGCCAGCGGCGTGTGGGCGAATGGTGAAAGCGGATGGTTGTAGAGTTTCGCCGACGCGCTGGCGAACTCGGAGAAGGGCGCCATCAGGGCGCGCTGCGATTCATACAGTTGGTACAACATCGTGAGTCTCCGGTCTATTAGGTGCGGGCAGACGCATCATGTGACTGCCGTACTGAGCACAAGCTGACAGAACTGATCATTTTTGTGCAGTGCAGCAAATATACGCCCGATCTGTCGATCGTGACGGTACTGTGGCAGGCTTGAAAGGTCGAAAACATGCACTTAGGGTATCGAAATCGATACATTGTCACCTTGGCGACAGTGCAGAAACAACAAGCGCTGGTCTCGCGGGCGCTGTTCGCCTTGGCCGGCCGGTCCTACATCACACGGGCGAGCGCGCTCACCACGGCGTCGATGTTGCGGCTGTTGATGGCCGCCACGCAGATGCGCCCGGAGTCGACGCCATAGACGCCGAACTCGGTACGCAGGCGCTCCATCTGTACCTTGGCCAGCCCCGAGTAGCTGAACATGCCCTTCTGGCGGGTGATGTAGCTCAGGTCGCCTGTCACGCCGGCCGCCTGCAGCTTGGCCACCAGCTGGTGGCGGGTGGTGCGGATGCGTTCACGCATGCCGGCCAGTTCTTCTTCCCACTGGGCGCGCAGCGCCGGCGTCGTCAGCACGGTGGCGACGACCGTGGCGCCGAAGGTCGGCGGGTTCGAGTAGTTCGTGCGGATGACGATCTTCAGCTGCGACAGCACGCGTGCCGCTTCGTCCTTGCTGGCGCACACCACGCTGAGCGCGCCGACACGCTCGCCGTAAAGCGAGAAGCTCTTGGAAAACGAGGTCGAGACGAAGAAGTCGATGCCGGCGGCGAGGAACTGCTGGATGACGGCGCCGTCTTCCGCGATGCCGTCGCCGAAGCCCTGGTAGGCCATGTCGAGGAAGGGCACCAGGCCGCCGGCCTGGCAGGCGCTCACTACCTGAGTCCACTGCGCCGGGTTGATGTCACAGCCGGTCGGGTTGTGGCAACAGGCGTGCAGCACGACGATGGTGCCCGGCGCGGCCGCGGCCAGCGCGGCCCGCATGGCTTCGAAGCGCACGCCGCGCGTGGCGGCGTCGTAGTACGGGTAGCTGGCCACCTCGAAGCCGGCGTTGCTGAACAGTGCACGGTGGTTTTCCCAGCTCGGGTCGCTGATCAGCACCAGCGCATTCGGGTTCAGGCGCTTGAGGAAATCGGCGCCGACCTTCAACCCGCCGGTGCCGCCAATGGCCTGCACCGTGGCCACGCGGCCTGCGGTCACGGCCTCGGCAGCCACGCCGAAGACCAGCGCCTGCACCGCCTTGTCATAGGCGGCGATGCCGTCGATCGGCAGGTAGCCCTTGGCCTGGGGCGATTCGAACAGCTGACGCTCGGCCGTCGACACGCAGGCCAGCACGGGCAGCCGGCCCTGGTCGTCGAAGTAGACGCCCACGCCCAGGTTCACCTTGGCCGGGTTGGGGTCGGCGTTGAACTGCTCGTTGAGGCCGAGGATGGGGTCGCGCGGGGCCATTTCGACGGCGGCGAACAGGGATGGGTTGGCGGACATGGCGGAGATTCCTGAGAACACGGTGGCGGCGGCGGTGCCGGCGGCTGCAGAACATGGCGCGGTACGCTACTCTGCGCGGTTGTCCGCGACGTTCGCAACGCTGCCGGACTTTGGATTCTAATTTCTTCGCCCAGGGATGCCGCCGATGAACCAGCTTGCCGAAATGCCCGCCGTGCCCGAAGAGGCTCGGCCCGAAGGCGAGTTCGTCTCCTTCCCCGGCTCGCCCTTCCAGCTGTTTCAGCCTTACGCGCCGGCCGGCGACCAGCCCACGGCCATCGCGCAGCTGGTGGAAGGCATCGAGGACGGCCTGAGCTTCCAGACCCTGCTCGGCGTGACCGGCTCGGGCAAGACCTTCACGATGGCCAACGTCATTGCCCGCCTGGGCCGGCCGGCGATCGTCTTCGCGCCGAACAAGACCCTGGCCGCGCAGCTCTACAGCGAGTTCCGCGAGTTCTTTCCGAAAAACGCGGTGGAGTACTTCGTCAGCTACTACGACTATTACCAGCCCGAAGCCTATGTGCCGCAGCGCGACCTGTTCATCGAGAAGGACAGCGCGATCAACGAGCACATCGAGCAGATGCGCCTCTCGGCCACGAAGAGCCTGCTGGAACGGCGCGACGTCATCATCGTGGCGAGCGTCAGTGCGATCTACGGCATCGGCAACCCGGCCGACTATCACCAGATGGTGATGACGCTGCGGGTGGGCGACAAGCTCGGCCAGCGCGACGTCATCCAGCAGCTGATCCGCATGCAGTACCAGCGCAACGAGACCGACTTCTCGCGCGGCACGTTCCGCGTGCGCGGCGACACCATCGACGTCTTCCCCGCCGAGCACAGCGAGCTGGCGCTGCGCATCGAGCTCTTCGACGACGAGATCGAAAGCCTGCAGTTGCTCGACCCGCTGACCGGCCGCATCCGGCAGAAGATCCCGCGCTTCACGGTCTACCCGAGCAGCCATTACGTGACGCCGCGTGAGCGCGTCGTCGACGCCATCGGCACCATCAAGGAAGAGCTGCGCGAACGGGTGGCGCAGTTCGTTTCGTCGGGCAAGCTGGTGGAAGCGCAGCGCATCGAGCAGCGCACGCGCTTCGACCTGGAGATGATGCAGGAGGTGGGCCACTGCAAGGGCATCGAGAACTACACGCGCCATCTGTCGGGCGCCAGGCCCGGCGACCCCCCGCCCACGCTGGTGGACTACCTGGCGAAGGATGCCCTCATGTTCATGGACGAGAGCCATGTGCTGATCGGCCAGTTCGGCGGCATGTACAACGGCGACCGGGCGCGCAAGACCACGCTGGTCGAATACGGATTCCGGCTCCCCAGCGCGCTCGACAACCGACCCTTGAAGTTCGAGGAATTCGAGGGCAAGGCCCGGCAGACGGTGTTCGTCTCGGCCACACCGGCGGCCTATGAAAAGGAGCATGCGGGCCAGGTCGTCGAACAGCTGGTGCGCCCGACGGGACTGGTCGACCCCGAGGTCGAAGTGCGGCCAGCCAGCAATCAGGTCGATGACCTGCTGCAGGAGATCCGCGAGCGTGTGAAGGTCGGTGAGCGCGTGCTGGTCACCACGCTGACCAAACGCATGGCCGAGCAGCTGACCGACTACCTCAGCGACAACGGCGTCAAGGTGCGCTACCTGCACAGCGACATCGACACGGTGGAGCGCGTGGAGATCCTGCGCGACCTGCGGCTCGGCACCTTCGACGTGCTGGTCGGCATCAACCTGCTGCGCGAGGGCCTGGACCTGCCCGAGGTCAGCCTGGTGGCCATACTCGATGCCGACAAGGAAGGCTTCCTGCGCTCCGACCGCAGCCTGATCCAGACCATCGGCCGCGCCGCGCGCAACCTGCACGGCCGCGCCATCCTGTACGGTGACCGCATCACCGATTCGATGCGCCGCGCCATCGACGAGACCGAGCGGCGCCGCAACAAGCAGATTGCCCACAACCTCGCGATGGGCATCACGCCCAGGAGCGTGACCAAGCAGATACGCGACATGATCGACGGCGTCGTGTCGGAGAAGACTACACGCGATCTGATCAGCGCCACGAAGGCGGCGGCCGAGGTGGAGGCGATGTCGGAGAAGGACCTCGGCAAGCGCATCAAGCTGCTGGAGAAGCAGATGCTCGAACACGCGAAGAACCTCGAGTTCGAAAAGGCGGGCCGGGTGCGCGACCAGCTGGCGCTGCTGCGCGAGCAGGCCTTCGGCGGCTCTGCCCACGACGTGAATGTGGTGCCGATCTCTGCGGGCCCTGTGCTCAAGCCGGCCGGGCGGCCGGCGCGCTGAAGACTTCCGGCTGCGAGCCGGCGTCAGCGCCGCCGCCGCAGCACTGCCAGCAACATCAGCCCGGCGAGCACGAGGCCCAGCGTGGCCGGTTCGGGGACGCTGCGCGAACCGCCTTCAGCCGAGGCGAACCGGCGCCCGTCGTCGTCGGCATGCATCAGCGCGTCGGGCAGCCGGCGCATGGCGTCGTCCGCCGTCTGCGCGCCGCCCGCGGGCGCTCGCCGCAGCCGCTCGGCGCGCTGGCCGAGCACCGAGACGTTGCCGCACACGTGGGGCACCATGACGGCGTAGACCCGGCCGTCGGCGGCTGTGGCTTCATAGAGGTCGGCGCGTTCGGCATGGCCTTCCTCGAAATTGACCCGTGTGCCCAGGCACAGCGTATGGCCGTAGGTCATGGCCACGGTGCCAGGGTCGAACTCGCGCTTGCTGCTGTCGGCGCGTATCGATGCGTTGGTGATCGTCAGCCGGTCGGTGACGTTGCCGGTGCGGATGTCGGCATCGATGCGCCGCACCACCTCGGGCGGCAGTTGCGCCAGCACCATCGCCTGTTCCGGCGTGCCCCGGTACGGGCTGCGGCCAGGCTGGCCCCAGGCGCAATGGCGGCGCAGTTGCAGGCGCGTCGCGGTGGCCTCGGGGCGCGCTGCCGGCTCGTCGGCGGCTGCCGATGGGCGGCTCTGGCTTGCGCCGGTGCTGATCGACGGTGCGGCCTCGGTCGACCGTGTCAGCAAAGGGTGGCCGACCGGAAGCGGGTCGCCGTCGAAGCTCTGCCCCGGCGGCGGCGTCTGCCAGCCAACTGGCGCCCGGTTCTGGCTGCCCAGGACGACCGCGAAGGCGCCGATGGCCAGCACACCGAAGGCGGCCAGCAGCCATGGCGCGGACTTCAGCCATCGCCGCTGCCGCTTCGATGCCGATCGATTCGAGGACCCACGGCGCGTCAGTAAACCCTCCCAGCTGCAGGCGGCGGCCCGGCAGCGGTAACGCCGCAGGGCGGGCGCCGTGCCCAGCGAGCGGTCTTCCGGGCGGCGGGGCACGCGACGCAGGTCGACTCCGTCGCACAAGGGGCAACGTCGCTGGGCGGGGCTGGCGGCGGCGGTGGTCAAACGTCTTCTCCGTTTCTGGCATCCGTTTCGGTTGCCTGTGGCGCCTTGGTTGTTTATCGGCCCTGCGCATGGACGGCTTGAGTCGGTGCTCCGGCTTGCCGACAACCCGGATGGCAGCCGCTGCCTTTCCGCCTGTAACTGCCGACGCCATGAAGTTCTTCACCAGCCTGTCCCCACGCCGCGGACTGCACGGGCGCTGCGCCTGCCGTGACGCGGCCGTGGGCTGCGCCGTCGCTGCGTCAGCGCTGTGCTGGGCGGCCGGTGGCGCGCCATCGGCGGTTGCGGAAACGCTGACGGCTGCGTCACCGTCGCCAGCAGTGCACCGCCTGCTGCTGGTCATCAACCAGTACCGCCGCCAGAATGGACTGGTGCCGCTGGAACCGGCGCCAGAACTGGAACTGCTGGCGCTTCAGCACAGCAACGCGATGGCGACGCTGCGCCGTGCCAGCCACGCCGGCTTTACTTCGCGCTTCGAACGCGCCGACAGCGACCTCTGCGTGGAAAACGTCGCCGCCGGTTTCGCCACCGCCGAGGCTGCGGTCGCGGGCTGGCGTGTCTCGCCGCCGCACGACCGCAACCTGCTCGAGCCGCGATTGCGCCGGGTCGGCATCGCCAGCGTCGACCGCTACATCACCGTGTTTGCCTGCGACACAGCCGGCGTCCCGGCGCCAGCGCCAAACGGCAGGGTGGCGGCACTGAGGTGAGGCCAGCGAAACCGAGATGTTCCCGCTGCGATATGCTGCTTCGATGTGGACGAAAAAGCGGCCGTTGCCGGAACCAGAGCTTCGTGTGCTGATGGTCTGCAGCGGCAACATCTGCCGTTCACCCACCGCCGAAGGTGTGCTGCGCGCCAAGTTGCAGGCCGCCGGACTGGCCGGACAGGTGGTCGTGGATTCGGCGGGCACCCACGGTTTCCATGTCAGCGAACCACCTGACCCGCGTGCCCGACGGCATGCGCTGGCGCGCGGTTACGACCTCTCGAAACAGCGCGCGCGTCAGGTGGAGCGTGTCGACTTCGAGCGCTTCGATCGTCTTCTGGCGATGGACGAGAACCACCGCCAATGGCTGCTCGACATGGCGCCGGCCGGCCTGGAAGGGCGCGTCGGCACGCTGATGGCGTTCGCCGTCCGACATGCCGGCCAGACCGAGGTGCCCGACCCTTACTACGGCGCTGCTGCTGGTTTCGAGCGTGTGCTCGACCTCATCGAAGATGGCTGCGACGGCCTGGTGGCAGACCTCCTGCGCGGTGACAAAGGCTCGAGGGGAACTTCCTGAGCCAATCTTGACCAAAACAGTGGGTCTCGGGTATAGTTGACTGAATCAGTCGGAATAAATTGCGGGTTTACCCGCAAGCCGAACGTAGGTGGAGACAGCTGCCGTTCGACTGGGCGTCCGATCTCTTTTGCTGACCCGCGTTGTGTTCCGCCTCGACTTTCCGACAGGAGTTTTTCACATGCGTCTCACCACCAAAGGCCGTTTTGCCGTCACTGCGATGATCGATCTCGCGCTGCGTTCCGGCGCCGGCCCGGTTGCCCTGGCTGCCATCAGTCATCGGCAGCAGATTTCTCTGTCTTACCTGGAGCAATTGTTCGGCAAGCTTCGTCGTCATGAACTGGTGGAAAGCACGCGTGGCCCGGGCGGTGGCTATTCGCTGGGCCGAGGCGCCAATGAAATCACCGTGGCCGACATCATCGTGGCGGTCGACGAACCGATCGACGCCACCGGCTGCGCCGGCAAGGAAAACTGCATGGGCGAAGACGCCGGCCGCTGCATGACGCACGACCTGTGGGCCAGCCTGAACGCCAAGATGATCGAGTACCTCGACTCCATCTCGCTGAAAAAGCTGGTCGACGAACAACTCGCCAAGGGCGTCAACATCGAGGAAGTGCCGATCAAGCGGGCCATCTCGTCGCAGCCCGTGGTCAGGCCGATCAAGGTGACGGCGCCGAATTCCGTGTTTGCCCTCGGCAACGCTTTCCTGAAGTAGAGGTTTCGCTGACATGACCCCGCATTTCCCCATCTACATGGACTACGGCGCCACCACGCCTGTCGACCCACGCGTCGTCGACCTGATGATTCCGTGGCTGCGCGAGCATTTCGGCAACCCGGCTTCCCGTAGCCACGCCTGGGGCTGGGAAGCCGAAGCGGCGGTGGAGCGCGCGCGCGGCCAGGTGGCCAGCCTGATCAACGCCGATCCGCGCGAGATCGTCTGGACTTCGGGCGCAACCGAGAGCAACAACCTCGCGCTGAAGGGCGCGGCGCACTTCTACGAGTCTCGCGGCAAGCACCTGGTGACGGTCAAGACGGAGCACAAGTGCGTGCTCGACACCATGCGCGAACTGGAGCGCCAGGGTTACCAGGTGACCTATCTCGACGTGCAGGAAAACGGCCTGCTCGACCTGGACCAGTTCAAGGCTGCGCTGCGGCCCGACACCATCCTGGCCTCGGTGATGTTCGTCAACAACGAGATCGGCGTGATCCAGGACATCCCGGCTATCGGCGCAATCTGCCGCGAGCGCGGCATCCTGCTGCATGTCGACGCCGCGCAAGCCACCGGCAAGTTGCCGATCGACATGGCCAGCCTGCCCGTCGACCTGATGAGCCTGGCCTCGCACAAGACTTACGGACCCAAGGGCATCGGAGCGCTCTACGTGCGCCGCAAGCCGCGCGTGCGGCTGGAAGCGCAGATGCACGGTGGCGGCCACGAGCGCGGCATGCGCTCAGGCACGCTGCCCACCCACCAGTGCGTGGGCATGGGCGAGGCCTTCGCCATCGCGCAGACCGAGATGGGCACCGAGAGCGAGCGCATCCGTATGCTGCAGCGCAAGCTGCTGGCGGGGCTGTCGTCGATGGAGCAGGTCTTCGTCAACGGCGACCTCGAGCGCCGCGTGCCGCACAACCTGAACGTGTCGTTCAACTTCGTCGAAGGCGAGTCGCTGATCATGGGCGTCAAGGGCCTGGCGGTGTCTTCGGGTTCAGCCTGCACCTCGGCCAGCCTGGAGCCCAGTTACGTGCTTCGAGCGCTCGGCCGCAGCGATGAACTGGCCCACTCGAGCCTGCGCATGACGATCGGCCGTTTCACCACCGAACAGGAAATCGATTACGCCGTGGCCACGCTGCAGGACAGCGTCGCCCGCTTGCGCGAACTGTCTCCCCTGTGGGACATGTTCAAGGAAGGCATCGACCTGAAAAGCATTCAGTGGTCTGCCCACTGATGTCCGCCCACTGACCACAGGAGTATTGACATGGCATACAGCGACAAGGTTGTCGAACATTACGAAAACCCGCGCAACGTCGGTTCTTTCGAGAAGAGCGACGACACCGTGGGCACCGGCATGGTCGGCGCGCCGGCTTGCGGCGACGTGATGAAGCTTCAAATCAAGGTCAACGCCGAGACCGGCCTCATCGAGGACGCGCGTTTCAAGACTTACGGCTGCGGCTCGGCCATCGCGTCGAGTTCGCTGGTCACCGAATGGGTGAAGGGCAAGACGCTCGATCAGGCGATGACGATCAAGAATACGCAGATCGCGGAAGAACTGGCGCTGCCGCCGGTGAAGATCCACTGCTCGATCCTCGCCGAAGACGCCATCAAGGCGGCAGTGCTCGACTACAAGACCAAGCACGGCGTGGTCACGCAGGCGGGCTGACACGGCATGTCGGTCACTCTCACAGAAGCGGCGGCACGCCATGTGTCGCGCTACATCTCGCGGCGCGGCAAGGGCGTGGGCGTGCGCCTGGGCGTGAAGACCACCGGCTGTTCTGGCCTGGCCTACAAGCTCGAATACGCCGATGAGATCGCGCCGGAAGACGTCATCTTCGAAGACCACGGCGTCAAGGTGCTGATCGATCCGAAGAGCCTGCCGTACATCGACGGCACCGAACTCGACTTCGTGCGAGACGGCCTGAACGAAGGCTTCAAGTTCCACAACCCGCGCGAGAAGGATCGCTGCGGCTGTGGAGAGTCGTTCCGCGTCTGACGTCCCAGGTTGACGTCGCAGTCACCCAGCAAGGCGCGGCGACCCGGCCGCGCTTTTTCATTTCCAGCCGCCCCATGCCTGACGACATCGTGATCCGCCGCGAACGCCCAGACCACCCGCAGGTGGTGGCGCAGCCGAACTCGCTCGATGCCAATCTGCCCTGTCTGGCCTCGCTCTACGCGCCCAAGGACAAGCATATTCTCGGCGTGCAGGCACTGCTGGCACCCGAGGCGAACTTCCTTGCCGCCTGGCGCGGCGATGCGGTGGTCGGCACCGCCGCGGCACGCCGCATGCCCTGCGAAGCCGACACCATGGGCCGGGCCTGCGGCGAGATGAAGCGCAAGATGGTGACGCATGCCCAGCGTGGTCTGAGCTTGGTGGGTCGTCTTCTGGTCGCGCTGGAACAGTCTCTTCTCGACAGCGGTGTTCAGCTGGCCCTGCCGGAAACCGGCCGCGACCGAACTGCCGCCGTGCGGCTCCATGAATGCTGCGGTTACCGCCGGCGCGGGCCTTTCGGCGGCTGCCCGGACAACGGCCTGTCGCCATTCTTCGGGAAGTCACTGTGAGACTCGACGACGACGACTTCACGTTGTTCGGCCTGCCGGCGGCTTACGCGCTAGACCGCGCCGATCTCGACACCCGCTGGCGCCGCCTGCAGACCGAGGTGCACCCCGATCGCTTTGCCGCCGAGGGCGCCGCCGCGCAACGCCTGGCCATGCAATGGGCGGTGCGCGTGAACGAGGCCTACCAGAGACTGAAAGACCCGGTGCGCCGCGCCGCCTACCTGTGCGAACAGCGCGGCGCGGCCATCGCCGCCGAGCGCAACACCGCCATGCCGGCCGCCTTCCTGGTCCAGCAGATGGAATGGCGCGAGGCGCTGGACGACGCCACGGGCCTGGCCGCTGTCGAGGTGCTGGACCGGGAAGTGCAGAGCTCGGAACAAGACCTGCTGCGCACGCTGCAGTCCGCGCTCGACGAACAGAACGACGCCGATGCGGCAGCCACCACCGTGCGCGCCCTGATGTTCGTCTCCCGCTTCCGCCAGGACATCGAGCGCCGTCTCGACGCCCTCGACACCACCCGATAAGACCCCGAGTCATGGCACTGCTGCAGATCTCCGAACCCGGCCAGACACCCGACCCGCACCAGCGCCGCATCGCCGTGGGCATCGACCTCGGCACCACGCACTCGCTGGTGGCCGCCGTGCGACACGGTATCGCCGAATGCCTACCCGACGAACTTGGCCGCGTGCTGCTGCCTTCGGCCGTGCGCTACCTCGACGGCGGCCGCCGGCAGATCGGCTACGACGCCCGCGACGCGCAGGCCGAGGACCCGGAGAACACGCTGGTCTCCGTCAAACGCTTCATGGGCCGCCGGCTGGCCGACGTGGCAGGCCATGAGCGCCTGCCTTACCGCTTCATCGACCAGCCGGGCATGCTGGCCGTGGCGACGCGCGACGGCGTGAAGACGCCTGTGGAGGTCTCGGCCGAGATCCTGGCCAGCCTGCGCCAGCGTGCCGAAGACAGTTTCGACGCCGACCTCTTCGGCGCCGTCATCACCGTGCCGGCGTATTTCGACGATGCCCAGCGCCAGGCCACGAAAGATGCCGCGCAGCTTGCCGGCCTGAACGTGCTGCGCCTGATCAGCGAGCCCACCGCGGCGGCCGTGGCCTACGGCCTGGACCATGGCAGCGAAGGGCTGTACGCGGTCTACGATCTCGGCGGCGGCACCTTCGACATCTCGTTGCTGCGCCTGAACCGGGGTGTCTTCGAAGTGGTGGCCACCGGCGGCGACGCCGCTCTCGGCGGAGACGACATCGACCACCTGCTCGCCGACTGGGCCTTGCTGCAGGCCGGTCTGACCGCCGCCACACCGCACGACAAACGTGCCGCTTTGGTGGCCGCGCGCGCCGCCAAGGAAGCGCTGAGCGATGCTGCGGCCGCGCCCTGGGTGGCATCGATAGGCGGCGTGGAACACACGGTCGACATCAGCCGCGAACAACTCGACCACCTGACGCGGCCGCTCGTCGACCGCACCCTGGCCGCCGTGCGCAAGGTGCTGCGCGACGCCAGCGTGGCGCGCGACGAGGTGCAGGGCGTGGTGATGGTCGGCGGCTCCACCCGCATGCCGCTGGTGCGCACGGCGGTCGGCGAGTTTTTCGGCCGCGCTCCGCTGACCGACGTCAACCCCGACGAGGTGGTGGCCGCCGGCGCCGCCATCCAGGCCAACGCGCTGGCGGGAAATGCCGGCAGCGGTGACCTGCTGCTGCTCGACGTCATCGCGCTCTCGCTCGGGCTCGAAACGATGGGCGGCCTGGTCGAGCGCGTCATCGAGCGCAACACCACCATCCCGGCCGCGCAGGCGCAGGAGTTCACCACCTTCAAGGACGGCCAGACGGCGATGGTCATCCACGTCGTGCAGGGCGAGCGCGACCTCGTCAGCGAATGCCGTTCGCTGGCGCGTTTCGAGTTGCGTGGCCTGCCGCCGATGGTGGCCGGTGCGGCGCGCATCCGTGTCACCTTTCAGGTCGACGCCGACGGCCTGCTGAGCGTCTCGGCGCGCGAACAGGGCTCGGGCGTCGAGGCCTCGGTGGTCGTCAAGCCCAGCTACGGCCTGGCCGACGATCAGATTGCGCAGATGCTGAAAGACGGCTTCGCGCATGCAGAGGACGACATGGCCGCGCGCTCGTTGCGCGAGGCGCAGGTCGACGCCGAGCGCCTGGTGCTCGCCACGGTTGCGGCGCTGCAGGTCGACGGCGACCTGCTGACGCCCGAAGAGCGCCAGCTGGTGGAAGACCTGCTGATCGAGACGCGGCGCTGTGCTGCGGGCGACGACGCGCACGCCATCGAGAGGGCCGTCGAAGTTCTTGCCGAAGCCACCGAAAATTTCGCCGCCGCGCGCATGAACCAGGGCATCCGGCAGGCACTGGCCGGCCGCCGCATCGAAGACGTTTAACCAGATCGCTCATGCCCATCATCCGCATCCTCCCGAACGCCGAGTTCTGCCCGCAAGGCGACACCATCGAAGCTCCCGCCGGCACCTCCATCTGCGAAGCGCTGCTGGAAAACGGCATCGCGATAGAACATGCCTGCGAGATGAGTTGCGCATGCACCACCTGCCACGTGGTGGTGAAGGCAGGCCTGGAGTCCCTGGGCGAGATGGACGAGTCCGAGGAAGACCTGCTCGACCGCGCCTGGGGCCTGACGCCGACCTCGCGCCTGAGCTGCCAGGCCATTCTGTCGAACCAGGATGTGACGATCGAAATCCCGAAGTACACGATCAACCACGCGCGCGAAAACCACTGACGCGCAGCTTCGGCGCAGGCTGGTGCCTTGATGCTCCAAAAAAAACCTCCCCATCGTGAGACGGGGAGGTTGTTGGAAAGGGCTCGCTGCCCTGCTGAGGAGATAGACAGACACCGTACGAAGGTGTCGCAGCCTCGTTAGCAATCGCTGTGCCACCGGTACTGTGTAACGGCCAGTTCCAGCGCCCAGGATACCCGCCGCTACACTCATTGCAGTGAAAGTTCTCGGCATCGAATCATCCTGTGACGAAACCGGCGTCGCGCTCGTCCAGACGCAGCCTGCCGGCTGGCCTCGGCTGCTCTCGCAGGCCTTGCACAGCCAGGTCGCCATGCACGCGGCCTACGGCGGCGTGGTGCCGGAGCTGGCCTCGCGCGACCACATCCGGCGCGTCATCCCGCTGACGCGCCAGGTGCTGGCGGATGCCGGCTGCGCGGCCGGCGACATCGATTGCGTCGCCTACACGCGCGGCCCGGGGCTGGCCGGCGCGCTGCTGGTCGGCGCCGGTTTTGCGGTGGCGCTGGGCGCCGCGCTCGGCAAGCCCACGCTGGGCGTGCACCACCTCGAAGGCCACCTGCTGTCGCCCTTCCTGGCCGACGACGCGCCGGAATTCCCCTTCGTTGCGCTGCTCGTGTCGGGCGGCCACACGCAGCTGATGCAGGTCGACGGCGTCGGCCGCTACCTGATGCTCGGCGAGACCATCGACGACGCCGCCGGCGAGGCCTTCGACAAGACTGCCAAGATGCTCGGCCTGGGCTATCCCGGCGGGCCGGCGTTGGCGCGGCTGGCGGCCTTCGGCGATCCGACCGCCTTTGCGCTGCCGCGCCCGCTGCTGAACCGCGACAACCTCGACTTTTCATTCGCCGGCCTGAAGACGGCGGTGATGATGCAGTTGCGCAAGCTCGGCAACGTGTGCGAGCAGTCGCGTGCCGACCTGGCGGCATCGACCCAGGCGGCCATCGTCGAGGTGCTGGTGAAGAAGTCGCTGCGGGCGCTGAAGAACAGCGTCTCGAGGCGACTGGTGGTCGCCGGCGGCGTGGGCGCCAACCTGAGCCTTCGTCAGGCGTTGGACGCCGGCGCGCTCCGTCTCGGTGCGCGCGTGCACTATCCACCGCTGCACCTGTGCACCGACAACGGCGCGATGATCGCGCTGGCCGGCGCCATGCGGCTGCAGCACGGCCTGTCGACAGGCGCGCTGGACGGTGCCTTCGACGTGCGGCCGCGCTGGGCGCTCGACGCCATCGCCTGAGCCGCCCTGCCGCCGGGGCGGGGCGGACCCGGCTTCTACAATCGGCGCACGAGGAACAGCAAACGGCAGCCGTTGCCGATTCCCGCCACGGCGGCATTCTCCGGCCCGCGCAGCTTTGCCACCCCATCGCCCTAATCCTGCATGCCAACCATGAACCCCGAGCGGCGCATGCTGCTCGCCCTGACCCTTGCCGGCAGCGCCGCGCTGGCTGCCGCTCCGCTGCGCGCGCAGGGCAGCGCCGAGCCGATCCGCCTGGCACTGATCGAAGGCCTGTCGGGCCCCTTCGGCAACGCCGGTGACGCTGTTTTCCGCAACCTGCTGTGGGCCGTCGAGCGCATCAACCAGCGCGGCGGCGTGCGCCTGCCACAGGGCGCGCGGCCGCTGGAACTGCAGCGCTTCGACAGCAAGGGCCAGACCGAGGAAGCGATGGCCATGCTGCGCGGTGCGCTCGACCAGAAGTTCGGTTTCGTCTTCCAGGGCAACAGCTCTGCGACCGCATTGGCACTCGTCGACGCGCTGGAAAAACACAACCAGCGTGAGCCGGCGCGGCGCGCGCTGTTCCTCAACTACTCGGCTGTCGACCCCGCGCTGACCAACGTGCGCTGCAGTTTCTGGCACTTCCGCTTCGACGCCCATGCCGACATGCGGCTGGCTGCGTTGATCTCGGTGTTGCAGGACGACCGCGCGGTGAAGAAGGTCTTCCTGATCGGCCAGGACTACAGCTTCGGCCAGCACGTGGGCCGCAAGGCGCGCGAGATGATCACCGCCATGCGGCCCGACATCCAGATCGTCGGCGACGAGTTGCACCCGCTGGGCCGCGTGAAGGACTTCATTCCGTACGCGGCCAAGATCCAGGCCAGTGGCGCCCAGGCCGTGCTGACCGGCAACTGGGGCAATGACCTCACGCTGTTGGTGCGTGCGCTGCGCGAGGTGGGTTCGGAGGCGCGGCTCTACACCTTCTACGGCAACGCTCTCGGCGTGCCGGCGGCCATCGGCGAGGCCGGCGTCGGCCGGGTGCTGGCGGTGGCCGAGTGGCACCCGAACCTGGGCGGCAAGGCATCCGACGACTTTTACGCCGCCTTCCGCCAGCGTTTCCCCGAGCCGAAGGACGACTACGTGCATGCCCGCATGCAGGTGATGGTGGAGATGCTGGCCGCAGCCATCGAGCGCGCGCGCAGCACCGAGGCACAGGCCGTGGCGCTGGCGCTGGAAGGCGCACGTTTCGACAGCAGCCGGCTCGGCGGCTTTCACGAAGCCGGCATGCGCGCCGCGGACCACCAGCTCCAGCAGCCGCTGGTGGTCAGCGTGATGGAGCGCGCCGGCACGCCGGGCGTGGCCTTCGACGTCGAGGGCTCGGGATACGGATTCCGTACCTTGCGCCGCTTCGACGCCGCCGCAGTGACGCAACCGCAGCAGTGCCGGATGATCCGGCCCGAATGAACCCGAGGAAATCGACACACCATGCGCCCTGAAATCGAAGCCCTGCCGGGCTCCCGCATCCGCGAGGTGGCCAACGCCGGCCTCGGCCGCAGCGACGTGCTGGCCTTCTGGTTCGGTGAGAGCGACGAGGTCACGCCCGAGCCGATACGCGCCGCCGCTGCGGCGTCGCTGATGAACGGCGAGACCTTCTATTCGCACAATCTCGGCCTGCCCGAATTGCGGCAGGCCATCGCCGCCTACACCGGCGCGCTGCATGGCCCGGTCGATGTCGACCGCATCGCCGTCACCTCGTCTGGCGTCACCGCGCTGATGCTGGCGATGCAGATGCTGGCCGGTGCCGGCGACGAAGTGGTGGCCGTCGTTCCGGTGTGGCCGAACCTGACGGCGCAGCCGGCGATCCTGGGCGCGCGCGTCACACGGGTGTCTTTGCGGCCCGGGCACGGCAAGGACAGCGGCGTCTGGAAGCTCGACCTCGACGAATTGCTGGCTGCGGTGACGCATCGCACGCGCGTGCTGCTGGTCAACGCGCCCAACAACCCGACCGGCTGGACGCTGACGCGCGGCGAGCAGCAGACCATCGTCGAACATTGCCGGCGCACGGGCACCTGGATCGTGGCCGACGAGGTGTACGAGCGCATCTACTTCGGCGGCGCGGCCTCGGCGCCGAGCTTTCTCGATGTCACGACGCCCGATGACCGGCTTGTCGTCGCCCACAGCTTCAGCAAGAGCTTCCTGATGACCGGCTGGCGCCTGGGCTGGCTGGTGCTGCCGCGCGGCAGCATGGACGCCGCCGGCAAGCTGCTGGAGTTCAACAGTTCCTGCGCGCCGGTCTTCATCCAGCGCGGCGGGCAGGCCGCGCTGGCGATGGCGGATGCATTCGTGCCGGCGCTGGTGGCGCGTCTTCAAGCCGGGCGTGACCGCCTGGTGGCCGGCCTGCAGGCGCTGCCGGGCGTGACCGTGGCCACGCCGCCGGGCGGCATGTATGCCTTCTTTCGTGTCGAAGGCCAGGGCGACTCGCAGGTTTTCGCCAAGCACCTGGTGGCCGCACATGGCCTGGGGCTGGCGCCGGGCGTGGCTTTCGGCGCCGAGGGCGAAGGCTGGCTGCGCTGGTGTTTCGCCTCACGCGTCCCGGCGCGGCTCGACGCCGGCCTGGTCCGCCTTGCCGCCGCTCTTTCACCCGCGTTATCGGCGTGACTTTGGCCCTATAATGCGAAGCTGTGCAAAAATTTTGCGCACACAAAGCACGGCGCCGGTTGGTTTCACTGGTGTCCGCAAGTCGAACCGGAAACTGCCAACGTCAGCCTCGAGCTGGCGCGAGCCAAACACCAGCTTGACGCTGGTGTGCGTCAGTGGCCTCCATGAGGCCGGCGTGGCAGGGTGGTTTCCATATTGAAGGAACTTCCGCCATGACCATGACCACCGCCCACGTTGCCGAGATCGTCAAGGGCAACGCCCGCAGCGAATCCGACACCGGATCGCCCGAAGTTCAGGTTGCGCTGCTCACCGCGCGCATCAACGAACTCACGCCGCACTTCAAGCTGCACCTGAAAGATCACCACGGCCGCCGTGGCCTGCTGCGCATGGTCAACGCGCGCAAGCGGCTGCTGTCCTACCTGAAGAGCCGTGACGCCGAGCGTTACACCGCGCTCATCGGCAAGCTCGGCCTGCGCAAGTAAATCCTTTCGGACCGAGGCTGCGTTTGCACTCGCATTCGCAGCCGCGGGCCGTCAATCCACCCGGGCACCCGACCAGCGCTGCTGTGTCATTCCACCGAAGCCCCATCACGGGTTCCACTGGAATGGCATAACGCTAAAGGGCCACGCTCCCGGTTCATGGCACCGCCAGCAGGCGGGCCGACAACACACTACCGGAGACATACGCATGAGCATGTTCACCAAAGTCAGCAAGACCTTCGCCTGGGGCCAGCACACCGTCACGCTGGAAACCGGCGAGATCGCCCGCCAGTCCGGCGGCGCCGTGCTCGTCAACATCGACGACACCGTGGTGCTCGCCACTGTGGTGGCGCGTACCGAAGCCAAGCCGGGCCAGGACTTCTTCCCGCTCACCGTCGATTACCTCGAGAAGACCTACGCCGCCGGCAAGATTCCCGGCAGCTTCTTCAAGCGCGAAGGCCGCCCGAGTGAACTGGAAACGCTGACCTCGCGCCTGATCGACCGCCCGATCCGCCCGCTGTTCCCCGAAGGCTTCTTCAATGAAGTCCAGGTGGTCGTGCACGTGCTGAGCCTGAACCCCGAGGTGCAGGCCGATATCGCCGCGCTGATCGGCGCCAGCGCCGCGCTGGCTGTCAGTGGCATCCCGTTCAACGGCCCGATCGGCGCCGCTCGCGTCGGTTATGTCAACGGTGCCTACGTGTTGAACCCGGGCAAGACGCAACTCGCCGACAGCCGGATGGACCTGGTCGTCGCCGGCACCGAAGCCGCCGTGTTGATGGTGGAATCGGAAGCCGATCAGCTGAGCGAAGAGATCATGCTCGGCGCCGTGGTCTTCGGCCACGAACAGGGCAACATCGCCATCGCCGCCATCAACGAACTGGTGCGGGACGCCGGCAAGCCCGTCTGGCAATGGCAGGCGCCGGCCAAGGACGAAACCTTCATCGGCAAGATCGGCGCGCTGGCCGAAGAGCCGCTGCGCGCGGCCTACCAGATCCGCAGCAAGCAGGCCCGCACCCAGGCCTGCCGCGAAGTCACGTCGAGCGTGATGGCCGCACTGAAGGCCGAAGGCCTGAGCTTCGACAAGGTGGAAGTCGAAGGCCTGCTGTTCGAGATCGAAGCCCGCATCGTGCGCGGCCAGATCCTCGCCGGCGAGCCGCGCATCGACGGCCGCGACACGCGCACCGTGCGTGCCATCGAGATCCGCAACAGCGTGCTGCCGCGCACCCACGGTTCGTCGCTCTTCACGCGCGGCGAGACGCAGGCGCTGGTCGCCACCACGCTGGGCACCGAGCGTGACGCCCAGCGCATCGATGCGCTGGCCGGCGACTACGAAGACCGCTTCATGCTGCACTACAACATGCCCCCGTTCGCCACCGGCGAAACGGGTCGCGTGGGCAGCCCCAAGCGCCGCGAGATCGGCCACGGCCGCCTGGCCAAGCGCGCGCTGATCGCCGTGCTGCCGAGGAAGGAGGACTTTCCATACACCATGCGCGTGGTGTCCGAAATCACCGAGTCGAACGGGTCGTCGTCGATGGCGTCGGTCTGCGGCGGCTGCCTGAGCCTGATGGACGCCGGTGTGCCCTTGAAGGCGCACGTGGCCGGCATCGCGATGGGTCTGATCAAGGACGGCAACCGCTTCGCGGTCCTGACGGACATCCTGGGTGACGAAGATCACCTCGGCGACATGGACTTCAAGGTGGCCGGTACCAACGCCGGCATCACCGCGCTGCAGATGGACATCAAGATCCAGGGCATCACCAAGGAAATCATGCAAGTCGCGCTGGCGCAGGCCAAGGAAGCGCGTTTGCATATCCTGGGCAAGATGGTCGAGGCCATGGGCGGCGCCAAGGTCGAGGTGAGCCAGTTCGCCCCGCGCCTGTACACGATGAAGATCAACCCGGAAAAGATCCGCGACATCATCGGCAAGGGCGGCGCCACCATCCGCGCGCTGACCGAGGAAACCGGCTGCACGATCGACATCGGCGAAGACGGCACGATCACCATCGCCAGCGTCGACGCCGACAAGGCCGAACATGCCAAGAAGCGCATCGCCGAGATCACGGCCGAGGCAGAGATCGGCAAGGTCTACGAAGGTGCGATCACCAAGATTCTCGACTTCGGCGCGCTGGTCAACATCCTGCCGGGCAAGGACGGCCTGTTGCACATCAGCCAGATTGCGCACCAGCGCGTGGAGAACGTGACCGACTTCCTCAGTGAAGGCCAGATCGTCAAGGTCAAGGTCCTGGAGACCGACGAAAAGGGCCGCATCAAGCTGAGCATGAAGGCGCTGATCGAGCGTCCTGAAGGCATGCCGGAAGAGCGTTTCGAGCCGCGTGGCGACCGTGGCGATCGCCCGCCTCGCCGTGACCGCGACGACCGTCCGCGCCGCGACCGTGACGACCGTCCACGCCGTGACGCGGCGCCTGCAGAGGGTGCTACAGACGCTGCGCCGGCACACGACCACGCCGCGGCCGCCGAGGCTCCGAAGCAGCCCGAGTGATGCGCGCCATCGAGATCACCGCCCCCGGCGGGCCCGAAGTGCTGCGGCCGTGCGAGCGGCCCGCACCCGAGCCGAAGCCAGGGGAGTTGCTGATCGCGGTGCTTGCCTCGGGCGTGAACCGGCCCGACGTGCTGCAGCGCAAGGGGCTGTATCCGATGCCGCCCGGGGTGTCGGATCTGCCCGGCCTGGAGATCGCCGGCACGGTGGCCGGCGGCTCGCCCGAAGATCTGGCGGCCGCCGGGCTGGCGCTGGGCGACACCGTCTGCGCGCTGGTGGCCGGTGGCGGTTATGCCGAGTTCTGCGTGGCGCCTCTGGGCCAGTGCCTGCCGATGCCCAAGGGCCTGAACGCCGTCGAGGCCGCCAGCCTGCCCGAGACCTTCTTCACCGTCTGGCAGAACGTGTTCACGATCGCGCGCTTGCAGCCCGGTGAAACGCTGCTCGTGCAGGGCGGTTCCAGCGGTATCGGCGTCACCGCCATCCAGCTGGCCAAGGCGCTGGGATCGCAGGTCATCGTGACGGCGGGCAGCGACGAAAAATGCGCCGCCTGCGTGGCCATCGGCGCCGACCACGGCATCAACTACCGCACGCATGACTTCGTGAGCGAGACGAAGCGCCTGACCGGCGGCCGTGGTGCCGACGTGGTGCTCGACATGGTGGCTGGCGACTATGTGGCGCGCGAGGTGGATTGTCTGGCCGATGACGGCCGGCTGGCCATCATCGCGGTGCAGGGCGGTGTGAAGAGCGGTTTCGACGCCGGCAGCGTGCTGCGCAAGCGGTTGACCATCAGCGGCTCGACATTGCGCCCGCGCTCGCTGGCCTACAAGGCCGCACTGGCGCGCGAACTGCGCGCCACCGTCTGGCCGCTGATCGAAGCGGGCCGCGTGAAACCCGTGATCCACCAGGTGTTCCCTGCCGCAAAGGCTTCCGAGGCGCATGCGCTGATGGAATCGAGCACCCATGTGGGCAAGATCGTCCTGACCTGGTGAGACTGAACATGAGACGAAAACTCGTCGTGGGCAACTGGAAGATGCACGGCAGCCGCCCGGCCAATGCCGAGTTGCTGGCGGCCCTGCTGGCGGGCCGGCCCTACCGCGCCGATGTCGCTTTCTGTGTGCCCTATGTGTTCCTCAACGACACCGCGGCCACGCTGGCTGGCAGCGACCTGCGCTGGGGCGCCCAGGATTGTTCGGCGCATGAACCGGGCGCCCACACTGGCGAGGTGTCGGCGGCGATGCTGGCCGAATGCGGTTGCCGCTACGTCATCGTCGGCCATTCCGAACGCCGCGCCCAGCACGTCGAGAGCGATGCGCTGGTGGCCACCAAGGCTCGGCTGGCGCTGGCCAAAGGGCTGACGCCCATCGTCTGCGTCGGCGAGACGCTGGCGCAGCGTGAAGCCGGCGAGACCGAGACCGTGGTGAAGCGCCAGTTGTCGGCCGTCATCCACCTGCTGGCGCATTGCGCCAGCGAGATCGTCGTCGCGTACGAGCCCGTCTGGGCCATCGGCACCGGCCTGACCGCCACGCCCGAGCAGGCGCAGGCCGTGCACCAAGTGCTGCGCGCCCAGTTGCAGGCGGCCACCGGGCACGCCGATACCATGAAGATCCTCTACGGGGGCAGCGTGAAGTCCGACAACGCGGCCACGCTGTTTGCCCAGCCCGACATCGACGGCGGGCTGATCGGTGGCGCCGCCTTGAAGGCCGCCGATTTCATTGCCATCTGTCGCGCTGCGAGCTGAAGCCGCAGCGCGTTTCGTATTCTTGGAGCCTTTCGATCATGCAAATCTGGATGACCTTGACGCTGGCGGTGCAACTGCTGTCTGCGCTCACGATGATCGGCCTCGTGCTGGTCCAGCACGGCAAGGGTGCCGACATGGGCGCGTCTTTCGGTGGCGGTTCCTCAGGCAGCCTGTTCGGCGCGACCGGCAGTGCGAACTTTCTGTCGCGCTCCACGGCTGCCTGTGCAACGGTTTTCTTTGTCTGCACGCTGGCGCTGGCATTCATGTCTAACGCCGGCAGCATGCGTGCGGCCAGCGGTGGCGGCAGTGTGCTCGACCGTGCCGCGCCTGCCGCCAGTGCACCAGCCAACGGCGTCATTCCTGGCGCTGCCAGGTCGCCGGTGCCTGCGCCTATCGCAGCCTCGGCGGTTCCGGCCCGGTAGTGCCCGCACCTCGGGAAAGCCCTTGTTTTCGGGCTAGAATTAACAGCTGTTCACAGCGCAGATTCCTCCATGAGGCCCGGGCAAGCTGCGAAAGATTTGACGTCATGCCGACGTGGTGAAATTGGTAGACACGCTATCTTGAGGGGGTAGTGGCGAAAGCTGTGCGAGTTCGAGTCTCGCCGTCGGCACCAGGTTTTTCGTTGTTGTTGTCCAGAGTCTTGTTCCCGCGCTGGACTGTGATCCTCTCCGCGAGGTCAGGATCGACGGCGCGCCCGCCGTGCAGTGCTTCTGGCTGTGCGAGGCGCGTTTTTTTTCGGCTGTGAATCGACGGTATCGCTGGATTTGAAAGGATCGAAACGCCATGGACCTGCAAGCCTATTTGCCCGTGATCCTTTTCATCCTCGTCGGTGTGGCGGTGGGTGTTGCGCCGCAGGTGCTTGGCTTCGTGTTCGGCCCGAACCGGCCCGATGCCGCCAAGAACAGCCCCTACGAATGTGGCTTCGAGGCATTTGAAGACGCGCGCATGCAGTTCGACGTGCGCTATTACCTTGTGGCCATCCTGTTCATCCTGTTCGACCTGGAAATCGCCTTCCTTTTTCCGTGGGCGGTGTCCTTGCGTGAAATCGGAGCGTCAGGCTTCTGGGCGATGATGGTCTTCCTGGCCATCCTGGTGGTCGGTTTTGTCTACGAATGGAAGAAAGGCGCGCTCGACTGGGAATGAACCCCGTCGTTCGGGCACTTGCACTGAGGCACCGTTATGGGCATCGAAGGCGTACTGAAGGAAGGTTTTGTCACCACCTCGGTCGACAAGCTGATCAACTGGTCGAAGACCGGTTCGTTGTGGCCGATGACTTTCGGCCTGGCCTGCTGCGCCGTCGAAATGATGCACGCCGGCGCGGCGCGTTACGACATCGACCGTTTCGGCATGCTGTTCCGGCCGAGCCCGCGGCAGAGCGACCTGATGATCGTCGCCGGCACCCTGTGCAACAAGATGGCCCCGGCGCTGCGCAAGGTGTATGACCAGATGGCCGAGCCGCGCTGGGTGCTGAGCATGGGTTCCTGCGCCAACGGTGGCGGTTATTACCACTACAGCTATTCGGTGGTGCGTGGCTGCGACCGCATCGTGCCGGTCGATGTGTATGTGCCGGGTTGTCCGCCCACCGCTGAAGCGCTGCTCTACGGCATTCTGCAATTGCAGGCCAAGATCCGGCGCGAGAACACCATCGCGCGCTGAACGACTTCTTGCCAAATCATCACGCCAGCGCATGACCCAGAAACTCGACTCTCTGCAAGCCGCACTCGACATCGCACTCGGCGATTCCATTCTCAAGATGGCTCGCGAACGGGGAGAAATCACCATCACCGTGGCCGCCGACCGTTACCTCGGAGTCGCCGCGCGCCTGCGCGACCATCCGTCCCTGAAGTTCGAGCAGTTGATGGACCTTTGCGGTGTCGACTATTCGGATTACAAGAACGAACCCTGGGACGGCCTGCGTTATTGCGTGGTGTCGCACCTGTTGTCGATCACGAACAATTGGCGCGTGCGCCTGAAGGTGTTCGCGCCCGATGACGACCTGCCTTCGGTGGCCTCGGTGAATGAAGTCTGGAGTGCGGCCAACTGGTTCGAGCGCGAGGCTTTCGACCTCTACGGCATCATCTTCGAAGGGCATGTCGACCTGCGCCGCATCCTCACCGATTACGGCTTCATCGGCCACCCGATGCGCAAGGACTTCCCGACCACGGGCCATGTCGAGATGCGCTACGACGCCGAGAAGAAGCGCGTGATCTACCAGCCGGTGAGCATCGAACCACGCGAGATCGTGCCGCGCGTCGTGCGCGAAGACAACTACGGGGGATTGCAATGAGCAGCGCCGCGCATTCCCTGGCGTACGCCGTGGTGCCGGCTTTGCCGGGCGGCCGGCGTTGCCCCCTGGGGGGAGCGGCCACAGGCCGCTTCGGGGGGGGCTTTTGACATGGCGGACATAAAGAATTACACGCTGAATTTCGGCCCGCAGCACCCGGCAGCGCACGGTGTGCTGCGCCTGGTGCTGGAACTCGATGGCGAGGTCATACAGCGTGCCGACCCGCACATCGGTTTGCTGCACCGGGCCACCGAAAAGCTGGCCGAGAGCAAGACCTTCCTGCAGGCTCTGCCCTACATGGACAGGCTCGACTACGTGTCGATGATGTGCAACGAGCACGCCTACTGCCTGGCCATCGAGAAGCTGCTGGGCGTGCAGGTGCCCGAGCGCGCGCAGTACATCCGGGTCATGTTCTCTGAACTGACGCGGCTGCTGAACCATCTGCTCTGGCTGGGCGCGCACGGCATCGACTGCGGTGCGATGAACATCCTCATCTACTGTTTCCGCGAACGCGAAGACATCTTCGACATGTACGAGGCGGTGTCGGGCGCGCGCATGCACGCAGCCTATTTCCGGCCCGGCGGCGTTTACCGCGACCTGCCCGACAGCATGCCGCAGTACAAGGTCAGCCGCATCAAGAACCAGAAGGCGATCGACGCGCTGAATGAAAACCGGCAAGGCACGCTGCTCGACTTCGTTGACGATTTCTGCGCGCGCTTCCCGAAGAACGTCGACGACTACGAAGGCTTGCTGACCGACAACCGCATCTGGAAACAGCGCACCGTCGGCATCGGGGTCGTCAGTCCCGAGCGTGCATTGAACCTGGGTTTTAGCGGGCCGATGTTGCGCGGCTCGGGCATTGCCTGGGACTTGCGCAAGAAGCAGCCGTATGAGGTGTACGACAGGATGGATTTCGACATCCCGGTCGGCACGAATGGCGATACCTATGACCGTTACCTTGTGCGCATCGAGGAGATGCGGCAGAGCAACTGCATCGTGCAACAGTGCTCGGCCTGGCTTCGTGCCAACCCCGGCCCGGTGATCACCGACAACCACAAGGTGGCGCCGCCTTCGCGTGTCGGCATGAAGTCCAACATGGAAGAGTTGATCCACCACTTCAAGCTGTTCACCGAGGGCATGCACGTGCCCGAGGGCGAGGCCTATGCGGCGGTCGAGCACCCGAAGGGCGAGTTCGGCATCTACCTGGTGAGCGACGGCGCCAACAAGCCCTACCGCCTGAAGATCAGGCCGCCCGGTTATTCGCACCTGGCGGCACTGGACGAAATGGCGCGTGGCCACATGATTGCCGACGCGGTGGCGATCATCGGCACCATGGACATCGTGTTCGGCGAGATAGATCGATGATGGATGACACTCGCCCCGAAGCGGCCCCTGGACGCCTCCCCCCAGGGGGCAACGCCAGCGTCCCGGCAAAGCCGGCTCTGCGGCGTTCGCTGGATGGTTTCTCCCTGTCGCCGTTTGTTGAGGCAATGAGATGAGTTTCAGTCCCGAAACACTCGCGCGTTTTGCATTTGAGGTCGCCAAGTACCCCGCCGATCAGAAAGCCTCGGCAGTGATGGCCTGCCTGACCATCGTGCAACATGAACAGGGCTGGGTTTCGAGTGAGGCTGAAGTGCAGATTGCCGCCGTGCTCGACATGCCGCCGATCGCGGTGCATGAGGTCACGACGTTCTACAACATGTACAACCAGCGGCCGCTGGGCACCTACAAGCTCAACGTCTGCACCAACCTGCCTTGCCAGTTGCGCAGCGGCCAGGCCGCGCTCGAACATCTTTGCCACAGGCTGGGTGTGGAGCCTTACGGCACCAGCGCCGACGGCGTCTTCACCGTGCAGCCCAGTGAGTGCCTGGGCGCTTGCGCCGACGCGCCCGTGATGCTCGTGAATGACCGCCAGATGCTCAGCTTCATGGACAAGGACCGGCTCGACGAACTGCTGGATGTGCTGCGCCAGGCTGCGGCCACCACGCCGGAGCGCCAGGAATGAACATGCTCGATCTTTCGAAGTTCCAGTCCAGTGGGGCTGAGTCCTGCTTTCATGGCCGCCATATCAGCCCGCAGATCTACGCCGGCCTCGACGGCAAGAACTGGCGCCTGCAAGACTATGTCGCACGGGGTGGCTATTCGGCGCTGAAGAAGGTGCTGGGCATCGATCAGCCCGAAGCTGCCGTCGCGATGACACCCGACCAGGTGATTGCCGAGGTCAAGCTGTCGGCCCTGCGTGGGCGTGGCGGCGCGGGTTTCCCGACCGGCCTGAAGTGGAGCTTCATGCCGCGCCAGTTTCCGGGCCCGAAGTACCTTGTGTGCAATTCCGACGAAGGCGAACCGGGCACCTGCAAGGACCGCGACCTGCTGGCCTATAACCCGCACATGGTGATCGAGGGCATG
>Ga0105046_10000519_pt1 | contig 54377 bp, 43 predicted proteins | sample MAT03_FD_78385 | JGI IMG/M metagenome (GOLD analysis project Ga0105046, IMG submission 78385) | Freshwater microbial communities from Lake Fryxell liftoff mats and glacier meltwater in Antarctica - MAT-03 (megahit assembly) | ecosystem: Environmental > Aquatic > Freshwater > Ice > Liftoff... | reverse complement strand
TTTTCGGGTTCACTGTCCCAGCCGCTAAGTTAGCAAAAAAAGTATTCACGTTCGCCACGCCGTCCACATAGGCCACCGTCAGGCCGGCGTTCGTCGCCGCGGACAAGATGGCGGACCCATCGCTGGAACCTGTCAAACTTGTCGATGCCCCCACGGTCAGAGCTAAAACGTCAACAGTGAAGGGACCGGCCCGTCTGACCTGCGGCGCCATACTCCGGAGCCCGTTTTCAATATATTTCCAGCCCGTCAGGTTCACGCCCGCCGAATTACGGGACCCGTGATCGTTCAAATCGTCGCCGCCGAGCAGCACGACGCCGCCCTGGGCCCAAGCAATGGAACTGAGCATTATGCCAATGGCGCTCATGCCTACAAACCTTGCAATATTTTTCACTCGCTCTTCCTCCCTGGAATATCGGTATATGTTCCCATCAAGATTAGGCCTGACTAAGCTTCTAGCTAGGGATACATTGAGACCCTTAGAGAATACACCAAAGATTCGGGTACGTGCAAGTCCGATTTTACAACCTGCCTGCCGCTAACCGCGCCCCGGCAGCATCTAGGGTCTCCGGCTTTTTGCAAAAACAGAATCGAACAAAATGTTTTCCCAATTCCGCCCGAGAAAAGAAGCTGGATCCAGGCACAGCGGCCAGCCCCACGTGGCTGATGAGGTGCCGCACGAAGGATATATCGTTGGCGAAGCCAAATTTCGATATATCCGTCATTACATAATAGGCGCCGGCGGGCCGGAAACATCGAAATCCTGCCGAAGTTAGAATCCCCATCAGTTGTTCCCGGCGCGCGCCGTATTGCACCGCCAGATGGTCATAAAATTCGGCCGGTTGCCGCAGCGCGGCTACACCCGCGTACTGTAAAGGCGTTGCGGCTCCCACTGTCAGGAAGTCGTGCACCTTGCGGATCGAATCGGTCAAATCGGGAGCGGCCGCAACCCAACCCACGCGCCAGCCGGTTACGGAGTACGTTTTGCTCATGCTATTCACGATCACGGCACGCTCGCGCATTCCCGGCAGCGTCATTATCGGCACATGCACGGCTCCGTCGTACACGATGTGTTCGTAAATCTCGTCGGTGATGCAGAGGGCGTCATACTCCTGGCAGAGCTGCGCGATCAGTTCCAACTCAGCACGGCTGAAGACTCGCCCGGTTGGATTGTTCGGGGTATTGACGATGATCGCCTTCGTCTTCGAATTGAACGCCCGGCGCAACTCCTCAGGATCGAAACTCCACTCCGGCGGCTGGAGGGTTACAATCCGCCGAACGCCGCCGCACAACTGCAGATCCGGGTGGTAATTCTCATAGTATGGTTCGAAAACGATGACTTCATCACCCGCGTTTACGGTGGCCAGAAGCGTCGCGACCATTCCTTCGGTCGACCCGCAAACGACCGTTAGCTCCCTCGCCGGATCGAGTTCCAGCCCATACGTCTGCCGGTATTTGTACGCGATCGCGTCGCGTAATGGAGGAATTCCCCACGTAATCGGGTACTGATTGTGATCGGACGCTATCGCGTCAGCCGCGGCTTCTTTCAAGAAGGCCGGGGCCGCGAAATCGGGAAATCCCTGGGCCAGGTTCACCGCCCCAGCTGAATTGGCCAGCCGGGTCATTTCGCGGATCACCGACTCGGTGAAATCAGCGGTTCTTTCGCTTCTGAACCGGCTTCTTGACAGCAGCGGCTGGAGGCTTGGCGACAGGCTCATTCGATGAGTGTACCGAAGCCAGTTTGCCCTCGTATAGCCGCCGGTACACGGAAGCGTTCCGCAACACGCTTTGCACGTAGTCCCTGGTTTCGTCGAACGGGATGGTCTCGATAAATTCCGCCTGCTCTTCGAAGGTCCCAAAACGCCGCCACTTTGTCACCCTCGAACCGCCTCCATTGTAGGCCGCCAGCACGTCTTCCCATCTTCCGCTAAACGACTTCAGGAGGATCTTCAGGTAGTACGTGCCAAGCCGCAGGTTCACCGCCGGGTCAAACAACATCGAGGTTTGGAATGCCCGTAAGCCCACGCGCCGGCTCAAATCGCGCCCCGTCGACGGCAGGATCTGCGTCAGACCGTAGGCGTTGGCATGGCTTACGACTTTCGGATTGAACTCGGATTCCTGCCGAATCAGCCCCGCGACAACATAGGGATCGACATCGTGTTCCCGAGCATACTTCTCGACGTCGTCCTGAAACGGCATCGGGAAGGCCAGGCGCCAGAACCGGTCCCCGGCTCCTTCCCATGGGAACCAGAGGTATCCCGGCAAGAGTCCTTTTATATAGCGCAGGCCTTTATCGGCCTGGCCAACTTTCGCCATGTGATCGGCGAGGTCCATGGCGAGGCCGATAGGCGCCCGCTCTTCGCGCGCTCCCATCCGCAATTCAAATTCCGCGTAGTTGTCTAACCCGGCCATGGCCAATAGCGCCGCCCTCTCCCGGCGGACTCTGGCACTGGCTGCTTCCACCGCACTAAACGCCGGCCGCGAGGGCCATCGCAGGGCGCCCGCCATTTGGTCCACATCCACGGGAAGCGCCGCCCCCCGTACTCGCGGATCGTCAAGCCGGCCCACTGCGATGAGCGCGTAGTAAGTATTCGAGAATTGCTTTCGCACGGTCTCGTAGAAAAACCGGGCTTCCCCATGGGCCCCGCGCCGTTCCGCCAACCGGCCCAAAAAATACAACGCCGAGTTTGCCTTTTCCGACTGCGGGAACCGCCGCAAATGCTCCCAGAGCAATGCCTCCGCGTCGCCGCGCCGGCGCAAGTACGAACTCCAAACGAGCTTCCAGTGGCAGAAGGGGGCTTTTGCGTCCCGTTCAAAGTTGGCCACACAGGCCCGATAGATGGGCTCATACTCGGCAAAATTGTTTTCGTTCAAATGCCGATAGCCCTCGGCCAGAAGCGCTTCCAAGTACCGGGCCGAACCGCTGTGATGCTTCGCCAGCCGGTCAAACGCCGCCACCCGGTCCGCTTGCAAGTCCATCCGGCGCGACGTTTGATACAGCCACCAGCTCCGCTCGGCGTCCGCGGCCGGCGTCGTAATCGTCAATACCGCCAAACCCTGCCGAGCCTCCGCGTAGCGTCGCGCCCGGAACGAAAGTTCCCAGCCTTTTACCAGCGCCAGTTCGCGGTCCTCCCGCGTCCAGTTCGCCGCGGCCGCTTGCAACTCCGCCCGAATCGCGGTGGCCTGGGACGCACCGCTACGGTCCGCGCGCATCCAATAATCGGCAGGAGTCCCGGCGCCACGCCACTCGGCGCTAACCTTCCCCGCTTCCGCGGACTGCGGATAGCGGAAATAGACGCGCGAAAAATAGACGCCGGCCTTGGCCCGGTTGCCCGCCGCCAGCCACGCCTCCGCCGCCGCGAAATCACCCTGGGGCTGCGCTAACTGCGACTCGTATTTTTCCAAAATCTGCGCGGCCTCCGAGGATCGTCCCAGCGCGAGGTTCGACTGGGCCGCCAATAATGCGGCGCGGCCGGCAACCGCTGAAACCGGCTGCTGCCGCCACACGGGCTCCAGCGCCGCGACCGTTTCGGCGTGTCTATTCATTCCCGCCAAGGTCGAGGCGTGGAAGAAAGCAAGATAGTCGTCGATTCTTCCCAACAAGGGTCCGCGAACCCGTTGCAGTATCGGCTGCGCTTCGGCGAAGCGCTGGGCCTCAATCGCGGCCACCGCCATGGTCAGCCGGGCGGCTGCTCCAGCCGGTGTCGCCGCCAATCGAACAGCGCATTGCTCCAGCGCGGCGCGGTCCGGGCGCTTCGCCGATCCGCGCCAGGCGCGGGCCTCGCTTTCGCAACTCGGAGCCGCGGCTAATGCGAAACTCGCCAGCGCGAAACCCAGGACTCTAGGCGTCATTACCCGCCCCCATTTTCCCCGGGTATGACGACCCAAGCGACGCCGCTTTCCCGAGTACGAGTCGCTCCACAATCTCCTCATGCAAGTAGTCCGGCCCGGGCAAATAACGCTCGAGGTACACCGATCGGGCGCTATTAATGAAGGCACCCATTACTTCGTATAAATTCCCCGTGGCCCGCCCCCTGGAGACCAGTTCAGGCGACTCCAACATCCAGCCGGCAACCGTCGATCGAGCGAACCGTCTGGCGCTTGGCGGAGGCTCCGGCGCAGGCGTTGCCGCGCTAATTAGAACGGCGGACGATGCCGCGCGCAACTCCAGGGCCGCCGCGGCCAGCGATAACAATACCTCAAATCCCATCGAGTCCGGTCCGGCCTCGTCGACGGCCATCATTATGCCCAAAACCCGGGTCTTCCCGGCCAATGGGAACAAGTGCGCCAATCCGCGCGGCCCAGTTCCAGCCGCGCCTAATTGGGACGTCGCAATCAAGGACACGACGGATTCCTTTGTCTCGACCACCTGACGAAAGGCGGGCGCGGAGCTGAGCGGAATCGGACTCGTAATGACATCCATACCGCGCGTCGCTTCACACCGTGCCTCCGTCCCTTCTATACGAAAGAATGCGATGGCACGAGCGAATGGCGCCGCGGCATCCGCCATCAATTGAACCAACTGCGCCGTCGATTCCGCCTGCCGCAATGACCGCGCGGCCAACTGCAAACCGCGCAATCGGTTGTCGCTCTCCCGAGCCGTTTCCGACGCCAGCGCGTCGACGTCCCGGTGAATGCCCGCGAGCAGTTCGTTCAATTCTAATTTAGTCATCGCTTCCAAAGAATCCGCCAATGGCGCCCAGGGGGCTTTTCTCATCGCCGCCCGATCGACCCGGGGCCAACTCCCGACGCAATTTGTCTAACGTCATGCTTTGCACGATGACGCGGCCCGGACCCGTCAAAGTGGCAAGGAACAACCCTTCGCCTCCAAAGATCGCCGTCTTGATTCCGCCGGCGAATTGGATGTCATAATTGACGCCTTCGTCAAACCCGACAACGCAGCCGGTATCCACTTGGAGCATCTCTCCCGGACCCAACGAAAATTCTATAAAATCGCCGCCGCCGTGGATAAACACAGTGCCCGGACCTGTCAGGCGCTCCAGGACGAATCCTTCGCCGCCAAAAAGGCCTACCCCCAGTTTTTTGACGAACGCAATATTCAATTGCACCGTGTTCTGAGCGCAAACGAAGCTGTCTTTCTGGACGAATACGCTTTGCCCGGCGGCCAACGTAAATGGCTGCAACCGTCCGGGATAACTCCCAGCGAATCCCACCTCTCCCGGCAGCGTCGCCCGGAAGTACGTCAGGAAGAGGCTTTCACCCATCACCGTTCTTTTCAGCGCGCCCCAGAGCTTTTCCCCAATGCTACCGCCGGACATTCGCGTTTCCCATTGGATGGAAGGTGTCTTGTAGATCATCTTACCGGCTTCAGCGAATAACTCTTGTCCGGGCTGCAGTTTGATCCGGACAACCTGTAAATTATCACCCTGGATCTGATAGGCAAGCGGCACCGCCACGGGCCCGGCCGCGACCGGTGCGCCGGCTGGCTGACCGCAACGGGGACAGCTTCGGGCGTCGCCGGCAATCGAAGTTCCGCAGTTGGAACAATACGGCATTCGGGGGAAGTTCCTCTATTTCGTATCTTACAATGGTGGATGAAGCTCCGGACATTTAGTTGCCTATGTCACGCGCTCCTGGCGCCGATCCTGGACGCACGCGGAGGCTCCAGTTTCTGCGGCACCTACCCTGGGAACTGGCGCGAGGCAATCGATCATCACGAGAAGGCGGAAAGGCGTCGAGCGGCCAATCCAAAGGCTCCTCGCGCCACGGCGCTGCGCCGCGACGCCAATGCCGGCAACATTGCCATCATCGAAAATGACGACTCCATTTTCGGGCGGCGTAATCCCTTTAATCTCGACAAATTCCAGGTGCTCTTTACTCCCGGCGATGCGGGGTATTCCTACTCGACTTCGCCCGGCGGATTCGACCAGGCCGCCGCCGGAGCCGGAAACGCCGTTAGGGGTCTGGGCGACGACGACTCGCGCCTGCTTACGCTGCCATTCGCCTTCCGGTTTTTCGGAGTGGAGTACCGCGAACTCTGGCTCAATTCAGACGGAAACGTTACTTTTCTTGAAGGCGATAGCGCGACGAGCGCCCGGTCGTTGGGCCGGATGGCCGCAGGCCCGCCCCGTATAGCCGCTCTTTTTACCGATCTCGATCCGACTAGCGGACCGGCGTCCGTCGTTGTCACCGCCTCCCCCGCGGCTTTCGTCGTGACCTGGCTACGCGTTCCCGAGTACAATGATTTTGGCAGCGGCCGGCCGCAAACATTCCAGCTTCGCCTGCTTCCGAACGGAAGTATCGCGATGGCCTGGGACGGCGTGAATATCGCCGACGGGGTTGTTGGAATTTCCCCCGGCGACAGCGTGACTCGCCCGCTGCTTGCGTCGTTCCTGCAAAACACCTCCGGCGCTCACACGGCGATGATCGCGGAACGATTCGGCGATTCCCAGGCGTTGGACCTGGTGGCGGCCGCCCGCCGCTTTTACGAAACTCATGACGATGCCTACGACTACCTCGCGTTCTTTAACGCCAACGGCGTTCAGCCGGGCTCGGGGGTCCTGGCTTTTGAAACATCGGTTCGAACAGGCCGCCTCGGCATCGGCGATACGCCGGTGGACGTCGGCCGGCAGTACGGCTCCGCTCATCGGCTGCAGGCGGTCCTCAACATGGGTCCAGTCGCGAATTACCCGTCTAACCCGAACGCCGCGCATCCACTGCGCTTCTCGACCGGCGACACGGGATTGACGGTTTTCGCGCACGAGATCGGGCACCTATTCCTCGCGTTCTCAAGCATCCGGAATCCTGCCAACCCCGCCGCGCGCCCAATGCTCGGCAGGCAACTCTTTCATTGGAACTTCCGGTTCAACTCCGATGCGTCGATTCTCGAAGGCAATCGCATCCGCGACGATGGTCCCACCGCAAATCCGCGGTTCACGACCACGGCCACGGTCGAAGGCTGGTCGGCCCTCGACCAGTACTTGATGGGCCTTCGGGCCGCCGCGGACGTGCCCCCGACATTCCTTGTGGAGAACGCCAGCACCTCGCTGATCGACCCGCGAGTTGGGGTCGGCTTCAATGGCGAGCGCCGGGAGATCACCGTGGACGACCTGATCGCCGTCGATGGCCGCCGTATCCCGGACCATACCGTGGAACAGCGGCGGTTCAGGCTGGCGATCATCCTCATCGTTCCCGAGGGCTCGACGCCCAGCCCGAACCATATTGCCTTGTTAGAGCGCTACCGGGACGAGTTAGAAACCGCTTGGCCGCGTTACAGTGGCGGACGCGGAGCGATGGACGTCTCGCTGCGGCGCGCCGTGCGGCTTTCCATTGAACCGGCCGCCGGCGTCGTGGCCGGGGCCGACGCCGCGATCAAAGTGTCGATTGCCGAACCGGCCGCCGCGCCGGTCCCGATTGCAATCCGGCCTCAGAATGGACTGATCAAAGGCCCGGAGGTTATCACGATCCCCGCCGGCGGCCGCTCCGCCGCGGCATTCTTCAAGACCACCGGCACGGGCGTCGAACTGGTCCGCGCCGAACCTCTCGACGCGATTTCTTACATGTCGACCGAGGCCCGGCTACAGGTCAATAACCCGGCCGCGCTCTTCCTACGAATCCTTGCCGGCGACCGCCAAATTGCCACACCTGGACAACCGCTGACACAGCCAATTGTCGTAAAGTTGACGGACATTAACGATTTACCATATCCCAATGTTAGAATCATCGCCACCGGTGGTACGGTTAGTCCGGCTTCGGCTCTAACGGGGGCCGACGGAAGGGCCAGTTTCCGATGGAGCCCTTCATCGGAGCCACTTCAGACCCTCCGCTTGTCTGTCGAGGGATTATTGAATCCCACTGTTGAGGCTATCGCCCTGGGAAGGCCCGCTTTTGGGGCAACCGCGGTTGTCAACGCCGCCTCTTTTCGTCCGGGTGTAACGGCCGGCGGAATTGCTACGATCTTCGGCGCCAACCTGGCTCGCGCGGAAGTCACGATTGAGGGTATCCGGGCACAAGTCTTCTATGCGGACGACCGGCAGATCAACTTCGTTGTCCCGCAACTGACGCAGACATCCGCTGTCGCCAGTGTTCAGGTACAGACGCCCCTGGGCAGCGCCTCCGCTACCGTGCCGCTCCTGGCAATTCAACCAGGCATTTTCTTCGACGCGGCCACCGGACGGGCCGCGGCGATCAACCGCGGATCGCGCATCTTTGAACTGTACGGAACGGGCTTCGGAACATCGGCCAGCGTTACAGCTTCCGCCGGAGGGCGACCGGCTGAGGTGCTTTTCAGCGGGCCCGCGCCGGGATTCGTTGGACTTTACCAGATCAATATCCGAGTCGACGCCAGCGTTGCTCCCGGCGATCAGCCAGTTTCGCTCTCCGCGGGTGGTGTCACCAGCAACGAAGCAAAACTGGCCATAACGCCATAACTCTTCTACTTGACCGCAATCACGGTTCGAATGACTCCGCCGCCGCCCTCCGATTGGTTGGAGGGAATACTTCGCATTACTACAATGACGTCGGTCGTTGAGTTTGGCGGGACCGTCATCGGAACCTTGACGTTGATCTGCCAGACCCCGACGAGTCCGGGCGCCAAACCTGAATACTGAATGTCGCTATCGGCAACGAAGCCGCTGCCAATCACGACACGCGGTTTCTCTCTGGTTTCAAGCGCGCCCGTCGGCGGCGTGCCATCCGGCGGTGCGTTCTCGACAAATCCCTGCCCAGTCGCAAAGAGTTGAATGATCTTTCCGCGTTCTATCCCGTTTGTATTCGTGTTCACCGAGAAGTCTTCATTGAGAGCGGCAATCTGGCCCTGCCCATTTTGCGTCGTTGTGAAGAACGCCGGCGTGGCCGTCCCTACATCCAACACACCACTCGACAGAATCTGATTGCTCGATTTCCGCTGAACGATGAACGTCGATTGCGACCCCGGCTCGAGCCGCATGGGAACATAAAAATTGATCTGCGTGGGAGAAACAAAGTAAAGTGGCGCTGGAATTTCATCTACCAGCACCTGCAAATCCGCCAAGTCCGTGGCGAGCGGATAGCCCGGGGCCGTTACCGTCTCTTCACCAAAGCGGATTCCCAGGGGATACATGGCCGCAACCATACCAGGGGAGATTCGCCGCCGCAGATAATGCGCCGCGCTGATCGCCGTCAATCCCGGATAGTGAAAGGCCACGCGGTTGGTGCCTTCGGCAATCAGCAGGTTGTCCGCGGCATCAATGGAAACAGCCAGCGGAAGGTTGGTTGAAATCCGATAATTTGGAGCCGGAGTAAGAGTTAGTACGTCGAAACGGGGATAGCGCAGTACGCGATTGTTCCCGGTATCGGCAATCCAGATCTCACCGGTCCTCGGGCTAACATTGATACCTTGTACGAGGCCCAATCGATCACTTATGTTTTCGCCGATCGTCAAGGCGATGGCGGGGGCCGCATTGTTCGTCGCCGAGAGGACGCGATCAAAAATCGTGACCCGCCGGTTCCCAGGGTCGCAAACGTAGAGCCTGTCATCGGTATCCGTTGCAATATGCATTGGAGAGTTAAATCGGGTCTCTTCGGAGCCCGCGGCCGCCGTGACGAAATCACGCTGGCCAAATACGGTTCCTGCCGCCTGCCCATTCGAAAAGTCCCCGGTCGCGGCCCGCCTGAACAACAAAACGCGGTTGTGGGCGAAGTCGGAGACGAGCAACTGCCCCTCCACGGTAAAGGCCAAACCATAGGGCCTGGCCATGTTTCGTTGCGTCGGATCGGTAATCTTAATGTTGAAACCAGACTGTCCAAGGACAAGGTTCGCTATTTGCCCGAACTTGCCCGGTTGTTCGAACGGTCGAGCGAACCGCAAAACCCGGCCATTTCCGGAGTCGGCTACATACAAGTTGCCAGTCGCGTCAATCGCAATTCCAATCGGGAGCAGCAATCCTTGATCGTTTACCTGATCGACGTTGGAGGTAGGCGAGTTCGCCTTTGTTTCAAACTGGCTGGTTTGACCGATAATTATGTCGGCCTGATCCCCCGGTTTCGCGACGCGGGCATCGGCGAATCCCAGAATTCGATTATTGAAGGTGTCGGCGATATAAAGACGGGGCGGATTTGACGTCCGATCAATAACCACCGCGCCGCCTATAGAAACGCTGCCGACATTTGGAATATTCGTCTGCGCGGCCGCTAAAAACAAACCTCCGCCCTCGGCGAGGTTCACGGATCGAAAATTGAATCCCAATTGGCCATAAACTCGTGTCGCCGCGCCTATATTTGCACCCGTGAACGGCATAACGAGTACTCTATTGTTCCCGCTATCGGCCAAGTACAGCTCATTATTGGCGACGGCCACTCCGGTCGGCGACTGAAAACCACTTTCTCCCGACTCCAACCCGCCCCGATTGGGTCGAAAACTCAACAAATCCGGTTGGCCAAATACTGCCTTTGCCGGCGGCGACGGGAGGATGTCAGTCTCCTCGGGCCATTCCGGGAACGGATCGTACCTCACGATCCGATGTGTTTGGCTCTCGACAACAAAGATGCCGGCGCTGTTCGCGAAAACGCCCTCCGGCCCGAAGAGCGCATATTCGTTGACGGCAGGACGCTGCGGTTGGCCCTGCACGGACACGGAGAGCCCAGCCAGCCGAACGGCTGCGCCGCCGTTCCGGAATGGCGGCGCGTATACCAACAACCTGTTTGCTCCGTCGGTAACCAAAAGCCGTCCGGCGGGATCGAATGCGATCGCCGAGGGTTGGAGCATTGCGCTCTTCAACAGCCTGGACTCCGGTTTTCCCCAGTCCACAACTTGCGCTTCCGTCATCGACACTTGTCCCATTACAAGATCAGCTTCAGGGCCGTTGAGGGCCGAGTCTCCCAATCCGGAGGATGGGTAACGCAAAACTCGCGCATTGCCTGGATCTGTTACCCAAAGGTTTCCCGAGGAATCGAACGCCATTGATGCGGTGAGAGTTGTCGACGAGCTGGAAAAGACCAAAGTTTTTGCCGTAGGCTTCTGTGCCCCCTGATTCGCCAGATTGGCCGTGAAAGACGTCTGCCCGATTACAAGATTGGGCTGAATCAAGTCGGAAGGCTGCCCGGAAGGCCGGCCATATCGCAAAATCCGGTTATTGCCGGTGTCGAGGACGTAAAGGTTCCCGCGCCCGTCCACGATGATTCCCGTGGGCGCTCGCAAACCGGTTGAACTCGATGTTCCCGGACCGAGTCCCGCGGTGGAGAAAAAATCGTTCTGACCAATGACGAAGTCCGCCTTGCTTCCCGTCGCCGCTCGCGCGTTTCGCCAAGCCAACACGCGATTATTGTTTGTGTCCGCGATGTAGAGGATTGGAGGTGTGACGCCGGAATCTACCGCTACGCCGATTGCCGAGTTCAATTCACGGCCTTCGACGAAATTTGGCGCCCCGGTCACCAGTTGCAGCTTGGCATGTCCAATCGATCGGGAGGGTACGGGATTGAATTGGACCGGTATTTGTCCGAAACCGCCGACGGCAAGGCCGGCGAACAACATCGTAGTCTTCATTCTCATCGTGAGTTTCCAGCGAAATTCCATGCGTATTCCTCTTGAGTTAAGGCGGGGCGCGAGCGGGTCCATCCTTTGCAACCTTAGCATCAGTTCAACGCGACTGTCTACCCATTCCCACCTTCCCTTATCGGCCGTAACTCGCTATATCTGTAGCACTTGCCTTCTTTTTCCGTCTGACATTTGTTTACCCCGAGCTCACCCGCGCCTGTACGCTAAAATGAAATCAGTTCCCCGGTCTAACACAGATGCATTTCGACCCTGCTCACCCGCGCGTCGCCGTTATTTCCTATCTCAATACGGTTCCGCTGATTTGGGGGCTGGAAAACGGCCCGCGCCGTCATCCATTTCAATTGGAATACTGCCTCCCTTCGGAGGGCGCCGACCTTGTGCAGTCCGGCGCGGCGGACATCGGGCTTCTACCCGTGATTGAGATGGCCCGCCAATCACTCGCGTTTTCCCCCGGTTCCGGCATAGCCTGCGACGGTCCCGTCCGCTCCATCCTGCTCGTCTCCAAAGTTCCCCCGGCGAAGATTCGCACCTTGGCCGTCGATCGGGGATCCCGCACATCCGTAATGCTGGCCAGGGTAATCTTGAGCCGCAAATTCGATGCCCAGCCGTCCGTCACAGTCTCCGAACCGCTGCTCCACGACATGCTCGCCGAAAACGACGCGGCCTTGATAATCGGCGACCCGGCGTTGCGCCTCGATCCCGAGACTCTTCCTTTCCTCACGCTCGATCTTGGGCAGGAATGGAAAGAACTGACCGGACTGCCCATGGTTTTCGCCGTGTGGTGCGGCAATCCGCGTTTCATTACGCCCGCCGTCACACAGACGTTCCTCGACTCCCTGTCCTATGGCGAGCGCCACATTTCCACTATCGTGGCGGGCCAGGCGGCGCACCGCAAACTGCCGCCGGACCTCATTCATACCTACCTCACCCAACACATTCGCTTCCGACTCGGCGACAATGAATATAAGGGTATGCGGACCTACCTCGAATTCGCGGCGACTCTCGAACCCGCGCTGGAGATCAAATAGTGATTACGCCTCAAGAAGCTCGCGACATGTTTCATTCTCATGACCTGATTGGCATCGGAATGGAGGCGGACCGGTTGCGGCGAAAATTACATCCTCATAACATTGCAACCTATATCATCGACCGCAACGTCAATTACACGAATGTGTGCACCGAGTACTGCAGTTTCTGCGCTTTCTACAGACCTAAGGGGCACAGCGAAGCGTATGTTCATCCGAAGGAAGTTATCTACCAAAAGATCCAGGAGACATTGGACCTCGGCGGTACCGGGGTACTCATGCAAGGCGGACTCCACCCCGATCTTCCCATCGAGTGGTATGAGGATTTGTTCCGATCCATCAAGCAGAATTTCAAGATCCACCTTCACGTCCTTTCCGCTCCGGAAATTCTCAATATTGCGCAGATTTCAAACATTTCCATCAGCGACACTATCGCGCGACTCCGCGATGCGGGACTCGATTCGATTCCCGGGGCAGGCGCCGAGATCCTGCACGACGAAGTCCGTCAGCGCATCGCCCGCCTGAAATGCAACACCGAAGAATGGCTGAGCGTCCACCGCGCGGCCCATCGACTCGGCGTACGGACTACCGCGACGATGATGTGGGGCTGCGGAGAAACAGTGGACCATAGAATTCATCACCTGCAATTACTTCGCGACTTACAGGAGGAGACGGGCGGGTTCACGGCGTTTATCCCCTGGAGCTTTCAGCGCGACAATACGTCATTGGGCCGCTTTGTCAAGGAAGAGGCGACGAGCGTCGAGTTTCTCAAGACACTCGCTATCTGCCGGCTCTATCTCGATAACATCGTGAACGTCCAGACGTCGTGGGTGACCCAAGGGCTTAAGGTCTGCCAAACTGGACTTCGCTTCGGCGGCAACGATGTCGGCAGCATCATGATCGAAGAAAACGTGGTCTCTCAGGCGGGCGCGCGGTTCTCCGCGACCGAGGAGGATCTGCGGCACCTGATTCGCGATGCGGGATTTATCCCGAAACAGCGCGATACGTTGTACCGGACGTATTTCCTGAACTAACGGAGTTCCAATCTCCTAGTCCGTCGGTGGGGCCGGCCGCCGAAACACTCTGGGCTCCATAGGCGTTGGCGACGCGCCCGGCGTCGAGCGGATTCAGCCCGCGGATTGTCGCCGCGATAAATCCCCCGCAGAAACAGTCTCCGGCGCCCGTCGAATCCACCGCCTCCACGGGAATTCCCGGCACCGCGATGCCATCCACGAGGCAGCCTCGAGCCCCCAATTTGATCACGGTTCGTGCCGATACCGGTCCTAGCCGGTCCGCCTCCGACTCGTTGGCGAACAGCCAGTCGCAATTGGGCAGACACGGTTCAACAACTTTCATCCACTCGCCCATTCGGTCCCACCCCATGTCCATTGAGGTCACCCATCCCGCTGCGCGCGCTTCCCGAAGATACGTCGCGGCATTCCGCCGAAGTCCGGCAATCGCGAACGGGTTCCCAATATGCAGCCACCTCACGCCTTCTCCGAAAGGTAGTAGTGAAGGGACACGACCAAACGCTTCCTCCAATACTCCCGGCCGGTGGATAAGCGCTCGCGCGCCGTCCGGCCGGAACAAGCCCATCGTTAGCGCGGTTCCGCCTTTCAAATCCGGCAAATACCGGCCGTCGACGCCGACCGACGCTAAACGGCGCTTGCATGCCTCTCCGGGCAAATCGTCACCGCAAGCGGTTACCAGCCGGACCGGGACACCCAGGCGCGCCGCGGCGTACGCGGTCGTCCCGCCGTTGCCGCCCAATCCCGCCGCAAATGCCTCCGGCCAGATCGTCTGATCCCATGCCAACTCCGCCACCGGACCCGCAATCCAGTCGTAAACGAGATTGCCCGCCACCAGCAGCATGGAAGCTACAGTCCGCCCGCGGCCAATTTCTTCAGAAACCCGGGGTGTACGGGCCAGTGACCCATGACATCGTTGCCTGATGCAGTGAACTGTCCGGACAGTAGCAGTCCGCTCAAGTCCTCCTGGCTCGACGCTTGCCCCATGCGTTCAAAGTATTGTTTGAACTCAGAGGTCACCCCTTCCAATTGGGATTTGATATTCGCCGCGGCCGCTGGATTCATGCTGTGCGATCGCATTTTCAAATCCATGCCGGACGTACCGCTAACCACGGAAAACGTCGTCCGTTCGGCCGTCGCCAGGACCTTTCCGAATAATCGGCCGCCCGCCGGCAGTTTGGGATCGCCGTCGAGTACCGAACCATTGAACGAAATCCAGACCGGCCCGTCAGGAACGCCGCCCAGCCACTCCCCGGCCGGCTTTCTTTGCAGAGAATATACGGCTAACGGAGCGCTTGAACTGGCCAACGCCAACATTCTCGAACTCACCGGATAGAACGAAACGAGCCGCCCTTTCGTCGCTCCAGCAACCTCACAAACCCCATTCCGGCATGTCCCTCCGCGCGACAGCGCAAAGCTCCGCAGTTTTTCCATGTCAAACCGGCCGCGTGCGAAACAATACCAGTCGGCCCCCGTCTTCGACGCCGTTACGGCGTCGAGATCTGTCTGCCAATTGAACCCGCTTTCGCCGACGAATCGCATATAGTCCGGCTCCTCGGCGACCGGCGTCCCCGCCAACAAATCGCCAAGCCCCGCTTTCCGGATTTCAGCCAAGTCGATATGCACCGTAACGGCATTCCGGTCCGGCAGCCGGCGCAGCAACTCCGACAAGGCCGGATCTTCTCCCCAGCGGTTCCAGACAACGACGCCATAGATCCCCGCGGCGCCAACCGCGGCGAACAAAACAAGGAACCACGAACTAAACCGTTGCGTGACTGACACCACAACTATAGTATCCGAGCCGAAGGATGCGTTTAGACCAGCACCGGCTCTTGCACCCGAGCCTCTTTCCAAAGCGCGATGTACGGAGCCAGGTCTTTCATCATTTTCCTGAACTGGTCCAACGTCAAGGATTGGGCGCCATCGCTCCAGGCTTTCTCCGGGCAGGGGTGCGTTTCGACGATCATGGCGTCGGCCCCAATAGCGACTCCCGCCCGGGCTAACGGCGGCACCAGACTGCGCTTGCCGACGGCATGGCTAGGATCCAGGATCACGGGCAGGTGCGTCAGGTTATTGAGCACAGGCACCGCGGTAATGTCGCAAGTGTTGCGCGTTTCCGTCTCAAAGGTTCGAATGCCGCGTTCGCATAACATCACGTTCGGGTTGCCGTGCGCGACGATGTATTCGGCCGACATCAGAAGCTCTTTGATGGTGGCGCTCAGCCCGCGCTTCAACATGATCGGCCGGCCGCATTCGCCCAACCGCTTCAGCAAGGCAAAGTTTTGCATGTTGCGCGCGCCAACCTGCATGATGTCGGTGTATTCGGCCACCAAGTCGACGTCCTTTTCGGCCATGATTTCAGTGACGATCGCCAGGCCGGTCGCCTCGCGGGCCTTTGCCAGCAACTTCAGCCCCTCACCTTCCAAGCCCTGGAAATCGTAGGGAGAGGTACGGGGTTTGTAGGCGCCGCCGCGTAGAACTTTGCCGCCGGCGCCAGCTACGGCCTCGGCCGATTCCATGATCTGCTTCTCGCTCTCGACGGAACAGGGACCAGCCATCATTACAAACTCATCGCCGCCGATCTCAATTGTCCCGGTTTTCGTTCGGAGCGAGATAACCGTTCGCGCTTTCTTGAATTCCTTGCTGACAAATTTGTACGGCGCCGAGATGCGCATGGCCTTCTCAACGGCCGGCATGGCTTCCAGGCTCTCCAGGCAGGCGGTCACGTCGCCCACACCCACAACACCGATAACAACCCGCTCTTCCCCTTCGATGGCGTGGATCTTGTACCCAAAATCCCGAATCCGCTCACATACCGCTTCCACTTCGTCTCTGGTGCTGTGCACTTTCATTGAAATAATCATTTCCGTTTCGCCTCGCCGACAACAATCGAAAGAGCGCGCCTCCTGAAAACACAGAAACCCACTCTTCCGAGTGGGCTTAGCTTGGTTATCGTGTTGATATTACCGTACTTTCGTCCCACTCACGCGTTCGCGTAGAGCCGCCAAAATCGATAGGCGAATTTGTGGGAGAAGTACCGCATGAATTCTCAGTGTAGCCCCGTATCGAACGCGAATGCAAGCAGGGAAATAAAAATATCCTGTTAAAACACCTTTCCTGGGTGCACGTCCGAACGACACGCCATTCCAGCTATTCCAGCAATTAACCACCAACTCAAGGTGTATAACGCTAACCGTTGCCTCGGCCCGCTAGGCCTTCTTGGCGAACAGCGCCTCCACCGCCTTACCCTTGCCGTCCTTGGTCGCATAGACCGGCCGTTGTTCTACTTCGTACGCCGTATCGGGCGCAATTCCCATGGCCGTGTACAGAGTTGCGTGCAAATCCTCAATCGTCACCGGATTCTCCAAAATCCGGCAAGGCCGCTCCTCCGCCGTTTTCCCGTAAACCAAACCCTTCTTGAATCCGCCTCCGAAGACGGCCACACTCACCGCCTCCGTAAAGTGCCGGTGCATTCCATAATGCTTAGGCTCCGTCATGATATCCGGCTGCTTCACCTGGTCCTTAACGGTCTGATCGGGCTTGCCCTCCGTCATCATGTCCCGGCCGAACTCGGTCGCGATAACAACCAGCGTCCGGTCCAGCAAGCCCCGCTCTTCTAAATCGAGAATCAGTTGCGAAATCGGTCCGTCGATCGTCGCCTTCATATCTTCGGCGCGCTTATGACCGTTTTCGTGCGAGTCCCAAAAGCGGAAGGGAATGTACTCTGTCGTCACCTCTACGAAACGGGTGCCCGCCTCCACCGCTCGCCGGGCCAGCAGACAGCCCAACCCGAACCGAGAATTATTGTACTTGGCGAAGCTCTTCTCCGGCTCCAATGACAAGTCGAACGCCTTCGCCGCCGGCGATGTCAACAACCGATGCGCATTTTCCAGCGAACGCAGGTAGCTCTCTTTTTGATAATCGCTACCGTTCCGCCCCACCGGCGACGCCTCCAACATCTTTTTATGCAGCGCCCGGCGGTTCTCAAACCGTGCGCGTCCCACATACTCCGATGGCCTGGTGACCGACACCGCGTCGCGCGGGTCCATAATTTGAAAGGGTCCAAATTCCGAACCCAGGAAGCCCGCGGTGTGGAAAGCCTTTAGTGCGTCCGACTCGCCGCCAATCTCCATGTTCTGACCGATATCCAGGAACGCCGGAATATCGGGATTCCGCGAGCCAAGCGTGCGCGCCATGAACGAGCCCATGTGCGGCACGGCCACCGATTGCGGCGGCGTGTATCCCGTGTGCCAATGAAACTGATGTCGCGAATGAAGAATGAAGCCCAGATCGCCGACGCGGTGCGTGCGAATCAGGGTGCCCCGGTCAAGGACGCCGCCGATCTTTTCAAGGCCCTTCGACAGCCGCACTCCATCCAAAACGGTTGGAATGGAAGGGAACGTCGACAACACTTTCTCGGAGGCCAATCCGGTCTCATACGGCGTGAATCGTTTTGGGTCGAACGTCTCCGTCTGCGCCATCCCACCGGCCATCCAAAGCAGAATCATGGAGTCGGCGCGCGGCTCAATCTTCGCCGCCGCGCGCAATCGCGGCGCCGCCCCAGCCAATGCCGCCAACAAAACCTCGCGCCGGCTAATCGACATACTGAAACTCCGGATGCAACAACAATGTCCACAACAGATCTTCCAACTCAACGCCTGATGCCAGTCTCCGCTCCGCCTCCAGCGGCGGGCGTCCCAACATTTGCCAGAACAACCGTTCTGTCAACCGCGACCGGTCCTTTTCAACAGCGGGCGCATCCACGGGCAAAGGGTCCACGATTTTCGACAGCAGATTTCTGTCAGGAATGCTCGGGAACAAATAGAATCGCACCGAGCTATTCACGTCGCTGGTCTTGCCCGTATCGTCAACCAGCAGTTTGCCCGTTAAGCGCTTCGCTCCCGCCGGTACCGACAACAATACCGCCTTCCCGAACGGCGTCACCACGGCGTTGTCATACCGCACCTTTTCGACCTCAATCGTCCGCAATGTGACTCCGCTAGCCGGACTTGCCGCCATACCGTCGAACGCCAATCCATGCCATCCGGCAAGGGTTTTCTCCGGATCGAAGGATCCCGAATCCTCTAAGAGCAGCCAAAGTTCAGAAATCCCCGCGACGGGAATATCCAGCGCAACCTCACCCTTCCGCACGTTTTTCGAATCGAACACCGAAACCGCCGCGCCGGGAAGCGTCCCGGTCAACCGCTGTGCGCCACGCCTCAACGCCAGCGCGAGCGTCGTGCCGTTCACCAATTCGAGCGCCTGTAACGTACTCGCCTCCGCCGGGCGTGTTGTATAGACCTGATCGCGAATCGGACGCCCCATCGCCCGGCTCAGCGCAGTCGACCGGAACTCCCACTCTCGCGCCATCCGTGCGCCGCGGTCATTCTGCACCGCTCGCCATTCGCCGGTAATCGCGGAAAGCGAATCCACAAACTGCTCGGCCGTCAACCGTCTTGGCAGGGGCCCCTTGAACGAAGTGTCGGCCTGGGGCAATGCGGGCTGCTGCCAAGCCTTCGACGTCAGAATTAACCGCAATAATCGATTCACGTCGTATCCATTTGAAGCGAAATCGGAAGCCAGCCAATCGAGCAAGTCCGCGTTGAACGGCTCGGCGTCCATATCGTCCACCGGCTCTATAATCGCTCTACCAAACAGCCGCCCCCAAATGCGGTTTACGAACGTCCGGGCCAACCGCCCATTCGCCGGTGAGGTGAAGAGTCCCGCGGCCGCCGCGCGCCGTTGATCCAACGTCCCGTCCTGCGGAATCTCACCCAATGACGGGAAAAGAAACTGCGGCCCCTGCATCTTCCCTGTCTTTACATCGCACCGCACCAATTCCAGTTGCGGCTTTTCCGAGAATATAGCCGCCATGCCATAGCTTTCCCGCAGCTTGTATTTATTGATGAACGAGTCATGGCAGGACGCGCACTTCAGATTGACACCCAGAAAGACCTGCGCCGTATTCTGAGCCGCCTGCATATGTGGCAACTGCGACGCGTTCACATCCCCGCGCCAGTTCACGCCAACCAAAAAGCCCGCCGGCGCATCCGGACCCACCGGATGGATCAACTGCCGGATCATCTCGTCATACGGCATGTTTCCGCGAACGGCCGTCAGCAGCCAGGGCGTATACGATTTGGCTGTATCGCCATGATAAGCCCGAAGATCGTTTCGCAACAAATCGTTCCAAAAGCTCATCCAATGCCCGGCAAACATCTCCCGGTTCGCGAGTAAAGTATCGATCAACTTCCCGCGTTCCATCCCGGCGGCCGCCACAATTTGCTCGTAGCCCGGCGTTACTCCCCACAGGTCCAAATAAACCCGTCGTGCAAACACAGCGTCCGAAACCGGTCCCCGGAACGTCCCTCCCAGCAGCCCATCCACCGGATTCCCTGCCCCCTTCAAAGCCACCGCTCGATGCGCTAACGGCGCCACCCATTTCGATGTCCCGCGCGCCTTCATATCCGTCCAGGGCAAGTCGTCGGCTACCCAGCGCTCCAATACCGCGATCTCGGCGGCTGACAAGGGCGGCCCCGCAGGCGGCATTCGCATCCCTTCCGTCCCGCGTACTTTGCCCACCAGCTTCGACCGGACGCGTACAAATCCGGCCCGCTCATCCACGCGCAAACCGGCCTGCGCCGCTTCCCCCGAATGGCAACCCGCGCACTTCCCCGCCAGGAGCGGGTGAACTTCGCTCGCGAAGTCCACCTGCCCGAATGCGGCCACTGAACCCAACAGAACCAGGATCAGGAACATCAGAACTTCACCTTCACCCAGCCCTTCTTTTTCGCGCTATCCACAACCCTCTCCAGGAGCACCATTCCGCGCCAGCCGTCTTCAAATGTCGGATAGTCCACCGGCGCCGAGGGATCCGCCACCCGCCGGTAAAAGCGCTTGTAGAGTTGCTTGTGAGCGTCGTCATAACCTTCGCTATGGCCGCCGGGCAGATCGGCAAAACCCGCTGCCGGTCCCATTAACATGGACGGGTCTTTAATCAAGATGCGGTTCGGCTCATTCCGGTTCCCGATCCACAATTCGTCCGGCCGCTCCTGATTCCACATCACGCCGGACTTGGTTCCGTAAATCTCAAACGCAAACCGGTTCTTATTGCCGGCCGCGACCTGCGAAGCCGTAAAAGCGCCCCTCGCCGAATCGCCCAAATGCAGCAACAGGCCGCCGTAGTCCTCCGTGCTGATTTTGACTTCGTCGTAATCGGAAGGCTTCAATTTCTTCCCGGCGAACGTCTGAATCGCCGTCTTCGGCTTCTTGCGGGTTTTGTGAAAAGTAGCCAGATCCGCGCACAGCGCCGTAATCGGGAGGCCTGTCAAATGCTGGATCATGTCCATCCAGTGCGAACCGATATCCCCAACGGCTCGCAACGCGCCGTTCTCCTTCGCGTCGATGCGCCAATTGAAATCGGTATCGTACAGCAGCCAATCCTGTGAATACGTTCCCTGGACGTGCAAAACCTCGCCCAATTCGCCCGCCGCGATGTACTGCCGGATATGCTGGACCAGCGGGTAGTAGCGCAGGTTGTGATTCACCGCGTGGACGAGATTTTTCTTCTCGGCCAGCTTCAGCATGTTGGAGGCTTCTTTCGCCGACACCGCCAGCGGCTTCTCGCACAACACCGCTTTCCCGGCATGCAGCGCGTCCATCGACACCGGATAATGCAACGCGTTCGGCGTCAGCACGTGTACCGCTTGAATCGCCGGATCCGCCAGCAATTCCTTGTAGTCGCCCGTGGTTCGTTCAATGCCCATCGATTGCCCGAACGCGGCGGCCTCGGCGGCGTTCACGCCCGCCACGCCCGCTATATCGACAAACCCCAATCTCCGAATCTGTTCCGCATGTACCCGGCCCATAAACCCGGTGCCGATAATCGCTGTTGAAACACGTGCCATAGTCTTCTTGTTCTGTCCTTTCGTGGAGGGAAAAAAACGGATCTCTCAGGTTTACTCTATATCAATTACACTAAGGAGTCGGATGATCGTTAAGCTCCGCGTAGGGTCCGGCCCGAGAATTCGCCGTCAGGGAATCCGCAACCGCCGCGCCGCCATTACCGCCGCCGCATTGCTGACTCCATTCTCCGTCCTTGCCTTCGCCCTGGGAGGTTGGCGCTTGGCTGCCGACCTGGAATGGACCAGCCGTTTCGCCATTGCCGCGGGACCGCTTTCTCACTGGCAGGTCTGGATCACCGTATCGTTTCTGCTCCAGGCCGCGGCCGCGATGCTCAATCGATACGCTGAAACGCACGAGGAATGAGCATTATTCGCGTTCAATTGCGCGATATGTATTGTGGACACGCAACCATTAGCGTAATTCCCGCATCCAAGTTAGTAAGAGGTTTAGAGTCATCATGTCGAATCGTCTGGCTCCCCGCAATACTGCCCTGCTAGTCAAGGCCAGTGAGGAAATTGCTCCGGCTTTCGCCGTATTTCTGTCCCCCATGGCCGCCATGGCGTTCGCGCTGAGCCTTTGGGCCCTATGCGCGCAAATTGCCATCGCTTCAAATTTCCCGATCGCTAACGGCGCCCTCGCCGACTGGCGGGTTTGGATGATCATCGCCGGCGCCCTTGAGTTTCTGGCGCTGCGCTTTCGCGCTCAAAACTCTGACCGCTCTTCCTAAACCACCGGCCCGTAAGCTAGACTCGGTTCAAGGGAGCGCTGCACGATTAGATGGGCTCAGCATTTCGTAACCCTTCGTTTGGATCGCCTTCAGGAACACTCCCGTTTGGCGTAAAGTGGCTGCTCATCAGCAACACCGTCATTTTCTTGCTCCAGTTCGTTCTTTATCAAAGTGCGGGAATTTCGCTGAATTTTCTGAAGTTGATCCCTGCCCATACCGTCTCCGGCTACATCTGGCAGCCGGTCAGCTATATGTTCCTGCATGACGTCCACGGCGCGACGCACATTCTCTGGAACATGATTTCCCTGTTTTTCACCGGTCCCATGCTCGAAATGCACTGGGGCACGCAGCGGTTCCTGAAGTACTATTTCCTCTGCGGCATAGGCGCAGGGCTTTGCGTCATCGTAGCCAGTTTCCTCGTGGGGACACCGGGCATCGCGACCATCGGATGCAGCGGCGCGCTTTTCGGCGTGCTGCTGGCTTACGCGGTCCTCTTTCCCGACGTACTCTTCTTCGGCGTCATCAAGGCCAAGTGGTTCGTCACCATCATCGGCGCGATTAACCTGATCGACGGCATTGCCTCCCGTAACTCTGGAGTCAGCCATGTCGCCCACCTTGGCGGCATGTTGATCGGCTACCTGCTGATCCGATTCGGTTTTCTTGGACGAACGCGCAAATCGGCGCCCGACCCGTTCACCTGGGTGCAGTCGCAGTACAAGGCCTACAAACTGGCCCGCGCACGCAAGAAGTTTGAAGTCTACATGCGCAACAACACCCGCCACTAACCGGTGCCTGGTTACTGGGTTTTCCTGAGGGCGGATTTCCCTGGTATAAAATCGTTCGAACCACATGCCTCCGGTTCCCGGTGACAAACTCGGCTCGTACGAAATTCTTGGACCGCTCGGTAAAGGCGGCATGGGCGAGGTCTATCGCGCCCGCGATAACAAGCTGAATCGCGAGGTGGCCGTCAAAGTCCTCCCTCAGTCGCTTGCCAGCGCAAAGCCCAATCGTTCGCCACGCTAAACCATCCCAACATCGCCACCATCAACGCCGCTGACGCGGTATTTGTCCGCCGTCGATCTGGCCGGACGCAGCCTTGACAGGGCTGTTAGCGGATGCCTGGTAGAAGGGTTGCGGTCGGCGGAGCCACTCGTGGAGACTTGCACGCGAGCGCCTTGAGCCGGACTGGTCTTGTCACCGGATTCTGAAGAGCTGTAGGAAGGAGTTGCCATCAGGGGCGACAACTGGTTCGACGAACTCCGCCGTCTCAGCCCCGCAACAGGCGCACCGCCTCCGCCAAAGCCAAATTGAAGCGCTCCAAAGCGGCCACCAACTCCTTCGCCTGCGCCGCCGCCTCTTCGAACTTTCCAAGTTCCAATGCTTCTCTCACACCCGGCAGCGTTTTCGCCCCGTACCCCGTATACTGCCCCGGCGCCGTCAATGAGTGCTTGTACCATGGCCTACCCGGCAATCCGGACGAAAGTTGCAACGCCCGCTCGGTCAGATAAACCGCCCGCGCCGCCGCCACCGGACCCTTCGACCCGGCGTACGCTGTCTCGAATTGACCAGCCAACTTACCCATCTTTCGCAATACACCATCCAAGGAAATGAGCTCGACCTTCCGGCCGGCCGCTAATTTACTGACTTCCTTCCAGTACGTGTCGATGGCGGCCGTTAGCCGTGTGAACTCGAACGGAGGAACCGTCGCGTCGGCCATTCGCGCCATCACGACGGCCATGTACGTCGCCATGGATTTCCCATGCGCAAAAGTCCCGTCCGAAAACCGCTTGTACCAGGCCAGCGAGTCAAAAATGGAGTGATAGATCCCGCCATTGTCTTCGCCCGCGAAACCGAGATTCGCGGAAGCAATCCCCGCATGATGCACAAACCCGACATAATCCGACCCCGACCCCAACGCGCCCATCTGCCACTTCTCCGCCCGCTTGACATCCAAATCGCGCGCAACTTCCTCCAGGAAAACCGACAGCGACGGCGATGCCCCGCCCCCCAACCGTCCCTTCCCGTTCATGTCGCTATTGAAGTAAGCAACGCCTTTTTCTCGCAACTCTTCCAAATGCTTCTCCACCCACTCCGTCGAACCAATCAGTCCAAACTCCTCGGCGTCCCATAAAGCAAATACCAGGGTCCGCCGGGGACGCCATCCACCCTTTACGGCTACGCCCACAACGCGAGCGGCTTCAAGTAACGCGGCCGCCCCGCTCACTGGATCATGCGCCCCATTCACCCAGGCGTCATGATGATTTCCGTACATCACCCACTGGTCTGGGAACTCGGAACCCTGGATGACGGCGATGACATTGTGCGCAGGGCGGTTCGCGTTGTCGAACGTAACCTTCACGCGCACTCGTCCCGGTCCGGGCCCGAACTTGTAAGCGCAGGGCAATCCGCCGGTCCAAGCCTCCGGGACCGCGTCACCACCCAACGATTCCAGCAGTGGCTTCGCGTCGCCATACGAAATTGGCAGTACGGGGATCGGCATCAGCGTCTTCGCCTCGGCAATCGATAGACGTTTGGCGCCCTTTTCCGATGCCCAACCCGGCGTCAACGGGTCGCCCACGTGAATAGACATGTCCATTACGCTGCCCCGCTGTACTCCTTGATCACAGCGGAACGGCCCATCCGGATAGACTGCCCCACGCGAGAACCCGTCCTCTTTAGGATCTGAGTAGATCAGGCAGGCGATCGCACCATTCTCAGCCGCCACCTTCGGTTTCACGCCCCGCCAACTCAACCCATACCGCGCCAGAACCACTTTCCCCCGAACATCCACGCCGCGTTCCTTTAACACTTTGTAGTCGTCCGGAACGCCGTAGTTGACATAGACTAACTCGCCGGTAACATCGCCCGCCGCCGAATAGGCGTTGTAAGTCGGTAGTTGATTTTTGTCTTTCGAGTCGGGATCCGCGGCAAAGTTCGGCTCCGTCAGCCGTAACTTGAACGGAGTTGGCGCGACTAACTCCACCACTCGCTCCTCCGGATAGGGCAGGAATACGTCGAAGGTCTCGATCCGCGCCGAAAACCCGAATTTCTTAAAAAGCCCAAGTGCGTATTTCGCAACCGCTTTCCCCGCCGGGGAGCCCGCGTGATGCGGCTCCGCCGCCATCCGCTTCATGTAAGACTCGATTCGCAGCGGATCCGCCACGCCGCGCATCGTGGTCTCTAGCGCCTTCTGCCGCTCCCAGGCAGCGCCCTGAAACCCTCGCGCCGGCTTCGCTTCCGTCGTGGCGCCATTCGCGCCGGCCGCCAGCGCGCCGGCCAAAAATTCGCGTCTCCGTGTCATTCGATCACCCCTTCAAGAATCGTAAGAATTCTTGCGGATCGCGTGTCAAACCCGGAAACGCCCGCAACGTCTTTCCATCGCCGTCCAATATCACATAGTACGGAATCGCCACTGTCTTGTGCGTATCTTCCTGTAACTTCAGATTCGCCTCGGACACTGCGTCGGACCCGTCGGTGTATAACTCCACCAAAACAAACTTACTCATCTCCGCGGCAATCTCCGGCCGCGGAAACATGTTCGCCTTCATTAACTTACAATTGGTGCAGGTGTAGCCCGTAAAATTGAGAAATACTTGTTTGCCCTCCGCCTTCGCGCGCGCCAGCGCGCCCGGCAAGTCGTTCTTCGCGAATACAATTCCCGTTCCACCGCCAGGGCTCGCCGCGGCCCGCGTCGACGTCGGCACATAAGCGTCGATCTCTCCCAACGGCGCGCCAAACAGCCCGGAAAGCAGGAAGAAGGCGAACCCCAAAATAAGGATCCCCAGCAGCAGCCGCGGAATCGAAACCATCTCGTCTTTGCCGATCCCTTCGAATCGCAGCCAGCCCAATAAATAGAACCCCGGCATCGCCGTCAGCACCACCCACAACGCCAGGAAGCGCTCCCGCGTCAGCAACTCCCAATGGAGAACTAAATCGACGTTGCTAAAGTACTTCACCATCATGGCGAAGACGAAAAATGCCATGACGACCTTCACGCGTACCAGCCATCCGCCGGACTTCGGCAGTTTCTTCAAATAGGAAGGGAATGCCGCCAGGAAGAAAAACGGACTGGCCAATCCGGTAGCGAAGGCTGCCATTCCCATCGCCGGCTGCAACTTATCGCCCGTAACCGAGGCCGCCAACAACGCCCCCATGAAAGGCCCCACGCAAGCAAAGGAAGTGAGCGAGAAGGTGAGCCCCATCAACAACGAGCCCAGGTATCCACCGCCTTCGGATGCCGCATTCATCTTCGTGAGTAAGCCTGACGGCAGCGTGATTTCAAACGCTCCCAACATGCTCAGGCCAAAGGCGAAGAACACCAGGCCGATAACGGAATTCACCCAAGGGTTTGACGAAAGCGACTGCGCCCCCCCGGCCCCGAGCAGCGCCGACGCCGCCAGGCCGATCGCCGTAAATAAAATCACAATCCCCAAACAAAACACCGCCGCCTGCCGCAATCCGCCCTCGCGATTCAGGAAGTACGACAGCGTGAACGGAATCATCGGAAATACGCACGGTGTGAAAATGGCGGCCAGCCCCCACCCGAACGCCCCCAGGAGGAAGCCGAGCAGTCCATCCTTTGGAGCCGCGGTAGGACTCGGCCCCGGAAAAGCAGCCGGAGCCGGCGCCGCTGCGGAAGGCGCCTTCGCTTCGACAAATCCGTCCGGAATCGTAGCCGCCCCGGCGTCCGGCGCGCTGCCATCCGCGACTAAAGTCCCGGTAATCAACTTTCGCCTCGGTGGAATGCAGATTTTGTCGTTGCAAGTACTCGATCGTACCTGCAAGATCACATCGACCGGGCCCGGCTTAACATCGCTTTTCAGGACAGCGTCAATGAGAAAGACCGCTTTCTCCTCATAGCTTTCCGTTGAAGCCGCTGCCACCGGGTCGAACTTCGCTTCCACTTTTTGCTGCATCACCCGCGTGATCGTAACGGCCGCATCGTCCAAGGCGACAATTCGAGTCGCCGTCGCCGTTACCGGCGACGTGATTGAGTAAAGGTGCCAGCCCTTTTCAATCGCCGCGGAGAGTCTTAGCCGGACCGCTTTGCCCGGCGCGACCTTGGGTTGCTCCGGTTCCAGTGTGAATTGGACCGTGTTCGTTTGGGCAAATGCGACACCGGCCACCAGCAGGCCGCAGCAGATGAATCGGAGCATTCTCACCTCTCACCAATGTAGCGCTATCCGCTTTCCAGACCAATTTATTCCCGAACGCCGCGCCCGTGTCCTAAGCCCGCTTCCAATCGCCGATTCAAGTCCGATTGCGCAAACTCCGCCGCCACGCGGATCGCATTCCGGATCGCATTTGCGTTCGAGCGGCCATGGCAAATGATCGTGCATCCCTTTACACCCAGAAGTGGTGCGCCGCCATATTCAGAGTAATCGACACGTTTTTTGAGCTCAGTGAACGCACTTCTTGCCAGTAAATACCCTATTTTACCGCTAACTGACGCCTTTAATGCGTCCTGAAGCAGGTGTTTTCCCACTTCTACGAGCCCTTCTGAGACCTTCAAAGCGACATTTCCGACGAATCCGTCGCACACAATCACGTCCGCGTGCCCGGTAAAAAGGTCCCGGCCTTCCACGTTTCCGATGAAGTTTATCGGCAACGCCTTCAACAGCGGCGTCGCCGCTTTCGTCAATTCGTTGCCTTTGTGCTCTTCTTCGCCGATCGAAAGCAGTCCAACCCGGGGGTTTTCCGTATGAAAAATGAGGCGCGAGTACAGTTCGCCCATCAGCGCAAATTGCGCTAAAAGGCCGGCATCGACGTCCACATTTGCCCCAACGTCGAGCATTACCGCCGGTTTTCCCTTAACCGTCGGGAAAACCGAGGCCAACGCCGGACGATCTACGCCGCGAACCATTCCGTTGACGGTTTTCGATGTCGCCATCACCGCGCCGGTGTTTCCGGCCGAAACTACGCCCTTCGCAGCGCCATCGTGCATCAGGCGGCACGCTACCCGAATGGAACTATCCTTCTTTGAACGCAACGACTTAGCCGCGCCGTCGTCCATCGTCACAACTTCGCTGGCGTGATGCAACCGGATCGGCAGCTTCTCCCAACCCGGATGATGAGCATCCAACTCCGCGCGCAAGACCTCTTCCCGTCCAACCAGGATCACTTCAACCGGCAGATGGCGGACTGCTCGCAACGCCCCTTCAACTTCCGGCTTCGGAGCGTGGTCACCACCCATCGCATCGACAGCGATGGTCACCAAGGGAGTTGGCACAGGGCCGTCTACCCTTTACTGCTCAGCGACTTCGACGACGGCGCGGCCTTTGTAATACCCGCAGGACGGGCACACGCGGTGCGGCATCTTGGGCGAGTGGCAGTTGGGGCACTCCGACTGGCTCGGCTTCACCAAGTGGTCGTGGGCGCGGCGCATCGAGCTCCGGCGTTGCGAATGGCGTCGTTTTGGATTCGGCATCGTAGATCCTTGCTAACTAGATTTCGTTCTTACAGGTTTCGCAGAGCAGACCAGCGTTCGTCACTGAGCTGCGCCCGGCAGTGACATTCCGTTTCATTCCGGTTCTGTCCACAAATCGGGCAGATGCCCTGGCAATCCTCGCCGCAGACTCGCTGCAGGGGAAGCGCCAGCAACACCTGTTCTTGCAAAATGTCGTTCAATTCCAACCCGGGACCATCGTAGAAGCCCACATGGCTGTCGCTTGGACCGATCGCAATTTCCGCCCCCGGACTGGTTTCCGGCGCCGGAACATAGATCAGATCAAACTCTTCTTCAATATTTTTAATAAACGGTTCCGTGCAACGGTCACATTCCATCCGCAACGAAACCTGCAATTTGCCCCGCACCCTTAGTTCTTCGGTAGAAACATGCAATTCCACAGTGCCAGAGGCCGTCAATGGAGTTTGCTGCTCAAATTCAGAATCAAACAGGATCTCGCCGATTGGCAGAGACTGCTCAAATCGGATCGGCTTTTGCTCCAACTCTCGGATTTCAAGGAACATACACACGACCACCACTTCGCGGGAGCGAACCTCTCTAGTATACGCTAACCCGGCCAGCGGACGCAAAGCCAAGCCTTGAGCGGTGCGAAGCGGGCCCGGTCGCACCTCACCTCGGGTCGTTTGCTGGGGATCAATCCTGCCGCCCGCCGCCGCCGCAACACCTCCGCCTCCCTGTAGATCACATACGGTACGAACGAAGTTGTTTGTGGCGCGGAGGATTTGTGGCGCGCAGGATAAGGCTGGCTGGGACGGGGTTCACGGAGCGCGACAACCGCTATCCTGCAGCCCTCGGTCCAGCCAGCGGGAGAGGAGATCAGCATCCGTTCGGGAAGGGAAACCTGACTGGCCAAGGCGGCGAAGCCGAGAGGACGCCGGCGGTAAAACTCGAAGGGGAATAGCGGCAGGCTAAGTAGTCCGGGCAGAGAAGGTCATAGCGCCGGCACGTGGGGGAACGAACTAATCCGAAGGCGGAATGAGGGCATCGAGATAAGCCGGCTCGCGCGTAAAAATCGGTATCTCGCGGTCCACGGAGAAATCCGCCCGGACGACTCGCCCCCGTTTGAAATCCGCTGGCCACTTCGCCCAGTTCTCACCCTTTGCATGAAGCAGGTCATGCTTCTCCGCCGCCGACTTGCCCAGCAACTCCGCATGGGAGTAATGCGTCGACGCCAGCATATTTAAGCTGTTCCGCGTCGCGTCCGCCTGCCGCCACAGGAAGTATCGCTCCACCTCACGCCGGTTCGGAATCGCAAACACGCGGGCGTCAAACGCAGCAAAACCCGGCGTCGGATAAGAGCGGTGAAAACCCGCCGTAAACAGACTCGCCGTAACCGACGCGATCTTCTGTACGGACCCGTCGAACCACATCCGCGAGTCATCGCGTCCGAAATCGCTCAGTAGGAATGAATACTCATCGCTCTGCCCGTAGGCCAGTGCGAACCCCGCCATCTGGCCGGCCACAAACACCGCCGCCGCATCCAGTCCATCGGCCAAAGCGCGCGAATAGGGCCGCTCCAAGTCCCGCGTGAAGGCGTGAAAACCCTTCCCATCCACCCGAATAACGACCCACGTTTTCCGCGGCAACAAGACACGCGCCGGGTCCTCGTAGTAGCTTTTAATTCGGTTCCCGAGTTCGTCATTCATCCAATCCCAATCTTCCCATGCGCGTTGTCCTCGACACCAACATCCTAATCTCCGCCTGCTGGAAACCGGGCGGCAACGAAGCCCGAGTCGTAGCCTTAGCGGGTGAACTGACGTTTTGTATCTCCGCCCCCCTCGAGGCCGAGTACCGCGATGTCGCCCAGCGCAAAAAGTTCGCGAAACACCGCGCCTGCCTCGAAGCGCTCATTGACTCGATCGTCAAAGTCGCCCACCGCGTCCAGTCCCCCGAATCCTGCACCGTCTGCACCGACCCGGACGACAACCAAGTCCTCGACTGCGCCCTCGCCGCGAACGCCCGATACGTCGTCACCGGAAACCTCCGCCACTTCCCCGCCGAATGGCAAGGCATCCGGGTGATCAACGCCCGTTCACTCCTGGAACTCGAAAAATGCTGATCGGCTTTGAGCGGGCAGTCCAGTAGGACGTAGCCAAATGAGTTGTCCGGCTCTTTCCGGCAGAGCCGAAGTGGATGCGCCGCCGCCAGCCCCGCTCCCAGAGCGCCTCGAGCTCATCAAGGCCCTCGCGTAACTACAACTCCAGCGAATCCACCACCGCCTCAATCGTCCCCGGAGCATTCCCCTCCAACCGGTTGTTGACGAAAATATACGACACGCGCCGGTCGCCCAATGACTTCTGGATCAACGCCCGCAACGCATCTCGCGTCTCGGGAATCGGATCCTGAATCTCCCTATACGGCTCAAACGCCTTCACCGCTTCCTCATACGCCCGGCCCTTCCGCAGCAGCGCCCGCGTCACCGTGAACCCCGCCGTGTACGCGTCCGCGATCGCCGTTTGCGCCGGCAAATCCGGCATCCGCGTCCAGGAGTTAAAGACATGCGCCACGCCATTCGCTCGTAAGACCGCAAAGTACTCCGGACACAAGTACTCGGCGTTGCGGATCTCCACCGAGTATCGCGGTCCCTCCGGCAACGCCGACAGGAAACCGTCCAACACTTCCAGAAAAGCGCCGGCATTCGGGAAGGTGCTCCTGGAGAACGTCCCGAATTCAAAGATGAACAATGCCGCCCGCCCGCCGTAAACCGCCAGCGGCTCATAGAACAATTTCGTGAAGATCTGGGAGTTCAGAAAGTTCTCATTATCCAGCCCTGCCCGCCGCCCGTACCGCGCGTGCGCCGGCCATCTCTTCACGGTGATTTCCTCCGGCGCCTTGAAAGCAAACTGCAGCGCCGCTGGACTGCTGCCGAACAGCTTCCGCCAATACTCGTCGGACGGAAACTGATAGAACGAAAAATCGCCGCACACAATCGGAAACGTCTCGGCGTACTCCGCTAAACAGGTGTCGTCGAACTTCTTCTGCGAGAACTTTCCCCGCGTCTCATATCGTTCCGGCGAATAGATAGACCCCAGCCACCCTTCGTACTTCCACGAGCTCGTTCCGATGAAAACCCCTCGCCCCGCCAACGCCATCAGACGCCGCGCGAGCGGCCGTTCCCGCTCAAATAACGACCCGATCACCAGGCCCTCGACACCCGGTACCCATACGGATCGGCGGCCGACTCCAGCACTCCCCCCGGTGTGAAGCGAATCATTGTGGGCGCCGAACCGCTCGCCCATCGCGACCGCGTCTCCGTCTTATGGCCGCGATTCGTCAGATTCCCCGCAACTTCGCCGCCAATCCGGTCGTCCAGCAACAGGTCGCCCGGACTCATTGCGTGATTATCGAAGCTCGACACCAGATGCCGCGTCTGGAATCGCGGCGCCTCTAGCGCCATTTGCGCGTTCATTCCAAATTCGACAACATTCAGAATTAACTGCAACAACGCCTGATCCTGGTTATCTCCGCCCGGTGTCGAAAGCGCCAGATACGGCTTCCCTTCCCGCGTTACCAGCGTCGGGCTCAGCGTAACCCGCGGTCGCTTTCCGCCGGCGAGTTCGTTCGGATGTCCCTCAACCAGCAGGAAGCTCTGCGCCCGCTGCGTCAACGGAATTCCGGTATCGCCCGCGATCACCGATGGCAGCCACGCCCCCGATGGCGTCGCGCTGAACACCAGCCCGTCCGCGTCCGCCGCGTTCACGCAGGTCGTATCCCGCGCCATCAACGCGTCATCGATCTTCGTCCGCACAATTTCACTCTCCGCCGGATGCTTGCCCCGCTTCCCGCCGATCTCACCCGGCAGGAACTGCATCGACGCATAGTCCTTCATCTCCTTACGCCGCTCCTCCCCGTACGCCTTCGAGAGCAACCGTTCCATCGGAATCGTCGCGAACTTGGGGTCGCCATAATACGTGTCCCGGTCGGCGTAACCCAGCTTCATAGCCTCCACCACCGTGTGGACATACTTTGCGGAGTTATGCTGCATGCCAGTCAGGTCATAGCCTTCCAGCACATTCAGCGTCTCGATCATCGTCGGGCCCTGGCTCCAGAACCCCGGCTTGTAGACGGTGTAGCCGTGATATGTCGTCGACACCGCTTCCTCGGGCGCAAGGCGGAACGCGGCCATGTCCTCATATCGCAGCAGCCCCCCGTTGACTTTAGAAAATTCGTCGATCTTCCGCGCGATCGCTCCGCGGTAGAAGTAGTCGCGTACAGCGTCAATCGCCGCCTGACGGCTCGCCCCGCCCTTTAGCGCCCTCGCCTCTTCCGCTGCCATCGCGCGCAGAGTTCGCGCCATATCCGGCTGCGAAAACACCATGCCCGGCGCCACCGGGCGCTTCCCCGGCATATACATCTTTTGGGCGGTCGGCCATAACTCGAAGAACTGCCGGCTCCGCATGATCGACCCCGCCCGCTGCTCGTCCAAGGGCGTGCCATCCGCCAATTCGATCGCCGGCTGGATCACTTCGCCGAAGGACTTCACGCCATATTCGCGCAACGCCACCAGACCGGCTTCCACCATCCCCGGGACCAGCGCCGGCATCAGGCCCGCCACCGGCACCATGCCCTTCAAGCCATTCGGCTCCAGGTTCTGCACCTCGCCGGGCTGCATCTTCCGGTTGCGGAAGAACTCCGCCGTCGCCGCTTTCGGCATCGTCCCCACACCGGCCAGCGTGATCACGCGCCCTTCCTTGGTCCTGATCAGGATCGGCGCTTCGCCGCCGAATCCGAAGTGCGAGTACTCCACCATGCTCGCCGCGAACATCGTCGAGACGCCCGCGTCCACGGCGTTCCCACCGAGGTAGAACAGGCGCATTCCCGCGTCCGCCGCCGTGTCCGTCCCGGCCGTTACCGCGCCCTTCATCCCTCGCGCGGGAAAGCGTATCGGCCGCTCTAAAGCTCGCCGCGCCATCTGCGCATCCATCACCCACCAGCCCAGTAAAAGGGCTCCTACTGTTAAAGCAAGGTTTCGTTTCATGGGGCCTGCCTAATTATAATAAGGGAAAACACCCCTATGGTCAGAGTTACTGTTTACCTCATCTGCGTGGCTCTGACGGCACCCGCGCAATCCACCGCCGACCGCTGGTGGGAGCATGTCAAGTTCCTGGCCGATGACCGTTTGGAGGGCCGCAATACAGGCTCCGAAGGCCATCGCATCGCGGCGCAATACGCCGCCGATCAGTTTAAGGCGATTGGGCTTCAGCCCTTCGGCAAAGACGGCTGGTTTCAGCCAGTCCCGTTCGATACGCGCCAGATCGATGAGTCCGGTTCGTCACTCACGATCGTCGCCAATGGCCAGGAGACTAAGTTAACCCTCGGCAGGGAAGCCTTCATCAGCCTCCGTTCTGAACCGGTCGCGGCCGTCCGCGCGCCGATGGTCTTTGCCGGCTATGGTCTGCGTGTCCCTGAACTCGACTACGACGACCTGCGCGGCGTTGACCTCAAGGGAAAGATCGCCGTGATCATCTCTGGCGCACCGAAGGGCTGGCCCGGACCGCTTAGCGCGCATGTCCAGTCCGCCGACGTTCGCTGGGCCGCTCTCCGCAAAGCCGGCGCGATTGGCATCGCGACGATTCCGAAGGTCCAGACGACGCCGTGGATACGGACCTCCGCCGCCCGCGTTCAAACCCAAATGTCGGCCCGCATGCCCGGCCTGGAGGAGGAGAGCGGCCAGCAGATTCAGGTCACGATCAATCCCGAACATGCTGAGCTTTTCTTCTCCGGTTCCGGCCACACGTTCGCCGAGATCCTCAAGCTCAGTGACGGCCAGTCACCGATGCCGCATTTCCCGCTCAACAAGGACCTGGCCGCCACGACTAAGGTCACGAAGGGATCGATCGAGTCGCAGAATGTCGTCGCGCTTCTGCCGGGCAAAAAGAAGGAATACGTTGTCGTCAGCGCTCACATCGACCACACCGGGAAGCTCCAGACCTTTGCCGGAGACGGCATCTTCAACGGGGCCATAGACAACGCCTCCGGTGTCGGCGCGGTCATCGAAGTCGCTCGCCAGTTGAAGGCGGCTGGGCCGCTGGAACGCGGCGTCATTTTCGTCCTGGTTACCGGCGAAGAAAAGGGCCTGCAAGGCTCGCGCTACTTCGCGAAGCTTCCGCCGGTCCCGAGGAAGAAAATCGTCGCCGACTGCAACATGGACATGTTCATGCCGCTCCATGAGCTGAAGGCATTGACGCTGCTCGGTATCGACGAATCGACGCTCGGCGACCTGGCCCGCGCGGTGGCCGCTGAGTTCAACATCCCGATCATTCCCGACCCCATTCCCGAGCAGCGCCGCTTCACCCGCAGCGACCAGTACAGCTTCATCCGCGAGGGCATTCCGGCGCTGGCGTTCAAGTTCGGCTACACCAAAGGCAGCGACGAGGAGCGACTCCAGACCGAGTGGCTGAAGACGCGTTACCACGCCGTCAGCGACGACCTGAGCCAACCGGTGAACAAGGAAGCGGCGGCGCGCTTTACGGAGTATCTGGCGGCGCTCGTCAAGAAAACCGCGAACGAGAAGAAGAAGCCCGAGTGGAAGCGGGACAGCTTTTTCCGCCGCTTCGCGCGCTAGTTCAGAACATCCGCCAGAGCGACTCCGGCGGCTTCGCCATTTTGAAGTTGCGGTACCAGATGCAAACGGGGTAAAGCGCCACGATGACCGCGGCCCAGATAACGTACGCCATCTCCAGCGAGGCCGCTTCGCGGAAGAAGGCGAAGGCGATCCCCAGCAGCAGATAGAAGTGCGCGAGGTAGAAGAACAGCGGCGTCTGCCCGAAGACCACGAGCGGAGCCTTTCGCGGGAGGCGAATCAGGAGCGCGAGCAGCAGTAGATCAACGCCGATTGAGAGCGACAGAAAGACCAGCGATGGCGGGTACTTGACGTTGTTGAGGAACTCGATCCAACCGGCGTCCCGCGGCGGACGGATGTTGCCCCAACCGCCATACATGCGCAGCGCGACGCCAGCGAACAATACGATCAAACCGATCAGCCAGACGCGCTTCTCCGCGGCATCCGGATTTGACTTCCACCAGTGTCCGAAACACATCCCGGCCGCCGCCGCGGCCAGCCACGGGATGACTGGATAGATGACAAAAACGTGTTGCGAGAGGCCCGGCGTCAAGAGGATTGCCTGCCACAATGGACCAATCTTCCCATCGGCCGGCAGCAGCGAGTTGGTGGCGAAAACACAGAGCGCGGCGGTGAGCCACCACGTCCACCGCGGCAAACGCAGGAGCAGCGCGCAGACGATCATGACGAGGCCCAAGCCCGAAAGCGTGATCAGCCCCCAGTACAGATCCGTCCCATCGATGGGCGGCGGCGCGGTGATGCGGCTCAGGCTGACGGCGGCCGGCTTGAGCTTGGACTGCAGGAACATCACCGGAGTTTCCAGCACTTGTCCGGCGAAGACGATGGCAAAGCCGCGCCATGCGGCCCTGCGCGGCGAACCCGCCCAGTAAACGCCCGCTCCGAGCAGGAAGAAGAATCCGGGCGCGCAGAGATGGGTCACTAATCGAGTGAGGAAGGGGAAGGCGCTGTCGTAAGCGCTCATGGCGCCGGCCCAGAATTCGCTGCCGTGCTGGCGGGCGATGAACGCGCTGGCGTGATCGATCGCCATGATGATCATGATGAGCCCGCGGAGTGCATCGACCGATTGGTATCGCTGGTTCATTCTAAAAACAGAATATAATCATCCCTCGACACGCCATGTATCTGCCACTTACCCCCATTCGTTTCCTCTACCGCGCCATGGACGTTTTCGCCCGCAAGGTCGGCATCGTGTGCGGCGACCGGGAATTCACATACGCCGAATTCGGCCAGCGCTGCGAGCGGCTGGCGGCGGGTTTGAAATCGCTCGGCGTGCTGCCCGGAGACCGGGTGGCGTATCTGAGCTTCAACACCCACCAATTGCTGGAGGGATACTACGGCGTGATCATGGCCGAAGCCATTGTGATGCCCATTAACGTCCGGCTCTCGTTGCCCGAGTTGGTGACGGTTCTCAACCACTCCGGCGCGCGGACGCTGCTGTTTGAGACGGACTTCGGCGCAACGGTTGAAGCGCTGAAACCACAGTGCCCGCGCATTGAGCACTACATCAGCCTGAACGACGCGCACCCGGCCGCGGAGATGACATCGACGGAACTTCTCGCCGTTGAAGGCGCGCCGGTGGATTGGACGGGCGTCGATGAGAACAGCGCCGCGGAGCTGTTCTATACAAGCGGGAGCACCGGTTCACCGAAGGGTGTTTCGCTGTCGCACCGGTCACTCTATCTGCACGCGCTCTACGCGGCCTGCACTTGCCCTCGCGCGGAAGTCATGGTGGATCTCCATACGATTCCGCTCTTCCACGCCAATGGCTGGGGGCGGCCGCAGTTCTCAACCTTTCTGGGGACCAAGCAAGTCATGGTGCGGCGGTTTGAGCCGGTGTCTGTCCTCAAGCTGATCGAGCAGCACCGGGCGACGGACATGTGCATGGTGCCGACGATGGCCAACGCGCTGCTGGCGTGTCCCGAACTCGGCAAGTACGACACGTCGAGCTTGAAAACGATTCTGATGGGCGGGGCGGCATCGTCGCCGACGCTCATCGAACGGCTCGAAACGACATTCAAATGCACCGCGGCATCGGGCTACGGGCTTTCGGAGACGTCGCCGATACTGACCACGGCGCTGCCGCGCGCGGGGATCACGTACGCCGACGATCAGGACCGCTGGCAGCGGCAGGCGATGACCGGCTGGCCCGCCATTGGCGTCGAAATTCGGGTGGTGAACGCGGAGGGCGCCGTCGTTCCGCGGGACGGGACCTCGATCGGTGAGATTACGACGCGCTGCGACAACGTGATGGACGGATACTACCGGGAGCCGGAGGCGACCGCGGCCGTCATTCACGACGGCTGGTTCCACACCGGCGACATGGCGGTGTGGGACGAGGAAGGCTATCTGCGGATCGTCGATCGCAAGAAGGAAATCATTATTAGCGGCGGAGAGAACATCTCGTCGATCGAAGTGGAGAAGGCTATTTATGCGCACCCGGCGGTGCTGGAGTGCGCGGTGGTAGCGGCGCCGGATGCGAAGTGGGGCGAGGTGCCGGCGGCATTGATTGTCCGTAAGGACGGCGCGACGGTGACCGAGGAAGAACTGATGGCGTTCCTGGAGGAGCGGCTGGGACGATTCAAGCTGCCGCGGATCATCCGGTTCGAGACCGAACCACTGCCTAAAACAGGGACGGGGAAGATTCGCAAAAACGTTCTTCGCGAGCGTTTCTGGATTGGCAAGGACGCCCGGATTCAGGGTTAGAGGACGGCGAGGCGGATGGCGCCGTCACCGGTGGTGACCCGGCGGAGATAGTCAATCTGGCCCAGGTGATAGTTCAAGTGGCCGAGAAGATGGAGCAGGAATTGGCGGGTGGACAGAGGCGGTCCGAGGACGTTTTCGGGGAAGAGTTCGTCCATGGGCGCGCCGGCGAGGGCGGCCGGAATGATGTGTCGCACGTCGTCGATACGCCGCGCGACTTCGACTCGCGTGAGGCCGGTAGCGGAAAACTCGAAGGGCCGTTGGCGGGTATAGGCAAGGCCGCCGAGTTGACGCCCAATGTATTCGCGGAGGTTGCCTTCGAGATGAAGGGCGAGATTGCCGGCAGAGTTGGTGACACCGGCGGCGGTCCGCCAGAGGGCTTCGTCGGATGGGAAGGCGGTGATTTCCTGGGCGACACGTTCGAGGTCGCGGGAGAAGAGCGCCGCCAATTCGATGGAAAAGGACATGTTGCCATTATCATGGAAAGAGATGGTTTCATTACGGCTCCAGTGCGGCGCGGATCAGAAGGACGAGGTAGTGTCGGCGCTGTGGGAAGACGGGACGCAGGGCATTACGGAAGTGGATTTGAACGCCAACCGCGTGGAGTTGCGCGCGTTTTTTGAGGGGCCGTTTGAAGCGGCCGCCTACGGCGTGTATGGGGCACGATGGGAAGAGGAACCCGACGTCGACTGGGCCGCGGAGACGCGGGCGAGGTGGCCGGGGATTGCAGTGGGTGAGCGGATCTGGGTTGTACCGCCCTGGAACGACGACGTGACACCGGAGGGCCGGGTTCGTTTGGTGATCAATCCGGGAGTGGGGTTCGGAACGGGAGCAGATCTGACCACGCAGCTTTGCCTGGAGGCGTTGGAGCGGGAATTGAAACCGTCCGATACCGTGTTTGACTTTGGGACAGGATCGGGCATTCTGGCTTTGGCGGCGCATGCGCTTGGGGCGAAATCGGTTTCAGCGGCGGATATCGATTTGGATTCGGTGCTGGCTGCTCGGGACGACTTGCCGCCGGCGGTGGGTTTGTTTGTGGGTTCGATCCGGTCGGTCCGCGAAGGGTCGGTAGACGTGTTGCTGGCGAATTTAAACGCGGAGACGATTGCCAATCACGCCGCCGAAATGGCACGCGTCTTACGGCCGGGCGGGAGGGTAATCATCAGCGGCGTCCCGCCGCGACACGGGGAACGGGTCGTGAAGGCCTTGACCGCGAATGGCATTCCGCCAAGAGAGGTTCATGAGCGGGATATTTGGCTGCGTATTGTTTGCTAGCGGCTTCTGTTCGAAGCGATGGGTCCCCCACCGCTGACATTTTCTTGGCTACGGCTTAGTGGAATATGGAATATCTTTGACGCCCTCGTCCATACCTTCAATTCGAACGAACAGCTTTTTCGGCGGAGGGGGAGGCACAACCGGAGGAGCCGGAAGGACCGGCGCCGGCGCGAGCTGATTCATGGCTGCGATCCCCGTCATCGGCACGTTCGACTCTACTTTCACCCGGACCGCTAACGGCGCTTCGGCGGGCCGCGTCGTACCTTGCGGCTTAACGTCAACGGGCAACGCAAAGGCAGCAAGGATTGGGCCTACACGTTCCGCCGCCGTTCCTTCCGCAATTGGTGCGCCCAGCTCCAAAACGCTTTCTTCGATTGAGCCCTTTAGCTGCGAGAGCCATGGCGACAGTACGAATGAGTCCCGGCCGGCTACTCCCGATTGCAATCGTTTCAGGACTTCTTCAGCCGCGGCATCGCTCGACGTAAGGATACGCACATTCAAATCAGCAGATTTTCCCAGTTTGACCCCTACGTCGAATCCGTCCACTTGACCGATGTCCTGCCCGCTTCCGTTCTCGACGAATGCGTCCAGGGATTTGGGGCCAAATCCCGTTGGGACGGTCTCGCAAGAGACCCAGATGGAGTACTTCGCCCCTAGATCGTGCGCCCGTGCATAAAGCGGGTTCACCGCCGCCAACGATTCCACCTGCGCCTTGCTGCGCTCCGCCGCCGCCTGGATTGCGGGCCGGGTCCCGATGAGCACCGTAGTTCCGCCACCAGGTCCGGTAATCCAAGCCAAATGCGGATCTCCGGACGCCGCCCCAGCCGGAGCGGCGATCTCCAGTCCTTTGTACGGCATCATCCGCGCCCCCTCACCCATCGCCATCTTCCGCAATTGCGCTAGCGAGAACGATCCGGACAAAACCAGCACATCGGAACGCTTTCCATTCGACTCGACTACCGACGACAACAGCATTCGCTCCGTCTGGTCCAGTATCGGCGCACCCAACGCCGCAACGAACTGATCCCGAATCTGCTTGCCGTCCGCGGTTTCCGCCAACCTGCGAAAGTCGACGCCGGCCAGGATCTGCGCCTCCGGATGGGCAAAGCGCCACGCCATCGGCTCCGAGCCTCCGATCGTCGCCCCTGATGCCGCGGCGACTGATACAGCCAGCAGCGCTATCAACCCGCGAAATTTTTGGATCAGCCTCTTAATCATGGTTACTCCACCGGCAACAGGACCCGGTTACTCTCGACTTCGCCTTGCCGTACCCGTAATTCGACTGTGCCGGGAGTCCAACTGGCTGGCACCGTGAAGCGAATGATCGTGACGCCAACTAGCCCTGGCGCCGCACCCGCGAAATCCACCGTATAGGCCTGATCTCCGGCCACGATTTGCGGCAGGGTTCGCAATGGGTTCGGCTGGTTCTCCACGGCCGGAAACCCATCGAGAATACCGCGCTGGTAGGCGCCAAAACCGGTTCCCATCAACACGATCTGCTCGCCGCGCTGGGCGGGCCTATCGGGCGCTGCGAGCGACCCGTCCGGCCGCTGCGCCGTCGCCACGAATTGTTCTCCGATCATTTGGCCGAAGATCCCCGGCGCGTTCCGGACGATGGTCAGTTTCCCCGCGATCTCCGGGAGTGATCCGTTTCTAACCCCGAGCGTGTACTCGCCATCGGCGAGATCAGATGGCAAATAGGCGTTTACCTGTTCCGGTGAGACAAACAACAGAGGCAGCAACCGCGTTCCGATGCGCGCGGTGACGTTTCCCAGGGTTTGCGTCAGCGGACCATTCGCTCCGGCAACGTAGTCGTTGGCCAGACCAGTACCAAAAATCGAGACAATCGAGCCCGGCGCAACTGCTTTCGTTGGCGTCTCCCCGGCAGCGTTGCGAATACCCGAACTCGGAATGAAAGGGACTTTGTCCAGTTGCGCCCGAACCAGGCGAGGTACCAGCATCGAAAGAAAACCGCCGGCACTGGTGCCCGAGAGGTCTCCCTCCCATCGGCGAAACCTGAAGCCCTCGACGGCAACGGCTGTGACTTGCACGGTTACGTCATTCGGATAGAATCCGTCCGCTGAAGCCGGTTCCAGCCGGAATGTCGCCCCTTCGGCCGGATCGGCCAAGGCCTGAAAGCGGTTAAAAGTCCGGTACCGGAAGCTCAGTTGCTGGTCGGCCGCACCGAAACTGACCGTCCTCGATGGCGTTGCCGAATCGCTCCAGCCATCAAATTGAATGCGCGAATCCGAGCCGAGCGCTACGGACTCAGGCACCGATAGCGCGACTGTCGTCCCCACCGGCCGGTCCAAAACGCACGGCAACGGGCATAGCGTTCCATCAACTTGTAAACGCGAACCCGGCTGCGTCGTGGAAATCACGACTCGTGGCAGGAGTTCGTAGTTGGCAACCATGCGCAGACCGCCCAGTTCCGATTCTTCCGGCGTCGTCACCTGTTGCGTTGCGTCTCCGCCGTGAGCCCAACCCAAGAACCTATACTTTCGCCCTCTCGTGTCAGTCACCAGGGCGGGCGCAGTCACCGTATGTTTCGTCCCGACGCCCCAGACAAAATTATAGGAGGGCCACTCCCGGCCGTCGACGTTTAACTTCAATCCGACGGGGTTCGTGAGGAACGATACGCCCGCGCCCCTGACAAACCGGGCGGTAATGATCTGTGGCGTATTCGCTCCGACGGCCTTGAAAATCGTTCCTTCCCCTCCCCCGATACTGAAACTGTCCAGGATCCAAGTCTTTCCGGTCAGATCAAGTTGGGTCGGAGGCGCGCCCAAAATATGGCTGGAGCCTTCCGCAAAATCGAACTCCCACGGCGGAATCGGATAAATATTACCGGAATCCCGGTACCGCAGCTCAATTTCCTCTGGAAACCGCGTCGGAGTCCGTGTCCGGTCGACCATGATGTCGAGGCCATAGGGCTCGGTCTGAATCGCAACCCGTTTAGCGGGGGCGAAACGCGGCGAAACTACCGCCGGTCCGATCACCGTGTACGTCCGCAAAAAACTATCGGTATGCGGTCTGCCATCCACTTGCCAGCCTTCGAACACAAATCCGCGGGCGGGAAAGGCATTGAACGTGATCACCGAACTTTGAGGCAGCCAGATCGACAACGAATTTGCGACGCAAGTACCGTTAATGTAGAGGGCGCCAGGTCCGGGCACCATGAAAAATCCCGGTTGCACCGTCTGAACGGGTGTCGATGACGGGGGAGCGTTTGGGGTCACGGATGGCGGCGCCGGTGTTCCTACGGGGGGGGCTGTCGCCGGTACGGGGAGGATGTTCCCGGCCGAATGGTTTCCAGGCCTTCCGCCGCTCTCACACAGAATCGCGGTCTCGGGCAGCGGATTCGGCAGAATGTTGTACCAAAGGACGTCGATACGATGGGTAACGACGAACGTAGCCTTCAAACTCAAGAAATCCGGGTCGGCGGTTACGGTGATGGCCGGCGAGGCGCCGGGGGACAGTAGCGTCTTATCGTCGGACCAACCGCCGAACTCCATCTTTGTCGAATCGCCCGTATACTGGGTACTCACGACCCAAACGGTGTGACGGCTGCCTTTCGGCCAGAAAAAAGTAGCCGAACTCGTGTATTTGGTCCCATCAACGAAGAACGAAGCGCCAGCCGGCTCCGTAAAAATGCGCGTTTGGGTTGTCTGTCCTGACGCCGCGCCCGCGGCGAGAAGAAATGCTGACAGTAGCGTTATCCACACACGTTGCATAGAGTCGTTCGGGACACTCCTTCGCCCCTACGTTGTCTTTCGGCATATCGCGCCGATTTCTGAATAGTGCAAAAACCTTAGTTACAGTAGAAAGTGGAATTCTTATGTCAAACCCCGCCGCGCTGCCGGCCGTTCCCCTAACCATTGAAGGCTCCTGGGCGCTCCACCAATTGCTCCGATTCGATCAGACCGCCTGGAACAACACACCGATGCTCCAAAAACGATCGATGCTTCGGGAATTGGTATTCAAACTGAAGGAATGGGAAGGCAACGAGGCGTTTCCGTCGGCCATTTTCACGATGATTGGGCACAAGGCAGATCTGATGATCGTTCACTTCCGCCAAGACGCGGCCGAACTTCATCTCGCCGAACTCCAACTCTCAAGACTCTCTATCGGCACAATGCTCCGGCAAGTTCACTCTTATTTTTCGGTTGTCGAACTGGGGCTTTACGAATCCACCGTAAAGACCTATCGCGCCCTGCTCGATCGGGGTTTGGCGCCGCACTCAGAGGAGTGGAACGCCGAGATCAGGGCCACCCTCGACCGTCAGCGCGATGCGATGGCGCCGCGCATCTACCCGACATTCCCCGACCGCAAGTACATCTGCTTTTACCCGATGGATCGACTGCGCGGCGAAACGGAAAACTGGTACACAGTGCCGATTGAAGAGCGGCAGCGGATGATGCACGATCACGGTATGATTGGCCGGCGCTACGCCGATGAAGTGAAACAGATCATCACCGGATCGATCGGGCTCGACGATTGGGAGTGGGCCGTCGACCTGTTCGCCGACGACCCGCTGGTTTTCAAACGGCTGATCTACGAAATGCGCTTCGACGAGGTAAGCGCGAAGTATGCCAAATTCGGTCAGTTTTTCGTTGGCGTCCGCGTACCCTCCGACGCGCTGGAGCAATTCCTGATCGGTTGACCCGTGATGACTTTTGTCCGATAAAAAAGTGCCGCCGCGGGCAGGCGCGTGAAATCATTCCCTCCAGTTTCCATCGCGGACATTTTGAAAGGGGGTTGGTTCGTACGTGCTTTCGGTGTCAACGCTTCCCAAAATCATTCCCTGGACGCGGCGGAACGTTACAAGGTGAAACGTGGCGATGACCGTTCGACTCGATATCTCGTTCTGACACCACAACCAACCCGACGGGAAAGTTCAGTGCTGATCGTCAATAGCAAAAAGCCGCGAATCCTCACCCTTCTATAATGAAGATTCCCATGTCCACCCCCGCCGGCCTCTCCGCCATCAATCAATGGATCGACGCCAACCAGGCTCGTCTCCTCGAAGAACTCTTCCAGTTCATTCGAATCCCCAGTATTTCAACGCTTCCAGACTACAAAGACGAAGTCACTCGCGCCGCTCTATTCACCACGTCCGCCCTCGAAAAGGCCGGCCTCGAAAACATCGAAATTATTCCCACCGATCGCCACCCTCTCGTCTACGCGGAATGGCTCCATGCTCCCGGCAAACCCACGGTCCTCTGCTACGGCCACTACGACGTCCAGCCCCCCGACCCTCTCGAACTCTGGGAATCCCCGCCCTTCGACCCCGTCGTCCGCAACGGCAACATTTACGCCCGCGGCGCGGTCGACGACAAGGGGCAAATGTACTGCCACATCAAAGCCGCGGAAGCGCTGAAGGCCCTCACCGGAACTTTCCCCCTAAACTTGAAATTTCTCATCGAAGGCGAAGAGGAGATCGGCGGCGCTTCGATCGCCAAATTCGTCCCCGAAAACAAGGAACGGCTCAAAGCGGATGTCGCCCTGGTTTCCGACACTGCCCTCTACGCCGAAGGCATTCCCACCCTCTGCATCGGCCTCCGCGGGCTGATCTACATGGAGGTTGAGGCCACCGGACCATCCCGCGATCTTCACTCCGGCCTCTACGGCGGCGCCGCGCCCAACGCCGTCTTTGGCCTTATCGAACTCCTCGCCAAAGCGAAGAATGCCGACGGCGTAATTCAAATTCCCGGCTTCTATGACGACGTAAAGGAACCTGCGGCCGCTGAACTCGAAAGCTGGGAATCTCTCCCATTCAACCCTGCCGACTATGTAAGCAACGAAATCGGCGCGCCCATCACCGGCGAACCGGGCCGTAGCGTCTTCGAGAAAACCTGGTCCCGCCCCACGCTCGAAGTTCACGGCATCGCGGGCGGCTTTACGGGAGCCGGTTCTAAGACAGTCATCCCCGCTAAAGCGCTCGCCAAAGTCAGCCTCCGTATGGTCCCGGATCAGGACCCGGAAAAAATCATCGGAGCTTTCCGCGACTGGGTCGCCGCCAACGCTCCCAAGGGCATCGAAACCAAGGTAAATGTACTCGGCGCCAGCCCTGGTATTCTGGTCAACCCGGACCATCCGGCAATCGCGATTGCCGCCGAAGTCTTCGAGGAATCCCTCGGCCGCAAAACCGTATTTACCCGTTCTGGCGGCTCTATCCCTATCGTCGGCGATTTTGCCAGGCACCTCGGCATTCCCACGATCCTCATGGGTTTCGGCCTCCCCGATGATGGGCTGCATTCTCCGAACGAAAAGTTCAAACTGGCCAACTACTACCAGGGAATCGCGACCGTCGCGTACTTCCTCGAACGCTACGGGGGTTAGGTGGCTGAAACCGACAGCGCCGGCATCGCACTGCGCCAACGCAATACGGCGGAGAGCGTAGCCCGCTCGGCTGGCATCACGTCAATTGCGGTCCTCGCCAGTCGCGTCACCGGACTCGCCCGCGAAATGGCCCTGATGCGTCTCTTCGGCGCCGGAGCCGCTAACGATGCCTTTCTACAGGCCTTCCGCATTCCCAATTTAACCCGCGACCTCTTCGCGGAAGGAGCGCTCAGCTCAGCGTTTGTTCCCACCTTCGTCGAATACCTGCAAAGGAAGTCGCGCGCCGACGCGGCGTATCTGGCGAACCTGGTGGCGACCGCCATAATCGTTATCGTCGGCGCCATCTGCCTCCTTGGCATGGCCTTTGCACCCGAACTCGTCGGTATCCTCGCGCCCGGCTTCCGCCAGGTCCCCGGCAAATTTGAACTGACAGTCGCCATGACGCGAACCATGTTCCCTTTCTTGCTGCTGGTCGCCCTCGCCGCGCAAGTCATGGGCATATTGAATGCCTGCAACCGGTTCGCGCTCCCTGCTTTGTCATCGTCCATGTTCAATGTGGGGTCGCTCCTTTTCGGCCTCTTCATGGGGCACATCGCCGGCCCGCGCATCGGCATCACTCCCATTGAGGGCATGGCGTGGGGCGTTGTCGCCGGCGGCGCATTGCAACTCTTTGCCCAGGTTCCCAGCCTGATCCGGGAAGGCTTCGTTTTCAAACCCGCCTTCGATTTCGGTCACCCCGGCCTCATCCATATCGCCAAACTGATGGGTCCCGCCATTCTCGGTAGCGCCGCGGTCCAGATCAACGTCATGGTGAATTCCAACTTCGCCTCGCAAATCGTCGATCCGGTCACCGGCCTCAACGGGCCCGTCAGTTGGGTCGCCTGCGCCTTCCGCTTCATGCAGTTGCCGCTCGGATTGTTCGGTGTCGCCATCGGCGGCGCAACCCTCCCCGCGATATCCAGAGCCGCCGCGAACGGAGACATGGATGACTTCCGCCGTACCCTTTCCCGGTCGCTCGGTCTCGTCTTCCTGCTAACTATTCCGTCCTCCGCCGGCCTGATCGTTATCGGAGACGCCATCATCGGTTCGCTTTTCGAAGGCGGTGAATTCGGCGTCTACGATACGAAGCAGACCGCCGCGGCGCTTTCCTGGTTCGCGGTCGGCCTCGTCGGCTACGCCGCCCTGAAAATCCTTGTCCCCGCGTTCTACGCGTTGAAGGATTCCCGGACGCCGATGTATATCAGCCTGGTCAGTATTGCGACTAACTTTTTCATCGTTTCGAATATGACCCAGGCCTCCAGTTTTGGGCACGCGGGCCTTGCGCTCTCCACCGCCGCCGTGGCCATATCGGGGGCGATTGTCCAGTTCATCATTCTGCGCAACCGCGTCGGCGGCATATACGGCCGCACTTTGTTCTCCAGCGTGATGAAGATCACCTTCGCCTCGGCGGTAATGGCCTTCGGAGTGTGGGGGGCGGCGGCGTTAGCCGCTCATTGGCAACCCGCCGGCCGCGTTCGCCACCTGGCAACATTGGCGTTAGCGATCCCCACCGCGTTAGGCCTCTACTACTACACCTGCCGCGCCTTGAAAATCGAAGATTTGGATCTCGCCATGACCGTCATCGCTAAGCCCCTAGAGCGATTGCGTGCTAGAATCCGCTAGCAAGTATGCTTCCAGAGATATCAACCCTCGCGCGCCTCGAGCAACTGGACGCGCAGACCCATCACCTCCAGGTTCGCCTCACCGAACTGCCCAAAATCCTTACCGCCGAAAAGAAAGCGGTGGAGGCCAAAAAGCAACAAGTTGACGCGCTACAGGCGAAGTTAACCGGCAATGAGAAGGAGCGGCGCTCCCTCGAAGGAGATGTCCAACTCCGACAGGCGAAGTTGAAGAAACTTAAAGTACAACTCGACCAGGCAGCCAGCGAAGCACAGGTGACCGCTTTCGAGCACGAGATCAAGTTCAATGAAACCGAAATCGGGAAGAACGAGGACCGAACGCTCGAACTGATGGAAGAGGCCGAAACGCTCGAGCCCAAACTAAAGGAAGATCAAGCCTCTTTAACGGTCGCGCAAAAGGCCGGCCTCGAACACTTCAAGGCGGCCGAGCAGGAACACAAAGCGGGCGTTGGCCAAATCGCCAAGAACTCCGAGAGCGTTAAGGAACTCGTAGCTGGTCTCGATCCAAAGTTCGCCCAGCTCTACGATCGCCTCCGCAAGAAATACAAAACAGGACCCATCCTCTGCGAGGCCATCGAAGGCAACTGCGGCGTTTGTCAAATGACCTTCCGGCTGGCCTTCTGGCAAGGTGTAAAAACCGAGCCCGACAAGCTGTGGCAATGCGAAGAGTGTTCCCGCATCCTCGTCTACAATCCCTCGGTGATGTTGGCGTAACGAACGGGCGCATGCGCGCCGCAGGTCAGCGCGACTGGGGAAATCCAAGGTCCACTTTGCTGGTGCCCGGATCGGGCCAACGACTGGTGACGACTTTCGCCTTCGTGTAGAACTGGATGCCTTCGGGGCCGTACATGTGCAGGTCGCCGAAGAGCGAGCCCTTCCATCCGCCGAAGCTGTAATAAGACACCGGGACGGGAATCGATACATTGATTCCGACCATGCCCGCGTCGGCATCGAACTGAAATTGGCGGGCGGCGCCGCCGTCGCGGGTGAAGATCGCCGTGCCGTTGCCGTACGGGTTGTCGTTGATCATGGTGAGCGCCTCGTCATAGGAGTTGACGCGAACGACCCCTAGGACAGGCCCGAATATCTCGTCTTCATAGCAGGCCATTCCCGGTTTCACGTTATCGAGCAAGGTGGCGCCGAGGAAGAAGCCTTTGCGTTGGGAGGCGGGATCGTCACGGCCGTCGACGACGATGGAGGCGCCCTCGCCTTCGGCGTTCGCGACATAAGAGGCGACGCGATCGCGGTGCTCGCGGGTGATGAGCGGACCCATTTCAACGCCGGGTTCGGCGCCGGGGCCGACTACGATCTTTGCCATCCGTTGGCGAATGGCGGCTATCAGCGGATCGGCGGCGGCGCCAACGGCGACAACCACGGAGACGGCCATGCATCGTTCGCCGGCGGAGCCATACGCGGCCGAAACGGCGGCGTCGGCGGCCATCTCGATGTCGGCATCCGGCAGCACGAGCATGTGATTCTTCGCGCCGCCCAGCGCCTGGACGCGTTTCCCGTTTCGCGTGGCGGTTTCGTAGATGTACTTGGCAACCGGCGTCGAGCCGACGAAGCTAATGGCTTTGACGTCCGGATGATCGAGCAGGCGCTGGACAGCTACTTTGTCCCCCTGAACGACGTTGAAGACGCCGTCGGGAAGGCCGGCACGTTGGAGTAGCTCCGCCAGGAAGAGGCTCGCCGAGGGGTTTCGTTCCGATGGCTTTAAGATGAAGGTGTTGCCACAGGCGATGGCGTTGGCAAACATCCACATCGGCACCATGGCGGGGAAGTTAAACGGCGTGATTCCGGCCACGACGCCCAGTGGCTGGCGGATCTGATAGACATCGATGCCGCGGCTGGCTTGTTCCGAGAAGCTGCCTTTCAGCAGTTGCGGCGCGCCGCAGGCGAATTCGATGTTTTCGAGGCCGCGGGCGACTTCGCCCATCGCGTCGGCGATGGTTTTGCCGTGTTCGGACGAGAGGATCCGGGCGATTTCGCGGCGATTGGCGTCGACGAGTTCGCGGAGCTTGAAGAGGATTTCCGAACGCCGGGAGAGGGCCGTCGCGCGCCAGGCGGGGAAGGCCGCTTTTGCGGCGGCAACGGCGATGTCGACATCTTCGGCACTGGCGAAATCGACGTGGGCCTGCGGTTCTCCGGTAGCCGGATTCCAGACAATTCCCGAGCGCCCGGACTCGGACGGGACACGTTTCCCGTTGACCCAATGATGTACCCGTCCGATTTCAACGGCTGTGTCTGTAACCGACATAAGTCACCTCATGGACCATGATATTCGCTATTTGAGTATCCACGCGGCGGTCTGTTCCGCGAGATCGGCCATGGCTTCCACGGCGAGCTTCAGATGTTCTTCGCGCGTGTTCTCGATCTTGTTGTGGCTGATTCCGCCGAGGGATTGGACGAACATCATTACCGAGGGGATGCCGGCGCGGGAGACTTCGGCTGCGTCGTGCAGCGGACCTGACGGGAGCTTTCGCGTTGCGCCGGCGAGCTTTGTAGTGGCGGCTTCGCAGAGTTCGATGAGGCCGGGATGAAATGGAACGGGCTCAATACTCCAGATGCGCGACCATTCTACGGTGCAGCCCTCTTCGCGTGCGAAACGCTCGCTGGCTTCGCGGGCCGACGCGAACATTTCCGCCAGCACCGCGGCATCGAGGTCGCGTTGATCGAGGGTGGCTTCGCAGCGTCCGACGACGGCGGTGACGATGCCGGGGAAGGTTTTCAGGCTGCCGACGGTGCAGACGGCGTCAGGGTGCTTAGTGGCGATGGGGCGGATTTCGAGGGCCAGTTTGGCGGCCGCGGCTAAAGCGTCGCGGCGGGCGGCCATGGGCGTGGACCCGGAATGCGCTTCCTGTCCATGGAAAGTTACGGCATGGCGCTCGACGCCCTTGGTGCCGAGTACGACGCCTAACGGGAGGCCAAAATTTTCAAGTACGGGGCCTTGTTCGATATGCAGTTCGAGATAGGCGGCGGCCAATTTTTGTTCCTGGACAGCTTCGGGGAAGCGATCGATCTCGACGCCGCAGCGGCGAAGGGCGTCTTCGAGGCGAATGCCGTCTTTGTCGAGGCGACCGCGATCCGCTTCGATGGAATGCGTGCCGGCGAAGGCGGAAGAACCGAGAAGGCTGCGGCCGAAGCGGGCGCCCTCTTCGTCGGCGAAGTCGACGACGCGGATGGTGAGGGGCGGGCGGTTGTTGTACTTTTCCGCGAAGGCGCGGAGAATTTCGAGGCCCGTCATGACACCGAGACAACCGTCGAGCCAGCCGCCGTTTGGTACCGAGTCCAAATGGCTGCCGATAATGAGGGCCTTTTCGCTCTCGCCGGGGAGGGTGATCCAGCGATTGCCGGCGGAGTCGTAGTGGTCCTCGACCGGAAGACCGGCCAGCTTGGTGGTGAACCATTCGCGGGCTTGCAGCCAAGTATCGGTCCAGGCGACGCGCTGCGCGCCGTTTTCGTCCGCGGTCAACGCGCGCAGTTCCTTCAATTCGGCGATTGTGCGATTCGCGTCAATGTTCATGGGGGCTTCCCGTCATTATTGGCACGTTTGACGCGTGGCCGCTATAGACAGGAGCCGCCATTTGGCAGGCGGACACGAAGGAAGTGGGTGCGCTTGTTCATGGGAAGTTCGAGTTGGCGGCGGATCATGTCCCTGAGTTCCTGCTCACTGCCTTGGCGCATGGCTTCCAGGGCCAACTCACGTTTGGTCGGCTTGGGCGTTTTGTTGTTCTTCGAGAGTTGCTTGGAGGACATGTAGCACCGCGACGTCCTGAGGGCGATTAGCTTCCCTCTTACTCCTGATGATATCAGCCAGCGAAGCCACCAGAAAGGTCCGGCCGCCAACATTGATTCCAACTGCCTTGCTGGGCAGGCTATTGAAGGATTTGACTCCATGGATTTGGCTCGTGAGGTCGATCTGGAGTTGAGCATCCTTCCGTACGATGCGGAAAACGGTTGAGCTGTCTGGGAACGGCTGGCTGATTTGCCCTCCGAGAATTTCGGCGACTTTGCGGAGCTTCGCGGCGTTGGTGGAAGAAGGCCGGTAGAGGAAGTCGAAGTCCAGGGTCGTTACCGGCGCGCCGTGCAGCGCGGCGCCGGCGTTGCCGATGAGAATCGCTTCCAGGTTCGCGGCCGCGAAGGCGCTGGCGATCTCGGCCAGGAGGGGCGCGGCGTCCATTATAGGTACCCCGGCTCGCGTTTCAGGAATTTTCCTCTTCCGCGTTCGCCGACGAATGCGCCGTCGCGAACCTGTACTTTTCCGCGGACGGTGACTACCGATGGACGCCCTTCGATCGGCATTCCTTCGAAGCCGCTGTAGTCGCAATTGGTGTGTTGCGCGGAGGCTGCGATGACGCCGCGAAAGGCGGGATCGTAGACGACGATATCGGCGTCGGCGCCGACGGCGATGGTTCCTTTGCGGGGGAACAGGCCGAAGAGTTTTGCCGCTTGTGTGCTGGCTGCGTCGACGAAGCGATGCAGGTCGAGCCCGCCTTTGCGCACACCGTAGGTGTAGAGCAGATTGACGCGCTCTTCGATTCCGGGAATTCCGTTCGGAATCTGGGTGAAGGCGTCCTTGCCCATCCACTTTTGCGCGACGTCAAAGGGGCAGTGGTCTGTTCCGACGGTATCGATTGCTCCGGTTCGCAGGCCGTCCCAGAGCGCCTTCTGATTCGACCGCTCGCGCAACGGTGGCGACATTACGTGCTTCATGCCCTCCACACCGGGGCGTTCGGCGTGGGTCTTATCGAGAATGAAGTGCGGGATCACCGATTCGACCCAGAGGCGCACGCCGCGCGCCTTGGCGGCCAGCGCGCGTTCGAGCGCCGCGCGGCAGGAGAGGTGCACGACGTAACCCGCGGCTCCGGTGGCTTCCAGGAACGTCGCGAAGTGGTTTGTCCCTTCCGCTTCAACGGACTCCGGCCGGCTCGGTTCGTGCCATTCCGGACCGGTGTGGCCAGCCGCCAGGAGGCTTGCCTGCAACGACGCCACCAGATCGGCGTTTTCACAATGGGCGGTGACGATTACGCCGAGTTTCCGGGCCAACTGGAGTGTCCGAACCATCTCGCCGTCGTCGACGCCGAAGAAATTTTTGTAGGCGAGGAAGATTTTGAAGGAGCTGATTCCGTCGGCGACGATTTCCCGCAACTGGCCTTCGGTCTTGTCCCCGAATTGCGTGACGGACATGTGGAAGGTGTAGTCACAGGCGCTCTGTCCTTCGGCTTTACTCCGCCAAAGTTGATAGGCCTCCAAAGGATCGTCGAGCCGCGACGGGCAGCACATTTCAATGTAGGTCGTCGTTCCTCCGACCAGAGCCGCGATGGAGGCAGTTTCGTGGGTGTCCTTGGCGAAGGTCGACATGAAGGGCAGGTAGATATGAACGTGCGGGTCAAGGAAGCCGGGGAAGACATACTTCCCGGTGGCGTCGATTACTTCGGCGCCGGGCGGCGCCACGAGGTCACGGCCGATGCGGGTGATGGTCTCGTCCTCGATCCAGATGTCGGCCTGGGTGCGGGAGCCGGAGGTGATAATGTCGCCGTTGCGGATCAGGAGTGGCATTGCGGATCGATGACCTCAATGAATGTGGATTTCGTTGTCTTCCCGGTACTTCTTCATGGCTTCCCAGTCCTCGGTGACGGCGCGATTGGACGTCATGATTTCGTCCCAGGTGACGGGTTCGCGGCCGCTGGGAACTTCGACCATGGCGATGCAGTTCTCTACGGGACAGACGTTGAAGCAGAGACGGCAGCCGACACAATCCTCTTCGCGGACTTGCGGCTGGGGACGCGTCGCGGTGGCCTCTTCTTTGCCGTTGGAACGGACGCTATAAGCGAATGGCTGGACAGGCTTGCCCCCGGTGTTGATCAGGTCGATACATTGATGGGCGGTGTCGTTGCAGGCCACGTAGCAGAGGTTGCACTTGATGCATTTGGCGGAGTCGATGCGCGCCACGGCTTGAAAGGACAGGTTGAAGTCCTTGAAATCGGACACGCGCGGAAGGCTTTTCCCGACGATATCGGCAACCGTGGCTATGCCCTTTTCGTCCATCCAGTTGGAGAGGCCGTCGCAGAGATCCTCGACGATGCGGAAGCCGTAGTGCATGACGGCGGTGCAGACTTGTACGCTGCTTGCGCCGAGGAGCAGGAATTCGGCGGCGTCCTTCCACGTGGTGACTCCGCCCATGCCGGAAATGTGTAGACCGGCCGCCTGCACGACGCTGTCTCCGGCGACGGAAGCCAGCATGTTCAAGGCGATCGGCTTCACAGCCGGTCCGGCGTAGCCGCCATGGCCGCCTTTGCCGCCGATGTTCGGCGTCAATTCGAAGGTGTCCAAATCGACGGCGGCGATGGAGTTGATGGTGTTGATGAGGGAGAGGGCATTGGCGCCCGCGGCGACGGCGGCTCTTGCCGGAATGACGATATTGGTGATGTTCGGCGTCAGTTTGACGATGACGGGAATCTTCGCGACGTCCTTGACCCAACGGGTGATTTGCTCGCAATAGAAGGGGTCCTGGCCGACGGCGCTGCCCATGCCGCGTTCGCTCATGCCGTGGGGGCAGCCGTAGTTCAGCTCGATGCCATCGGCGCCGGTGTCTTCGATGCGGCGGACGATATCGTGCCAGGCCTGCGGTTTCGATTCGACCATGGCGGAGGCGATGACGGCGCGGTCCGGCCAGGCGCGTTTCACTTCGGCGATCTCGCGCAGGTTCAGCTCCAACGGGCGGTCGGAAATGAGCTCGACGTTGTTGATGCCGAGCATGCGCTGGCCGCCGTAGTGCCAGGCACCGTAGCGGTTGGAGACGTTGAGCACGGGCGGTCCGATGGTCTTCCAGACGGCGCCGCCCCAACCGGCTTCGAAGGCGCGGTGAACCTGGGCGCCTGAATTGGAAGGCGGCGCCGAGGCCAGCCAGAAGGGGTTCGGCGATTTGATGCCGGCGAAGTTGGTGCGGAGATCGGCCATGTTACTGAGCCCCCTGTGTTAGCCGGGAATGAATGGCGGCGGCGGCCAGTTTGCCGTCCTGTACGGCCATGACGGTGGATGCGGTACCCTTTTCGCGGATGGTGTCGCCGCCGGCGTAGACTCCGGGGACGCTGGTTTCGAACTCCGCATTCACGGCGATGAACCCCTTGATGAGCGCCAGGCCGAGCGCCGCGTG